>ERZ761607.4771-NODE-4771-length-11684-cov-4.153582_pt1 | contig 11684 bp, 7 predicted proteins | sample MGYA00511164_ERZ761607 | MGnify/ENA primary metagenome ERZ761607 (study PRJEB28899, sample SAMN02445080) | bioreactor sludge metagenome | biome: EBPR sludge | place: Australia: Brisbane, Thorneside Wastewater Treatment Plant | collected 2011-06-22 ...
GCCCAGCACGCCCAGTAGCCCCGCGATGAAGACCGCCGCGCCGATGGTATAGGTCCTGATCATGCGTTTGCCTCCGGGCCTGTTGAATTGTCCGCGCTTGATGCCCCAGCGCTGGCGCCTTATCAATGGCCCCGATCCCCTCCGCGACAACAGGCCACCCCATGAACACCGCCGCACAGGGCCTGATGAACCGCGAGGCACAGGGCCACTGGATCCGGCTGGAGACCCTGACCCGTGTGCGCTGGCTCGCTGCCTTTGGCCAGGTCGTGGCCTTGCTTGCCAGCGTGCAGCTCTTCGATCTCCAGATCCCGCTGGTGCTGTGCCTGTCGATTGTCGCAGTCTCGGTCGCCTCGAACCTGCTCAGTGGACGGATCTTCCCGCGCTCGAAGCGCCTGTCGGAAACCGAGGCCCTGCTGACGCTGATCTTCGACACGCTGCAGCTTGCGCTTCTCCTGTTCCTGACCGGCGGGCTGAACAACCCCTTTGCCCTGTTGCTGATCGCCCCGGTGACCATCGCCGCGACCGCGCTGCAGACGCGCGCAACGCTGATTCTGGGGCTGATCGCGGTTGCGCTGGCGTCCTTTCTGGCCCTCGTTTTCGAACCTCTCCACCTTGCCGATGGCGCCCCCTTGCTGCTGCCGGACATCTTCCGGTTCGGGTTCTGGCTGGCGGTGGTGGTGGGGATCGCCTTCTGCGGGCTCTATTCCCGCTCGATCGCGGCGGAAAAGCACGCCCTGGCCGAGGCCTTGATGGCCATGCAACTGGCCCTCGCGCGCGAACAGAAACTGACCGATCTGGGCGGGGTGATCGCCGCCGCCGCGCATGAACTGGGCACACCGCTGGCCACGATCAAGCTGGTATCGGCGGAACTGATCGACGCGCTCGACCGTCCGGACCTGGCCCCCGACCTGATCGAGGATGCCCGCCTGATCCGCGAGCAGGCCGACCGCTGCCGCGCGATCCTGCGGTCGATGGGACAGGCGGGCAAGGACGATCTGCACCTGCGCTCTGCTCCGCTCGAGGCCGTCGTGGCCGAGGCCGCCGCCCCCCATGTCGACCGTGGGCGCAAGGTGACGATCGAGGCGCTGAGCGATGACCGCATGCCCGAAATCGCGCGGCGGCCCGAAGTCATCCACGGCCTGCGCAACCTGATCCAGAACGCCGTCGATTTCGCCCAGTCGCAGGTCTGGATCGACCTGTCCTGGACCGGCGATACGGTGGAGATACGGGTGGTCGATGACGGGCCGGGCTTTCCCCTGCATCTTCTCGACCGGATCGGCGACCCCTATCTGCGCGACCGCACCACTGAAACACGGCCCAGCCGACCCGAATATGACGGCATGGGTCTGGGCCTGTTCATCGCCAAGACGCTTTTGGAACGCACCGGGGCCGAGGTGCGATTCGCCAATTGCTCGCCAAAAAGCCGTTCCGACCGGGGCGCCGGCGAACGCAGCGGCGCCATGGCCGAGGTCGTCTGGCCGCGTCGGGCGATCGAATCCGATGCGCGGCGGCCTCTGGGACAGAACACGCCCCATGTTTCTTCCTGATCGCCCGGGCTTCTTAACCGCGATTTAACCAATCCGACCGATTCCTGAACACAGGGCCGGGGCAATCCCCGGCCGTGCTGACAGGGTGGTGACATGCCGCAGACATTCGCATTCGCGCTGGTGCTGGTCGGAACTTCGGCGCTGACCGTGGCGGGGATCCTGCTGATCGTCGCGGCGCTGCGACGCCCGCAGCCACGAAAACGCGGGTCCGCCCTGCCCCTCGGCCCGGCGACCGCCTTTCTGTTCGAAGGGCGCACCCTGCTCGACTGCACGCCGCGCGCCGCCGCTCTGCTCGACACGCTGCGCGCCAGCGGTGACGGGGACGACCTTGTCCGCCTCACGCGCCATCTGGCCGCCGATTTTCCGACGCTGGACGCGGTGCTGGCCGAAATCCCCGCGCGAAAACAAGCGGCGCTGGCCGCCGCCGATGGCCTGCCGCTGGATCTGACCGTGGAATGGCTGGACGGCGTCCTGCGCCTGTCGCTGTCCGACAAGGTCGAGGAGGACGGCGCCATCCAACTCGACCGGCTCAGCTTTCGCGCGATGCAGCAGGAACTTGAGCTTTTGCGCCAGATCACCGAATCGGCGCCGCTGCTCTTGTGGCGCGAGACGGCCGAAGGCAGCGTGACCTGGGCCAACCGCGCCTATCTCCACCGCGCGAGCGAGATGCTCGGCGGCGCCGGGCTGGCCTGGCCCCTGCCCGCGCTTTTCGCGCAGGACACGGGCCGCCGCGTCTGTCTCGGTGGCACCAATGGCGCGCGCCCCGCGTGGTTCGATGTCGCCCGCATCAAAGGCGAGGACGGGACGCTGGCCTATGCCCTGCCCGCCGACGAGGCGCAGAATGCCGAAAAGACCCGGCGCGAATTCGTCCAGACGCTGACCAAGACCTTTGCCACGCTGCCCATCGGCCTTGCGATCTTTGACCGCACCCGCCGCTTGCAGGTGTTCAACCCCGCGCTGACCGACCTGACCGGTCTGGAGCCCGAATTCCTGCTGTCGCGTCCGGGGATGGAGGGGTTCCTGAACCGCATGCGCGACAAGCATGTGCTGCCCGAACCGCGCGACTATCGCAGTTGGGCGCGCCGCCTGCTGGAAATCGAAACCTCGGCCAATGCCGGCCAGTTCGAGGAAACCTGGTCGCTGCCTACGGGCCAGACCTTCCGCGTCAGCGCCAATCCTCATCCCGATGGCGCCCTGGCCTTCCTGATCGAGGATATCACCTCGGAAACCCATCTGACGCGCAATGTCCGCTCCGAGATGGACACCAGCCAATCCGTGCTGAACCAGATCGACGACGCCATCGCGGTCTTCGCCCCCAACGGGCAACTCGTGCTGACCAACACCGCCTTTTCGCAACTCTGGACGCTCGAAGGCGAGGAATCCCTGGCCGCCGTCACCCTGGCCGAGGCCTTGGAAAACTGGCGCGAGGTCAGCGACAATGGCGACCTGTGGGACCGGGTCGCCACCCTTGCCCGCCCCGGCCTGTCAGACCGCTCGCCCATCCGCGACCGGATGCGCATGAGCGACGGGGAAACCTTGGCCGTGACCGCACGAAGGACATCGACCGGGGCGCTGATGATCTCCTTTGTCCCGGACGAAGTTCCGCTGGCCACCTCGCCGCGCGCCCAGGTCCTGCGGGCCAGCGCATGAAAAAGCCGGGCCTGTCAGGGCCCGGCGTCAAGAAGCAGCAACGATTCGCGCTCAGATCGAGGCATCGATCCAGCTTTGCAGCGCAGCCTTGGGTGCCGCGCCGACCTTGTTGGCGACGATCTGGCCATTCTTGACCAGGAACAGCGCGGGGATCCCGCGAATGCCCATCGCCGCCGTGACCTGCGGGTTCTCGTCGACATTGACCTTGGCGATCTTCACCCGGCCTGCGTATTCGTTCGACAATTCCTCCAGCGCCGGCCCGATCTGGCGGCAGGGGCCGCACCATTCGGCCCAGAAGTCGATGACGACGGGGATGTTGCTGTTGCGCACTTCGGCATCGAAGGTCGCGTCGGTCACGGGAACGGTCGCCATGGGTCTCTCCTGGGGGTCTGTGGGGTTGCTGCAACCTAAGGAGCGCCCAGTGCCGGGTCAAGGGCGGCCCGATCCAGCGCCGCCTCCAGCGCCGCGGCATCGAGGCGCATCAGCGTGCCGGTCGCGGTCCAGAGGAGCGCACACTGCACCTCGCGACCCGGATAGATCCCCTTCAACAGATGCGCATAGGCGCCCATCTGCCTGAGCAACCCCTCGGGCACCTGGCCCGCATCCGCAGGCACCGTTCGGTTCGACTTGAAATCGATGGCCAGCACTCGCTCCTCGTCGACAATCAGCCGGTCAATCGCGCCGTACATCCTGCGACCGCGCCAGAGGCCGGACAGCCCCACCTCGACCAGCGCGTCACCGCCCAGGACCTCGCGCAGCGCCGGATCGGCCAGCAGCGCGCGCACCTCGGCCAGGATCTCGGCGGCCGCCGGATGACCCTCGACCAGCGCCAGACCCAGGGATTGCGGATCCTCGGCCCGTGGCAGGTCTTCGAGCAACCTGTGAATCAGCGACCCGCGCGCCATCGCGACCTCGGTCTCGTCGCCGTCCCCCGCCAGCGCCTTGGCGCCCCCCAGCGCCGACGGCGACAGGGGCGAGCGGGATTCGTCCTCGGCCGGAAGGGCGGGCAGGGACACGGGTCCCGCCTCTGTCGGGGTTGCGCGCCCGGGCTGCACGGGCGCGGGCCACCGGCCATGCTCCAGCCGCAACCCCGCGCCGGTCGGCGTCGGCAGCGGAGCCGCAGCCAGATCGCCCATCGCCTGCCGGACCCGCCCATACCACGACTCCGGATCCTCGACCGCCCCCGCGCCGCAGACGATCAGCCAGCGCTCGGCCCGGGTCAGCGCCACATACAGCAACCGGTCGTATTCGGCCTCGCGGGCGGCGGCGATCCGGGCGTCGTCCGCCTGCTGGACCGCTGTCGCCCGCTCGCGCGAGGCGCGAAGGATCGGCACCCCCTCGGCCTCGCCGATCACGGCCCCCTTTGGCGCGGTCCTGAGCGCGGTGTCCGGCAGAATCACCAGAGGCGCCTCCAGCCCCTTGGCGCCGTGCACCGTCATCACCCTGACCTGACGCCCCGCCTTGTCCGACTGCCGCTTGACCTCAGCCTCCGAGGCCAGCAGCCAGCCCAGAAACCCGTCGAGCGAGGGGACATGCTCGGCCTCATAGGCCAGCGCGAGATCGACGAACGCCTCGACCGCCTCGCCGACCTCGGCGCCGAACCGCGCCCGGATGCGCCGCCGCCCATCGTGGCGCGTCAGGATCCGTTCGACCAGTTCATAGGGGCGCAGGAAATCCACCTGCGCGCGCAGATCGTCCAGAATCGCGCGGGTTTCGGCATGCTCAGGGTCGGTTCTGAGCGCCTCCCACAGATAGCCCCGGCGCGCATGGGCCAGCCGGAACAGCGCATCCTCGTCCAGCCCGAACAGCGGCGAGCGCAAGGCCACCGCCAGCGAGAGATCGTCCTCGGGCAGCGCCAGAAACCGCAACAGCGCGATCAGGTCCTGCACGGCCAGTTCGTCGGCCAATTGCAGGCGATCCGCACCGGCAATTGCCAGCCCTTGCGCCTTGCAGGTCCGGATGAGCGACTCGAACAGCAGATTGCGCCGCCGAACCAGGATCAGCACATCCCCCTCGTGCAGCGCGCGCGGCCCGTCGCGGGTCTCGATCTGCTCGCCCCGGTCGATCATCGCCCGCAGTTCCGCCGCGATCGCCCGGGCCAGCTGAATGTCCGGATGGTCGGGCGAAGGGCGATCCAGCGGGCTGTCCCAGGGTGTGTCCTCGGGCTTGTCGACGCCAGGCACCGCAGGCCACAGATCGACCCGGCCAGCCATGGCGGGGAAGAACGCGATATGCTGCGGCGCACCACCCAGCCCCCCGGCCTGCGCCCCAAAACACTGGTCCACCAGCCGCAGGACGGCATCCGACGAGCGGAACGAATGCAACAGCTGCATCTGCGCCATGCCCTGCCCGATATCTGACAGACGCTGCGAAAAGCGACCCTGTGCAGCCTCGAATCCCAACAGGTCGGCCCCCTGAAAGGAATAGATCGACTGCTTTCGGTCGCCCACCACAAAGATCGTCCGCCGTTCGTCGCGCGCGCCCTGCCCGGCGGTGAATTCCTGCGTCAACAGGTCGATCACCTGCCATTGCGCCGGGCTGGTATCCTGGGCCTCGTCGATCAGGATGTGGTCGATCCCCCCGTCGAGCTTGAACAACACCCATTGCGCCACGCTGCTGGACCCCAGAAGACGCCGCGCCAGCCGGATAAGATCATCGAAATCCAGCCAGCCGCGCGCCGCCTTGGCCGCGTCCATCGCGGGCAGCCACAGCCGGGCAAACCGGTGCAGCGCCTCGGCCATCGCCAGCGCATCGAGACCCAGGCGCAGGCCACGCGCAGCCTCGACCCTTTCGCCCAGCGCATCCAGCGCGGCAAGATCCTCCGGGTCGATCCGGGGTCGTGTCGCCTTGGTCACATGCGTGCCGGTGCGCGCGGTGAACGGCGCGGCGGCGCCGGACTGGGTCAGCAAGGCCAGTTCCAGCGCCGCCAGATCGCCCGGCGCGGCGGCGGCCAACCGATTGGCCAGCTTGTTGTCGTTCGGCCCACCCCGCCGCAGACTTGGCACCAGCCGCGCGAACAACGCCGCCTCGTCCCCGGCATAAACCTGTGCGATCAGCCCCTCGGCCGTCAGCCCGGCAGGCAGGCCAAAGAGCGCGTGGAAATCGGGAAGTTCGCCGTCAAAAGCGTCTCTGTGCTTGCCGATTTCAACCAGAAGCGCGTCAAAGCTCGCCTCGTCGAGCTGGCGCATCAGCGCCCGCATCGCCCCGGCCTCGCCCCCGCGTGCGAACCGGTCCAGCACCTCCAGCCGCAACTGGCCCAGACTGCGCTCATCGGCCTCGGCGAAATCCGGGGGCACCGCGGCCTCCAGCGGAAAGCGGCGCAGCAGGGACGAACAAAAGGCGTGGATCGTCTGGATCTTCAATCCGCCGGGCGTTTCGATGGCGCGCGCGAACAGCCGTCGCGCGCGCGGCAACAGGGTGGGGTCCCCCGTCTCCTCGCCCAGTTTCTCCAGTTCCGCACGCAGTTCCGCATCCGGCAGCATGGCCCAGCCGCCCAGCCGCTGGAACAGCCGGTTCTGCATCTCGCTGGCGGCGGCGCGGGTGTAGGTCAGGCACAGGATGCGCTCTGGCAGCGTGTCATGCAGCAAGAGCCGCGCGACCCGGTCGATCAAGACCTTGGTCTTGCCCGATCCGGCATTGGCCGAAAGCCATGTCGACTCGCCCGGCGCGGCGGCGCGGATCTGGTTGAGCGTCGCCTCATCCATCGGCCAGCCCTACCGGAAGGGTCTGGACCGGGTCCGACGGCGCCCATTCTCCACGACGGGCCAGCGCGTCATAATCGCCGCGCCGACGGTCGGCATCGACGGCCCTGAGCGCGGTGAACCCCTGCTCGGGACGGCGATAGGTGTCGATCAGGCCAAGCAATTCGGCGCGGTGGCGCGCCAGAACCTCGGCCCCGGTGGGCGACTCGCGCAGCGCAAAGCGCGACCCCAGCCCGACAAACGCCGCCCCGGCCACCCGCGCCGGACCCAGACCAAAGGCGTCGTCCTCGGCCATGAGCGCGAGCAGGATCAACTGTTTGTTGAAGAACCTGATCTGGGCCTCCGAGGGCAGGCTGCCGGTCTTGTAGTCGAACAGATAGAGGTCGCCCTGCTGGTCGCGGTCGATGCGGTCAGGCTTGCCGGTCAGGGTAAAGGGCGGATCGCCCAGCACCAGCGCGCCCTTGGTTTCCGTCAGGACGGGCACGCCGGACAGCGCCTGGTTCCAGCGGACGAACTCGGGCGCGACCCGCTCGAGCCGCGCCAGCCAATGGGCGCGAATGGCAGACCAGGGGCATTCCTCGGCAAGAACCGTCTCTGCGATGGCCAGAAACCGCGACACGGATCCCGGCGCGCCGGGGGGGTATTCTTGCAGGTAAAGGTCAGGGATGCGGTGCAGCGCCGTCCCCTTTTGCCGCGCGTCCGGCAGCGGGGTCAGCGGATCCAGCGGGCGCAGGCGCAGGATCCGCTCGGCATAAACGGCATAGGGGTCGCGGATCAGGGTCTCGATCCGCGTGACGGGCAGCTCCCGCAGACGGGCGCTGGCCGGTGGGGCCGGCGCGGGACGCGGATTGCGCGCCGCACAGGCGGGAAGGACCGGGGTCAGGTCCGCCTCCAGTGTTTCGGCCAGCGTCAGCCAATGGGCGCCCCGCGCACGCATCGCCTGCAGGGCCGCCGGGCCATCTTGCGCGCCCAGCCCACCGATCAGGTTCAGCAACCGGTTCATCCAGCGCGAGGGGATCGTCTCGGCCTCGGCATCGCGGGTTGCGCGCGACAGGATCACCTCGGGCGCGCCGATGGCCTGCTGAAAGTCATGCGCCGACAGCCCGATCTGGCGTTCCGGCAGCGTCAGACCCGCATCCAGCTGCATGCGACGGCTGAACCAGGGGTCCGGCCTGGGGGCGGCGGGCCAGATACCATCGTTCAACCCGCCCAGAATGACCAGATCGGCCCCCTGCGCCCGCGCCTCCAGCGTTCCCCAGATCTTGATACCGGGATGGGTCTTGCCGGTCTCGCGCACCTCGGCGCCAACAAGAAGTGTGTCCAGCACCGCGCAATAATCCGGCCCCGACACCGTGCCACCGGAATTGGCCTCGGCGGCAAGCTGGTCAAAGATCGCGCGCGCGCTCTCGCCGGCCGAGGCCAGCCAGAGCTCGCCCGTGCCCTCGCCACCCGGCCCGCAGGCCAACACATTCATCAGCCCGCGATGCGCCTCGATCCACTCGGCAAGCGGCCGCTGACCCCAGGGATTCCCGGCGCTCACCAGCACGCCCTTCAGCCATTGCGCCCAGATCTCGCGGTCGGCGCTGCGCTGGGCCCAGAGGTCGATCACGCCCGGATCCGGAAACGGGATCATCCGCGCGCGCAGGAACAGTTCCAGATCCCGGCTGTGGCGCAGATGGGGGCCACGGTCCAGCGCACTATGGGCGATCGGATGTTTGAGCAGAGCGATGACGCCTTCGGCCGTGGCGCCCTTGGCCAGCAGTTCGGCGGTCTGGCGCAGGAAACGGCCCGGCGCGGACAGGGCCAGCGGTCGCCCGGCGCTGTCATCCGGGCGCAGATGCCAGCGGTCCAGTGCCGCGGTGACCCGTCGCGCCAGGACCCGATCCGGCGTTATCAGAGCCGCTTTTCTGCCATCCACCACCGCCTGGCGCAGGCACAGGGCGATGGCCAGCGCCTCGTGCAGGGGATTGCGCGCCTCGATCAGCGAAAGACCCCGGGTCGCGGCCGGCAGATCGCCCAGCGTCGGCCCCTCGTGCAGCCACTGGTCGGTGACCGGCGCGGGGCGCAAGGCGAGCGAGACCAGCCGGTTGCGGACAGGATCGGGTGGCGGCGCGTCGACCCAGGGTTGCACCCCCCTTGGCGGCAGATCGAGCGCGCGCAGAAGCCGCCCATAGCGGTGCTGCGGGTGGTCCTCGCTGTCGATGGGCCTGGCCAGAGTGTCCCAGAGGGCGAGGGGCGTCGTGTCATCAAAGCCGGGCAGTACCAGGGCGCCCTGCGGCAGCCGGGCGACCGCCTGCATCAACAAGAAGGTCGGCCCGCGCGACCCGGTTGAGCCCGCAACGATCACCGGATGGTCGGGCGGCGCTGCCAGCCAGCGCGCAACCAGCCGCAGGACCTCGGCGCGCAACCGCGCCTGGGAACCGACGGTTTCGCCCAGAAACCGTGTCACCAGCCGGATGAATCGCAGTGAACGCTCCCAGTGCTGGGAATGTTGACTGACATCCAGGCGCTGCAGGACATCCAGCGCGACGCCTTCGCCATGCATCTCGTCGAGGAGGGAGAACAGGCTCTCGGCCAGCGAAAAGGCGGCCGTTGGTGGCGCGAGATCCGGCTCGGCGGACAGGAGCCCGCGGATCAGTTGCGCCAGTTGAAGCCGGGTGCGCAGGGACCCGTCCATGCCCTGCGGCGCAAGGTCGGTAATCAGCCGGATACGCGGCAGGAAACCGGGACCGAGGGCGATCAGCGCCTCGCGCAGACGCGCCTGCATACGCACGGTGTTGACCAGAACCTCGACCCGGGCCATCGCCTCGGGTGGATGACCCGCAAGGCGCGCGCGCAGGCCCTGCGCCAGCAGGCCGGGAAAATCGGCCCCCGGCGGCAGGGCAAAGACCCGGGGGGCGGTGCTGGGCTCAAACATCCCGAAGCCGCGCGGACCAGGCGGGATCGTCCGCAAGAAATTCGATCCGCCGCCCCTCGCCCTCGATCGAAAACCGCAATGTCAGAGCCGAATCCGGTCGGTCCGGCCCCAGCCTGTCCGGCCATTCGACAAGGCAGATCGCGGTCGGGAAGGCTTCGATCAGGCCCAGTTCCAGCGCCTCGTCCGGGCCCGAGAGGCGGTAGAGGTCACTGTGCCAGACCTCGCCCAGTGCCGTTTCATAGACCTGCACCAGGGTGAAGGTCGGCGAGGGGATGTCCTCGGCCACGCCCAACGCGCGGATCAGGGCGCGCGCCAGATGCGACTTGCCCGCACCGATCGGACCTTCCAGCAACAGCGTGTCGCCGGGCGTAACCAGCCCTGCCAGGTGCCGCGCCAGCCGGTCGGTCGCGTCCGGGTCGACCAGGAAAACGGAGGGGTGAACGGAATTCATCGCGTCAGTCTAGCGCCCGGGCCGACGCGCCGCCAGAGGGGGGTTCTTGCGGCGACGGCGGCGCGCCGCCATATAGGGCGGGACGTCGAAAGGGGCATTTCATGGCGGATGACAGGTTTCCCGGGTGGCACGGCACGACAATCCTCGCCGTGCGGCGGGGTGGCGAAGTGGTGGTTGCAGGCGACGGGCAGGTCAGCCTGGGGCAAACCGTCATCAAGGGATCCGCGCGAAAGGTGCGCCGGATCGGGCCCGCCGGGCGCGAGGTGGTGGTAGGCTTCGCGGGATCCACCGCCGATGCCTTCACGCTGCTGGAACGGCTGGAGAAAAAGCTGGAGGCGACGCCGCAACTGGCGCGGGCCTGTGTCGATCTGGCCAAGGATTGGCGCATGGACAAATACCTGCGCAACCTGGAGGCAATGCTGATCGTCACGGATGGCGCCGATCTTCTGGTGGTGACCGGCGCTGGCGATGTGCTGGAGCCTGAACACGACGTGGCCGCCATTGGATCGGGCGGCAATTTCGCCGCCGCCGCCGCGCGCGGGTTGATGGAAACGGACTGGCCCGCAGACCGCATTGCGCGCAAGGCGATGGAAATCGCGGCCTCGATCTGCGTCTATACGAACGGCAACCTGACGGTGGAGACGATCCGGAAATGACCGACCTGACCCCGCGCGAAATCGTCTCGGAACTGGATCGCTTCATCATCGGTCAGGCCGAGGCCAAGCGGGCCGTCGCCGTGGCCCTGCGCAATCGCTGGCGGCGCAAGCAATTGCCTGCAGACCTTCGCGAGGAGGTCTACCCCAAGAACATCCTGCTGATCGGTCCGACCGGGGTCGGCAAGACCGAGATCAGCCGCCGTCTGGCCAAGCTGGCGCGGGCGCCGTTCCTGAAGGTCGAGGCGACCAAGTTCACCGAGGTCGGCTATGTCGGGCGCGATGTGGACAGCATCATCCGCGATCTGGTCGATGCGGCGCTGGTCATGACGCGCGAGCAGATGCGCGAGGATGTGCGCGCCCGCGCGCAGGCCAATGCCGAGGAGCGGGTGCTCGATGCCATCGCGGGCAAGGAGGCGCGATCCGGCACGCGCGATCTGTTCCGCAAGAAGCTGCGCGCGGGCGAACTCGATGACACGATCATCGAACTGGAAATGCTCGACACGGCACCCATGATGCCGATGCTGGACATGCCGGGGATGCAGGCGCAGGGGCTGAACCTGGGCGATCTCTTTGGCAAGGCCTTTGGCCAGCGCACGACCCGCAAGCGCATGACCGTCGCCGAAAGCCACGATCTGCTTTTGGGCGAGGAGGCCGACAAGCTTCTGGATCAGGAGGCGGTCAAGGCCGCAGCGCTGGAGGCGGTCGAGCAGAACGGCATCGTGTTCCTGGACGAGATCGACAAGATCTGCGCCCGCGCCGAAA
>ERZ761607.4776-NODE-4776-length-11680-cov-3.310538_pt1 | contig 11680 bp, 11 predicted proteins | sample MGYA00511164_ERZ761607 | MGnify/ENA primary metagenome ERZ761607 (study PRJEB28899, sample SAMN02445080) | bioreactor sludge metagenome | biome: EBPR sludge | place: Australia: Brisbane, Thorneside Wastewater Treatment Plant | collected 2011-06-22 ...
GCATCCGACAATGAAAGGCAAAGATGCTGCCGAAGTTGTCATGACCGTCCTTCACGCTGGTGGAAAATTCCAAGAAGGCGCTTACAAAGTCTCTGGCGGATTGCATGGAGTGGGGGTTTCTTGCGTCAATGCATTGTCTAAGCAGCTTCATCTAAAGATTGAACGCGATGGGCAATTGTACGAACAAAAATACGCTCAAGGAAAACCGACAACACCTGTCGAGAATACAGGAACGTCAACTCGACGTGGAACTACCGTTCGTTTTTGGCCCGATGATGAAATTTTTGAAACGACCGAGTTCTTGTACGACACACTGGCGGTTCGTTTTCGTGAGCTTGCGTTCTTAAATACGGGCGTCAAAATCATTTTTGAAGACGAGAGGAACGGAAAGAAGAACGAATATTTTTACGAAGGTGGCGTAAAGGCTTTCGTTGAGCATCTGAATAACAAAAAGCAGGCTATTCATGATGTGATCTTTTTCAAAACAGAGAAAGATAAGTGTCAAATCGAAGTCGCGCTTCAATACAATACAACCTATACCGAAACTATTTTCAGCTATTGCAATAATATCAATACGCATGAAGGTGGAACGCATCTTATTGGTTTTCGTTCGGCTCTCACGCGGGTGATCAATTCCTATGCTGAGCAATCTGGAATGCTCAAGGACGGGAAAATCGCTCTTTCTGGAGATGATTGTAAAGAAGGTCTTTGCGCGATCATCTCTGTAAAAATTCCTAATCCTCAGTTTGAAGGTCAGACCAAAACCAAACTTGGAAATTCAGAGGTCAAAGGCATCGTTCAGTCGGCGATGCAGGAGCACTTCAAGTATTTCATGGATGAGAATCCAGGAATTGCGAAGAAAATTTGTCAGAAGATTGTTGATGCGGCTGTTGCACGTGAAGCTGCAAAAAAGGCTCATGAACTCGCTCGCAGAAAATCGGCTCTAGATTTTCAGGGTCTTCCCGGAAAGTTGGCGGATTGCCAAGAGCGCGATGCAAAACTTTGCGAACTCTATATCGTCGAAGGGGATTCGGCCGGTGGATCAGCGAAGCTTGGGCGTAACCGTATGTATCAAGCTATCTTGCCTCTTAAAGGTAAGATTTTAAATGTTGAGCGCGCGCGACTCGACAAAATGCTTGGTCATGATGATATCAAAACGATCATTACCGCCCTGGGTACTGGAATTAGTGAGGAAGATTTTTCTGTCGATAAGCTCCGTTATCACAAAATTATTTTGATGACAGATGCCGATTACGACGGTTCGCACATTCGCACGCTTCTGCTGACGTTCTTTTATCGAAAAATGCCGCAGGTTGTGGAGAATGGCCACCTCTACATTGCGCAACCCCCTCTCTATCGCGTGAAGAAGGGCAAAAAAGAGCAGTACTTTAAAGATGAAGAATCGATGTCGAGCTACTTGCTGGACGAAGGTATTGATGGGCTGACGCTTAAATTTAAGTCTCCGCTCGCGGGCGATAAGTTCAAAGACTATGTAAAGAAAGCAAATTCTTTTGTTTCTACGATTCAAAAACTTGCTCAAAGATTTGACACAGATTTCTTGGGCATGGTCCTGATGAGACTTGCGAAGGAGCCCAATCAATTTGATAAGCCCATTTTTTGGACTGATTTCCAAAAAATGATGAATGAGCTTTTTTTGAAGAAGAATTTCACCTTCAAGTTGGATGGCGGCGTTGTGCATGTCCTGTGTTTTGAATCAGGCTATCAACGTGAGTTTGATTTGGAAAAGGCTAGTATCATGGGTGGGGATCTTGGAAAGCTTTTTGATCAGGCAAAAGATCTTGCAAGCTTGGGGGATTTCCCAACCAATCTGGAAAATAAAGACGGCGAAACTTCAGAGGCTTCTGTCGTGAATTCTCCGATGGAAGTTGCGCGTGCTGTGCGGGCTCGCGGTGAGAAGGGCATCTATATTCAGCGATACAAAGGATTGGGAGAAATGAACCCCGATCAGCTTTGGGATACCACGATGAATCCCGAGTTTAGAACGTTACTGAAGGTAAATGTCGACGATGCCGTTCAGGCTGATGCACTCTTCACCACTTTGATGGGAGATGAGGTTGAAGATCGACGAGAGTTTATTGAAACCAACGCCCTTCGCGTAAGGAATTTGGATATTTAATTATGAGTACGGAAGTTCAAGGCATTAAGCCAATTACGATCGAAGATGAAATGAGAAACTCCTACCTGGATTACGCGATGAGCGTCATCATAGGTCGAGCGATCCCAGATATTCGTGATGGGTTAAAGCCTGTTCATCGGCGAATCCTTTATGCGATGTTCAAGGAAGACCTTCTTTCTTCGAAGAGATTTTCTAAGTCAGCAGGGGTCGTGGGGGAAGTTCTAAAGAAATATCATCCGCACGGGGATATGGCGGTCTACGACTCAATGGTGCGACTCGCTCAGGATTGGAATATGCGTTATCCGCTTGTGGACGGCCAAGGAAACTTTGGTTCGATCGATGGCGATAATGCAGCTGCCTATCGTTATACAGAGGCCAGATTACAAAAAGTCGCTGAAGAGTTTTTGAATGAGATTAATCAGGATACTGTAGATTTTATTCCTAACTACGACGGCTCAACGGAAGAGCCCGTTGTCCTTCCCACAACGATTCCAAACTTCCTCGTCAATGGGACGACTGGGATTGCGGTAGGGATGGCGACGAATGTTCCTCCCCATAATCTGAAAGAAGTGATGTCGGCTGTCATCGCGATGGTGGACAGGCCTGAAATCACTTTAGAAGAATTGATCGAACTTGTTCCTGCGCCAGACTTTCCAACCGGCGCTCATATTTGTGGAACAGACGGCATTCGAAATGCCTATCGAACGGGACGTGGATCTTGTGTGATTCGCGCGGTGACTCAAATTGAAGAAGAGAAGAATCGAAACCGAATTGTTGTTACCGAGATTCCGTTTCAAGTAAGTAAGTCCAGACTTGTTGAGCAGATCGCTGATGCGGTCCGTGATAAAAAAATTGATGGAATTTCGGATATCCGGGACGAGAGTAACCGAGAAGGGATTCGAATCGTCATTGAGCTTCGTCGAGACGCTTCTGCCGACGTTGTTTTGAATCAACTTTACGGACGGACACAGATTCAAGATTCATTCGGCATCACATTCCTCGCGATTCAAAACAAGCGCCCCAAGATTTTCAATCTTCGAGAAATGATCCAATCCTTCATTGCCCACCGCAAAGAAGTGATTGTTCGTCGATCGATCTTTGAACTTAGAAAGGCGCAGACGAGAGAGCATATCCTTGAAGGATACGAAAAAGCTCTCGATAAAATTGATGCCGTCATTAGTTTGATTCGCTCATCTCAAACGGCTGAGGACGCGAGAGCTGGCCTTGTGAAGAAGTTTGAATTTACGGTGGAGCAGGCCGTAGCGATTCTTGAAATGCGATTGCAACGCTTGACCGGGCTTGAGCGAGAAAAAATTCAAGACGAACTCAAAGAGTTACGAGCACGCATTAAGGACCTAAAAGAACTTTTGGGTTCTCAGCAAAAGCTTTATGGCGTGATTAGATCCGAGTCAGAGGCTATTCGGGATAGATTTGGCGATGAGCGTCGATCGAAGATCATGCCGGCGGTTGGAAAAATGGTAACGGAAGATCTAATCGCAGAGGAAGAAATGGTCGTGACCATTTCTCACGAAGGGTACATCAAGCGTTCTCCTACGGGTACCTATAGGGCTCAGCGACGAGGGGGTACAGGGAAGATTGGAATGACGACGAAGGAAGAGGATTTTGTCGAAAAAATCTTTGTTGCGTCGACTCACTCTTATCTTTTGTTGTTCACCGACAAGGGTCGATTGATGTGGTTGAAGGTGTATGAAGTGCCGATGGCGAGCCGAACAGCGAAGGGCCGACCTCTCGTTAATCTTGTGAGACTTGCGCCAGATGAAAAGATTTGTGGCATCCTGCCGTGTCGTAAGTTTGAAGAAGGCAAATATGTTGTGATGGCGACCGAACAGGGCGTCATTAAGAAAACAGATTTGATGCAGTTCTCGAATCCTCGAGCTTCAGGAATCATTGCGATTCATTTTGATGATGGAGATCGTTTGATCGGGGCTGTTTTGACCAACGGTAAGGATGAGCTTCTGCTTTCCTCGAAAGAAGGAATGAGCATTCGCTTTTCTGAGGAAGATGTTCGTCCCATGGGACGAACAGCGCGCGGTGTTCGGGGTATGGACTTGGAATCGAAGGATCGAGTTGTGGGCTTGGACATCGTGGATCCGGCGACTCAGTTATTGACGGTCAGTGAGTTTGGTTACGGAAAGAGAACTGATGCCGAGGAGTATCGATCCCAGTCGCGAGGCGGTAAGGGAATTATCACAATGAAGACCACCGACAAGAATGGCTCTGTGGTCGCTGCCTGCCAAGCTCGTGAGTCGGATCAGCTCATGATTGTCACAAGTGGTGGCAAACTGATTCGTATTAACGTGAAAGAAATTTCTGTGGTGGGGCGAAATACACAGGGCGTTCGATTGATTACTCTTGATGAGGGTGAGCGAGTAACGTCGGTGACACGAGTCTCGGATGAGGATGAGGTGGAGGTTCAGGGTAAGGAAGCGTAACGAGATGAATGGTCTCGATCGCTTTTTTATTTTGATTTTAGCGCTTCTTGTTTTTTCGTCCTGTTCTCCATCTGCATCTGAGCTTGTGGAGCAGGCAGAGAAAGATGCGCTTAGCCAGCGGACACAGGTGGCTCGGCATCTCTACGGACAAGTTCTGAGAGAGTATGATCGCAAAGACGAGGTGAGGGAGCGTGCGCTTGCCGGGCTCTTTGATCTTTCACTTAATCAACTTCATGACTATCCTCTGGCCCTTCAGACAGCCGATGTTTTGATTGCAGAGTTTCCAAGTTCTTCACGGCTTCGGACGATCAGATTAAAGGCGGCCCAAGTCTCAAGGTATCAGTTGGAAGATCCTGACAGAGCCATGAAGTACCTGGAACCTCTGAAAGAGAGCCCCAATCTTTCGGCAAGTGAAAAGCAGGAACTAGGACGGACACAGAGCGCGGCTCGACAGTATGAAGCTGCCGAGGTGACACTCAAAGGTGCATGGGACCTTGCGATGAAGCAGTCTCTTTGTCGGGAAGCGAGAGAGCTACAAATGGACATCATGCAAGTCTTATCGCTTCAGAGAAAGTGTCCTGAGAGCTTAGAGTGGGGAGAGAAGCCCCTGATGAATGGTTGCTCGCCGGATACCTATGCGGTGAAGGTGGAGATGGCGCAGTGCTATGAGTTTGAAGGTGAGCCCGCTCAGGCAATCCGCATTTACGAAGAGCTGATAAAGCTGCAACCGGAGAACTCGAGAGTGCAGTTATTGCTTTCAAATGTGAAGAAGCGTCAGAAGGAGAAACAGGTTAGATGAATCACTCTCGGTCACGTGAGATTTTTAGTCGTGCCCAAACAGTTATGCCGGGCGGTGTAAATTCGCCGGTCCGATCGTTTCGCTCTGTTGGTGGAGATCCATTCATCGCGCAACGCGGAGAAGGCGCCTTTATCTTTGATGTCGACGGCAATAAGTACATAGATCTTGTTTGCTCATGGGGCGCTTTGATTCACGGACACTCACGCTCGGAGATTGTGGCGGCCGTCGAGAAAGCTTTGAAATCAGGTGCAAGCTTTGGCGTCACCTGTGAAATTGAGATTGCCCTTGGTGAAGCTATTAAATCTGCCGTTTCAACTGTAGAGCTCGTTCGCCTCGTTAATTCAGGTACTGAAGCGTGCATGAGTGCTATTCGTCTTGCTCGGGGATATACAGGCCGCGAGTTGATTGTAAAATTTGATGGTCACTATCATGGTCACGGAGATTCTTTTTTGGTGGGTGCGGGTAGTGGTGTAGCGACTCTTCACCAATCGGAGTCCGCCGGAGTACCTCAGTCTACTGTGGAACGTAGCCTCGTGGTGCCATTCAATGATCGAGAGGCGATTAAAAAGCTGTTTAAAGATTACGGTTCTCGCATCGCGGCTGTCATTCTTGAGCCGGTTTCAGGAAATATGGGATGTGTTTTGCCGGATCCAGAATTTTTGATAGATTTGAGGCGTCTTACGACGGAGCATAAGTCGCTGCTTATTTTTGACGAAGTGATGACGGGCTTTCGACTGGGTCGATCTGGCGCTCAGGGGCTTTACGCGATTGACCCCGACCTTTCATGTTTTGGAAAAGTCATTGGAGGTGGGCTGCCACTTGCGGCTTATGGGGGAAGAAAAGAAATCATGTCTTCAGTGTCGCCACTGGGACCAGTTTATCAAGCAGGAACACTTTCCGGAAACCCGTTGGCCTCTGCTGCGGGATTAGCGTCGCTTCAGATAATTGAAAAAACGGAGAGAGATTTATTTCCGTACCTCGATTCAATCTCGAGCGAATGGAAAAGCGCTCTTCAATCTCACATTCGCCTAAAAGGCTATCCGGTTTCGGTGAGTCAGATTGGAAGTATGTTAAGCGTGTTCTTTAGGCCCGAGCCGCCCCGCAATTTTGCGGAGGCGAAGGAGTCTGATTTGCCTCGATTCAAGAAATTCTTTTGGAGCCTGCTGCGTCGGGGCGTTTATTATCCGCCAAGCCAATACGAAGCCTGCTTTTTATCTTCCGCTCATGGCGAAGAGCTTATGGAGACGGTTGCAGACGCCAGCTTAAAGGCGCTGGATGAGGCTTATGAACCCTAAGAATCTAGCCATGGCCTTAGGTGCGTCTCAAATGGGTTTTACCGTTGCCTCCGGGCTTTTTGTGGGGTTATGGGTGGATCGCAAGCTTGAGACAATGCCCCTTTTTGGTCTGCTAGGGGTGGTCTGTGGTTTTGCATCAGGCGTCTTTTTTTTGATGAAACTCGTGAAAGGGGTAAAAAACGATGGAACTAAAAACGACCCTTAAGATTGCCGTCTTGCTGTTTCTGGTTGGAACAGGCTTGTTCTATTATTTTAGGGGGCCTCAGGAGGCAATTTGGTTTGCCATTGGGGCTGCCTTAGCTCTTATGAACGTCTTTGTAGCGGCCTGGAGCATTCAGTTTGGGCTTAAATCGGCGAAAAAGAGCGCGACCTTTCTTATGTTGCTTCTGGTTAAAAGCATGAGCTTCTTATTGGTGGTTGGGGTTGTTTTGGTTTTCCTTAAACCACTTCTTTTGCCCTTTACCTTGGGAATCACCATCGTTATCGTCGCCTCGGTACTCGCCGCAATTTGGGAATTAAAGCGTCGGGGTTTAAAAACAATATGAGCGCAGGACATACATTTTTTCACATGCTCCATATCGAGGAGCAGATGATTCCAGTGATTGGAGCAGGCACCGTTGCTGTCGCTCTTACGGGTTTGGGTCTAGCCGTTCGTTACAAATTACGTAATCCGGATGAGCATCTGATTCCGGCACCTGGTGTGAGTTTGATGAACATCTCAACAGCGCTGGGAAACTATTTCAAAGGGCTTCTAAATTCTATTATTGGGCATGGTTCAGAAAAATACGTTCCCTTTGTAGGAAGCATTTTCTTATTTATTTTGCTCTGTAACTATTCGGGCTTTCTGCCGGGATGGTTGCCTCCGACGGAGAGCTTGAATACAGCAGCTGCCATGGCGGTCTCTGTTTTTGTATTTTACAATGTGCTGGGACTCAAAGAGCACGGCTTTCATTACTTTAAACAGTTTACGGGTGGTCTACCTGTTCCGGGTTATGGAATTCCTCTTACGATCTTTCTCACCCTCGTAGCCGGGCTCGTTTTTATCATTGAGATGGTGGGGCATATCTTCCGCCCCGTTTCTCTTAGCCTGCGTCTGGTAGGAAATATTACCGGCGATCATATTTTGTTGGGGACGGTTTCTGAGCTCGTGCCCTTGGTGGTTCCCATGTTAGCGATGGCCTTAGGTTTGTTTGTGGGTCTGATTCAGGCCCTCGTATTTTCACTTTTGACGACGGTTTATATTAAATTAGCCGTCTCTCATGACCATTAATGGCCCAAAATAAGGAGAATGTGACGATGAAGAAAAATAACCTCACCCAAGTTGCTCGGTTTGCCGGCGCTTTTGGATTTTTTATGATTGCAGGAATTGCTGCTGTATTTGCGCAAGAAACCGCTGCGGCTGCTGATACTGGCCGAACAGCCGTTCTTCAGTGGCTTGCTTTGGGTGGTCCTCTTGGTCTTGGACTTGCTGCCCTTGGTTGCGCTCTGGGACAAGGACGTATGGCTGCTCAAGCGATGGCTGGTATTGCCCGCAATCCTGGTGCTGCCAAAGATATGTTCGTTCCTATGATCTTGGGTCTGGCGTTTATTGAAGCTCTCGGTATTTACGCCTTGATCTTCGTGTTCTTGTTTAAAGCCGCTTTCCCGCTCTAATCAAGTAGCGGATTTATTGTGTCTTTCTGGCCCCAACTTCGGTTGGGGCTTTTTTTTGTCTAATTATGAATGCCTATGAAATTTTATTTTCGATAATTCTGACGCAGAGACTTTAAGAAGGTAATTTCGAATGTCGCTTTTATAATAGAGGTATGACGAAGCCTGCCCCCGAGGAGCTTGAGAAGCGCAAGCACGTCCGCTTTAACGTCTCCTCTTTAAATGACCTTAAGTTTTCCTTTGATTCCAAGAAGACGCAGGCCCTTCTCATTACTCTGGGAGGCGGTGGTTGTGGTTTCTCCGATAAGGTAGCTTGTTGTCAGGAGGCAAATCTTCCTAAGCGAATTAATTGTAAGTTTCAGTTAGACGGGGTTCTTAAGGAGCCTATTGAGGTCCAAGGAAATATCGTTTTCGTGAGGGAAATTGATAGTGGGGATTCGAAATTGTACTTACACGGTGTTGAGTTTATTCCGTCGCATTGACCGGCCGGGAGTTTTTGTACCACTTACAAAGTTCATAAATTACTGACAAGCTCCAATTTTGGCTCTCGCGTTTCTGGCGTAAGTGGGGGTTTTCCTCCGAGACTCGAATGAGGCCTCACCGAGTTGTAATGTCTTCTCCATGCTTCGATGACGACCCTGGCTTCGAAGAGAGAATAAAATATTTCTCCATCGAGAAGCAGATAGCGCATTTTCCCATTGAAAGATTCGCAATAACCATTTTCCCACGGCGATCCTTTCTCAATAAAAAGCGGCTTGACGTTGAGAGTTTTAAACCAAGCCATCAGTTTTCGAGCGACGAACTCTGGGCCATTATCTGACCTGATGTATTCCGGAATTCCGTGCTCGATAAAAAGATCGGCCAGAATCAAAATCACATCCTGAGATCGAATTCTGCGAGCCACAAACGAGGCCAAACATTCTCGTGTAAATTCATCGATGATATTCAAAATTCGAAATTTTCTCCCATCGTGCGGTTGCTCAGAAACGAAATCGTAACTCCAAACATGATTCTTGTGCGTTGGTCGAAGTCGAATGCAAGAGCCATCGGTTAGCCAAAGTCTTGATCGCTTCGGTTGCTTCTGAGGCACTTGCAGTCCCTCTTCGCGCCACACTCGATGCACAGAGTCTTTGCCCACATCAAAGCCTTCGAGCTGAAGCATCGACGTGATGGTTTTATAACCATAGCGTCCGTACTGAGTCGCAAGTTCGACGATGCGCTCTCGAATTTTTTCTCTCTCGGGATTGGGCTGAGGCACATACCGTTGAGTGGTGCGTACCTGCCCAATCACCCTGCAAGCCAGTCGCTCGGAGACCTTGAGCTTCTTTCTCACGGCCTCGACCGCCTCCCGTCTTCTCGCAGGACTTAGAAGTTTCCCGCGGCCACTTCTTCGAGTATCGAAATTCTCACCGCTTGGTTCGCAACGATTTTCTTGAATCGAATGTTTTCAGCTTCAAGCTCTTTCAGCCGCTTCGCTTGATCGACTCGAAGACCGCCGTACTCCTTTCGCCACCGAACGAGTGTCTGTGGCGTTACGCCAATCTTCTTCGCGGCTTCCTCAAAGGTGTCTCCTCGACCTTGCTCGATCTCCGCTGTCCGCAAGTGCTGAATGATTTCCTCCGCCTTGTACTTCCTTCTTGGCATTTCTGACCTCCTACTGTCTGAGGCCCAGATCTTAACATTCAACCTGGACCAATTTCACCAGGCCAGGTCAATATTTTGGACTTCTCAAAAATCGAAGTGGGGAGAATGGATCTAGAGTCTGTTTCATTCAGAGTGTCTGAGATTTTTGCAGACATTGAAAAGACATTTACATTGATGGCTAGCAAGAAGGGCGTCGGCATTTCCTTTGTCCACGAGAACAAGTCGGATTTATTTGTGGGAGACCCGTCTCGCTTATGGCAGATCCTCAACAATCTGATAGGCAATGCCGTCAAGTTTACAGCCAAGGGATCGATCGAAGTAAGAACGGTCAGTGTTTATGAATCAGACACAATGGCAAAGCTCAGATTTGAAGTGAGAGATTCCGGGGTTGGAATTCCTGTTGATAAGCAGGCACAGATCTTCCAGCCCTTCAGGCAGGCCGACAGTTCATCCAGTCGTCGATTTGGAGGAAGTGGGCTTGGCTTGAGCATCTCAAAGAAGCTAGTCGAAATGATGGGCGGTAGCATCGCCTTTGAAAGCGAGCCGTCGGTGGGATCTCGTTTCTGGGTGGAGTTAGAGCTTCAAAGGCTCAATGATGACACGTCGCTTAAGCCGATGGGCGATCTTTCTGGAGAGAGCAAAAAATTTGAAGGCCATATTCTTGTTGCAGAAGACAATGAAGTTAACCAACTCGTCGTAAGAAAGTTGCTTGAGTATATGGGCTACAAATGTACCGCTGTTTCTAATGGTCGCGAGGTTCTGGATATGCTTTCGAAGGATCAGTTTGATTTGATCTTGATGGATTGTCAGATGCCTGAACTTGATGGCTTCGAAACGACACGAATGATTCGCCAGGGAATTGTGAAGGGATGCGAAGCTGTGCCGATTGTCGCTCTCACCGCCAATGCGCTGAAGGAGGATGAGCGACAGTGTCTTATGGCTGGGATGGATGATTATTTATCGAAGCCGATCGTGAAGGAACTTCTCTTAAAAAAAATCCGTCAATGGCAGCGATCATCCAGTCTTAGTGCTGAGCGCAAGGCCTAAAAAAGGACCTGTCTTGGACGACTTATTCTTTGAGACAGTCTCTGGACTTCCACTGGCGACGATACTGCCCCCAAAGCGACCCCCACCTGGACCTAAATCAACAATATGGTCGGCAGATTTTATAACATCGATATGATGCTCGATCATTAACACTGTATTGCCCATATCAACGAGCTGCTGAACAACAGTGAGGAGTCTTTCGACGTCAACGAAGTGCAGGCCGGTTGTTGGCTCGTCCAGGATATAGACAGTTTTTCCAGTGGCTCGCTTGGCCAACTCACGTGCGAGTTTGACTCGTTGAGCCTCTCCGCCAGAAAGCGTCACCGCTGGTTGACCTAGCTTTAAATAACCGAGTCCAACGTCGAGCATGATCTTCAGTTTGCCCTGAATGCTCGGTATCGCGGAAAAAAATTCATAGGCTTCGGCAAAAGTCATTTCTAGCACTTCGTAAATATTCCGGCCCTTAAAAGTAATATTTAAGGTCTCTTGATTGTAGCGGCGGCCTCCGCAGACTTCGCATGGCACCGAGACATCCGCCAAAAAGTGCATAGCAATATCTAGTTCGCCCGCGCCCTTGCACTCCTCGCATCGCCCGCCCTCAATATTGAAGCTAAATCTTCCGGCACCGTAGCCAGCCTTTCGCGATTCAGTCGTT
>ERZ761607.4777-NODE-4777-length-11674-cov-15.939065_pt1 | contig 11674 bp, 10 predicted proteins | sample MGYA00511164_ERZ761607 | MGnify/ENA primary metagenome ERZ761607 (study PRJEB28899, sample SAMN02445080) | bioreactor sludge metagenome | biome: EBPR sludge | place: Australia: Brisbane, Thorneside Wastewater Treatment Plant | collected 2011-06-22 ...
TGTCCTTGCTGGCGCCGGGCTGTTCGCGCTTGAGATTGATGTCGCGGCGCGTGATGAGTCCATGGATGCGATTCGCGCCATCGATCAGCGGCAGACGCTCGATGCGGTGTTCGAACATCAGCCGTTCGGCCTCGTCAGTGGAGATGTCCGGCGCGCCGGTCACCAGGCGGGACAGCGGCGTCATGAAATCGTCGACCGGTCGATCTTCGTCAGCACCGTGCACTGGCGTGTCGCGGTTCGAGAGCAAGCCGGCCAGCACGTTCGAGCCGCTGGCCGTCTCGATCAGGATGCCGGTGATGCCGTTCTGGCGCGCGAAACGCCTGGCCTGGCGGATAGGGGTGCCCGCCGGCAGGCACAGCGGACCGACGATCACAGCGCTCTGGCTGCGCTTGACCACGCCGACTTCGGACGCCTGGCGCGAAATACTCATGCCACGATGCACAACGCCAATGCCGCCGTGCATGGCCATGGCCCGCGCCATGCCGGCGCCGGTCACGCTGTCCATGTTCGAAGAAACGATCGGCAGATCCAAAACCACTTCCGCCGTCAGCAGCGAGCTCACGCTGATATTGCGGCGGGTCTGCGAATCCGTCTTCTGCGGCCGGAACAGGAAATCGTCGAAGGTCCTGCCGGTCCAGAAAGCCGCCTCGTCCGGCGCCGCGGCGAAGGCGCCGTCCACGTTCCGCCACCTGCTCGTCGCCATGTCTGAGTCTCGGGTCATGCTACGGTTGGCCTCGGGAAGATAGTCGATTCGGCAATCACGCTACCGTAACGCGGCCGGCGCGGCGCCGGATATCAATAGCCATGTCATTGCAAGCACAGCTCACCGGCCAGGCGACCGCGACCAGAGTAGTTTGCATCGAATTCGGCTCCGAATTCGTCAGCCAAACGTGACCGCGACCCAGCTTCCGCTGACGTTCCTGTGCCCGCTTGTGGCCGATTGTACGCATCCAGCCGTCGCACCGAAAGCCGCCGTTGGTCGGGCAGGAGAACAATCAGACTTCGTCGACGACAAAGGAGTCTGAAATGGAATCCTCATACACTCGCCAACCCTGGAACACGGGCAAGCTGATCGGGCCGAAGCCACCACTCAGGCAGAAGAACATCCGGGCGATCCGAATTCAGCCTCGCGATCAACAGCAAGCGGCGTGGTTGCGATCTGGTGAACTTGCGGGTTCGGGATATTGCGCATGGCGGTCAAGTTTTGGCACGCGCGATGGTCGTGCAGCAAGAAACCCAAAGGCCGGTCCAGTTCGAGCTGACCGAACCGACGAGGGTCGCCGTCACCGCATGAATCGAGAGGCCGAAATTGAATCCGGAGCAATACCTGTTTCCGAACCGGCTCTCCACGTCACCTCATCTCTCCAATCGGCAGCATGCCCGCATCGTGCATCAATGGGTTGCCGCCATCGGCCTCGATTCGACCGTCGATGGCACACCTACCATGCGGCGGACCAAGGCGAAACCGATCTACAAACGGACGAAATCCTGCGTGCCGTGCAGCTCTTGCTAGGCCACTTGAAGCTGGGAAGCACCGTCAAAGATCAGGTTTGCGCCGTCAAAGGAATCGGACTGCGTCCAGACGTATTGACCCAGCCGATCGATGTCCAGGAAGGCAGCGCCTGGATGCTACGCAAGACGTTCCAAGATCCAGCCCAGCGGACAATCCAGGAGGATAGCTGCATGCTATCAAAAAGATTGTCTTAATCAATTGGCAACATCAAGCAGGATCTTCTAGCATGAGGGCGTTGTTTCTTGTCAACCTCGCACAGCAGGAGAGAGAAAAATGGCTATGGATGGAAGTCACACAATAAATGGCGGGCAATGTCCGGTGATGCACGGCGGTGCCACGTCGATTGGTACGTCCAATATGGAGTGGTGGCCGAAAGCCCTGAACCTCGATATCCTGCACCAGCACGATACAAAGACCAATCCGATGGGCCGGTCTTTCAACTATCGACAAGAACTGATGACGCTTGACGTCGAAGCGCTGAAGAAAGACCTCAAAGCTCTGATGACCGACAGCCAGGATTGGTGGCCTGCGGACTGGGGACACTACGGCGGCCTGATGATCCGCATGGCCTGGCACTCTGCCGGCACTTACCGCACGGCTGATGGCCGTGGCGGTGGCGGCAGGGGTAACCAGCGCTTCGCTCCGTTGAACTCTTGGCCAGACAACGTGAACCTGGACAAGGCACGTCGTCTGCTCTGGCCAATCAAGAAGAAATACGGCAACAAGCTGAGTTGGGCGGACCTGATCATCCTCGCCGGCAACATGGCCTACGAGTCGATGGGCCTGAAAACCTTCGGTTTCGGTTTTGGCCGCGAAGATATCTGGCATCCTGAAAAGGACACCTACTGGGGTTCCGAGAAGGAGTGGCTGGCGCCGAGTGGCAGCGCCAACAGCCGCTACTCCGGCGAGCGCGATCTGGAAAACCCTCTGGCTGCCGTGATGATGGGGCTGATCTATGTCAACCCGGAAGGCGTTGACGGCAAACCCGACCCGCTCCAGACCGCCCGCGATGTGCGCGTAACCTTCGCACGTATGGCGATGAATGACGAGGAAACCGTTGCCTTGACTGCGGGTGGTCACACGGTGGGCAAGTCTCACGGCAATGGCGATGCCAATCAGCTGGGCCCCGCTCCTGAGGCAGCCGATGTCGAGGATCAGGGTCTGGGCTGGATCAACAAGACTGGCAGAGGGATTGGTCGCAATACCGTCACCAGCGGTATCGAAGGTGCCTGGACGACCCACCCGACCAGGTGGGACAACGGCTACTTTACCCTGCTGCTCAACCATGACTGGGAACTGAAGAAGAGTCCGGCCGGTGCCTGGCAGTGGGAACCCATCGACATCAGGCAAGAAGACAAACCGGTTGATGTTGAAGACCCTTCGATCCGCTGCACCCCGATCATGACCGACGCCGATATGGCGATGAAGATGGATCCGGAGTATCGGAAGATTTCGGAGCACTTTTACAAGGATCCGGATTACTTCTCGGAAGTTTTTGCGCGAGCCTGGTTCAAGCTGACCCACCGCGATATGGGCCCGAAGTCACGCTACATCGGTCCGGACGTTCCGCAGGGAGACCTGATCTGGCAAGATCCGGTGCCCGCAGGCCGCAAGGACTATGATGTGGCGGCCGTCAAGGCGAGGATCGAAGCCAGCGGCCTGGCCATCGGTGAAATGGTGTCTACTGCCTGGGACAGCGCTCGCACCTTCCGTGGTTCGGACAAACGTGGTGGCGCCAACGGTGCACGCATCCGCTTGGCGCCGCAAAAGGACTGGGATGGCAACGAACCAGAGCGTCTGGCCAGGGTGCTGGCCGTGCTGGAAGGCATTGCGTCGCAGACCGGCGCCGCCGTGGCCGATGTCATCGTGTTGGCGGGTAATGTCGGCGTCGAGCAGGCGGCCAGGGCTGCCGGCTTGAACGTTACCGTGCCTTTCACTCCGGGGCGCGGCGATGCGACTCAGGACATGACCGATGTCCAGTCATTCGAGGTGCTGGAACCCGTGGCTGACGGCTACCGCAACTGGCTGAAGAGAGGCTATGTTGTCAGCGCCGAGGAATTGCTGCTCGATCGCACGCAATTGATGGGTCTGACGGCCCATGAGATGACAGCGCTGGTCGGCGGCATGCGTGTTCTGGGCACCAATTACGGGGGCAGCAAGCACGGCGTGTTCACCGATCGCGAAGGTGTTCTGACGAACGACTTCTTCGTCAACCTGACAGATATGGCCTACACCTGGAAGCCGGCAGGCAAGAACCTGTATGAAATTTGCGACCGCAAGACTGGTGCGGTCCGGTGGACGGCGACCCGGGTCGATCTCGTCTTCGGCTCGAACGCTGTCCTTCGTGCCTATGTCGAGGTTTATGCGCAAGATGATAACCAGGAGAAGTTCGTGCAGGACTTTGTAGCGGCTTGGGCGAAGGTCATGAACGCTGACCGCTTTGATCTGGGCTGATTTCTTCGGCGGCAGCACGTTCCCCACACGGGGAATCGTTTCCAGTGTGAGGAATTGTCCCTTGGATTTGGTTGTGGGCGATCGCGTCGGCCGAGAACGTGTCAGTGAGTAGTCGTCGGGGAACGGCTTCTGGCCCGTGTTACCTGGCGGTCAGCAGGTGGCTGGCCGACGGACAGCAACGGGTCGGAAGGGTGAGCAGCGTTCTCCAGCAAACGCTCACCCGGCGTCACCGACCCGGTCGTTTTCCACCAACCCGGTCGAACGGCGGCAATGCGGCGTACAGCTGACGCCGATGGCGCGTTCCGCCAATGAGGGCAGTGGCCAACAAGCCGAACGTCAAGGCCAGTCAGCGACCGGCAGATCGCCTATTGATGGCTGACCGCCACCATCCCGAAGGCCGAACCCCTCGTCCTGGTCGGTTCCGCGCGTCAAGGAGCACGCGCGGATCTACCTTGAGTATAAACACCGTGCGCCGCGCGCGTGGGCCACGGCGACCTCACCAGCCATCCACGATCTTCCAGTCGGTTCCGCTGCGGATACCCCGCAAGGGCTGCGCGACCCTCGGTCCACTTCGAGATCGCCATGGCCAATTTGTCGACGGAACAGCCTGTCGACCGTGGCAAACTAGCAGAACATTCGCGTTCAAAGGGAGGCCATAGCCGGCTGATGGAACCACATCTCAGCGACATCTCCCGCGTCATCCAGCTGGCGGTTGCACCGGTTTTCCTGCTGACGGCCATTGCCACCCTGATCAACGCGATGAACACCCGCTTGGGGCGCATTGTCGACCGCCGGCGGGTCGTCCAGACGCGTCTGAAGGAAGACGAGCAGCCCGAGGCGCTCACCGAGCTGGCCCACCTCGCCCGCCGCACCCGACTGGTCTATTACTCGATCTTCTGTGCCGTCTTCGCCGCCCTGCTGGTCTGCCTGGTAGTCGCCGGAGCCTTTCTGGGCGCACTGGTCGCGGTCAATCTGTCGCAGATGGTGGCATCATTGTTCATCGCCGCGATGCTGGCGATCATCGCCGCGCTCGGTCTGTTCCTGCGCGAGATCTATCTTGCCGTACGCGCAGCCGCCCACGAGCGCCTCTAGTTTCGTCATCGACGGGCCGCCGCTGGCCAGCAGCGGCCATCCGCTCGACGCTGCGCGGGACGGACCTTTTCTTGCGCCTTTGCTCACCCTCAGCTGGCCAACGATCGTCGCTGTCGACCAGACACCGCCTACTGGTGCAGGCGCATCAGCGTGCTCTTGCCGAACAGGCTCTCGACCAGGTCCACCGCCAGCTCAGCAGTCATGTTCCGCAGATCGAGTGCGGGATTGAGTTCGACGATATCGAGCGAGCACAGCCGCCCGGTATCGGCGATCATTTCCATGCACAGTTGCGCCTCGCGATAGGTCGGACCGCCGCGTACCGTGGTACCCACTCCGGGTGCGATCTCCGGGTCGAGGAAGTCGACGTCGAGGCTGACGTGCAGGTGCGTTTCTGCACCGACGCCGGCCAGCGCCTGCTCCATGGTGACGCGCATGCCGACCTCGTCGACGTAGCGCATGTCGAAGACTTCGATGCCGAGTTCGGCCAGGAAGCGTTTTTCACCTTCGTCGACACTGCGAATGCCGATTTCGCGGATCTCGTGCGGCGAGATGGCGGGCACATGGCCGCCGATTTCGGTCAGTTGCGATGGGCCATGGCCGCACAGGCAAGCCCCTGGCATGCCATGGATGTTGCCGCTGGGAGTCATCGTGGCGGTATTGAAATCGGCGTGCGCGTCGAACCACAGCACGCGAAGACTCTTTCCGGTCTCGCGGCAGTGCCGCGCGACGGCGCTGACCGAGCCGATGGCCAGACAGTGGTCGCCTCCGAGCATGATCGGCAGCCGCCCGTCTTTCAGTTCGGCATGCACCGCCGCGTGCACGCCACGGTTCCAGGCGACGACTTCGGGCATGTGGCGAAAGCCGTTGACCGCGGGCAGGTCAGGATTGGCCGGGCCGATCAGGTTGCCGCAGTCCCTGACGTCGACGCCAAACTGGGCGATCGCCCTGGCGATACCGGCGACGCGCAGCGCCTCGGGCCCCATGCTGGAACCCCGCGTTCCGGCGCCGACGTCGGTGGGAACGCCGATGAGGCTCACCATGGGTGTGGTCATTGAAATCGTCGGCCGGTTCGTCAATGAATCATGCGGCTGCCGCCACGGCGGCCAGAACCGGCCCCTGGGCGCCGCGATTCTCGGCAACGAAGCCGAACAGGTTCTTCGGATCGGCCAGGGTCGGGATGAGTGAGATAGTTTCGGTCATTTTGAGTTCGGCCGCCACATCGCGCATGTAACGCAGTGCGGAGTAGTCTTCGAGGGCGAAGCCCACCGAATCGTAGATGGTGACCTGATCGGCGCTGCTGCGACCGACCACCCGGCCCGTCAGGACCTGCCAGAGTTCGGTGACCGGGAAGTCAGCCGGCATCTGCTGCATGTCGCCTTCGATGCGCGACTGCGGTTCGAACTCGCAGAATACCGGGCCCTTGCGCAGCACGCCGGCGTGCAACTCGGTCTTGCCCGGGCAGTCGCCGCCGACGCCGTTGATGTGCATGCCGGGTTCGATCATCTCCGGCGTCAGGATGGTGGCGTTGGTCTTGTCGGCGGTGACGGTGGTCACGATGTCACAGCCTTTGACCGCGCTCCTGGTGTCGCCGAAGCGTTTGCTCTGCAGGCCGAGGCGGTCGAGGTTGGCGACCAGTTTGTCGGTGGCAGCGGCGTCGATGTCGAAGAGATGGAAGGTCTCGACACCGAGCAGGTGGTGGAAGGCCAGCGCCTGGAACTCGCTCTGCGCGCCATTGCCGATCAAGGCCATGGTCTTGCTGTCCGGACGCGCCAGGGCACGTGCCGCGACCGCCGACATGGCGGCCGTACGGATCGCCGTGGTGATCGTCAGTTCGCTGACCAGCACCGGGACGCCGGTGGCCACGTCGGCGAGCACGCCGAAGGCCATTACCGTCGGCAGATTGTAGCGATGGTTGCCCGGGTGACCGTTGACGTACTTGAAGGCATAGGTCGTGGCATCGGCCACCGGCATCAGTTCGATGACGCCGACGTCGGAGTGATTGGCCAGGCGGGCACACTTGTCAAAATCGTTCCAGCGCCGGAAATCCTCTTCGATGTACGCGGCGACACCGGCGATGCATTCGGCGACGCCCTTCCGGTTTATGACTTCGGCCGCGCGCTCGGCACTCAGAAACTGCGTGCTGGCACGTCGGACGGCTTCTTTCTTGAGTTTGCGGTGAATCGACATGGCTGTCTCCTTGTTTTTGAGTATTGCGATGAGGCAATATTGAACGAAGTCGACGCCAAACAGAATCACTAATTTTGTGTCACTTTGGCCAGAATACTGGCAAAGTGAACGCATCAAATGACGGATTGATCAAGATGGATGCACTTGACCAGCAACTCATCGGGCTGCTGCGCACCGATGCGCGCCTGACGGTCGCCGCACTGGCGCACCGTCTCAAGGTGTCGCGCGGGACGATCACCAACCGCATCACCCGCCTCGAAGATGACGGCGTGATCGTCGGCTACACGGTGCGCTTGCGGCCGGACGCGCGGCCGAACGAGATCCATGCCTGGATGAGCATCGCGGTGGAAGGCAACGAGACCCGCGCCGTCATCGCCAGCCTCCTCGGCGAACCCGGCGTTGCCGAAATCCACGATACCAACGGTCGCTGGGACCTGCTCGCCGGCCTGCGGGCAGCCAATCTGTCGGAACTCTCGTCGGTGCTGGAGCGGGTCCGTCTGATCAAGGGGATTCAGAGTACCGAGACCAGTATCCATCTGCAGACCTATCGCGGGTAACGGCTTTGGCACTGATCCGGCCCTGGTCTTGCGGCGAGCTTCCCGTCGATTCGCGCCCGCGGAAAAGGCTGCCGGAGGTTGGCCAGCAAGCTCCGTCAACGCATGATGCGCAGCAGCCGATCGCCGCCTGGAGACGGTTTCGCGCCAGCCGCTACTTGAGGTTGCCCGACAGGAATTGCTGCAGACGTTCGCTGTTTGGCCTGGTCAGCACTTCCCTGGGGTCGCCTTCTTCCTCGACCCGCCCCTGATGGACAAAAACAACGTGATTCGCGACTTCGCGCGCAAAGCCCATTTCGTGCGTGACGACCAGCATCGTGCGACCCTCTTCGGCAATCGACCGCATCACCTTGAGGACCTCGCCGACCAGTTCCGGATCGAGGGCCGAGGTCGGTTCGTCGAACAACAGCGCCTCGGGTTCCATCGCCAGGGCCCGCGCAATCGCCACCCGCTGTTGCTGGCCTCCCGACATGTGCGCCGGGTAGGTGTCGCGGAACTTCCACACGCCGACGCGTTCGAGGTAACGTTCGGCACGTTCCATCGCCTCTTTTTTCGACAGGCCAAGCACATGGATCGGCGCTTCGATGATGTTTTGCAGCACCGTCATGTGGCCCCACAGGTTGAAGTGCTGGAAGACCATCGACAGACGGGTGCGGATTTTTTGCAGTTGCTTCGGGTCGGCCACCTTGAGTGCATCCTTGCTGCCAGGAAGCAGCTTTACCTCCTCGCCGGCGACAATGATCCGTCCGGAAGTCGGCTGCTCAAGGAAATTGATGCAGCGCAGCCAGGTGCTCTTGCCGGAACCGGACGAGCCGATGATGCTGATCACGTCACCCGAATTGGCGGTGAGCGACACGCCCTTGAGGACTTCATTGTCGCCGTATTGCTTGTGCAGGTCCTCGACACGGAGGAGTTCCTTGCTCGCCTTGTGGGTCATGGCAGTCTTTCCGATCAGTCTTTTTGAGCACTGGCACTGCGGCGCGGTTGCAGATGGGCAAGCCAGCGGTTTTCAGCGACTCGGAACAGCCCGACCAGGATAAAGGTCACGGCAAGGTAGAGCAGTCCGGCAAAAATAAAGGCTTCAAAAGGCGCGTAATGGCGTGAATACACATTGCGTGCCGCACCGGTCAAGTCGACCAGCGTCACCGCGCTGGCGATCGCCGAGCCTTGCAGCATCAGAATCACTTCGTTGCTGAGCGGCGGCAGCGCCCGGCGCAAGGCCGACGGTAGAATGATTCGGCGCAGCGCCGTGGCGCGCGTCATGCCCATTGCCGTGGCGGCCTCGACTTCGCCGTGCGGCGTGTTGCGGATCGCGCCGGCAAACATTTCGAGCTGGTAGGCGCAGGTGTTCAGGCTGAACGCCACCAGGGCGCAGAAATAGGCGTCGCGGAACAGCAGCCAGAACGGGTTGCCGGTTTCCCACATGCCCTGTATCCATTCGCTCTGACCGACGCCATAGTAGACCAGCAGCAACTGGACGAGCATCGGCGTGCCACGAAAGAAGTAGGTGTAGGCGCGCACCGGCGCGCTCATCCAGGGGTTCTTCGAGACACGGGCGATCGACAGCGGAACAGCAAAGGCGAAACCGACGACGAGGGCGATGGCTGTCAGCTGCAGAGTCATCCACAACCCGCGCCAGAATTCGGGCAAGCTGCCGGTAACAACGGTCAGATCAAACCATTCCATCGCTCGCTCCCCTAAACGTTCGCTTCCCGGACGCCGACGTTGTAGCGGCGTTCAAGCCGTTGAAACACGGCGTTCGAGACGCTGGTCATCGCCAGGTACAGGACGCAGACCGCGAGATAGAACGCGAACGGCTGGTGCGTCGTGCGGCCGGCCTGATCGGCCAGCCAGGTCATGTCGGACAGGCCGATCATCGAGACGATGGCGGTGCTCTTGAGCAGGACCAGCCAGTTATTGCCCATGCCCGGCAGCGCGTAACGCAGCATCTGCGGGAAAAGGATGCGCCAGAAAACCTGCCAGCCGCTCATCCCGTAGGCACGGCCGGCTTCCATCTGGCCGACCGGGACAGCTTGAAAGGCGCCGCGAAAGGTTTCAGTGAAATAAGCGCCAAAAATGAAGCCGATGGTCAACACCCCGGCGGCAAAGGCGTTCAACTCGATCATTTCCCATTCAAGACGGTCGCTGACCTGATTGAGCAAGACCTGGCCGCCGTAGAACACCAGGAGCATCATCACCAGATCCGGGACGCCACGGACGACGGTGGTATACAAGGCGGTCCACCAGCGTAACGGGGCGATCTTCGACAGCTTGCAGGCGGCGCCAAAGAGGCCCGTGCTGACCGCCAGCAGCAGCGACAGGATGGCCACCTTGAGAGTGACCCAGGCGCCGGCCAGCAAGCTCGGTGAGTATTCGATCAGGGCATCCATCGGCAAGTGCTCCCTCGGGTCGCACGGGGGCCGGGGCCGCCAGCGCCTGCCGCGCTGGCGGCCGGCGCTTCACAGCCAGGCACTACTGCGATTACTGCCCGTAGATATCCATCGGGAAGTACTTCTTGCGGATCTGGTCGTAGGTGCCATTGGCACGGACCGCGGCCAGCGCCTTGTTGAGTTGCTCCTTGAGGTCCTTGTCCTTCTTGCGGACGGCGATGCCGATCCCTTCGCCGATGACCGCGCGCTCTTCGGCGTTCTTGCCGAAGTACTGGTCGCCTGCGACGCTGAAACCAGCGCCTTCGGGCTTGGTCAGGAAACCGCCGTAGGCTTCCCAGTAGTCGGCAAAGCTGGCATCGACGCGGCCCGACTTGAGGTCCAGGTAGGCTTCATCCTGCTTGCCATAGCGAACCACTTCCACGCCCTTGCCATCCCAGTATTTGGTGGCGAAGTTGTCGGAAACCGTGCCGCGCTGAACGGCAACCTTCTTGCCCTTCAGGCTGGCCAGATCCGGTCGCAGCGGTGACCCGTCCCTGGCAATCAGGACAACCGGCGAGGCGTAGTACTTGTGGGTGAAGTCGACCTTGGCTTTTCGTTCCTCGGTGATCGACATCGAGGCGACGATGGCGTCGAACTTGCGCGCCATCAGGGCGGGGATCATGCCGTCCCATTCCTGCTTGACCCAGGTGCATTTTGCCTTCATCTCGGCGCACAGGGCGTTACCGATATCGATGTCGAAGCCCTTCAGGGCGCCGTCGGCAGATACTTCATTGAACGGCGGGTAGGCCCCTTCAGACGCCATGCGTATGTCCTTCCACTCTTTTGCCGAAACACCGGCAGACGAGAGCGCCAGGAGCGCCGACAGCAGCAGGACTTTTTTCATTCTCTGGTTCCTCCAAGGTTGAGACAGCGAAATGGTGGCAAGAAAGCCAGTCATGATCAACGGTTTTCTTCGCGCATAGTACAACGCTTCAGAGCTGCGGCAACGAAGATTGCGACAAGGCGAAGAAATGCGAAACGCTTGTCGGCCAAGGAATTGGCGCCGAGACGTCGTGACGGATTTTGCCAGACGCATCCATCGTGCGCCGGCAGTGGTCGCCGAAAGGCCTAAGGCACCCTGACCGGCAACCGGCGCGCGAGCCCGAGGATGGCGCGTGCTTCGTCGGGTGTCGCCACCGGACGCTCCATTTCGCGGCTGACCCTGGCGATGCGGGCGACCAGCTGGGCATTGCTGGTGGCCAGTTCCCCCTTGCGGAAGAAGACGTTGTCTTCGAAGCCGACGCGGACATGACCACCCAGAACGATCGCCATCACGGCCAGGGGCAGCTGCGCCGACCCGATGCCGGCCACCGTCCAGGTCGCACGCGGCGGCAGTTGCGAGCGCAGGAACATCAGCGATTCGGGCGCGGAGAAAACCGGGGACAGACCCCTGTTTTCTAATCCAAGAGACTCCGTGACTCTGGTTCTGGCGAGGTCCTGGGCCT
>ERZ761607.4781-NODE-4781-length-11670-cov-3.167025_pt1 | contig 11670 bp, 11 predicted proteins | sample MGYA00511164_ERZ761607 | MGnify/ENA primary metagenome ERZ761607 (study PRJEB28899, sample SAMN02445080) | bioreactor sludge metagenome | biome: EBPR sludge | place: Australia: Brisbane, Thorneside Wastewater Treatment Plant | collected 2011-06-22 ...
ACTCTCAACCTCTCAGCCGTGCACCACCACCCGGTTGCGGCCCTGGTGCTTGGCCGCGTACAGCGCCGCGTCGGCGTGCCGCAGCAGCGCCGTCTCGTCCGCCGTCTGGTCTGCCAGGTTGTCGGCCACGCCGATGCTGAGCGTGAGCTGCAGGCTCAGCTCCCCCTGCGCCCACACGGCCTGGGCCACGCTGGCGCGCAGGCTCTCGGCCAAGGCCTGCGCGCTGGCCGCCGGGGTGCCGGGCAGCAGCAGCACGAATTCCTCGCCGCCATAGCGCGCCAGCACGTCGCCGCGACGCAGGCCGCGGCTCAGCAGCTGTGCGGTGTGGCGCAGCACCGCGTCGCCCACCAGATGGCCGTGGCGGTCGTTGACAGACTTGAAGTGGTCGATGTCCAGCAGCAGGCAGCTCAAGGGGCGGCCGTAGCGCCGGCTGTTGCTGAACTCGCGGCTCAGCTGGTCCATCAGATAGGCGCGGTTGTGCAGGCCCGTCAGCCGGTCGGTGATGGCTGCCTGATGCAGCTCCTGCTTCTGCTGGTTCAGCAGCTCGTTCTGCCGCGCCAGCTCCTGCTCCTTGGCCTGGATTTGCCGGTAGGAGGCGGCGAGCTGCAGCATCGAGCGGGTGCGCGCGCGCAGCTCGATGGGCTCCACCGGCTTGCGCACATAGTCCACCGCGCCGGCTTCCAGCGCGGTTTCCAGGTGCGCCGCCGTGGTCATGCTGCCGGTGCACATGATGACCGGGATGTCGCGCGTGGCCGCGTGCGCTTTCAGCTGGCGGATCAGCTCGATGCCCGAGAGCCCCGGCATGTCCCAGTCGGTGATGACGAGGTCGGGCCGCTGGCTCTCGGCAATCGCCAGCGCCCGCTCCGGTCGGCTGGTGCGCAGCACCTGGTAGCCGCCGCCTTGCAGGAGCTCGCAAAGGGCGTTCAGGTGCTCGAGTTCGTCGTCAACGACGAGGATCTGCTGCATCACGGATCCGCAAGCGCGGCAAGGTAGGGGCTTGGCCAACGCCGGGGTCTAGCGGCTGGGCGCGGCCGGATCGTAGAACCGGTGCCGCCGCGCGCCCGCCGCGGGCCGTGCCGGTCGGCGCGAACCCTCAATCCGGCTCGTTCACGACCAGCGGATCCGGACTGGTGTACACGTGCCCGTGCGAGTCTTTGACCTTGAGGGCGAAGTTCAGCTGCTCCATCGTCGTTGCGGTGGCCGCGTCCTGGATGACCACGCTGTTGCCCACGGTGCTGATGCTCATATCCGAAGGAACGGCGCCGGTAACCACGTAGCCACAGACCGACCAGCCGGCCACACCCGAGCTGTAGGTGATGGTGGCCGCGCCCTGCCCTTCACGCTCCGGCACATTGCCGTTGTTGTTGGCCGGTGGGTTGGTGCCGGTGGAATAGCTGAGGTTCACCGTCTGGTTGTTGACCACGGTGACGTTGACGATGCTGACGTTGGTGTTGCTGTTGCTCATGGCTTCCTCCTGAAGGCTGGGCGCGCGAGGGTAGATGCAGGCCCGCGTGGGCCCACCCGGCAATAACGCCGATCTGCTGCGGGGCCGCGGGCAGGTACCCTCGCGCGCCCCGCAGGGCCGCCGCGATGTCGGCCTGAGCACCCCGCACGGAACCACGCATGCGCCTCACCTCGTTCTCGCCCTGCAGCGCCTGGCGCGCGCTGCTCTGCGCCGCGTTGCTGGCCTGGCTGGCGCTCCCTGCAGGCGCCACCGCCCCTCCTGCGGGTACCAGTGCGGCCGCACTCGAGGCGGGCACGCCCCTGCTGCGCAACTTCCGTGCAAGCGAGTACGGCGCCGAAGTCCAGAACTGGGCCCTGGCCCAGGGCGCAGACGGGGCGCTGTATGTAGGCAATAACCGCGGCGTGCTGCACTTTGACGGCCAGCGCTGGCGCCTGACACCGGTGGCGAACCAGTCGACCGTGCGCTCCCTGGCCGTCGACGCCAGCGGGCGGGTGTACGTGGGGGCGGTGGGCGAGATGGGTTACCTGGCCCCGGCGGCTGATGGCCAGTTGCGCTACGTGTCGCTGATGGATCAGCTGCCGGCCGAGGCGCGCGGCTTCTCCGATGTGTGGAACATCCTGATCAGCGCCGAGGGCGTGGTGTTCTCCAGCCGCCAGCGCCTGCTGCTGTGGCGCGACGGCCGCTTCCGGCACTGGGCGCCGGCAAAACGCTTCGGCGTGGCTCAGGGCGGGGCGCAGGGGGTGTTTGTCGTCGATACCGGGCGCGGCCTGCTGCAGCTGCGCGCAGACCAGCTGCAGCTCCTGCCCAGGGGAGAGCGCTTCACCAACCCCACGCGCTTCGCCCTGCTGCCCCTGCCCACCGGCAGCACCGAGCATCCGGCCCTGCTGCTCTACGGCCCCGATCACGGCTTCATCCAGTACGAGCAGGGCCGCACCGAGCCCTGGCCCACCGAAGCGGATGCCGCCTTGCTGGCCGATGGCGTACAAGCCAAGAGCCTGCTGCGGCTGACAGACGGCCGTGTGGTGGTGGGCACGCTCCGGGGCGGCCTGTATGTGCTGGACGCCACCGGCCGCCTGAGCGCGCGCTGGGGCAAGGCCGAGGGGCTGGGCGATCAAAGCGTGGCCGCCAGCTTGCAGGATCGCGACGGCGGCCTGTGGCTGGCCCTGGGCAATGGCGTGGCGCACCTAGCCATGACGGCCCCCCTGAGTCGGCTGGATGCACGTCATGGGTTGGACCAGAACGTCGGCGCGCTGCACCGGCATCTGGGTCGCATGCAGTTCGGCACCACGCAGGGGGGGTTTGGCTTGATGCCGGGCACGCCACCACGCCCGCAGCCGCTGCCCGCTCTGGAGAAGCACACCTGGGCCCTGATCACGTGGGGCCGGAGCGTGCTGGCGGCCGGGGTCTACGGCGTGCAGGAACTGGCAGGCGACCGCCGCACTGCCGTGCTGGAGGCTTACAACGCCCAAGCCCTGCTCGCACCCCGAGCGCACCCCGGCTGGCTGGTGGTGGGCCTGGGCGACGGCCTGGCCCTGCTCCACCACGACGGCCAGCGCTGGCGCGAAGCCGAGCGCGTGCCCGGCCTGAAGGACTCGGTGCGCACGCTCGTGGAGGACGCCGAGGGCCGGCTCTGGGTGGGCACCTACAACAGCGGCATCGTGCGCGTGGACTTGCGCGGCCTGCAGGCGGACGGCACGGTGGGCGAACTGCCCTTCACCCGCTTTGGCACCGAGCAGGGCCTGCCCAGCGCCAATTTCAATCTGGTGTTCCCGGTGGGCGGTGAGCCCGCCTTTGCCACCAGCGCCGGCATCTACCGTTTCGAAGCGGCGAGCGGCCGCTTCGCCCCCGACCCGCGCTACAGCAAGCTCTTCCCCCAGCCCCGCACCGTGTACGTGCTGCACGAGGACGCCGCCAATGGCCTGTGGGCCTACACGGAAGACCCGGCCACGGGCCTGAAGGAGACGGGGCTGATCCGCCCCGATGGCCAGGGCGGCCAGCGCTGGGACGCGCGCATGCTGCGCCCGCTGACCGGGCAGGAGACCTTCAGCATCTACGCCGATGGCGACGGTGTGGCCTGGTTCGGCATGGGCGAGGGCGTGTTCCGCTACGACGGCCGGCTGGACAAGGCCGAACCCAAGCCCTTTGACACCCTGCTGAGCCGGGTGACGGACGCGCGCGGCCGCCTGCTCTTTGGCGGCCAGGGCAGGCCCGCAGCGCTGCAACTGCCCTACGCCGAGAACGCCCTGCGCTTCGAGTACGGCGCGCCGCGCTTTGACGGCGACGGCGCCCTGCGCTACCAGGTGATGCTGGAGGGCAGCGACAAGGGCTGGTCCGACTGGAGCGCCGAGAGCTACAAGGACTACAACAACCTGCTCGAAGGCCGCTACGTGTTCCGCGTGCGCGCCAAGGACCTGTACGACACGGTGGGCGGCGAGGCCCGCTACGCCTTTGCGGTGCTGCCGCCCTGGTACCGCAGCCCCTGGGCCTACCTGGGCTATGTGCTGCTGCTGGCCGCGCTGGGCTGGGGCCTGCTGCGCTGGCGGCTGCGCCGCCTGCTGGCGCAGAAGGCCGCGCTGGAAGCCACGGTGGCCGAGCGCACCGAGGCCCTGCGCAGCGCCAACGAGAAGCTGGTGGCGCTGGACCAGTTCAAGCGCGGCATGCTGGGCATGATCGTCCACGACCTGAAGAACCCGCTGGGCGCCATCCTGAGCACGCTGGATTCGCCTGCGCTGCTCTCGCGCCTGGAGCAGCTGAAGCAGTCCTCGCGGCAGATGCTGACCCTGGTGCTGAACATCCTGGACGTGCAGAAGTTCGAGGACACCCAGGTGGTGCTGGATACCCGCCCCCAGGCCCTGGCCGCGCTGGCGGCCCAGGCGGTGGAGCAGGTGCGCTTCCTGGTCGAGCGCAAGAACCAGACGGTGGAACTGGAAGTGCCTGCGGGTTTGAGCGTGCGCGGCGACGGCGAGATGCTGGAGCGCGTGCTCGTCAACCTGCTGACCAATGCCGTGAAGTACACGCCGACCAATGGCCGCATCCTGATCCGCGCTGCGGCCGAGGCCGAGGGCGAGGCGCAGGTGCGCGTGCAGGTGCAGGACCATGGCGAGGGCATTCCGGCCGACCGACTGAAAGCGGTGTTCGCCAAATTCGGCCAGCACCAGGCGCGCGACTCCGGCCCGGTGCGCTCCACCGGCCTGGGGCTGAACTTCTGCAAGCTGGCGGTGGAGGCCCATGGCGGGCAGATCGGCGTGGCGTCCGAAGTCGGCCGCGGCTCGACCTTCTGGTTCACCTTGCCGCTGGTGGCCACCGATGCCACGCCGGGCGCGGCGCTTGAGCCCACGCGCACGCAGGCCAGCCAGACCGACCTTTCCGTGCCCGAGCTCGATGCTGCTGAGCGCGCACTGCTGGCGCCCATCGTGGCCGCGCTGCGCCCGATCCCGATCTACCGCTACTCGGACCTGCGCCGCATCCTGGACCGCGAGGACTTCCCCATCGGCGCGGGCATCCAGGCCTGGCGGGCGCGCCTGCTGCAGGCGATCGACAGCGAGAACGAGGCGCTGTTTGCGGCGCTGCTGGAGGACTAGACGAAACCACGCACCGGCAGGTTCGCGCCGCGCTGCAGCCAGTTGCGCGGCGAGTAGGCGCTGCCCGCGTCCGTCACATGCAAGGTGTAGGCGTGGCGTGACTGCGCCGAGCGATTCGCCGCGCTGTAGTGCGGCAGCAGGCCGTGGAACACCACCAGCGTGCCGGCCTCCACCTCCAGCGGCACCGCGCGGCTGCCATCGGGCCAGGGCGTGGCGTCCAGTTTCTCCATCCCCGCGCCGGTGCCCTGCTTCACAAAGCGCTCGCGCAGCGGGCCGCAGTGGCCGCCCGGCTCGGTCCACAGGCAGCCGTTGTTCAGCGTCGCGTCTTCCAGCGCAAACCAGAAGGTGGTGACCGTGATCGGGGTGGTGTCGAAGAAGGTGGCGTCCTGGTGCCAGCCCACTTCGCCGCCGATGCCGGGCTGCTTGAAGATGTACATCGACTGCCAGATCTGCGGCGCGCTCAGGCCCAGGTCCCGCGCCAACTCGGCCAGCGCCGGCCCGCGCGAGAAGCGCTCGAACACCGGGTCCAGGTCGTGCATGGCATGGCCGATCTTGTTGATCGACAGCGCCTTGGCCTGCCTCAGCTGGCCGTTGGCGTCGAAGGCCTCTTCCTCGAAGAAGCAGCGGATGGTGTCGGCCGAACCCATGAAGTAGTCGTCGGTGTGACGCGACTGCTCATTGGTCGTGAAGATGGCCTTGCCTTGGTCCGGATCAAAGCCCTCGACGATGGCCTCTGCGCGCTCGCGCAGCGCCGCGAGCTCGGCGGCGGTCTTGAATTGGGGCAGGACCAGATAGCCGTCCTGCTGGTACTGCTGCTGTTGGGTGGGGGTGAGCATGGGAGTGCCTTATTTGAGCGTTGGCGCTGAGGTTAGGCCCGGATCCCGCCCAGGGAGCTCGGGTGCTTTCCCTTCGGGTTGCCACCAGGGCGGGCCTGCAAGCCCATGGAGCCGGCCCCTAGTCCAGCGGCCGGCGCGAAAAGAACATCGAGGTGCGGCACTGGAACTCGGCGTAGCCGGGGCGCTTGCGCGCGCTGTCGCGCTCGGCCGGCTTGGCGCCCGAGTCATGCGTCAGCACCCCGCACATCTCCCAGCTTATGTAGGCGAGCGCCAGCACCTTGGGCAGGCTGCTCAGCGCCAGCGCGTTCCACACCATCCACTCGCCGAAGTAGTTCGGGTGGCGGCTGTGGCGCCACAGGCCCACGCAATGCGCCAGGTTGGCCGCCTGCAGCAGCGCCGGCAGCGCCAGCACGCCCATATTCGCCAGGCCCTGCGAGGCGGTCTCGAACAGCAGCGCGGCCCGCTCGTTCCAGCCGCAGCGCTGCCAGCGCAGGCGCTGCTGGGTGGCCATGGCGCCAGCCCGCCAGGGCCATCAGCCCCATGCGCCCGCCGGCGACCCGGCAGAGCAGGCCGATCACCAGCGTGCGCGGGCTCGACGGGTCGCCCAGCAGCAGGGCATGGAGAGGGCTCCTGGGGGTGGCCGTGGGTGTACCGGCGCAGGCTGCGGGTGTCTGCCGGCTTCGCCATGGCGACGATCAGCCTCTGTGGCCTTCGACAAGATCCTTGACCTGTCCAACCGTCATTCAGCGTTCCAAGACTCCGGGCGGGCACATGGCCGCGCCGCAGCACACCCAATAGGTTGCCGTATATGGCATTTCAATCCGATAGAGATCTACCGCTGCATGGTGATCTTTGAGCCAAGCACGCCAACGCGTATGCCATATACAGCATGCCTATCATTTGAATAAATACGCTGTATTTGCTATCGTTTGGCGATCACTCATGGCTGGAGTTAACCGCAAGTGATCAATAAAAACAGCCACGGCATTGACGATCAAGATGGCACTCATTTGATGACAAATACAGCATGAACAATCTCAATGACCTCGGCCATGCCGTCGCAGCCCTGCGCAAGCAGCACAAGATGACCCAACGCGAGCTCGCTGCCCTTTCAGGTCTGGGCCAGTCCACGCTGGCTCGTTTTGAGACCGGGGCCGTGTCCGAATTTGGCGCACGCAAGCTGCTGCGCATCCTGGAAGTGCTTGGGCACGAACTGAGCTTCGCGCCAGGTCGCCAAGTCTTCACGCTGGATGACGCGCTGGCCGAGCGCCAAACCGAAGGATCTCGCTCGGCAGACCAGCCGTTCAGCCAGGACTTGGCGGCGGCCATCAAGAGGCGCTGATCCATGATCACCTATCAGACAGGCACAGGGCACATCAAGGCTTGGGGTCGCCGCCACCAGGAGGTGCGCCCTCCAAGGCTGCACGCCTATGTGCATGACAAGCCCGTGGCCACCTTGGAGTCGCCCGACGGTTTCAAGCATGTCCTGAGCTACCACCCCAGCGTTGACGAAGGCCAGTTCGTGTCGCTGCTGATGCCGGTGCGCACCGAGTCGTACACCTGGCCCGAGCTCCATCCGAACTTTCGGATGAACCTGCCCGAAGGATTCTTGCTGTCGCTCTTGCAGGAAGAGCTGGGCCCGCATGTCGGTGCCTCGCCTCTCAACCTGCTGTCCGTCGTCGGCCGCAACGTGATCGGTCGCGTCAAAGTTGCGCCAGAAGGCGCCGACCCCAACCAAGCACCGGTTCCATTCGAGCTCGCGGACATCCTTCGCGGCGACAACTCCGAGGCCGTGTTCGTGGACCTGGTGCGAAAACATGCCGTCTCGGGCGTGTCGGGCGTGGTTCCCAAGTTCCTATCGGCTGACTTGGGCGAGCACAAGAAGGGCACCCTCGCCACCGAGCGCTACATCGTCAAGGGCACTACAGCCAAGCTGCCAGGCATCGCGCTCAATGAGCATCTGTGCATGGAAGTGGCTCGTCGTGCGGGTCTGCTGACCGCCCAGACCGAGGTGTCGGACGACGGTCAGGCGCTGGTCGTCCACCGCTTTGATTGCGAGCAGGATGGTCAGACAAGGCTCGGCATGGAGGACCTCTGCAGTCTGCTGACCCTGCGCCCCGAACAGAAGTACGAAACAACGTGGGAGCGCGTGGTCAATCGCATCAAGGAAGTCGTGACCCTGCCGGCGCAACAAAACACTGCGCTTTCACGCCTGGCTGACCTCATCTTGCTGACCTACGCCTTGCGCAACGCGGACTGCCACAGCAAGAACGTCGCGCTCCTCTACCGCTCGCGGGAAGACATCTGGCTGGCCCCTGTCTACGACATGCTGACCATCACGGTCTATGACGACTACGCGAGGAACCCTCCCGGCCTGTCCCTGGAGGGCCGCAGCACCTGGACGCCCGGAAGGGCTTTGGAGCGCTTCCTGCAGGTCCGCTGCGGCGTCATGCCTGCAGACACCCACGAGCGGGTCCAGCGCATCGGTGAAGCAGTGGTGTCCGTCACTCCAGAACTCATTCGTACGGCGAAAGAGCTCCCAGCGTTCGGTGAAATTGGCAAGCGCATGGCCCATGCCTGGAACGATGGACTCAACAGCCTGCGACTCCAACGCACTTGGAGTCTGCCCTCACTGGACGCACCCATCGCTGAAGCCCGCTTCTCGGACCTTCGGCCCATGGAGCCGGAGCCTCGGAAAAAGGTGGGGCGATCACCGCTATTGGCGCCGCGCTGACGCGGCGCTAGCGCGGCTTCAGCGCCCTCCAAGCTGCACCGTTCATCTGGCCTGGAGGTTGCTCCTTTCTCTCGATTCGACCTTGAAAAGTCCGCACCTCTTCAGGCACGAGCCTTGGCTAAGCAGACAAATCAGGAGCGAGGGCCATCAAACCGGTCGTCGTCGCCAGTGAGCCCGAGACCTCCAGGCGCTCAGAAGGCACAAACCTCAACCCAAGGACTACCCAATGCCGAACTACCTCATCTCCTTCCCCGCCAGCGCGATGAACGTCCCCGCCGCAGACTTGGCCGCCGTGGGCGAGGCAGCGCGGCAGGTCATTCGCGAAGCCAAGGCGGCAGGGGTTTATGCGTTTGCGGGGGGCATCAACGCAGCGGTTGCGCCATTGATGGTGGCCGCGGACGGCACGGGCAGCCAGGCCACTTATCCGCAGACCCGGGAGTTCGACGGCGGCTTCTGCGTGCTGCGCCTGCCCTCGCGCGATGCGGCCCTCCAGTGGGCAGCCAGGATCGCCAAAGCCTGCCGCTGCGCGCAGGAGCTGCGCGAGTTTGGGGACGACCCCGAGAGCTGAAGCACGGGCCTTGGCAAGGCCGGCCCTTGCCGGCACGCCGCCAGGCCCGGCGCCTCACGCCCGCTTCTCCTTCGCCCGCTGGCTCCCCGCCTTGCCGATCGCCTTCCACTTGTTGCGCTGCTCAATCCGATCCAGCGCCGTCATCTCGACGCGCTGGGCGTCGCGCAGCAGCTTCTGGTAGTTGCGCAGCCGGTCGGCATCGACGCTGGCGCGCACCGCGCAGCCGGGTTCGTTTTCGTGCTGGCAGTCGCGGAAGCGGCATTGCTGGGCCAGGGCCCGCACGTCTTCGAAGGTGGCGGCGAGCTGCTGGGCGTCGGCGTCGGGACGGAAGGTGCGCAGGCCCGGGGTGTCGATGATGCAAGCACCCTGCGCGCAGCGGTGCAGGGAGCGCGCGGTGGTGGTGTGGCGGCCGCGGCCGTCGCCGCGGCGCACGCCGCCGGTGGCCTGGTCGGCACCCGCCAGGGTGTTGATCAGCGTGGACTTGCCCGCGCCGGATGAACCCAGCAACACCAGGGTCTGGCCCGGGTGCAGCCAGGGGCCGATGGCGGTGTAGGCCTGGGATGAGAGCGCATTGACCGGCAGCACCGGCACGGTGGCGGGCAGGCGGCGGTACATCTCCTGGATGCGCTCGGGCGCGGCCGGCGCGATGTCGAGCTTGGTGAGCACGACCACCGGCGTGACCTCGCAGCTGCGCACCATCGCCAGGTAGCGCTCCATGCGGCGGGCGTTGAAGTCGGCGTCCAGGCCCATCACCAGCAGGGCCACGTCGACATTGCTGGCCAGCAGCTGGCGCCGCCCGTCGTTGGCGCGGCGGGCGATCTGGGTGAGGGGCGCGACGCGCTCCACCGCCCAGGCCTGGGCATGGGCGTCGACCGTCATGCCAACCCAGTCGCCGATGGTGAGCTGGGTGGCTTCGGCTTGCAGCTGCTGCAGCAGCCGGGGCAGCAGGCGGGCGCTGTGTTCGGTCGTGCCGTCGTGCAGGGTCACGCAGTCGCGCTGCACTTCGATCACACGGGCCAGCCTGAGGCGGCTGGCGCTGGGTTCATGCATCTGCGCGGCGCGCAGGGCGATGGTGGGGCTGAGGCCGAGCGGGCGCAGGGCTTCAAAAGCGATGTCGATCATGGGGGTTCATTGAGCTCAGGCTTCGTCCGCGCGGGGGCGGACCCACTGCGCGCCCGCAGGTGCGCAGAACAGGCTGGGAGGGGAAGCCGGCCGCAGCGCTGCGGCCTCCGGTCAATGAACCCGGGCGGGGTGCCGGGTCTTCCTCAGGTGCGCAGGGCGCTCAGAGCGCCAGGCAAGCGGCCGACTTCAGGAGGGCGACACGATCTGCTGCATTCATGGTCATCTCCTTGAAGTGGGTGTTGAGGAAGGAAGGCCGCGAGTGTGCGGCGGGTGCGGCGGTGGGTCAATCGTCATGGCGCCGGCGCGCAACGCGGAGGGCCGCGGGGCCGTTAGGCTGCGCCCTCCCCAAGCAACCAGGAGTCAATCCATGTTCAGCCATGTGATGGTCGGCACCAACGACATCGAGCGCGCCAAGCGCTTTTACGACGCGGTGCTGAAGGTGCTAGGCGCGGGCGAAGCGATTCGCGACCAGGCCAAGACCGGCCACCAACGCCTGTTCTACCGGCACGCCGGCGCCACCTTCTGCGTCAGCGAGCCCATCAACAACGAGCCCGCCACCGCCGCGAACGGCGGCACCATCGGCTTCAAGTGCGAATCGGCCGAGCAGGTGAAGGCCTTCCACGATGTCGCAGTGGCGCACGGCGGGGTGTCCATCGAAGACCCACCCGGCCCGCGCCAGGGCGGCGCCATCACGCTGGAGCTGGCCTATGTGCGCGACCCGGACGGCAACAAGCTGTGCGCGTTGTTCCGGCCGAAGGTGGCGCGCTGAGTTCGCCGCGCGATCAGGCCCGGCGCTTGCCGCGCTTGGCGGCGCTGGGCGCCCCCGCCGCCCCCGGCGCCAAGGCCATCAGCTGATCCAGCTGCGCCATCAGCCGCTGCAGGTATTCGGGCGAGAGCTCGCGCAGCTGGGCCAGGGCCTGCGGCACCAGCACCTGGGTATGCAGCGGGCCGAGCTGCGCGTTCGGAGCCTCGGCGGGCGCCGGGGCGGCGTCCAGGCGCTGGGCCAGGCGCAGGCGCGTCCAGTCGCGGCGGTCGAACTCGAAGGCCTGCAGTTCGGGCGGGCGCGGCGGTAGCACGAGGGTCCGCCATGGGCTGGGCTTGGATGCCTCAGGCGCCGCCTCTGGGTTCGGCGCGGGCAGGGCCGCCAGCCGCGCCGCCAGCTTATGCAACAGCGCCTCGCGCAGCGCCCCCTGCTGCTGCGCGGCCCGGCGCGCCAGGCCTTGCAGCACGGCCCAGCGGGCCGGTTCGGTGTGGGCGCGCAGGGGGTGGGCCTGCAGCGCGGCCTCCGGGTCCTGGTGCAGGGCCTGCGCGTCCATGGTTCAGGGGGCGGAAGCGGCCGAGGCCGCGGACGCCTGCGCACGCGC
>ERZ761607.4783-NODE-4783-length-11664-cov-6.300026_pt1 | contig 11664 bp, 10 predicted proteins | sample MGYA00511164_ERZ761607 | MGnify/ENA primary metagenome ERZ761607 (study PRJEB28899, sample SAMN02445080) | bioreactor sludge metagenome | biome: EBPR sludge | place: Australia: Brisbane, Thorneside Wastewater Treatment Plant | collected 2011-06-22 ...
AGACGGGGACGGTCCAGTCGGTGAGCAGGTCGTCGTAGCGCACGAAGGCGCGCGTCCCGTCGCGGGTCGCCCGCTCGGTGTGCAGCATCATGTTGACCCACGCAGCCGTGCGCTGGACGTGGCTGCCGGTCGTCGTCTGTCTGGCATTGGTGGCCTGGGAGTAGTAGCGCTGCTTGCTGCCGACGACCTCGGTCACGTGCCGGAGCATCGTGACGTACGACGGCTGCGCATCGGTCCGGAGCGCGGCTGACTTCCAGAGCCCGAGGAACCACGCCAGCCGCGGGTCCTTGATCACCAGCTCGTCGATCGCGGGCTCCTCGCCCTGCGCGGTGACCTGGGCCTCCTTGAACTGCGGACCGAGCCACTCGGTCAGCCGGGCCCGGGTGATCCCGGACGCGCTGGCCTTGCCGGTCTCGTACCACGCGCCGGGCCGGGCGTCGGAGACCTGGACGTGCCAGCGCTGCAGCAGCTCGTGGTGGAGGTCGACGACCCACTTGGACTCGGCGAAGCCCTTGGGGTTGGTCTCGTCGGCGCGTACCTCAGGCTGCGGGACGTGCATGCCGAGCGCCTGTAGCGCACCCGCCATCGTCGAGGTCCCACTGCGCCCGGAGCCCACCACGAACACCACGCGGCGCTTGCTCTCGGACATGGGAGCGAGCCTAACGGTGGCCGCGCAGAAGCTCGGCTCGGACCGGGCCGACGCTCAACGAGCTTGTCGAGATGCCCGCTGGGTCGCCGGGTGGTCCAGCAGGTGCCCTCGCTGCGGAGGTTTCGACACCGAACGCGCTAACGCGTCTTCGGGCTCAACCACCGTTCGGTGGTTCAGTCAGCGAGTTGCTTCTGGGTCTCGATGAACTGGCGGTACCACTCGAAGGATCGCTTGGGGATCCGCTTCTGGGTCTCGTAGTCGATGTAGACCAGGCCGAACCGCTGGGTGTACCCCTCGGCCCACTCGAAGTTGTCCATGAGCGACCAGGCGTAGTAGCCGCGGACGTCGACGCCGCGCGCGATGGCGACGGCAACCGCCTCGAGGTGCGCCTCGAGGTAGTCGATGCGGGCCCAGTCGTTGACCTCGCCGTTGTCGTCCGGGCCGGTGTTGTAGGCGCAACCGGACTCGGTGATCATCAGCGGGGGCAGCGCGGCGCGGAACCGCGCCCGCGTCATGACCAGCCACTCGCGCAGCGCGTCGGGTACGACGGGCCAGCCGAAGTCGGTGACCGGGTAGCCGAGCACCTCGCGGAACTCGAACGGCATCTCCGAGTCGGCCTCGGTCGCCGCGATCCGCATGGGGTTGTAGTAGTTGACGCCGTAGAAGTCGAGCGGCTGCCGGATCGTGGTCAGGTCGCCGTCGCGGATGACGTCCTCGACCAGCGGCAGGCAGTCCTCGGGGTAGCGGCCGAGCAGCATCGGCTCGATGAACAAGCCGTTCCAGAGCCCGTCGAACAGCTTGGTCGCGCCGATGTCGGCCTCGTCGTCGCTGGCCGGCCACATCGGGGCGTGGTTGTTGGCGCAGCCGATGCTCGGGATCCGGCCGCGGACGCTCTCGCGCAGCGCGATCGCGGCGCGACCGTGGGCGAGCAGCAGATGGTGGGCCACCGGCAGCGCCTCGAACAGCAGCGCGCGGCCGGGGGCGTGCATGCCGATCCCGTAGCCGAGGATCGTGACGACGTTGGGCTCATTGATCGGCACCCAGTGCTCGACCCGGTCGCCGAACCGCTCGCCCACGATCGCGGCGTACTCCGCGAAGTGGTCGATGGTGGCGCGGTTGAGCCAGCCGCCGTCGTCCTCGAGCGCCTGCGGCAGGTCCCAGTGGTAGAGGGTCACCATGGGGTGGACGCCGCGCTCGAGGCACTCGTCGATGAGCCGGTCGTAGAACGCCAGCCCCTTGGGGCTCGGCCGGCCCTTGCCGGAGGGCTGGATGCGTGGCCAGGAGATCGAGAAGCGGTAGCCGTTGGCGCCGAGCTCGCCCATGAGCGCGACGTCCTCGGCGTACCGGTGGTAGTGGTCGCAGGCCTGCGCGCCCGACGAGCCGTCGATGATCGCGCCCGGCTTCGCGGTGAAGGTGTCCCAGATGGAGGGGCCCTTGCCGTCGCTAGAGACGGCGCCCTCGATCTGGTAGGCCGCCGTGCTCGTGCCGAAGCGGAAGCCCGGTGGGAACCGGGGCATGCCGTCGGGCAGTGTGTCCCCCACGTGGACAATCTTTCACGTGCCTGTCGAGATCCGCCGAGGAACCGACCGATTTCTCGAACGAGAGCCCGGTCGACTGACCGCGCACGCCTTCTCGTTCGGGTCGACGTACGACCCGAACCACGTGCGGTTCGGGCCGATGATCTGCCACGACGACCATCTGCTGCGGTCCGGGGAGGGGTTCCCCGACCACGACCACGCCGACCTGGTGATCGTGACCTGGGTGCTCTCCGGCGCGCTGGCCCATACCGGACCAGACGGGCCGGCCCGGGTCGAGGCCGGTCAGGCGGCCGTGCTGCACACCGGCGCGGGCATCACGCACTCCGAGGTCGCAGCAGCGCCGCAGACCAGGTTCGTGCAGGTCTGGCTCACGCCCGCCGAGCCCGGCGGGGCGCCGTCGTACGCCGTGCTCACCCCCGACCTCACACCCGGGTCGTACGCGCGGGTGGCCGAGCCGGAGCCCGGCGCGGCCTTCTCGATGGCCCGGCTGGAGGCCAACCAGACCCTCATCGTCCCGGCCTCGCCGCGCACCCATGTCTTCGTCGGACGCGGTGCGCTGCTGCGCTCCTCGCTCGCCGAGCCGCTGCACGACGGCGATGCGTTCCTGTTCACCGACGAGCCCGCCCACGAGCTCACCGCCGGGGTGCCGAGCGAGCTGCTGATCTGGTCCTTCGACTGAGCTTCGCGGGCTTCCTAGCGCTGGACGCGGTAGACGTTGTGCGTTGCGAAGGGTGAGGTGAACACCCGATCGATCTCGAGCTCCAACTCCTGGTCGAACCCCTCGAAGAGCTGCTTGCCGCCGCCCAGCACGACCGGTGCGGTGGAGATCGCGAGCACGTCGACGACGCCGGCCCGGAGGGCCTGACGGATGGTGTCGGCGCCGCCGGAGATCCCGACGCCGCGGTCCCCGGCTGCCTCCCTGGCGGCCGCCAGCGCGGCCTCGAAGCCGTCGACGAAGACGAACCCGGTCGCCGGGTCCGGCGCGTCCTCGGTGTGGTGGGTGAGGACCACGAGCGTGCCGTCGAAGGGGTTGGTGCCGCCCCAGTGACCGGCCGCCTCGTACATGCCGCGGCCGCAGACCCCTGCGCCCAGGCCGTCGGTGATCGCGTCCATGTACTCCCGGTCGGCGCCGCTCATGCCGGCGCCGGGAGTGTGCTCGGAGTCGTAGGTCCAGGGCCCACCCATGACCCAGTAGTGCAGCCGCTCACCCCCGATGCCGAGTCCGCAGCCCGGTCCGTCGTCGGGTCCGGTGACGTAGCCGTCGAGCGAAGTGGTGATGGTGGCGAGTACGTGTCCCATGCCGTCTCGACCCTGGGCGACACGCGAACTCATCGCGAACTCATCGCGAGCTCGGGTCAGTCAGCTCAGCAGATCACCGCGAGCGCGCCGGGCCGCACCTCGACCACCGCGGGCTTCTCGCTCAACGGCGGAAGCGTGCCGAGCGGCTCGCCGTCGCCGCCGATCGGCACCGGCACCTTCGCGTCGGCGCGCAGCTCCACCCGGCGCCCGGCCAGCACCGTGACCTCGGACAGGTCGACGTGCCCGCCGTCGTACACCTTCGGCAGCGAGCGCATCAGGGCCACCCGGGAGGCGGCCTCGATGACGACCACGTCGAGGACGCCGTCAGAGACCGCGGCCGCGGGCGCGATCTTCATGCCCGAGCCGTAGTAGGCGGAGTTGGCGACCACGACGTTCGCGGCGTCGTACGCACGCTCGACGCCGTCGACCGAGACCACGAACCGCGCGGGTGAGTAGGTCGCGAGCGCGCGGAGCGCTGCCCATGGGTACTGCGCCCGGCGCGGCAGGAGGTGCGAGCGGTCGACGATCTCGCCGGCGCGGGCGTCCACGCCGGCGTAGACCGAGCCCGCGACGACCCGCGCGGGGGTGCCCGGCAGGGTGAGGGAGACGAGGTCGACCTCGCGCACCTCACCGGTCAGCAGCAGTGCGGCCACCTCGGCCGGTGCGGTCGGCAGACCGAGCATCCGGGCGAAGTCGTTGCCGCGTCCGGCGGGTACGACGCCGAGGGTGCCGCCGGCGGCCGAGACGAGACCGGCGAGCGACGAGAGCATCCCGTCGCCGCCGACGGAGACCACGACGTCGCCACGCCCCACTGCGTCGGTGACCAGCTCGGCCATAGCGAGGGGACCGGGCGAGTACGTCACGTCAACCGAGGCGCCCGCCTCCCGGAGCGCCCGAGCCACCGGGACTACAGCGGCGGGTGCGGCACCGCCACCGGAGGCGGGGTTGACCAGGAACGTGAACGATCTGCTCACGGGATGAGCACGCCGGGGTTGAGCACGCCCGTGGGGTCGAGGTCGGCCTTGACCGCGCGCAGCACCGACACACCGAGCTCGCCGATCTCGGGCTCCAGCCACGGCTTGTGGTCGGTGCCGACCGCGTGGTGGTGGGTGATCGTGGCACCGGCGGCGACGATCGCATCGCTCGCCGCGGCCTTGGCGTCCTGCCACTGGGCCAGCGGGTCGGCACCTTCCTTGGCCGCCACGGTGAAGTAGAGGGAGCAGCCGGTCTCGTAGACGTGCGAGATGTGGCAGAGGACCAGCGTCCCCTGACCCAGCGAGCTCTCCAGCGCGGACTTCACGCCGGCATACAGCGCCTCGCGGTTGGACCAGAACGTCGCCGTCTCGAGCGTCTCGACGAGGACGCCGACGTCGAGCAGCGCGTCGCGGAGGTACGGCGCAGCGAACCGGCCGTGCACCCACGCCTCGCCCGGGCCCTCGCCAGCCGGCGTACCCCCGAGTCCGGACAGCAGCGCGGTGACAGCAGACTGCTTGGCGGCCACGGTCTCCGGATCGCCCTCGTAGCCGACGATCATCAGGCAGCCCCCCGCGGCTTGCCCGCCGATCTCGTCGGGGCGGGCCAGGTTGATCGCCGTCTCGGCCTCGTCGGAGAGCCGGAGCACCGTGGGCAGCAGCCCCGACTGGGCCAGCGTGCGCATCGCGTCGGCGCCGGCGGCGAACGACTCCCAGCGCCAGCCTTCGTAGACCTTGCGCTCAGGGAGTCGGCGCACGCGGACCGTGACCTCGGTGAGCACACCGAAGACTCCCTCCGAGCCCAGGAACAACTGGCGCAGATCCGGCCCCGCGGCGTTCGCCGGTGCGGAGCCGAGCCGCAGCTCGCCGCGCGGGGTGGCCACCCGGAGGCCGACGACCAGCGAGTCGAATCGGCCGTAGCCGGCGCTGGACTGGCCTGAGGAGCGGGTGGCGGCGAAGCCGCCGATCGAGGCGAACTCGAAGGACTGGGGATAGTGGCCGAGCAGCACGCCCTCGGCCGCGAGCAGCGCCTCGGCCTCGGGACCCCGTAGCCCGGGCTCGAGGACGGCGGTCATGGACTCGTGGTCGACGGAGACCAGCCGCTTCATCCGCACCAGGTCGAGCGAGACCAGCCCGGCGAACCCGTCCCTCCGGGCCGCCAGCCCGCCAGTGACGCAGGTCCCGCCGCCGAACGGCACGACCGCGACGTGGTGCTCGACCGCCCAGGCCAACACGGCGACCACGTCGTCGTGTGAGCCGGGGCGGACGACGGCGTCGGGGGCGTCGGACAGGTCGCCGGCTCGGGCCCGGAGCAGGTCGGGGGTCGACTTGCCCCGGGTGCGCAGCCGGCGGGTCGCGTCGTCGACCAGCACGTGCTCGACCCCGAGCTTCGTCCGGAGTGGGTCGAGCAGCTCGTCGGTGAGTGCCGAAGGAGGCACCGACACCTCGTCGCGGGCCGGGGTCTCGTCGAGGCCGAAGGCCAGCTCGACGAGACCCCGGGCGGCGTCGGGAAGACCTGCGGCCGCGGCCGGGTCGCCCCAGCGCTGAGGATGCATCTCCACCTGCTCGGTCAGCTTGCTCTGCTCACTCACGTGTTACAGTGTTACATATGTCGTCACTTCGTCACAATGTGGTCGACCGGGAGCCGCGAGACGCCTACCTGGACGCCGCGCGCGACTGCATCCTCGACGTGGGCTGGCGCCGTACGACGCTCACCGAGGTCGCCCGCCGGGCCGGCGTCTCCCGGATGACCATCTACCGCACGTGGGCCGACATGCCGACGCTCCTCGGCGACCTGATGACCCGGGAGTGGGCGGCCGTCGTCACCGAGCACGTCACCGAGCACGCCACCGAGCACGTCACCGAGCACGCCACCGAGCACGTCGGCGGCGCGGACGGACTCGCGAGCGGCCGACAGGTCATCAAGCGATTGGCCGAGGGGATCGTCGGCACCGTGCGTCAGCTGCGCGCCAACGAGCTGTTCGTCCGCATCGTCGAGCTCGACCCCGAGCTGATCCTCCCCTACCTGTTCTCCCGCCGCGGCCGCTCGCAGGAGCTGATCCTCTCGATCACGACGCGGGCCATCGCGGAGGGACAGCGGTCGGGCGAGGTCCGAGAGGGCAACCCGGTCGCGATCGCCCGCGGCCTGCTCCTCGCTGCCCACGGCTTCGTGCTCTCGGTGCACACGATGGTCGACGACGATGCCTCCGAGGCCGAGCTCGACGGCGAGCTCACGCTGTTGATCGAGCGGACGCTCCGGGTATGAACGCCACCCGGATCACGCCCGGACTGGCCGGCGCGCCCACCAAGGTCGACCTGGTGGTCGTCGGTCTGGGCATCACCGGTGTGGGGGTCGCTCTCGACGCGGTCACCCGCGGGCTCACCGTCCTGGCCGTCGACGCCCACGACCTCGCCTTCGGCACATCACGATGGTCGTCCAAGCTGGTCCACGGCGGGCTCCGCTACCTGGCGGCCGGCCAGGTGGGCGTCGCCCACGAGAGCGCCGTCGAGCGCGGCATCCTCATGGAGGTCACCGCCCCGCACCTCACCCACGCCATTCCCACGCTGATGCCCTTCAGCTCCAACGTGCCCGGCCACCAGGCGGTGGCGGCGCGGGCGGCGACCTGGGCCGGCGACCTGCTCCGTCGCGGCGCGCGGACCAGCGTGCGCACGCTCCCCCGACCCCGGCACCTCTCGCCGACCGAGGCACTCCAGCTCGCCCCGTCCCTGCGCCGGCCGGGGCTGCGCGGCGCGATGCTCGGCTGGGACGGCCAGCTCGAGGACGACGCCCGGCTGGTGACCACGGTCGCGCGTACGGCGGCCGCTCACGGCGCGCACGTACGCACTCGCGCTCGGGTGCTCTCGGCGACCGGCACCTCGGTGGAGCTCCGCGACGAGCTCACCGGCGCGGCCCACACCGTCACCGCGCGCACCGTCGTCAACGCGACCGGGGTCTGGGCCGGCGACCTGGTCGACGAGGTCCGTCTGCGCCCGAGCCGCGGAACCCACCTGGTCCTGCGCGAAGAGACCGTGCCGGACCTGCGCGTCGTGGTCTACGCGCCGATCCCCGGCACCTTCAACCGGTTCGTGCTGGTCCTGCCCCAGCCCGATGGCACGGTGTACGTCGGCCTCACCGACGAGCCGGCCGAAGGCCCCGTGCCCGACGTACCCCAACCCACCGAGCCCGAGATCGGCTTCCTGCTCGACGTGGTCTCGGCGGCCTTCGAGCGCCCCATCCACCGCACCGACGTCGTCGGCGCGTTCGCCGGTCTCCGCCCGCTGCTCGACGTACCGGACGCCGCCCATGGTGCGCAGAGCACCGCCGACATCTCGCGGCGGCACGCGGTGCTGACCAGCCGCACCGGCGTCGTCACGGTCGTCGGTGGCAAGCTGACGACCTACCGGCGGATGGCCGAGGACGCTGTCGACGCCGCCGTCGCCCACGCCGGCCTCGACGCCGGGCCGTGCCGCACCCGCACGCTCCCGCTCGCCGGCGCCGCCGACCGGGTCACCCTCACCGGCCTCGAGCAGCCCGCGCGGCTGGTCCGGCGCTTCGGCACCGATGCCGGCCTGGTGCTCAACACCGCCCGCGAGGTCACCGGCCTCGGCGAGGACGAACTGCTCGCCCCGGGCGTGCAGGGGATCACCCTCGCCGAACTGGTCTTCGCCGTCACCCACGAGGCCGCAGCCGACGTCGACGACCTGCTCGATCGCCGTACCCGCGTCGGTCTCGTCCCCGCCGACCGCTCCCTCGCCGTGCCCCTGGCCGAGCGGGCGCTGGCCCTGGCCGCCCCCGCCCGCCGCTTGTAACTGAGTGTTACGACTTCTACTTGGGCGTTAGAACGCCTGGGTAGATGACGTAACACTCAGTTACAAGCGGCGCGAGTGACAGGTGGGGTCACCGCCACCGATGAGTTTCCGCCTCGACCGCTGTCGGTACCTCCAGGCAGACTGCGAGAGGACGGAGCAGGGAGTGACGACGGTTCAGGAGCGGCGCGTGACCACCCAGCAGGACGACCCGACCACAGAGCTCGGGGACTTCCCCACGCTGACGGAGAAATATCAGCGCGAGCTGCTCGCGCACTGCTACCGCATGAGCGGCTCGGTCCACGAGGCCGAAGACCTCGTCCAGGAGACGTTCCTGCGCGCGTGGAAGGCCTCGGCCAGCTTCCAGGGCCGCTCGTCGGTCCGCACCTGGCTCTACCGCATCGCCACCAACGTATGCCTCACCAACCTCGAGGGCCGTCCCCGACGGCCGCTGCCCGCGGGGCTCGGCACCCCGGATCAGATGGCCGGCGACGCGCTCGAGTGGGACCACGAGATCGCCTGGCTCGAGCCGGTGCCCGACGCCGCGGTCGTGGTCGCCGAGCGCGACTCCATCCGGCTGGCCTTCGTGGCTGCCCTCCAGCACCTGCCGGCTCGACAGCGTGCCGTGCTGATCCTGCGTGACGTGTTGCGCTGGTCCGCCGCCGAGGTCGCCGACGCCCTCGACACCACCGTCGCGGCGGTCAACTCCGCCCTCCAGCGGGCGCACGCCCAGATGAACGACCGGGACCTGACCGAGGACACCGTCGACGAGGCACTCGACGACGGGCAGCGGGTGCTCCTCGACCAGTACGTCGACGCGTTCTGGCGCAAGGACATCGACGCGATCGTGCGGCTGCTCAAGGCCGAGGCGACCTGGGAGATGCCGCCGTTCACGAGCTGGTACCTCGGCAACAAGAACATCGGCCAACTGATCGCCACCCAGTGCCCCGGCGGCACCAACGACATGCCGATGATCGAGACCCGCGCCAACGGGCAGCCGGCGTTCGGCCTCTACATGCGCACCAAGGAGGGCGACTTCGAGCCGTTCCACCTCCAAGTGCTCGACATCCGCGACGGTCAGGTCGCCCACGTCGGCGCGTTCTTCGAGCCGTCGCTGTTCGCCACGTTCGGCCTTCCCGCACGGCTGCGCGCCGACTTCCGGCCGGGTGACCCGGTGCCGAGCGACGTCGACGTTGCGCGCGGCGACCACGTGCCAACCGGTCACGAGGCGTTCACCGCGGCTCCGCCGACGAGCGGTCGGTGACCCGAGCGCCCAGCCCCGCGCTCTCCGGCGCCGTCGAGCTGCTCGAGCGATCGCTGGGCTACACGCGGGTGCTGCTCGTCGACGTGACACCCGACCAGCTCGACCGGTCCACACCCTGCGCCGGCTGGACCCTCGGTCAGCTGCTCGCGCACATGGAGGACGCGCTCGACGCGTTCACCGAGGCAGCGGTTGGGCGGGTCGAGGTCGACCCGGTCCCGCCCACCGAGACCCGGGTCGACGCGCTCCAGGAGAAGGCCTGCGCGCTGCTGGGCGCCTGGGCCGCGCCCCGGCCCGTCTCCCGCGACGTAGCGGTCGGCGACCTCGACCTCGACGGCCCGCTCCTCGTCGCCACCGCGGCGCTCGAGATCACGCTGCACGGCTGGGACGTCGGTCAGGCGACCGGCCGCCGGACCCGGATCCCCGACGACCTGGCCCGTGGGCTGCTCCCCCTGGCGCAGCACGTCATCGACGAGAGCGACCGGGGGCCACGGTTCGCCGACCCGCGGCCGACACCGCCGGTGGCTGCGGCCGACCAACGGCTGCTGGCTTGGACCGGCCGGGTTCCACCCCGGATGACTGAACCACTTGTGGGCAATCGAGCCGAACCGCCTACGCGCAGGGGCCTTGCTTCCTAACCTTTTCCCATGGCTGGGGTCCCGTCGCTGCAGAGCGCCATCGCGCGCGTCCGCGCCGGTGCTCTCGGCGAGGGCCTGGAGCAGCTGCTGGCCCTGCATGCGACCCACGGCCCGGACTCGCCCGAGCCGCTGCCTGACATCGAGTTGGCGACGCTGCTCAGCGCGCTGGTCGACTGCCGGCTGGCCCGCGGCGACCTCGCCAATGCGATGACCACCGGCGAAGAGTTGACCCCACTCCTGGCCGGACCCGGGCTCACCGGCGCCATCGCCCACCTGGCCAAGGGCGAGGTCGCGGCGGCCCTGGGCGACACCGAGGCCGCGGTCGGACACTTCGCGGCGGCCGGCCAACTGGCGCCCGACGCACCCCTCGACGCGCTCCCCTGGCGGGCGAGCGCGGCCCTGGCCCACCTGCGCAACGGCAACGCCCGGGCGGCCAGTGAGCTGGCCCACGAGCACGTCGAACTTGCTCGTCGCAGCGGCTCGCCGTACGCCATGGCGGGCGCCCTGCGGGCACTGGCCGCGGTCGACACCGGGCCGGATCGCATCCAGCACCTGCTCCGCGCCCGGGCCGTCCTCGCCGGCACCGAGGCCGACCGGCTCTCCGCCCAGATCGACACCGATCTGGCCGGCTTGCTGCTCCTGACCCACGCGCCCGAGGCCCAGGACCGCGCCTTGGCCCTGCTGCGCTCGGCCGAGGAGCACGCCGGGCGCCAGGAGCTGTGGCCGCTGCAGGGACGCGTACGCCGACTGCTCGACCGACTCGGTCAGCAGCCGCGCCGGGTCCAGACCGAGGCGATGGCCGCCCTCACCGCGTCCGAACGCCGGGTCGCGCGGATGGCGGCCGAGGGACTGACCAACCGGCAGATCGCCGCCGAACTCGTCGTCACCGTCAAGGCCGTCGAGTGGCACCTCTCGCACGTCTACCGCAAGCTCGGGATCTCCTCGCGCACCAACCTCTCCGCCACGCTGGGCGTCTCTGTCTGAGCACGGTCTGACCAGGGGGCCCATGGCTTCCTAGACTCTCCGGCATGCCGGAGCTCCTGCACACCGTGCGCCGGATGACCGGGCGCGACCCTGCGGAGTCGGGGCGCGCCTCGACGCCGCTCGAACTGCTCTTCGACCTGACCTTCGTCATCGCCTTCGGCGCCGCCGCCGACGCGCTCGCGCATGCCCTCGCCGAGGACCATGTCGGGGGCGGGGTGTTGGCGTTCTTGCTGGCGACGTTCGCGGTCAGCTGGGCCTGGATCAACTTCACCTGGTTCGCCTCGGCGTACGACACCGACGACTGGCCGTTCCGCCTCACGACCATGGTGCAGATGGTGGGCGTGTTGGTGCTCGCGCTCGGGATCCCGGACATGTTCGCGTCGGTGACCCACCACGAGGAGCACCTCGACATTCAGCTCATGGTCGTCGGCTACGTCATCATGCGGCTGCCGATGGTCTTCCAGTGGTTGCGTGCCGGTCGCGAGGACCCGGAACGGCGGGCGCTGTGCTCCAAGAT
>ERZ761607.4784-NODE-4784-length-11662-cov-6.459292_pt1 | contig 11662 bp, 10 predicted proteins | sample MGYA00511164_ERZ761607 | MGnify/ENA primary metagenome ERZ761607 (study PRJEB28899, sample SAMN02445080) | bioreactor sludge metagenome | biome: EBPR sludge | place: Australia: Brisbane, Thorneside Wastewater Treatment Plant | collected 2011-06-22 ...
GTTCGGGCGGATGCCGGCGGCCATGACGACGAGGTCGGCCGGGATCTGCATGCCGCCCTTGAGGCGGACCGCGGCGACGCGGCCGGACTCGCCCTGCATCAGCGCCTCGGTCTGGGTTTCGAGCAGGAACTTGAGGCCTTTGTCCTCGAGCGACTTCTGCAGCATCCTGCCGGCGACTTCGTCGAGCTGGCGCTCGAGCAGCCACGGGCCGAGATGGACGACGGTGACGTCCATGCCGCGCAGCTTGAGGCCGTTGGCGGCTTCGAGGCCGAGCAGGCCGCCGCCGATGACCACCGCGTGTTTGTGCAGGCGGGCGGCCTCGATCATCTCGTCGGTGTCCTTGATGTCGCGGTAGCCGATGACGCCCGGCAGGTCGTTGCCGGGAACCGGCAGCATGAACGGGGTCGAGCCGGTGGCGATGAGCAGGCGGTCGTAGGCCTCCTCGCTGCCGTCGTCGGCGATCACCTTGCGCTTGACGCGGTCGATCCTGGCGATCTGCCTGCCGGTGTGCAGCCTGATGTTGTTTTCCTTGTACCAGTCGAGTTCGTTGAGGACGATTTCCTGGACGGTCATTTCACCGGCCAGCACCGGGGAAAGCAGGATGCGGTTGTAGTTCGGGTGCGGTTCGGCGCCGAAGATCGTGATGTCGTAATGATCCGGCTTGATCTTCAGCAACTCTTCGACGGTGCGGACACCGGCCATGCCGTTGCCGATCAGGACGAGACGGGGTTTGCTCATTTTGGGCTCCAACGTTGCGCGCACCCGCAGGTGCAGGACTCCTGTCAGCGCATGACGTCATTGCCATCGAGCCGCCGGCGCTGGCGGCTGGTTCGCTGTGATGGGCTGCGTGTTGCAATCACCGTGCCAACAATCCAAGCCTCTGATTTTTGGCATTTTCGACCGGTCGACCGCGACAACCGCGCACCAGGGTGGTGCACAATCTTCTGTTTCGGTGCAGCACCGGCGGACTTCCACGCTGTTCGGCTAGGCGGCCGCCGCGTGTCCGTTCCCTTCGACCGCCACGATCGCCTTGGCCCGATGGAGATCGTCGGCATAACCCGAGGCGAACAGGCAGCAGGCCAGTTGGTTCGCGATCGGCTTCGGCAGCGGCACCTGCTGGTCGAGCACCCGCCGGATCCAGGCCGCGGTGCTCGGCGCATCGGCGGCTTCCGGCAGATGCGGCAATGTCCGCAGGCTGTCATGCTCGGCTTCGAACAGGATCTCGATGCGGGCATCATGGATGTACTCCAGACGCGGCCGGCGTTTCGGATTGGCGAACGGCTCCCCTTCGCTGCCGCGCAACAGGATGCCGCGCCGATCGAGCGTCACCAGCATGTTGCGCATGCTGTCGAGGAACTCGGGATGGGTCGCCGCCGTGACGAGAACGCCTTCGCCGCGGAAAGGGTCGAGCATCTTGACCAGGCTGTGCGCGCTGTTCCTCACCCCGAGGCGCGAGCGCAGCAGCAGCAGGTTGTGCGCGCCCGGTGACAGGGCACTGAGCGGAAGGAAGGCCAGCCCCTGCTCTTCCAGCCTGGCCTGGGCATGGCTGACCGATGGCGATGGCATGATGGCCAGCTCGCGGAAGACCTGGCCGGTCGTCACCCGGCCATAGCCTTCGATGAGGCCATGCACCAGCACGGGCACGCCGAAGCGCTGCAGCATGATCGCGAGCAACGGGGTCAGGTTGGCTTCCTTGCGCGCCCCGTTGTAGGTCGGCAGGACCACCGGGCGGACCCGGCCGGGCGGCCGGTGCATGCCATGCATGCGCGCCTCGGTCGCCGCCAGGAAGCCCAGCATCTCGGCGAGCGACTCGCCCTTGACGCGCAGGCCGAGGATGATCGCACCGAGTTCCAGATCGGGCACGCCACCGTCGAGCATGGCCAGGTAGAGCTGGCGGGCGTCGTCCGCCGGGAGATCGCGCGCACCCTCGGCGCCGCGGCCGATTTCCCTGATGTACTGGGCGTAATTCATGGTCTCCTTTCGCGGCGCTCAGGCCGGCGCCGTCTCTTCGGTCTTGAATTCGGCCGCCAGGCGCCTGATGTCGGGCACGCAGGAGCCGCAGAAGGTGCCGCATTTCAACTTGTCCTGGAGCGCCGCCAGCCCGCTGCCGCGCGCCAGTTCCTCGCGAATCTGGACGTCGCTGACATCCGCGCACTTGCAGATGATGTTGCGCGACGGCATGGTGACCGGCGCCCGGGCACTCGGGGCCAGCGCCAGGCGCAGCAGGCCGGCATCGAGTTCATCCTCGGCCATTGCCTGCTTGAGCCACGCCTGCGCCAGCGTCTCGCCGGCCAGCCGCACGCCGAGCAGCCTGCCGTCACGGGCGATGGCCTTCTTGGCGATGCCGCGCCGGGCATCCTCATAGACGATGGCGCCTTCGTCGCCATCGATGCCGAACAGGCGATCGAGTTCGGCAATTCCGGCCGCGTCGATCGGCTCCCTGGCCGCCGCCCGGAATACGACGAGCGGGCTGCCGCGACCATAGAGGCCGACGGTGGCATAAGGGAAGCGCGCAAGCTGCGCCTGCGCCGCCTGCCGCAGGACCAGCGCCGCGGACGGACTGGCACAGCGGCGGACAACGGCCAGCGGGTAAGGCAGGTCGACCCTGGCGATCTGCACCGCGGCGTGCTTGAGTTCCGGCTGCAGCGAATAGGGATCGGTGGCATCGCCGACGACGGCGTTGGCGCCGGGCGAATTCATGAACTGGCTCCCCCAGTGCATCGGCATCCAGGCGCGGCCGCGTTGCAGGCCGGGACGCTCGGCGACACGCACCGTCAATTCGCCGCGGGCATTGCTGACACGCGCCAGGTCGCCGGTTTCCAGGTTGCGATGGCGCATGTCGCACGGATGCATGGCGAGCAGCGGTTCGTCTTCGAGATTGAACAGGCGCGGCACCGTGCCGGTGCGGCTCATCCCGTGCCAGTGGTCGCGCATACGGCCGGAGAGCAGGCTGATCGGGGCATCCGGGGTCGGCGCATCGGCGGTCGGGCGGTGCTCGATGGCGACGAAGCGCGCCTTGCCGTCCGCCGTCGGAAAGCGCCCGTCCTCGTAGAGGCGGATCGCGCCGGCGCTGGCGCCCTCCGGATAAGGCCATTGCTGCGGCCCCTGCGCTTCGAGCAGGGCGTAGCTGAGGCCGGTGATGTCGAGGTCGCGGCCGCGCGTGCTCTCGCGATGTTCGTTGAAGATCGACTCGGCATCGGCATAGGGAAACAGCTTGTCGGCGCCCGCATGATCGAGCTGGCGCCCGAGCCGGCGCGCGAACTCGACGACGATCTCCCAATCGTGCCGGGCTTCGCCCGGCGCGGGAACCGCTGGTTGCACCCTGGTGATGCGGCGCTCCGAATTGGTCACCGTGCCGTGCTTCTCGCCCCAGCCGCTGGCCGGCAGCAGCAGGTCGGCGTAAGCGGCGGTGTCGGTGTTGCCGTAGGCTTCCTGGAGCACCACGTACTCCGCTGCCTGCAGCGCTTCGCGCACCGCCGCCTGGTTGGGCAGCGACTGCGCCGGATTGGTGCAGGCGATCCAGACGGCCTTGATCTCGCCGGTTTTCAGGCTCTTGAACAGGTCGACCGCGGCCTTGCCCGGCTTCGCCGGTACGAAGGGGACGCCCCAAAAGCGTGCCATCTCGGCGCGGTGGGCCGGATTGCCGAGGTCGCGGTGCGCCGACAGGAGGTTGGCCAGGCCGCCGACCTCGCGCCCGCCCATGGCATTGGGCTGCCCGGTGAGCGAGAAGGGGCCGGCCCCCGGCTTGCCGATCTGCCCGGTCGCCAGATGCAGGTGGATGATGCCGGCGTTGTTGTGGGTGCCGTGCGCCGACTGGTTGAGGCCCTGGCAGTAGAGCGACAGCGATGCCGCGCTGCTGCCGAACCAGCGCGCGGCCTGCAGCAGGTCGGCAGTCGCGATGCCGCAGATGTCGGCGGCGATGGCCGGCGGATAATTCCTGACGATCTCTTGCAGCCCTGCGAAGCCATTGGTGTGGACGGCGATGTAGGCCTCGTCGATGAGCCCCTCGTTAATGAGGATGTTGAGCATGCCGTTGAACAACGCGATGTCGGTGCCCGGCCTGAGCGCCAGGTGCAGGTCGGCGATTTCGGCACTCTCGGAGCGCCGCGGGTCGGCGACGATGATCTTCAGGTGCGGATTGGCTGCCCGTGCATCCTCGATGGTGCGGAAGACGATCGGATGCGCCACCGCCGGGTTGGCGCCGGCGATGAAGATGACCTGCGCCTGCCGGATGTCCTCGTAGCTGCACGGCGGCGCGTCGGCGCCGAGCGTCTGCTTGTAGCCGGCAACGGCCGAAGACATGCATAGCCGCGAGTTGGTATCGACATTGTTGGTGCCGATCAACCCCTTGGCCAGCTTGTTGAAGACATAGTAGTCCTCGGTCAGCAACTGGCCGGAAATGTAGAAGGCGACCGAGTCCGGCCCGTGGGCGCGGATCGTCGCGGCAAATCGTTCGGCCGCCTCGTCGAGCGCGGCGTTCCAGTCGACCCGCTCGCGACTGCCGCCCCTGGAGCGGCGCCGCTCCGGATACTGCAGCCGACACGTGGGGTCGGCGGTCTGGGCGAGGGTCGCCCCCTTGGTGCACAGGCGACCGCGATTGGCCGGGTGGTCAGGATCGCCGCGGACGCCAGTGATCGCGCCGTTCCCGGTTTCGATGACGACGCCGCAGCCGACGCCGCAGTAACAACAGGTGGATTTGACTTGCCGGTTCATGAAATTCCTTCCGGACAGCCTCTGAGCAACAGGCGTGCCATGTGGAAGGATCATCCTGGAAACCGCAGTTGACCGCTTGTATTCCCGTCAGCAACCCCATGAACACCGACTCCTGTCCCTCCGCCAAGCATCACCTGAACGGTGACAGCGCTACGCACCCGCTGCCACGTCCGGTCGGGCATCTGGCTTTGTCGCTCCGCCTCGCAGGCATCAGCCTGCGACGTTGTCGCTTCGCGCCAGCCACCCACCCAAACGCACCAGCGGGCGCGCCCAACAGCGGTTTTCAGGATCATCGGTCTGAATGCAAAAAGGGGAGATCCCTTCCGGAAATCTCCCCATTTTGGTGCGTCTACCGCAACCGGCGGCCCTATTTGATGCGTTGCAGCTTCGGACGCCCACCTTCCGGGCGCGGTGGTTCGGGGGCGTCGTCGCCGGCACCCTCCCGCTCCTGCTCGGGGGGCGCCTCGCCGGCGGGCGCGGCGGCGTTGCCTTCGATCTCGAAAGCCATCCCGGCGCCGTTCTCGCGCGAATAGATGGCCGTCACCTGCGCCACCGGCACCGACAATTCGCGGGCCACGCCGGCGAAGCGGGCCTGGAACTCGATGAAGTCATTGCCGATCAGCAGCTTGTTGCTGGCATCCGGGCCGATATTGAGCACGATCTGTCCGTCGCGGATGAATTCGCGCGGAACGCGCGTCCGCGCATCGACCTGCACGGCAATGTAGGGCGTGAAGCCGTTATCGCAGCACCATTCCCAGATGGCCCGCAACAGATAGGGTTTGGTCGACGGCAGATCCATGGGCTACTTGCGCATCGCCTTTTCGGACGGCGTCAGCGCATCGATGAAGCCCTGGCGACTGAAGATGCGCTCGGCATACTTCATCAACGGCGCGGCATTCTTGCCGAGATCGATGGCGTAGTGGTCGAGACGCCACAGCAGCGGTGCGATCGCCACGTCGAGCATCGAGAATTCGTCACCCAGCATGAACTTCTGCTTGTTGAAGATGGGAATGATCTCGGTCAGGCGGGCGCGAATTTCCAGGCGCGCCTTGTCGGCGGTCTTGGAGTGCTTTTCTATCGTGTCCATGAACGAGAAGATTTCGCGCTCCATCCCGACCAGCAGCTGACGGGCGCGGGCACGCATGATCGGATCCGCAGGCATCAACTGCGGATGCGGAAAGCGTTCGTCGATGTATTCGTTGATGATGTTCGGCTCGAACAGCACCAGGTCGCGCTCGACCAGCACCGGCACGCGGTTGTGCGGGTTGATCATCGCCAGGTCCTCCGGCTTGTTGAACATGTCGACATCGATGACCTGGAAATCCATGCCCTTTTCGTAGAGGACAATCCGGCAGCGATGGCTGAATGGGCAGGTCGTGCCCGAGTAGAGGTTCATCATTTCCAGAAACCTTCAGAATGGGATTCGGCATCGGGGGTTGACCTGAGCCAACCCGCGATGCCGTCAGCTGACCCGGAAAGGATCAGTGAATGTCTTTCCAGTAGTTCTTTTTCAGTGCATAGGCCAGCACGAAGAGCACAGCCAGGAAAGCAAGAACGAACCAGCCCAGACGCTGGCGGTACAACTGGTTCGGCTCGGCCATCCAGACCATGAAGGCAACCAGATCGGAAACCGCCTTGTCGTACTCGGCCGGAGAGAGTTCCCCCGGAACGGCGAGTCCGAGCTTGTGGGTCTCGGGGTTCATGACCTGGATCCCCTGTAGTTGCCACAGGACGTGCGGCATGCCAACGTTCTCGAAGACGACGTTGTTCCAGCCGGTCGGGCGCTTCTCGTCACGATAGAAGGAGCGCAGATAGGTGTATAGCCAGTCGGCACCGGAACCCATCTCGGAAGCCCGCGCCCGCGAAATGACCGTAAGGTCGGGCGGAGCCGCACCGAACCACTGCTTCTGTTCATCGGAGCGGGCGGCGACCGTCATCTGATCGCCGATCTTGTCGGACGTGAACATCAGGTAGTCCTTCACCTGCTGCTCGGTCAAGCCAATTTCGGTCAGCTTGTTGTAACGCAGGTGCGAAGCGCCGTGGCAGTTCAGGCAGTAGTTCACGAACAGTTTGGCGCCATTCTGCAGTGCCGCCTCGTCGCCGACCCCGCCTGGCCAGCGGTCGAGGTGAGCACCGCCGCTCGCGAGAGCGGCTAGAGGCGCAAACAGCAATGCCATCAGAAATTTTTTCATTTTTCGCATCCTCACTTCATCGTCACGCGTTCAGGCACGGGCTTGAACTTGTCCATGCGGGACCACCATGGCATGCCCAGGAAGAAACCGAAGTAGAACAGCGTGCAGATCTGCGAGACCAGTTCGCCCATCGGGGACGGCGGTTGCGTGCCGAGATAACCGAGAATGAAGAAGCAGATCACGAACAGGGTCAGCAGGGTCTTGAAGATCGGGCCGCGATAGCGGATGGATTTGACCGGGCTGCGGTCGAGCCAAGGCAGGAAGGCGAAGATCACGACCGAGGCCCCCATCGCCACCACACCCCAGAACTTGGCATCGAGCCCGAAGAAGTTCCAGACCATGGCGCGCAGGATCGAATAGTAGGGCGTGAAGTACCAGACCGGCGCGATGTGCGGCGGGGTCTTGAGCGGATCGGCCGGGTAGAAATTGTTGTACTCGAGGAAGTAGCCGCCGCCTTCCGGCGCGAAGAAGAGCACCGCCGAGAAGACCATCAGGAAGACCACGACGCCGACGATGTCCTTCACCGTGTAATACGGATGGAAGGGGATGCCGTCGCGCGGGATGCCGTTGGCGTCCTTGTTGGCCTTGATCTCTATGCCATCAGGATTGTTCGACCCGGTCTCGTGCAGCGCCAGGATGTGCGCGGCCACAAGGCCGAGCAGCACAAGCGGGAAAGCGATGACGTGGAACGAGAAGAAGCGGTTGAGCGTCGCGTCGCCGACAACGTAGTCGCCGCGGATGATCAGGGACAGATCGGGACCGATCAGGGGCAGTGCCGAGAACAGGTTCACGATCACCTGCGCTCCCCAGAACGACATCTGGCCCCAAGGAAGCAGATAGCCAAAGAAGGCTTCGCCCATCAGCACGAGGAAGATGCCGACGCCGAACAGCCAGGTCAGCTCGCGCGGCTTGCGGTAGGAGCCGTAGAGCAGTCCGCGGAACATGTGAAGGTAAACGACGATGAAGAAGGCCGAGGCGCCGGTCGAGTGCATGTAGCGGATCAGCCAGCCGCCGGGCACGTCGCGCATGATGTACTCGACGGATGCGAACGCAACCGGCACGCCGTTGGCGTTCAGCGCGGCATCCGGCTTGTAGTGCATGACCAGGAAGATGCCGGTGACGATCTGGATGACCAGAACCAGCAACGCCAGGGACCCGAAGAAATACCAGAAATTGAAATTCTTCGGAGCGTAGTACTCGGAGAGGTGCTCCTTCCACAGCGACGTGGCCGGGAAGCGGGCGTCCACCCACTCCAGGGCGTTGCCGCCGAGCGACCCGTCGGACTTGTACTTTTCGACTTTGCCAGCAGCCATTTCTATGCTCCCTTCTTGTCTTCGCCGATCAGGATGCGCGTATCCGAGAGATACACGTGCGGCGGCACTTCGAGATTGGTCGGGGCAGGCTTCGCCTTGAAAACGCGACCGGCGAAGTCGAACGTCGAGCCGTGGCACGGGCACAGGAAGCCGCCGAGCCAGTCAGCAGGCATGCCCTCATCGGCCCCGGGCTTGAACTTCGACGATGGCGAGCAGCCGAGGTGCGTGCAGATGCCGATGACAACCATATATTCCGGCTTGATCGAGCGGTTTTCATTCTGGGCGTAAGCCGGCTGCATATCCTTTTCCGACTTCGGATCGGCCATCTGATCATTGAGCTTGGGCAGCGTGGCCAGCATTTCCTTGGTCCGGTTGATGATCCAGACCGGCTTGCCGCGCCATTCGACTGTCATCATCTGGCCGGCTTCAAGCTTGCCGATTTCGGCTTCCACCGGTGCGCCTGCTGCCTTGGCGCGCTCGGACGGAAGCAAGCTGGAGACGAACGGCACCAGTACGGCAACCGCACCCGCCCCGCCCACGGCCGCAGTAGCGACGATTAGACGCCGTCTGCCGCAGTCCATTTTTCCTTGATTGCTCATTACGCTGACCCCTAAAGGAATTGAATGGGATTAAAAAGAAACGCTAAATTATACGCTACGGGAACTCGCCATAAAAGCCATTGTCACGCTGAACACGTCCTGCGCTCCCGCAAAGCCTGGGCCAGGGTTCCGCTATCGACATATTCGAGCTCACCACCGACCGGCACGCCGCGGGCGATTCGTGTCACGTCGATCCCCTTCGGCTGCAGCATGGCGGCGATGTAGTGTGCGGTCGCCTCGCCTTCGTTGGTGTAGTTGGTTGCCAGAATCACCTCCCGGACCACACCGTCGAGGGCGCGTGCAACCAGCTGCTCGAGGCCGAGTTCACGGGCGCCGACCCCATCCAGCGGGGAGATTCGACCCATCAGGACGTAATAAAGCCCATGATAGGAATGCGTCTGTTCCATCATGTTCATGTCAACCGGGGTTTCGACCACGCACAGCAACGACGCATCGCGGCGGGGCGACGCGCAGCGTTCGCAGATCTCGTTTTCGGCAAAGGTGTTGCAGCGCCGGCAATGGCGCACCGATGCCAGCGCACTTGTCAGGGCGTCCCCAAGATGCTGCGCCCCTTTCCGGTCGTGCTGCAGAAGGTGATAGGCCATGCGCTGAGCCGACTTCGGCCCTACGCCAGGCAAACAGCGCAGCGCTTCAATCAGCGCCTGCAGACCCGAGGGGTTCACGCGCTCAGAAGGGCAGCTTCAGCCCGGGCGGAAGGTTCAGACCCGCCGCAAACCCGGCCATCTTTTCCTTGCTCAACTCCTCACCGCGACGCACGGCATCGTTGATGGCGGCAGCTACGAGGTCTTCAAGCATCTCGCGGTCATCGAGCACCGACGGATCGATACTGACCCGACGGACGTCATGGGAACAGGTCATCACCACCTTGACCATGCCGGCACCGGACTGCCCTTCAACCTCCGTCAGCGCAAGCTGCTCCTGCGCCTTCCTCATGTTGTCCTGCATCACCTGGGCCTGCTTCATCAGGCCCGCAAAGCCACCTTTCATCATGTCTTGATCTCCGCTAAGCGATTGGTTTGATTGACGATTCAACCAGCGAGGCATCGAAATTCTCGATGACGTCCCGGACAAATGCATCCTTTCGGATCGAGGCAACCGCCTCTTCCTGCTGTTCGCGCCGCTCCCTGTCGACGGCCCCCGCCGGGGTATCCCCCTCGGTCGGCGCAATTTCGAAGCGGACTGCAACGGGACGCCCGAGATAAGTACTGAGCGCTTGCTGCAACCTTTCGGGCGCCGGCTTCATCTGGAGATGGCCATGCACTGGCGCGAGGCGAAGCACGCAGCCGGACTCGCCGATCTCAATGAGTTCACAGTGCTGCGCCAACTCCCGTGCGAGCCCATTCAGTTGAAGGGCGGCCACCATGTCCCGCCACTCGTTCCCGGGACCGCCCTCGGCTCTGTCCTTGCCGCTGGCCTGCACCTGCGCGCTTTCGGGTGCGCGCGATGCTTGCGTCGCTCCCGCGCCTTTCGCCGCCATCATTGGCTGAATCGAGGACTGCACTGCCTGCACGACGTCAGCCACCGACTCCGGCCGGAAGCCATGCAGGCGCAGCAGGGTCATGACGAAGCCTGCATACTCGTCCGGCGCCATCGCCAGTTCGGCCCGACCGTGAATCACGATCTGATATGCCAGCTGGACGAACTCCGGCGATAGCCTGGCAGCCAGGCCGTCGAGTCGGTTGCGGTCCGGATCCTCGTCATCCAACGAGCCTGGCGCGCACTGGGCTATCTGCAGACGGGTTAGCAAGCCCGCCAGTTCTTGAAGTGCGAGACTGAATGAAAGACTGTGCAAGGCCATGTCGGCAGCCAGGCGAAGAAGTTCCGGCGAGTCGCCGGAATGAACGGCCTCGAGGATGGAAAAAAGATAGTCGAGGTCCACGGTTCCGAGCATCGCGCGAACCTGCGCGTCCTCGACCTTGCCGCCGCCATGCGCTATCGCCTGATCGAGAAGGGAAAGGGCATCGCGCATGCTGCCCGCCGCTGCACGCGCAATCAACCCGAGCGCCGGTAACTCGTACGCCACTCCCTCGGCCTGCAGGACGTGGGCCAGGTGGGCTGCTATCGCGCCCGGCGTCATCTGCTTGAGATTGAACTGCAGGCAACGCGAGAGGACAGTGACGGGAATCTTCTGGGGATCGGTCGTCGCCAGTATGAACTTGACGTGCTCGGGCGGCTCCTCGAGCGTCTTCAACATCGCGTTGAACGCCGAGTTGGAGAGCATGTGCACTTCGTCGATCACATAGACCTTGTAGCGTCCGCGGGTCGGCGCATACACCGCGTTCTCCAGCAACTGGCGCATTTCATCGACACGCGTATTGGTCGCAGCGTCAACTTCGAGAAGGTCTACGAAGCGCCCTGCGTCGATCTCCTGGCATGCCGAACAGATGCCGCAAGGCGTGTCTGTAACACCGGTTTCGCAGTTGAGGGATTTCGCGAGGATTCGCGCCAGGGTGGTCTTTCCTACCCCGCGGGTGCCAGTAAAAAGATAGGCATGATGGAGCCGCTGACTGGCCAGTGCATGCGTCAAGGCGCGCACAACGTGTTCCTGCCCGACCAGACTGGTGAAGCTGCGCGGCCGCCACTTTCGCGCGAGAACCTGGTAACTCATGCGCCCCACAACGATGAAGAAAAGAAAATGGCGAGCCTAACCCCCGGCACTTGCGGCAAATGGCTGTGGCTGCTTCCTTCCGGACCTGACCAGGTTCACCGCGCTGCAATGCGGGGAGACCCGCCGCCGCGAATATTAGCACGGCGGGGCCGGGAATCCCGGCTGTTTCCCAACAAAAAACCCCCGGCCGTTGAGTAATTTGGTCGGGGGTATTTG
>ERZ761607.4785-NODE-4785-length-11661-cov-4.361796_pt1 | contig 11661 bp, 8 predicted proteins | sample MGYA00511164_ERZ761607 | MGnify/ENA primary metagenome ERZ761607 (study PRJEB28899, sample SAMN02445080) | bioreactor sludge metagenome | biome: EBPR sludge | place: Australia: Brisbane, Thorneside Wastewater Treatment Plant | collected 2011-06-22 ...
CCGGCTTCCATCTTCGAGCCGGTATCGCGCTGGATGAACTCGATCTGGCGGAACTCGCGCGGGGTGACCAGGGTCAGGGCGATGCCCTTGCGGCCGGCGCGGCCGGTGCGGCCGATGCGGTGGACGTAGCTCTTGCTGTCGAAGGGAATGTGGTAATTGAACACATGCGAGACATCGGCCACATCGAGGCCGCGGGCGGCGACATCGGTCGCGACGAGCAGGTCGAAATCCCCGCGGCGGAAGCCGGCCATGACCTTGTTGCGCACCGGTTGCTCCATATCGCCGTGCAGGGCCTGGACGAGAAAACCGCGGGTGCCGAGGAACATGCAGAGTTCATCGACCTCGAGGCGGGTGCGGCAGAACAGGATCGCCTTCTCCGGCTGCAGGTCGTCGAGCAGGCGGACCACCGCCTCCTTGCGTTCCTCCTCCTCCACCACGAAGAACCGCTGGGCGATGTCCTTGTTCGCGGAATCGTTGGCGGCGTTGGTCTTCACGTGGGCGGGATCGCGCAGGATCGTCTCGGCGAGGCGGCGGATCGGCTCGGGCATGGTCGCGGAGAACAGCAGGGTCTGGCGGTCCTCGGGCAGGAACTCGAAGATCGCCTTCACCTCGTCGAGGAAGCCCATGTCGAGCATCTCGTCGGCCTCGTCGAGCACGATCATCGTGGGTTTGAAGTTCCGGACCTTCTTGCTGTTCAGCAGGTCGAGCATGCGGCCGGGGGTGGCGACCACGGCCTGGCAGCCGCCGTTGGCGAGCTTGACCTGGCGGTCGTAGGACTGGCCGCCGCAGACGGCGACGGAGCGCACGCCGGAGAGGTGGCCGAGGCGGTAGATCTCATCGCTGACCTGCGCGGCGAGTTCGCGGGTCGGGGTGATGACGAGCAATTCGACACCGCGGTCGAAGGTCATGCGCTGCATGGCCGGCAGGCAGAAGGCGGCGGTCTTGCCGGTTCCGGTGTGGGCCTGACCGACAAGGTCGCGGCCGGCGAGGATCAGCGGGATGACCTGGGCCTGGATCGGGCTGGGCTGCCGGAAGCCGGCCTCGCGGATGGCCTGGATCAACTTGTCCTTGAAGCCGAACTGGTCGAAGGTGAAGGGAATTTCGTCTGTCGTCATAACGTACTTTCAAGCTGCGACACCGACCTGCCGCTGGGATGGGGTTGGGATGCCGCGCGGATCAGCGCGCGTTTTCTCCGTATTCGGCCCAGCTGGTTTCGGTTTCCCAAACCCGGACGCGGACGATGCGGACCTGCGGACTCAATGGAAATTCGGTATCGGTGCGCTGGGCGTAGAGCATCAGGCGGGCCTTCGCGGCATCGAAGATGGTCTTGGCGATGACTTCGGTGGTGGGGTCCTGCCGGGTGAAGCCGATGACCCGGTCGCCGTAGGCCGCCTTGAATTCGGCGTACTTCGGATCATCGGTGTTCATGCACATCGAGTGGTCGTAGGTCTGGATCAGGTCGTTCACGGCGAGGGTAATGACCTTGAAATCGCAGACCATGTCGTTGGCATCCAGTTGGTCGGCCTCGAGCACGAACTCGACGCGGCGGGTGTGGCCGTGCGGGAACTGGCACTTGTCCGGGTGCTTGGCGAGCATGTGCCCGCTTTCCACGACGATGTGTTTGCAGATGCGGTAGGGCATGGCGTTATCCGAGCAGGGCGCGGACCTTGGCAGCGAGTTCGGCCAGCTGGGCGTGATCGCCGGGGCGGGCGTGGGCGAAGCTCAGGTCGCCGATATGGGTGAACGGGACGAGGTGGACATGGGCGTGGGGAACCTCGAGGCCGGCCACGATCACCCCGACCCGCGCGCATGGGACGGCCTTCTCGAGGGCCTTGGCGATCGGCCGGGCAAAGACCATCAGGTCGCCGAGCAGCGTGGGTTCAAGATCGAAGAGGTAATTGGTTTCCTGCTTGGGGATCACCAGGGTATGGCCGGCCTTGATCGGGCGGATATCGAGGAACGCGAAAAAGCGGTCACTCTCGGCGATCTTGTGGCAGGGGATCTCGCCCTTGATGATCTTGGTGAAGATCGTACTCATGCGTGTTTCATCAATTCAGACATCCGGAACAGCGAATGGAGGGTCAACCCTTCTTTCGCCAGATTCTCCACCCCGCCGGACTCGCGGTCAATCACGCAAACCACGTCGGTGACAATCGCGCCGAGGGCGCGCAATTCGGCCACCGACAGCAGGATCTGGCCGCCCGAAGTCACCACATCCTCGACCACCAGCAGTTTTTTCCCGGCGAAATCGCCCCCTTCGGCGAGCTTGCAGGTACCGTAATCCTTCGCCTTCTTGCGCACGAACAGCACCGGCAATCCGGTCTGCTGCCCCAGCATCGTGGCCACCGGGATGCCACCCATCTCGAGGCCGGCCAGGAGGTCGTGGCCGGGAGGCAGGGACTTCGCCATCGCCGCGGTGATCTCCGCCAGCAGGGCCGGATCGGCCTCGAACCGGTATTTGTCGAAGTACACGTTTGAGACGGCGCCGGAACGCAGGGTGAAGGTTCCGTGGAGCAGGGCGGTTTTAACGACGCGGGCGGCGAGTGGTGTGGTCATGGGATGGGGATGGGAATGGGAATGGTTGCCCGCCGGAGGCGGGTCCGCCTTTGGCGGGATGGTTTATGGTGAATGGGTGATGGGTGATGGGGAAACGGGTGTCGGGAAGGGTGATCCTTCCGTTGAACGTTGCGTGTTGGAAGTTGGATGTTGAATGTTGGAAGTTGGATGTTGAATGTTGCCCTTCAGGGTCACGCATTGTAGGTGGACGAAGCGGTGGTGCCGCCGTGTCCGGTCCAGTTGGTGTGGTGGAATTCGCCGCGCGGGCGGTCGATGCGCTCGTAGGTGTGGGCGCCGAAGTAGTCGCGCTGGGCCTGGAGCAGGTTCGCCGGGAGATTGGCACTGCGGTAGCTGTCGTAGTAGGCCAGGGCGCTGGCGAAGGCGGGCATGGGAATGCCGAACTCGGCGGCGCGAGCGACGGTGCGGCGCCAGCCGGCCTGGCTGCGGTCGATCGCGGCCTTGAAGAACGGATCGAGGAGCAGGTTGGCGAGGGCCGGATCCTTGTCGAACGCCTTCTTGATATCGCCGAGGAACTGGGCGCGGATGATGCAGCCGCCGCGCCACATCAGGGCGATGCTGCCGTAGTTGAGTTTCCACTGGTAGGCGGTGGCGGCTTCGCGAAGAAGCTGGAACCCCTGCGCATAGGAGCAGATCTTGCTGGCGAACAGGGCCTGGCGTACGTCCTCGACCAGCGCGGTGCGGTCGCCGGTGAACGAGGCTTTCGGACCGGAAAGGATCGAGGCGGCGCGCACCCGCTCGTCCTTGAGCGAGGACATGAAACGGGCGAAGGTGGCCTCGGCGATGGTGACGAGCGGGATGCCGAGATCGAGGGCGTTCTGCGAGGTCCACTTGCCGGTCCCCTTCTGGCCGGCGGAATCAAGGATCAGGTCGACCAGCGGCTTGCCGGTGGTTTCATCCTTTTTACCCAGGATGTCGGTGGTGATCTCGATCAGGTAGCTGTCGAGTTCGCCCCGGTTCCATTCGCGGAAGATCGCGGAGAGTTCGTCGGCGCTGAACCCACCGAGGATCTTCAGCATCGCGTAGGCCTCGCAGATCATCTGCATGTCGCCGTACTCGATGCCGTTGTGGATCATCTTCACGTAGTGGCCGGCACCGTAGTCCCCCACCCAATCGCAGCACGGCGACCCGTCATCGACCTTCGCGGCGATGTCCTGGAAGATGGTCTTCACGTGCGGCCAGGCGTCGGGGTTGCCGCCGGGCATGATCGACGGGCCCTTGAGCGCACCCTCCTCGCCGCCGGACACGCCGGTGCCGATGAACAGGATGCCGGCCTCGCGCAGCGCCTCGGTGCGGCGGTTGGTGTCGGGGAAAAACGAGTTGCCGCCGTCGATCAGGATGTCGCCGGGTTCGAGCAGCGGGACGAGCCCGTCGATTACCGCATCCACCGGCGCGCCGGCCTTCACCATGATCATGATGCGGCGGGGGCGCTTGAGGTTGGCGATCAGCTCCTGGTAGCTGTAGGTGCCGATAATCGGCTTGCCCTGGGCGCGCCCTTCGACGAAGGCCTTCACCTTGTCGGTGCTGCGGTTGTAGACCGCGACGGTGTGGCCGTGGTTGGCCATGTTCAACACGAGGTTCTCGCCCATCACGGCGAGTCCGATCAGTCCGATGTCTGCTTGTGCCATAATCCTTTTTCCTGCTGTGGCGGGTTGATGGTGCGGGAACCGAGGGTTCGTTTAGAGCGCGCGCACGGCCTCGACGATCGCGTCCCTGGTGATACCGAAATGGGCCCAGACCTCGTAGTGCCCTTCCGACGGGGCAATACGCGGGTCGGTGATGCCGATGTGGGCGGCGGGGATCTTCAGGGCGGCGGCGTGTCCGGCGACGAGGCTTGCGAAACCGCGCAACCCGACCGCGCGGGTGCCGATGATGCCATCCTCGACGGTGACGACACCGGCCGGATACTTCGCCAGCAGCGTGGTCATGGTGTCCTGCCCGACCGGGAGGCCATTGATGATATGGACATCGACGGCGTGGCCCTGGGTGTGCAGCGTGTCAGCGGCCTCGCCCGCCAGATGGGCCGGGGCACCGATGACGAGGATCGCCTTGGTGGCGCCGTTGTAGGTGCGGTAGGTGGTGACCGGCTGCCAGGCATCGGTGGCCTGCCACAGCGGTTCGTTCGTGCCCTGCTTCGCGAGGATCGGGAGGTTGTCGCGCGGGATGCCGATCAGGTGACCGCCGTAATGCGCGGCGAGGTCGCGGATCGCGATGAACGCGGCGCGGGCGTCGGCCGGGGCGTAGAAGCGGTGCAGGTACGGCAGGTAGCCCATGGCCAGGGTGATCCAGTCGAGCGACCAGCCGGTGAAGTGGTCGCGTCCGGTGCACCCGCCAACGTGGGACATGTGGAAGGTCACGTTCAATCCCTCGTTCGCGCCATTCAGGTTGCGCTGGTACCGCCACATCTCCATGCCTTCGCGGGCGATGCCCTCGAAGAACGCGGCAAAGGTCGAGAACACGACGAGGCGGGGATCGGGACCGGACATGGCGATGCCGTTGGCCATCAGGGTGGCGATCTGTTCCTGGATGCTAAGCTCGATATGGTTGCCCTTCGCCACCAGCGAGGCGGCCTTGTCGAGCTTGGTCGAGGGATCGAGGTCGCAGCTGAGCACGAAGACCTTGTCCGGATGGGCTTTCGCCACTTCGGCATAGGCGGGGGTGACGCCGGCGCGCGGGCTGACTACCTCACCCACGGCGGGGAGCTTCACCGCGGCGGCCGCGGCATCGGGAATCAGCAGGTTCGGCGATCCGGGGGACGGGCGGGCCGCGGTGACCACGGCCAGGGGCGCTTGCGCGGCCAGGTCGGCCAGGGCCTTACGGTGCTCGGCCGACTCGGTCATCATCGGATTCGCCAGCAGCGCCTGCAGGTCGCGGCCTTTCATGTGGCCATCGTGGTGGCCCTTGCCGCCGGGGAGCTGGTTCACCAGGAAGAGGCAGTCCAGCATGCACTCGATGTCGCGGAAGCTCATCAGGGCGCCGGGGGTCCACACCGGGGTATCCATGGCGACCTTGTTCTTCGCGGCATAGGCGGTGGTTTCCGCCACGATGCCGTAGCGCTCGGCGAACGAGGAGAGGGTCTCCTTGTGCGAGCCGACATTGTGGAAGCCGACCGGGTAGATCATGCTCGGGCGACCCGAGCGGGCGAGCTGGCGCGCCTCGCGGTAGGCCTGGTAGAGGCTGGCGGCGTCGTGGAGCGACGGGATCTCGATGATGGTGATGCCGAGCGCCTCGATGATCTTGCGCGGATCCTTGTCCATGATCTGCTTGTTCGAGCCGGACAACTGGATGCCGTTGCGCTGCATGACGAAGGTAATCGGGGCGTGGTGCAGGTCGGCCGCGTTGAAGCCGTTCAGGGCCTGGCCGGAAATCCAGCCCGCATCGCCGCAATGGCAGATCACCCAGGCATCCTGCCCGTAGCGGGCGCGTTTGCCGATGGCCTGGCCGACCGCGACCGGGATCATCACCCCGAGGCGGCCGCCGTTGAGCTGGGTGCCGCCGGGAACCCAGGAGACATGGCCGGCGATATCGAGGCTCTGGCGGAACTTCGCGGCGACATGGTCGGGATCCAGGTGGCCCAGGGCGGACAGCAGGCCATAGTACCCGACACTCGCGTGGGCGTTCTCGATGGTGTACTCCACCGCGCCGTAGTCGGTCACTGCCAGGGTCAGGGCGAGCGAAGGAATCAGGTCCAACCCGCCGCCCATGTGGTCCACCTCGTTCAGCTTCGAGAGTTCAGCGACCGCGGTCACGGCGATGCGGGCGGCCCGGCGCTGCAACGCCTCCAACACTACCAGTTGTTCCGGGGTCAGCGCGGGGGACCCGGCCAGGTCCAACTTGAAAGGCAATGCCTTGGAAGTGAAGCTGTTGCCACAGTAACGGGTATCTTCAAGCAAGGTCCTGTTCCGGTGCTGCTGGGCCGTCACGGCAATGGTCTCGTGGTTCATGCGTTGGTTCTCCCTAGATCAATGTAAGCCGCCGCTTTTACTTGATTTTACCGGGCAACGCAACCATGTCGTGGCCTTCATCTTTCTGACGGCCGACCACACCGGAAGGCATGCCGGAGGCCACCAAACACATTCCTGACCGAATTCCCGCTGGACTTCACACCACTTCAGCGTATGGTTCATCTGTCAAATATTTCAGAATGTGAAGTAAATGCCGGAAACAACCCTCCAGGAATTCGCCGAACGCCTCTCTGCCGTTTTGCCGGTCATGTGCAAGTCGATGGTGCGCTACGAGCAGAACGCACTGACCACTGGCGAATTGACCTTGCCCCAGTTCTGGGCCTTGTCCTGGGTGCAGGAACGTGACCGTCCACCGATGCATGATCTGGCGGTCGCCATGGCGATGAATCCCTCGACGGCGACGCTGTTGGTGGACCGCCTGGTGCGCAAGAAGCTGATGAGCCGGGTGCGAGACCGTACGGATCGGCGCCGGGTGTTGGTACGGTTGACCCAGCGTGGTCGCCGGATGCTGGAAGAGATCCACACCCAGAAGCGCAAGGCATTGCTCGAGACCTTCCGTCCGCTGACCGCGCAGGAACGTTCCCGTTATTTGGAGCTGGTGGAAACGCTGGCCCGCCGCATTGAATCGACTCTTCAACCCCGAGGATGACCGTATGAGCCTGATCCCCAAGACATTGAAACGCATCCTGCTGGCCGTGGTGGCCATCGCAGCCGCCTATGCCCTGCTCCGCCTTGGCAAGCCGCCACCGCCGGCCGGCGGCCCCCCGGAGGACTTCTACGTGTCGGCTGTGGTTGCGCCGGTTTCCATGGAGACCGTGCGTGACACCGTGGTGGTGGTCGGGAGCCTCGAGGCGCGCGATACGGTGGAGGTGTTGAGCGAAGTAGCGGCGAATGTGGTCGAGATCCTCTTCACCGAAGGGGATCAGGTACGCAAGGGCGACATCCTGATTCGGCTGGACGACGCGAAATTGTCGGCACGACTGGCCGAGTCCCGGGCGCGACGCAACCTCGCCGAGACCAACTTCAAGCGGGCGGAGGACTTGCTGGCCAGCGAGACCATCTCGCGGGCGGAGCACGACCAGGTCAAGGCGGAGTACGATGTGGCGGTGGCCGGATTCAACCTGCTGAAGCGCGAACTGGACGACACCGTGCTCAAAGCACCATTTGATGGCGTGATGGGTGCACGGTTGGTCAGTCCAGGACAATTGGTATCGATTGGACAGCGTCTGTCCTCCATCGTGCGCCTAGATGAATTGGAAGCCAGCTTCCGCATCCCCGAACGCCACGTCGGACAGATTAAAAGCGGCCAGACGGTCATCATGGACACGGTGGCTCGGCCAGGCGAACCGATTCGTGGCGAAGTATTTTTCGTGGATCCCGTCATCGACAGCCGCACCCGCTCAGTACTGGCCAAGGCCCGGGTTGACAACTCCGGCCTTTACCTGCGCCCCGGCATGTTCGGCACGCTTTCGGTGGTGCTGGGTGAGCGCGAGGGGGCATTGGTGGTCCCGGAAAGCGCGGTCCGCTATGCCGGCGATCAGGCCTCGGTAGTCGTAATGAACGCGGAAAACCGCGCCGAATTCCGGAATGTTACCGTCGGTCAGCGCCAACCCGGCCGGGTCGAGATCACGAGCGGCCTCTCCGCTGGCGAAGTCGTGGTCGTGGAAGGGTACCAGAAAATGGGACCCGGCACCGGCATCACCATCAGCCCGGCCTCCGAGCGCTACGGCATCACCCCCCCGCCACCGCCGGAAGCAACGGCCACCCCGGAAGCCGCCTCGCAGGAATAAGACCCCATGACCATCTACGAACAATTCATCCGCCGTCCCGTCGGCACGATCATGCTGAACCTGTCACTGATGGTATTCGGCATCCTCGGCCTGTTGAGTCTTCCGGTGCGCGAGTTGCCGGATATCGATCCGCCGATCGTGAACGTGCTGACCGTGTTCCCCGGGGCCTCGGCCGAAGTGGTCGAGACCGAAGTGACCGAAGTACTGGAGGAGGCCATCAGCAGCATCGAGGGTATCCGCCTTCTCAACAGCGAAAGCCGCGAGCAGGTCAGCAGCATCGCCATCGAGTTCAACCAGAACCGCGACGTTGATCTTTCGGCCCAGGATGTGCGAGACCGGGTGGCCCGGGTGCGCGGCGAACTGCCCGATGATATCGACGAACCGGTCATCAGCAAACAGGATTCGAACGCCCAGCCGATCATGTGGATCGCCTTCTACAGCGACCGTTACGATACACGGGAGTTGACCCACATCGCCGACACCATGGTGAAGGACCGGCTCCAGACCGTGGATGGCGTCAGCTCGGTCATCATCGGCGGCGAAAAGAAATTTGCCATGCGCCTGTGGCTCGACCCGAAGAAGATGGCCGCACGTAATGTGACCGTGCTCGACGTTGAACGCGCGCTGTCCGAGCAGAACGTGGAACTGCCGAGTGGCCGCATTGAAAGCCGGAACCGCGAGTTTACCATCCAGACCAAGGGCCAGCTCGCCTCCGTGCAGCAGTTCGACGACCTGATCATCCGTCAGGACGGCCTCGACGTTGTCCGTTTGCGGGATATCGGGTACGCCGCGGATGGTGTCGAGGACGAACGCAGTGTGGCCCGCTTCAATTCACAGCCATCAATCGGCCTCGGCGTCGTACGGCAATCCAAGGCCAATACCCTGGCGGTAGCCGAGGGCGTAAAGGCGCGTATGGACGAGATCGCCCCTTCCTTGCCCGCAGGTATTGAATACCGTTTCCCCTATGACGAGTCGGTATTCGTGGAACGTGCGGTTATCGAGGTATGGGAAACCCTCGTCATTGCTTTTGTACTCGTGGTGCTGACCATATTCATCTTCCTGCGCAATGTGCGCTCCACCATCATTCCGGCGCTATCCATCCCGGTTTCCATCGTAGCAACCTTTGGTCTACTCTATGTCATGGGATTCTCGGTGAACATCTTCACCCTGCTCGCCCTGGTACTGGCCATCGGCATCGTGGTGGACGACACCATCGTCGTGCTCGAAAACATCTACCGCCATATCGAAGAGGGCAAGAAACCGTTCGACGCAGCCGTCCTGGCCATGAAGGAGATCACCTTCGCGGTCATCGCGACCACCGCCGCGCTGGTGTCGGTATTCCTGCCGCTGGCCTTCATCGGCGGCGTTACCGGACGACTGCTGCTGGAGTTCGCCTTCGCATTGGCCGGCTCGGTCATCGTATCGAGCATCGTCGCCCTGACCCTCGCCCCGATGTCCGGAGCGCGCCTGCTCAAACCGATCAACGACATCAAGCATGGACCGGTATTCAACTTCTTTGAGCGCAAATTGGAAAACCTGAACCGCCGTTACGAACGCGGTTTGGACTGGGCGCTGCGGCATCGCATGGCCATGATGATCATTGCCCTGGCCTCGATCGGACTATCGATTCATTTCTTCATGAATCTGGAGCGCGAATTCCTCCCCGAGGAGGACAAGGGACGTTTCCTCTCCATCGCGATCAATCCTGTGGGCAGCACTCCGGAGTACAGTGACCGGATGATGCAGGCCATGGAGAAAATCGTCTCGGAAACACCGGGCATTGATACGTACTTTTCTGCGGTGGCCCTCCCCTTTAACGGACCCGGGGATCCGACCCTCGGCTTCATGTTTGTCCGCCTGACCGAAGGTGACCGCCCTCACGTGCGTGACATGATGGACGGACCGGCCGGGCTGGGCTTCCGCTTCATCTCCGAGGTGGAGGGATCGATCGCGATCCCGATCCTGCCCAAAGCGGTCGACCTCGGTTTCTCGCAACCCTTCCAGTTGGTCATCTCGCACCCCGATCTGAACAAGCTCAACGAGCAGGTGCAGGGGATCATCGGCCAGTTTTATGGTGCTGGCTTCCTCGCCAACGTGCGTTCAACCTTCGACATGGAGAAACCGGAAGTGCGGGTGGTGATCGACCGCGACCGTGCCGGCGCCTTGAATGTCTCGGTACGCGAGATCGCCAGGACCTTGCAGGTATTGTTCGGCGGCCAGGCCATCAGCGACCTGAAGATCGAAGGCAAACAGTATGACGTGATCGCCCAGCTCGAGCGTGAAAACCGGCTGACCCTCGACGACCTGACTTCCGTCTATGTCAGGGGAATCGACGGCGAGCTCGTTCAATTGTCCAACGTGGTGCGCATCGAGGAAGGCGCGGGACCAAATGCCATTGAACGTTTCCAGCGCCAACGCTCGGCCACCATCGAAGGAACCCCGGTCGGCATCCCGCTCGGCACCGCCATGGAGAAGGCGGAAGCCATCCTCGCCCAGAGCCTGCCTGCCGATTTCCAGTATGACTGGAAGGGCGATATCCGCAACCTCCGCGAGTCGTCGGGCGACATCTACGGTTTCATGATCCTCGCCATCATCGTGGTCTACATGGTGCTCGCCGCCCAGTTCGAGAGCTTTGTCCACCCGTTCACCGTGCTGCTCGCCCTACCCCTCGCCTTCCTCGGCGCGTTCGGCCTGCTCTACCTGCTGAGCTGGGTGAACTTTGCCGGGACGATGTTCTACGGCTGGGCGAACTACGCGCCCGATGCCCCGCCGATCGCCCACACCCTGGCCGCGATCATCCCGCGCATCTCGTCGATGAACCTGAACATCTTCAGTCAGGTCGGCCTGATCCTGCTGATCGGTCTGGTTACGAAGAATTCGATCCTGCTCGTGGAGTTCGCGAACCAGCAGATGGCACTCGGGCTGGATAGCCGGGCTGCGATGGCCAAGGCCGGCGCGATCCGGTTGCGCCCGATCCTGATGACCAGTTTCGCCACCATCGCCGGAATCCTGCCCATCGCCATCGGCTTCGGCGACGCCGCGGAAAGCCGACGCCCCCTCGGCGTGGTCGCCGTCGGCGGCATGATCACCAGCACCTTCCTCACCCTGTTCGTGATCCCGGTCATCTACACCATTTTCTCCGACCTTTCACTCAAGCTGACCGGGCGGCCCGCCGGCATCCACAAGGATGGCATCCTGGAAGGCCCCCAAGCCACGGTCAGCAAGCCCGAGGAGGCTGGTTATGTCTAAACCCCGCATTACCCCTTATTCACTCCTGTCCATGCTGGCCGGGCTGGTCGTCGCCACCGCGGAGCCGGTTCCCGCCCCCACCC
>ERZ761607.4786-NODE-4786-length-11660-cov-6.749849_pt1 | contig 11660 bp, 12 predicted proteins | sample MGYA00511164_ERZ761607 | MGnify/ENA primary metagenome ERZ761607 (study PRJEB28899, sample SAMN02445080) | bioreactor sludge metagenome | biome: EBPR sludge | place: Australia: Brisbane, Thorneside Wastewater Treatment Plant | collected 2011-06-22 ...
CAGCCGCAACTGAGCGCAGGCGGCACCCGGAGCGCGTTGCTGATCACCGGCAGCGCCAGCCAGCAACCGCTGCCCCGGCGCGCGCTGATCCGCGCCCGGCTGCCGGCGCCTCCGTGGCGGCGCTTACCGGGTCGCTGGTCAGGCGCTGCTGCCGACGACCGCTCGCGGGCGCTTGGGTTGACGTTTCTCGAAATGGCGCAGGCCGAAGAACATGCTGGTTCCGACCAGCATCAGGAAGGCCGTGAATAGCGCATAGGCGACCCCCCCCTGCCAGCCGGCCCAATCCGCCATCACCGAAAATTCCGACATGCCGCCCATCCCCGCCAGGACATTGATCGGCATGAAAACGACGCTGAGTACCGTCAGCCGTTCGATCTTCTTGTTCGCGTTGATGTTGATCGCACTGTCCGTGGCATCCATCAGGAAGTTGATCTTGTTGAACAGGAAGGCCGTGTGCCCGTCGAGCGATTCGATGTCTCGGAGGATCTCGCGCACATCCGAAAGCTGAGCCTCCGACAGCAGCTTCCCGCGCATCAGGAAGGACAGGGCACGCCGGGTGTCCAGCACGCTGCGGCGCGTGCGGCCGTTGATGTCCTCGGCCTCGGCGACGCCGGCCAGAATCTGCGACGCTTCGACGTCGGTAATCGCTGACCGCAGCACCTGCGTGCCGACTTGCTCCAGTTCGCCGTAGACGCCCTCGAGCGCGTTCGCCGAGTACTCCACATCGGCACCGTAGAGGTCGAGCAGGACGTCCGTCCCGGACTTCACGTAACCCGGTTGACTGCGCGCACGCAGCCGCTGCAGGCGGAAGACCGGAAGCTCCTCGCTGCGCACCGAGAACAGGATGTCGTCGTGCAGGATGAAGCCGACCGCCACGTTGCGTGACCCCTCGTCGAGATCGAGGAGGAAGTCGGAGCGCATGTGGACATGGCCGTCGTCATCGACGTAGTAACGCGCGCTGGATTCGAGGTCGGTCAGGCCTTCCGGGTCCGGGATGTCCACCCCATAATGTTTGCCGACCCAGTTGCGCACGCGCGCCGTCGGCGCGACCAGATCGACCCAGATCGGCTTGATGTCGGCGAGCACGGCCGGTCGGTCGACGGTAATCTGGCGCAACCGGCCATTGTGCAGTTCGAAGGCATTGACCATGACCTTGCTGCTGGTGTGCTGGCCGTCGCCGATAAGTTCTTCGGCAACGTCCTCAGCCAGCAGGTCGAGAATGCCGTCCAGGCGATCCTCGGCAATTTCCTTCCAGGCCATCGCGCGATCGTCTTCCGGCAAGGCGCCGAGGATGACGGCGATTGCCACGGTGGGCAGGGTGGCAAGAAACGTCTTCAGGCGAAACTTGTGCTCGCGCTGAAGATTCGTCAGCAATTCCTGCTGCGGCCCCTCCTGGTTCCTGGCTTCTTCCTCGTAGATACGAATCCTGGCCAGCAGGTCGTGGACTTGGGCGAGATCGCCTTTGACTTCGTTGGCACTGGCGTCGGCTTCGGTAAGGTCTTCCTTGGCGTCGGTTTGCCGGGCTTCCTGGTTCATGATGGAAATGTTCCTTGTAGTGGATCGGGCAATCGCTTTAGTGCGCTGGCGATTGCGGTTGAAATCGGTAGCCGACGCCGGTTTCAGTGAGGATGTGGCGCGGACGGGCCGGATCGGCCTCCAGTTTATGCCGGAGGCGCGCTACATAGATCCGAAGGTAGTGGTTGTTCTCGCGGTTCCCCGGGCCCCAGACCTTGTCGATCAGGAATGCCTGCGTCAGCACTCGGCCGGGGTTGGTCAACATCTGGACGAGCAATCTGTATTCCTGCGGTGTCAGATGAATTTCTGCTCCGGCACGCCGGACTACATGGCGGGCAAGGTCCGCCTCGACATCGCCGAAGGCATGCAGGGCGCCGGCGTCACCGCACATCTGGCTCCGCCGCAGCATGGCCCGGACGCGGGCGCGCAGTTCGCCGATGCCGAACGGCTTGGTCAGGTAATCGTCGGCGCCGGCGTCGAGGGCGGCGATCTTGTCGGACTCGTCGCTGCGCGCCGAGAGAATGAGGACGGGAACGGCCGACCATACGCGCAGCTCGCGGATGAAGTCGACGCCGTCGCGGTCCGGAAGCCCGAGGTCGAGGATCACCAGGTCCGGACGCTCGCGCGCTGCCAGGTCGAGACCCTGGGCGACCGACCCGGCCTCGCTCGCCCGGCACGATTCGTCGCGTAGGGCGCTGCAGACGAAGCGCCGGATCTGCGGCTCGTCCTCGACGACCAGGGTGAGAGGCGATTGCGCATTCATGGCTCATCCTCGCTCACGACTGCCGGCGGCGTCAGGCGCGGCAGCGTGAACCGCACGCAGGCGCCGCCGACGCAGTTCTCGGCCCAAATGCTTCCGCCGTGCGCCTCGACGATCGCCTTGCAGATGGCGAGCCCGAGTCCCCCGCCGGGAATGCTTGACTCGTTCGTTCCGCGCACGAAGAGGCCGAACATCGACTCGATGCGCCCCGCCGGGAACTCGGAACCATCGTTGCATACCGAAACCTCGAGATATGCGGACGCCAGCCGCGCCGCCAGCGAGATGCGCGCACCCGGCCGCGCATACTTGAAGGCATTGTCGAGTAGATTGCAGAGGACCCGCTCGATCAGCACGGCGTCGAAGAAGATCAGCGGCAGGTCGGGCGCGAGGTCGATGATGACGTGCCGATCGGGGCCGACGTTCTCGGCCAGTCGCAGACTGCTGCCAACGACATCCTCGAACGGTTGCCACTCGCGGCGCAGCGGTGCGCTGTTGCTTTTCAGCCGTGCCATGTAGAGCAGGTCGGACAGTAGCTTATGCATCGCCTGCGCCTGGTCGCGGATGACGCCGGCCGTCTCGGCAGCGTCGGCCGGGAGTGTCCCACGCCCTTCAGCAAGAGTATCGGCAAGGCCGACGAGGGTGGTCAGAGGGGTGCGCAGGTCGTGCGAAAGCGACGAGAGCACGGCGCTTCGCAAGCGTTCGTCGGCGACCAAGAGCTCTGCTCTCTGCGCGGCCTCGGCGTAGTGAATGCGCTCGAGCGCAAGCGCCGCGAGCGACGCCAGGGCCTCGACCGCCCTGTGCTGCGTGTCGGCAAGCCCGATGCGGTCGTCCAGTGGCGTCACCGCAAGCACACCGCGAACCTTCGTCCCGGCGCGCAAGGGAAAGCTGGCGATACCTGTCACATGATGCCCTTCGGCGCGGTCAGCGAGGCGGTCGTCGTCGGCGACGACAAGGTTTCCGCTCAGCCCGCGATCGCTCAGGTAGTGCCGCGCTGCTTCGAGAACCTCAGTGCCGTCACGGGCGCCGGCCATGTCCCTCGCCACTTCATAAAGCTGCCGGGTCTCGCGCTCGCGCGCCTGCGCATCGTCGGCCTTCGCAGCGGCCCGCGACACGAGCTGAGCCGTCACCAGGCCAACGGCGAGCATGATCGCTAAGGTCAGGACATGTTCGGTATCGCCGAGGAAGAGGAGGTGATGCGGCGTGTCGAAGTAGTAGTCGAAGAGCGCGACGCTCAGAAACGAGGCGACGACCGCGGGTCCGCGCCCGAGCAAGGTGGCGACGACAAACACCGCGAGCAGGAAAAGCATCACGATGTCGGGAAGATCGAGGCGATCGCGCAAGGGCAGCGCGACGGCCGCCGTCAGCCAGCAGACCGCGACGGCCGCCAGGTAATCGGCGACGCGGCGGGTCGATGCGAAGGGCGTCGCGAAAGCGAAGGACATGGAATCCGGCCAGGAGTGTCGGGCGGCCGCCAGTTTCCCACTCTCCGCATAAATTAGGTGTATACGTTGCCGGAAATGATCACCCGATGCCCTGCAAGCGCAGTGACTCTGACGCGCTTCGCCCTTGCTGCAAACGCCTTCGGCGCCGCGGTGTGCCGCGGTCAGGGAACCTCGGCCGCCGGCATGCGCGCGAGAATGATCGCGGTCTTGCGCCCCAGGCCGGGCGCGTTGCGGTTGCGGTCGTAATAGCGCGGGTTGGGCACCATCCCTGCCAGCCTTGCCGCCTGTTCCGGGCCCAACTGACCAGCGCCGATGCCGTAGTAGTGGCGCGCCGCTGCTTCGGCGCCGAATACGCCGTTGCCCCACTCGATGACGTTCAGATAGACCTCGAAGATTCGCCGCTTGCTCCACAGGTTTTCGAGCATCAGCGTGATGATGGCCTCCTCGGCCTTGCGCAAATAGGACCTGGTCGGTGTCAGGAACAGGTTCTTCGCCAGCTGCTGGCTGATGGTCGAACCGCCGGCGACCGTGCGCCCGCGCTTCTGGTTCTTTTCCATGGCTTTCTGGATGCCCTCCCAGTCGAAGCCTTCATGATCGACGAATCGGGCATCTTCCGAGGCGATGATGGCGCGCTTGAGATGCGGGGAAATCCGCTCGTAGGCGACCCACTGCTTCTTCAGCTGGGCGTCGGGATTCTTCTCGCGCAGCTCGCCAAGGCGGATTTCCATGAAGCGCGTCGTTCCCGGATCCACCCACTTCCACAGCAGCACCCAGCCGAGCAGCCACAACTGCCAGGCGAGAAAGAGGCCGACCAGGCCGAGCAATCCCCATTTGAGCCAACGGCCCAACTGCCTCATGCCGCCTGTTGTTCGCGCATCGCCGCAAGTACCGGCACGCTGTCAGGCCGCACTCCGCGCCAGACGAAAAAGGACTCGGCCGCCTGCTCGACCAGCATGCCGAGGCCATCGGCCCGGCGCTGAGCACCGTGCTCGCGGGCCAGCGCGAGAAACGGCGTCTCGCCCTTGCCGTACATCATGTCGTAGGCGAGGCTGCCGGAAGCGAAGATGCCGGCCGGCAAGGGCAGCGTCGCGCCGGAGAGGCTGGCCGAGGTGGCGTTGATGACGACATCGAATGTGCGGCCGGCGGTTTTGGCAAAACCTCCGGCGTCGACCGCGGCGATGTCCGAAAACCGCCGGGCCAGCGCTTCCGCCTTGTCCGCAGTGCGATTGGCGATGAACAGGCGGGCCGGCCGCCGCTCGAGAAGCGGCGCGATGACGCCGCGCGCCGCGCCACCGGCCCCGAGCAGCAGGACGCGCCGGCCGGCCAGCGGAAACGCCAGATTGACCTCTATGTCGCGCACCATGCCGGCGCCGTCGGTGTTGTCGCCAATGATCTCGCTGCCGACAAAGGCGAGCGTGTTGACCGCTCCCGCCTGCTCCGCGCGCGCGCTGCGGCGGGTGCACAGCGCGAACGCCTCTTCCTTGAAGGGGAGCGTGACATTCGCCCCCTTGCCGCCGCCGGCAACGAAGTCGCCAACCGCCGCGGCGAATCCGGCGAGCGGGGCGAGAATCGCTTCGTAGCTCAGGTCCTGATGGCACTGCGCCGCAAACCGCGCATGAATGGCGGGCGACCGCGAATGGGCAACCGGATTCCCGAAAACGCAATAGCGATCGGTCACTTCGCCGAGACCTGATCGCCCTGGGTGAAATACCAGGTCCGGGTGATCTCGAGAATGTCGGTGTCGCGCCGTATCTCGGGCGGGAACGGGGCATAGGGCGACGCCATCTGGACGATCCGCTTCGCCGCATCGTCGAGTACCTTGTACCCGGAGGAACGGTTGATGTCCACGCGATTGAGGCTGCCGTCATGGTTGATCGAGGCGGTCAGCACCAGCGAACCGTAGAGCTTGCCACGCGCGGCTTCCGGGTAGTTCAGGGTGCCGATGCGCTCGACCTTGCGCCGCCAGTCCTCGATGTACTGGGCAAAGCGGTATTCCTCCGTGCGCGCCCCGATGAACTTCTTGCGCGGTCGCTTGTTGTACTCGTCGACGCTCTTGTTGATTTCGCCTTCGAGGCGCGCCATCGCCCGCGCCGATTCGGCGAGATCGAGGCCGCTGACGCTGGTCACCGGCGTCGGCTGCTCCGCGGCATTGCGGGCGGCGACAACGGCGCGCGCCGTCTTGGCCTCGGTCAGCATCTTCTGCTGGGCGACCTCGAGTTCGCGATACCGGCGCTGCATGCGCTCGATTTCGCTTCCGGTGGTCTGCTGCGGGGTCGGTGGCAAGGGTGTCTTGAGCCTGCGGTTCTCGTCGGTATTGCCGCCGCCGTCGAGATTGGCCTGGGCCAGCGCCTGCGGATCGGTAGGCTTTTTGGCCGACTTGGCATTGACCAGGACGACGTCGAGCGCTTTCTCGCGCATCGCCTTCGAGGCATCCGGAAAGCTGAAATGCAGGGTCAGCAGCAGCGCGTGTATCGCAAGCGAAATGCCGATCGCCAATGCCAACCTGCGGTTGCCAGGCACCAGGGGCTGCCATGCCAGCGTCGCTGCGCTCACTGAACCTCCTCCTCCGCAATCGTCTCGACCATGACATCGTCGATGACTTCGACATATCGGCAACTGACCTCCGGACCGAGCAGATCGATGGCGTCGACCGCCAGGCGAACCCGTCTGCCGGGACCGAAGTCGGCGGGCAGCGACGGCACGCGCAACAGCAAGGGCAGATGGTCGAGCTTGACCTGCTGCTCGCGGCGCACGGTCGCGGCAATCTCACCGACACCGGTCTGTTGCAGCCAGCGTAGGCACCAGTAACGCTCCATCAGGCGCTGGAAGTCGGCATACGCGGTATAGGTAGTCTCGAAATCGCGCATCGCGCCGAACAATTCCGCCGATTTCTGGGCAAACGGCGGTGTTTCGCCCTTCAGGCAGGCAATCAGTTGCCACTGATTGACGAGATCGCAATAGCGGCGCAGCGGCGACGTCATCCAGGCGTATTGCGGGACGCCAAGTCCCTCGTGCGGCAGCGGCGAGGTGGTCATGCGCACCTTGCCCTGGGTCTGCGCGCGGTACAGGCAGGCGATGTTCCTGTCGGCGAGAAGACCGCCCCAGGTCGAATTGGCGACAATCATCAGTTCGGCAACCAGCTTGTCGAGCGGGCTGCCGCGCTTGCGTTCGCTGATCTCGACGGAACACCCGTCCGGATCGGCCAGGTCGCCGGCGATGGCGAAGTTGTAGTCGTTGATGCCCTGCGTCGCCGACGGCTTGCCGCGCCGCCCTTCGCAGGCATTGGCGAAGTGCCAGAGATGGAGCAGTTCGTCGCTGAAACGGAACTCGGGGAGTCCGCTAACCACGGTTTCGGCATTGAAAAGCGGCTCGATCTCGTGATGCCGCAGGTTGGCGGCGATGTGCACCATCTCCAGCCGGGATTCCTCGGAAATCACCTCGAAAGCGTCGTTCACCGTGAGATACAGCGAAACCGCCGGGCAATCGACGCCCCCGGCCAGTGTGTAGCTCTCGACCACGGCATCGGGCAGCATGGTGATCTTGTTGCCGGGCATGTAGACCGTGGACAGGCGGGCGCGCGCCACGCCGTCCAGCGGCGATCCATGCTCGATCGCCAGCCCGGGGGCGGCGATGTGGATGCCGATGCGCGAACCGATTCCGGGCAGCCAGACGACCGAGAGCGCGTCGTCGATCTCGGTGGTATTGGCGTCGTCGATCGAAAAGGCGGGCACCTCGGCGCGCGGCAGATCGTCGGGCAGTTTCGGCGCGGCGAGCGCGGGAAAGGCCGTGCCTTTCGGGAACTGTTCGTGCAGGAAACGACGGTAGTGGAGGTGGTACGCCGATTTGATCGCGCCGCACTTGAACAGGAGTTGCGCCGTGGTCAGTCCGGTCTCGCCGCAGGCGGCTTCGAAAGCCTTGGTTTCCGGCTTGTTGCGGTCGGGCGCATGCAGCAGCGCGTCCGTCAGGGTGGCGATTTCCGGCGGCAGGCGAAAGGCCTTGAGCTCGCTTATCCAGCCCTCGACAGCGAGCGCTTGCTGACGTTTCTTTTCAAGACTGGCCAGAGCAGCTGCGAGAATGTCGGCAGGGGCCTTGCGGAAACGACCCTTGCCCTTGCGATGGAAATAGACGGGGGCGGCATGCACGGCCAGCAGCACGGCCGTCGCCTCGACCGGAGCCGGCTCGTGTCCGTAGTAATCACGGGCAAAATCAAGAAACGAAAACTCGCCATCGCTCACGCACTCCCACAGGAAATCCGGTTCGATTTCTTCGGCGAGCGGTGCCGCCTGTTCCAGCAAGGCCGAGGACGAAGGCTTCTCGAAACGGAGCAATACGGTTGCTGCCTTGATCTTGCTGCGCTTGCCGGAGGGCATCTCGACCTGCAACGAACTGTCGTTGTCGGCCATGATGCTCCCCGCCTTGAACCCGCCATCTTCCTCGAACAATACATTCATCGGTGGATTATAACCCAGCGAATTCAAGGATTTGCGGCATGAAATCAGCAAAGCGGGTGAAGCTGTGGTCGCCGCCGGGCAGCACCGTCTGGCGGCAGCCGACGTAAAACTCGGCAGCCTGGCGCCAGTCGAGGACCTCGTCGCCGGATTCGGTGAGCAGCCAGTAGCGGGCGGGGGTGGGCTTCCTGACCTGCGCGGCGAGTTGTGCCGCATGCGCCGCCGTGAAGGTGAAGCGTTCCCCGGTGTGGAAATTGGCATGCTCGCCGATGAATTTGCCGGCATCCAGGCAGTGGACCGCAGCCGGATTGACCAGTACCGCGTTCAGCCCATGCATTTCCGCCAGATGGTTGGCGTAATGCCCGCCCAGCGAACTGCCGACCAGCGTCACCGGGCCTTCGGCTCGCTCGATCAGGCGGCCGGCGGTGGCCACCGCCACGTTCGGCACCGGCGACAGCGGCGGGCAAGCGAAGCAGTCACCCAGGCCGCGCGCGTTCATGTACTCCGCCAGCAGCCGCGCCTTCGGCGACGCCGGCGACGAGCAGAAGCCGTGCAGGAAGACGATCAGTGGGCGGTCCACTCGACCCAGCCGAAATGCGCGGTCGCCAGCACGACGATGCCGAAGACGATGCGGTACCACGCGAACGGAACGAAATCGTGGGTCGAAATGAAACGCAGCAGCCAGCGCACGCATAGGAAGGCGGAAACGAAGGCCGAAACGAACCCGACCGCCCACATCCCGATGTCGTCGGCGTTGAGCAGCGCGCGCTCCTTGTACAACTGGTACACTGTCGCCGCGCCCAGCGTCGGGATGGCGAGGAAGAACGAGAACTCGGTAGCCGCCTTGCGCGACAGGCCGAAAAGCAGGCCGCCGATGATCGTCGCGCCCGATCGCGAGGTGCCAGGAATTAGCGCGAAGGCCTGCGCAATGCCCATTTTCAGCGCGTCGACCGTGCTCATCTCGTCGACGCTCTGGACACGAATCCTGTGTTCGCGCCGCTCCGCCCAGAGGATGACGAAAGCGCCGACAATGAAGGTCGTCGCCACCGCGATCGGGTTGAACAGGCTGGCCTTGATTGCCTTCCCGAAGGCCAGCCCGAGGATGGCCAGCGGCAGGAAGGCGATGAACAGGTTGAGGATGAACTTCTGCGCCGCCTTGTCGCTGAAGGCGCCGCGCGCCACGCCCAGCAGACGCTCGCGATACTCCCAGACCACGGCCAGAATGGCACCCGACTGGATGACGATCTCGAACAGCTTGCCGCGATCGTCGTTGAAATCGAGCAGATCGCCAACGAGAATCAGGTGGCCGGTCGACGAGATCGGCAGGAATTCGGTCAGGCCCTCGACGATACCGAGAATGAGAGCTTTGAGCAAAAGGATCGGGTCCATGGGGTGGTGTCCTTGATGGGAGGCCGCATTCTACTATCCCGGCCGGGTCAGCGCCTCAAGTTCGGCAAGCCATCGTAGCGCCTGCTCGGCCGATTCCCCGCACATTTCGGCCGAGGGCCGCAGACCTGAACAGCACGCCGGGCGTTCCGGGCGGCCGAAGACGGCGCAGCGTAGGTCGGCGGTCAGGTGCCGGCAAGCCACCCCAGCCGGCTTGGCCAGCGAAGTGACGGAGGGCGCGATGCAACAGGCGCCGCAGCGGGGACGACACTCCATCGCCGGCGGCCGCTCAACGCTCAGGATCGGGCCGCAGGCGCCGATCGAAGAAGAAGGGCCGCTCGACCGCGAGCCGGACGTCGGCAAAACGCCAATGCAGCGGGTTCACGACCAGGTTGCGCGCTTCCGGAACGATCGCCGACGGGACGATCAGCCCGAGCGCACGACCGGACCGCAGGAAGTCCGTACCGAATTCGCTGGAAACCCGGTCGGGCGGTGTCGCCTCCCAGCCGGGCAGTTCGCCGGGGGTGAGCGATTCATAGAGCGCGGCCTCATCCGGCAGAGTCAGAGAGACGAGTTGCAGATCCGCCGGCAGGATGACCCCGGTATGGACAAGTTTTTCCATGGCGCAGATTTCCACGCTCAGGCCGGCATAGATCACCGGGGTCCCGCGCGCATGCCAGCGCCCACCTTCCGCCAGTCCGCCGGCGCCGCTCCGGTCGAGGGCGTACCGCGCCTTGGCGATGCGCCAGGCGCGCATCAGGCGGCGGCGCCGTAGGCAATCGCATTCAGTACCCGCGAAACTTCACGGCAGCCAACTTCGGTGTCGAGCAGCGAGAGCGGCGTCTCGTTGCCGAGGCCGAGATTGCCGGTCTGCAGCCATGCACTGGCGAGTTCCGCATCGCCGAAGGTGTCCTCGGCCAGCCTTTCGATGGCGCCGAGGCGAATCAGGCGTTCGGTCATCAGCGGGTCGAGCGTTTCGTCCCTGGCCAGTTTGCGCTTCGCCGTCGACGAGGAGAGGCCGATCAGGTGATAGACCCGCTCGCGCGGCACGCGCAGGGCTTCGGCCATGCCGATCAGGTTGCTGGCCGGCGCTCCCTTGCGAATTTCGCTGATCTGCGTCTGGGGCGGGCTGTCCAGAAGACTGTCGCGGTAAAGCAACCAGGCGCCGGCGGCGCCCGCGGGAACGATCGACGCCGGCATTCGCGCGGCCGCGACCGCATACTCCGCCTGCGCCTGTTCGACCCGCAGCGACGCCGGGTCGGCAGGAGCGAATGTTTGCGGCTTGCCGGCTTGCGCCCGGCCCAAGGGTGCTTTTGCCATGATCAGTCTCCTTGATAGATCATTTGGCCTTTCATTATAGCCCACATGATCCATTGCATCCACACCGGGCACACCCCCGCAACGCTCGCCGCACGCAGCGTCTGGCCAGCGGGCGGCCGCGCAAGGAGATCACGCAACCAACTCAATCTCGACGACAAGTCCGCCGGATTCGCCGTTTTTTTGCCCGAATTCGACCGTTGACCGCAGCAATCACCCGCACGACAATTGAGCTGTCGGCGCGCGCTTAAAAGTACCCAGCGTTGCGCGTTGAATTTTACCCAGGGGCTTTAGCTGCCTGTCATGGTGGCAGCTGACGTCGAGTGTAGCGCAATTCTGAGGGTGGTTTCTCCTGTGGAATGGTTTGAAGTGGCGAGGGGGAAGCCGCGCAGGTGCGTAGCCCGGAGCGGATTTCCCCTCGCCGTCGCGACTCAGAACGGTTCAGCCGCCGTCAGCTTGCCCTGCTTGCTCTGCTCCCGTGCCTGGATGCGCGACCTCGCCGTTGCCGTGCTGTGGCGAAAGCGGTAGGACTCGTTGCCGGTTTCGACGATATGGCAATGATGGGTGAGTCGGTCGAGCATCGCCGTCGTCATCTTGGCGTCGTTAAAGACGGACGCCCACTCCCCGAAGGTCAGGTTCGTCGTGATCATCACACTGGTGTGCTCGTAGAGCTTCGAGAGCAGGTGGAACAGCAAGGCGCTGCCGGAAGGACTGAACCTCAAACTCAAGATTTACCAACACTACTGTCCGGTTAAATGAACACCCGAACTGCGCAACGCCATGACTGACGTG
>ERZ761607.4789-NODE-4789-length-11651-cov-4.570887_pt1 | contig 11651 bp, 9 predicted proteins | sample MGYA00511164_ERZ761607 | MGnify/ENA primary metagenome ERZ761607 (study PRJEB28899, sample SAMN02445080) | bioreactor sludge metagenome | biome: EBPR sludge | place: Australia: Brisbane, Thorneside Wastewater Treatment Plant | collected 2011-06-22 ...
GCCTTGAGCGTCTCGGTGTCGTAGCGCGCGCCGGACCGCGGAGGCTCGCCTGCGCGCAGCCGGGCTCTCCGCGCGCGATCGCGCGACGCTCGCGCGCACCGGCAGCTTGGTGCTCCGCGCGCCACGCGCAGGACGCGTGCTGCGCGTCGAGATCCGCGAGGGCGATCCCGTGCCGAGCGACGCGCCGCTGATCGTGCTCGCGAGCGAAGGCGCGGTGAGGATCGAAGCGCGCTTCACGGGTACGATCCCGGCAGACGCGCGACCGATCTTGCGCACCGATCGCGGCGACGTGCCGCTGCGCGCGGTCGGCGCGCCGCTCGCCGATCCCGAGACCGGGCTGCGGGTGCTGTTCTTCGAGCCGGAGGCCGCGTTCGATACGACGAACGCCGATACGACGAGCGCCGATCCCACGAGCGGCGATTCCGCGCATGCGCCCGTCTTGCTCGAAGGAGAACGCTGGCCGCTGGAGCTCGTGGGCTCGTTCTCCGACGCGTTCGAGGTTCCGTCGTCGGCGCTCCACGCGCTCGCGGGCGATCCGCGACGCGCCGAGGTGGTGCGTCGCACGGACGCGGGCGCCCAGGAGCGCGTCCCCGTGCAGGTGCTCCGCGTCGACGGCGCGGGCGCGCTCGTGCGAGGCGCGCTCCGACCGAACGACGAAGTCGCGGTCGAGCCCTCACGCGTGCTCGGCGAAGGCGAGGCCGAATGATCGCCCGCCTGCTTCTGCTCGCGATCGAGAAGCGGCGGCTCGTCGTCGCGGTGGTGATGGCGCTCGCGGCGAGCTCACTCTGGCAGGCGCGCAGCTTGAAGCTCGACGCGCTGCCCGACGTGACCGGCAACCAGGTCGTCGTGCTCACGCGCGCCCCGGGCTACACGCCCGAGGAGGTCGAGCGCCTCGTCACGCGACCCGTCGAGACCGCGCTCGGCGGGCTCCCGGGTCTGCAGACTCAGCGCAGCCTCTCGCGCTACGGCATCAGCTCGGTGAGCGCGATCTTCGACGAGGACGTCGACCCGATGCGTGCGCGCCAGCTCGTGCAGGAGCGCCTGGTCGCGTTGCCCGAGCTCCCCGAAGGCGTCGACGCGCCCGAGCTCGGCCCGCTCTCCGGTGGGCTCGGCGAGATCTTCCACTTCACGGTGTCGTCGCCCGATCGCACGCCCGCGGAGCTGCTCGAGCTCGCCGAGCTGCGCGTCGCGCCGCTGTTGCGGACGGTGCCGGGCATCGTCGAGGTGAACACCTGGGGCGGCGAGCGACGCACCCTCGACGTGATCGCGGATCCGATCGCGATGGACGCGCGCCGCGTGAGCCTCGACGAGCTGCGCGAAGCGGTCGCTCGGGCTTCCGGTAACGCAGCCGGCGACTCGCTCGCCGCAGGTCCGGGTCGCGTGCTCTTGCGCGCGCGCGCGTGGCCGGAGGCTGTGACCGACCTCGGCGACGCGATCGTGCGACGCGACGACGACGCGATCGTGCGCGTCGCGGACGTCGCGTCGGTGCGCATCGGCGCGGAGCCTCGCCTCGGCGCCGCGAGCGCGGACGGTCGCGGCGAGACGGTCTACGTGATGCTGCAGATGCTCCGCGGCGCCAACGCGCTCGAGGTGCTCGAAGGCGTACACGCGAAGATGCCCGCGCTGTCCGAAGCGCTCCCGCGCGACGTGCGCACCGACGTCGTCTACGACCGATCGGAGCTCGTGTGGGCGACTTTGCGCACGGTCGGCAAGAACCTCCTCGAGGGCGGGCTGCTCGTGGTGGTCGTGCTCTTCCTCGTGCTCGGCAGCGCGCGCGCGGGGCTGCTGGTCGCGCTCGCGATCCCGCTGTCGATGCTCGGCGCGATCGTCGGCATGGTGCTGCTCGACGTGCCGGGAAACCTGATGAGCCTCGGCGCGATCGACTTCGGCTTGTTGGTCGATGGCGCGGTCGTGTTGGTCGAAGCCGTCTTCCACCGCTTCGAGGCCCATCCACCGGCCGATTCGAGCGACGAATCTCGTTTGAGCACGATCCGCGAGGCCGTCGTCGCGGTCGCGCGCCCGGTGTTCTTCAGCGTCGCGATCATCCTGCTCGTCTACGTCCCCATCCTCACACTCACCGGCGTCGACGGAAAGATGTTCCGTCCGATGGCGATCACGGTGGTGCTCGCGCTCGGGACCGCGCTGCTCCTCACGCTCACCTTCGTTCCGGCCGGGCTCGCGCTCTTCCTGCGCACACGCGACGTGCCGAAGAAGCTGCCGCTGCTCGTGCGCGCGGCGACGCGGGTGCACGATCCCTTGCTCACGCGCGCCGCGCGACACCCTCGCGCGGTCGCCGCGATCGCGCTCGCGATGTTGGCCGGCGGGGGCGTGCTCTTCGCGCGTGCGGGGATGGCGTTCGTGCCGCAGCTCGACGAAGGCGATCTCGTCGTGCAGACGACGCGCGCACCCGACGTGTCGATCGAGACCGCGATCGCGGAAGGCGCGCGCGTCGAAGCCGCGCTCGCCGCGTTCCCGGAGGTGCGTCAGGTCGTGAGCCGCATCGGCAGCCCCGCCGTCGCGACCGACATCATGGGGCTCGAGATGGCCGACGTGTTCGTGCGGTTGAAGCCACGCGAACAGTGGCGCCCGGGCCTCACGAAGGACGCGCTCATCGCGGAGATGGAGGCCGCGCTCGCAGAGCACGCGCCGGGCAGTCAGCCGGGGTTCACGCAGCCGATCCAGATGCGGTTCAACGAGTTGCTCGGCGGCGACGTCACGGACGTGTCGCTCAGCTACTACGGCGACGACCTCGACGTGCTCCGTGGGCTCGCGGAGGACGCGACCACGCGCCTCGAAGGGCTCGACGGCGCGGCGGACGTCCGCATCCTCGCGCCGCCCGCGGTACCGCTCCTCGACGTGCGTCCCGATCTCGTGCGCGCCGCGCGGCACGGGCTCGACGCGACCGACGTGCTCGACGCGGTGCGCGCGTTCCGGGTCGGGCTCGAGGTGGGCGCGACGTACGACGGTCCGCGGCGCATCCCGATCCGCGTACGGCTGGAGACCCCGAGCGCGTTCGAGCTCGACGCCGCCCTCGTGCCGACCGAGAACGGCGTCGTCGCGCTCCGCGACGTCGCGCACGTCACCTCGGTGCCGACCCCGAGCCTCGTGAGTCACGACGAAGCGCAGCGCCGCGTCGTCGTCGGCTTCAACGTGCGCGGCCGCGATCTCGGCAGCGTGGTGGACGACGCGCGCGCGCGGCTCGCGGATCAGTCGCTGCCGGAGGGCTATCGCCCCGAGTGGGGCGGTCAATGGGAGACCCTCGAGCACGCGAAGGCGCGCTTCGCGGTGGTGATGCCGCTCGTGCTCGTGGGCATCGTCGCGCTGCTGATCCTGCTCTTCCGCGCGATCCGCCCGGTGCTGATCATCCTCACCCACGTGCCCTTCGCCGCGCTCGGCGGCGTGGTCGCGCTCACGCTCCGCGATCTGCCGATCAGCATCAGCGCCGCGATCGGCTTCATCGCGCTGAGCGGCATCGCGGTGCTCAACGGCGTGGTGCTCGTGAGCGCGATCCGGCGCGAGCAAGAGGGCGGCGTGCCGGTCGCGGAGGCCGCGATGCTCGCCGGCCGCACGCGCCTGCGTCCGGTGATGACGACCGCGCTCGTGGCCGCCCTCGGCTTCGTGCCGATGATGCTCGCCTCGGGCGTGGGCGCGGAGGTGCAGCGCCCGCTCGCCACCGTGGTCGTCGGCGGGCTCGTGACCTCGACGCTGCTCACGCTGCTCGTGTTGCCGGTGCTCTACCCGGTGCTCGCCGGGAGGGACGCGAGCCGTGACCTGGAGCGTGACGCGGCACGCGACGCGCCGGAGAAGCACCACGCATGAGCGACACGGACGGTGCGGCGGCATCGAGCGACACGAGCGTGGAAGCGCGCTCTCTCGCGCGCGCTACCCTCCCGAGCGAGATGAAGATCCTCCTCGTCGAAGACGAACGCCGCTTCGCGCTCACGGTGGCGCGCGGGCTCCGCGAAGAAGGGCACGCAGTGGACGTCTGCCACGAGGGCTCGGAGGCTCGCCGACAAGCAGGGGTCATCGACTACGACGTGATCGTGCTCGATTGGATGTTGCCCGATCTCGACGGGGTGACGCTCGTGCGCGATTGGCGACGCGACGGCCTCCGAACGCCGGTGTTGATGCTCACCGCGCGCGGCACGGTGGGCGAGAAGGTCACGGGTCTGCGCGCGGGGGCGGACGACTACCTCGTGAAGCCCTTCGCGTTCGAAGAGCTGCTCGCGCGCATCGAGGCGCTGCATCGGCGGAGCGAGGGCGGCACCGGCTCCACGAAGGTCGGCGAGGTCGAGCTCGATCTGCGACGACATCATCTGCGGCGCGGCGCGCTCGAGGTCGCGCTCACGCCACGCGAGCTCCAGCTCGCAGCGGAGCTCTTCGCGCACGCGGGCGACGTCGTCACGCGCGCGCACCTGCTGACCACCGTGTGGGGCTGGGGCTTCGAGGGCGATCCGAACGTGCTCGACGTGTACGTCGGCTACCTGCGCAAGAAGCTCGCCGAGCTCGGCGAGGAGGCGCCGCGCATCGAGGCGGTGCGTGGGATCGGCTTTCGGCTCGTGGGCTGAAGGAGCGCTCGGGAGTGAGACTCCAGATCCGACTCTTGCTCTTCGGCGTCGCGCTGCCGGTCGCGCTCATGATCGTGGCGGGCGTGATCGTCGACGTGCTGCTCGAGCGCGAGCTGATCGGTGGCCTCGATCGATCGCTGCGCGCGCAGGCCGCGGCGGAGTCGGTGTCGCTCTTCGACGGGCCCGAGGGCACCGTGCACTTCCACGCGATCCAGTCGCCGCTCCGTGCGGTCCTCGGCAACCCCGACGCAGCCATCGCGGCCTACGGACCGGACGGCGAGCGCTCCGCGCTCTGTCTCTCCGCACCCCGCGACGAGCTCGACGCGACGATCGCGACGTTTCGTCGTACGGGCGGGATCGCGCTCGTGCTCGTCACGATCCTCCTCGTCCTCGTGCAGCTTCGACACGCGCGTTGGGTCGCGGGGCGCGCGGAGCGGCTCGCGTCGCACATGCGCCGGCTCGAACGCGGCGCGCTGGACGCGGACCCGCCGGACGATCCGGTGCGCGACGTGCTCGGCGAGCTGCGCGACTCCGTCGCCGACGCCACGCGTCGACTGCGCGAAGCCAAGCGCGCGCAAGAGCGCCTGGTCGCGGGCGCCGCGCACGAGCTCCGCACGCCGCTCGCCGCGATGCGTGCGACCGTCGACGTGACGCTTCGACGTCCGCGCGACGAAGCCGCCCTACGCGCCGCGCTCGACGACGTGCGCCAGGAGGTCGACGCGCTCGAACGGCGCGCGACGGACCTCCTCGACCTCGCGGCGGCCTCCGCGCGCACCACGCTGGGGCTCGAGCGCGTCTCGCTTCGCGCGCTCGCAGAGGAGACCGCGAAACGCTTCGCGGCCGACGCGTCGGAGCGAGGCGTGACGCTGGAGGTCGAAGGCTCCGACGACGAAGCCGATCTCGCGCCCGACCTCGCGCGCCGCGCCCTCGACAACCTCGTCAGCAACGCGCTCCGCTACGCGCCCCGAGACACCACGGTGCGGCTCACGATCGAGGCGACGCCGGACGAGGTCGCGGTCGTGGTGTCCGACGAAGGCCCCGGCATCCCGGAGGACGAGCGCGACACCCTCTTCGTGCCGTTCCACAAGGCGGATCGCCGCAGCCCGGGCGCGGGTCTCGGGCTCGCGTTGGTCGCGGAGATCGCGCGCGCGCACGGCGGACGGGTGGAGCTGCTGCCGAGCGCACGTGGCGCGAGCTTCCGCTGGTCGGTGCCGCGGCGGTCGGAGCGACGCGAAGCCGACCGCTGACCGAAGCGCCCGAAGCCCGGACCGAGCCGCCGAGTTCGCACTCGCTCGTGCGATGCCGCCGTACATCGCGCGCGTCGGGATCTTCCCGTTGTCGTGCGCGGCGCGCCTTCCCACACTCCGTAGGTTCGGTCACCCGCGGTGCCTCTCGGCCGAATGGTTCTGCCGCCGATCCTCGAGAGGCGGTCGAGCGGCTCGAGGACTCAGATCACAGAATCGGCAGGCTGCTCATGTCCGTGCACGTCGGTTGGCTCTTGCGACAGAACGCCGCGCGTCGCGCCGAGGTCAAGGCGATCACCAGCCTGCGCGCCGACGCGACCTACGGGCAGCTCGACGAACGCGCGAGCCGCATCGCCGGCCGGCTCGCATCCGTCGGAGTCGCGCCTGGCGACCGCGTGCTGCTCTGCGCGAGCAACGACGTCGCGTTCGTCGCCGCCTACTTCGGCGTCCTCTATGCCGGCGCCGCGGTGGTGCCGGTGCCGGTCGTGTCGGCCCCCGCGGAGGTCGCGTTCCGCGCACGTCACGCCAACGCCCGCGTCGCGCTCGTCGATCGCGAGCGTCGCGTGCTCCTCCCGGACGAGGTGCTCGCGCTCGACGTGCACGACACTTCCCACGACGCGCCTGCGCTCGAGCCCCGCGACGCGCCCGAGGACCTCGCGATGGTCCTCTACACCTCCGGCACCACCGGCGTGCCGAAGGGCGCCGCGATCACGCACGCCTCGCTCGTCGCGCACACCAGCGCGCTCGTCCATCACGTGCTCGCGCTCGAAGGCGACGACGTCGTGCTCGGCGCGCTCCCGCTCACGCACAGCTTCGGCATCCGCATGACCGTGCTCGCCCCCTTCTTCGCGGGCGCGCGCACGGTGCTCGTCGATCGTTTCGACGCGTCGCTGACGCTGACGCTCGCCGAGCGCGAAGGTGTCTCCTGGCTGCCCGGCGTGCCGACGATGTTCGACGCGTGGGCGAACACGAAGGGCGCGCCGCTCGCGTGGCTGCGTTGGTGTCTTTCCGCCGGTGCGCCGCTGCCCGCGGAGACGCGACGACGCGCGGAGAAGCGCCTCGGCGCCGAGATCCGCGAGGGCTACGGGCTCACCGAGGCGACCTTCACCACCATCGACGCGCCGCCGGCCGCGCGCACGCCAGGCTCCGTCGGCACGCCGGTGTGGGGCGTCGAGGTGAAGCTCGCGAAAGCGCACGAGTCCGACGAGCTCGGCGAGATCTTGGTGCGCGGTCAGAACGTGATGCGCGGCTACCTCGACGATCCGAGCGCGACCGCGGAGGCCTTCGAGGACGGCTGGCTGCGCACCGGCGACCTCGGACGCGTCGATTCGGGTGGTCGGCTCTTCGTCGTCGATCGCCTCAAGGATCTCATCCTGCGCGGCGGTCACAACGTCTACCCGAGCGAGGTCGAGCACGCGCTGGTCGAACATCCCGCGATCCGCGAGGCGGCGGTGATCGGGCGCCCGGATGCCCACCTCGGCGAAGAGGTGGTCGCGGTGATCACGCTGCGCGAAGGCGCGCACCTCGAGCTCGCGGAGCTCGACGCGTTCTGCCGCGATCGGCTCGCGAAGACGAAGGTGCCGCGCGAGGTCGCGATCGTGGACGCGCTGCCGCTCGGGCCCTCGCGCAAGATCCTGCGACGCACGCTGCGCGACGCGTTGCTCGCGGGTGAGCTCTCGCCGCGTCCGGTGCCGCGAGCGGCGGACGCCTCGCGCGCGGACGTGGAACGTCGCTGAGCGCGCTCACCACCGCAGCACGAGCTTGCCGAAGATCGCGTCCTTCTCCATGCGCTCGTGCGCCGCGCGGATCTCCGTCATCGGCAGCACCGCGTCCACGATCGGACGCAGCTTCTGGCGCCGGAAGAGCGGCAGCACCTCGCGCGTGAACGCCTGCGCCAGCGTGGCCTTCTCTTCGAGCGGCCGCGAGCGCAGCACCGAGCCGTGCCACGTCGCGCGCTTCGCGAGGAGCAGCCCGAGATCGAGCTCGCCGCGCACGCCACCGAGCAGACCGATCGTCACCACACGACCATTCACCGCGAGCGCGCGCAGATTCTCCGCGAGGTACTTCGCGCCGACGGTGTCGAGCACCACGTCGGCCCCGCGCGGCGCGGTGGCCTTCACCGCGTTCGCGAACTGGATCGTGTCGTCGACGAGCAGGCCGTCGTCGAGCCCGAGATCACGACAGCCCTCGAGCTTGTCCGCCGAGCGCGAGGTGCCGATCACGTGCGCGCCCATCGCCTTGCCGAGCTGCAGCGCCGCGGTGCCTACGCCGCTCGCGATCGCATGCACGAGCAGCACCTCGCCCGCTCGGAGCTCCGCGCGCGCGAGCGCGTCGTAGGCGGTGAAGAAGACCTCGGGGATCGCCCCCGCCCCCTCGAAGCCGAGCCCGTCCGGGATCGCGACCAGCTCGCGTTCGTGCATCACCACGTGGGTCGCCATCGCGCCGCCGCCGGTGATCGCCATCACGTGGTCGCCGACCTTCCACGCCGTCACGCCGAGCCCGACCGCCTCCACGCGCCCCGCGAGCTCGAGCCCCGGCACGTCCTTCGGCACCCCCGCCGGCGCCGGGTACACGCCCCGCCGCTGTAGACAGTCCGCGCGGTTCAGTCCGGCCGCGACGACCTCGACCCGCACCTCGCCCGGCCCCGCCGCCCGCGTCTCGAAGGTGTCGTCGAGCTCCAGCACCTCCGGCCCGCCCGCCCCTCGAATGCGGACCGCGCGTCCTTTCACCTGCGTCATGGGGTGGAGCGTAGCGCGCCTCGGAGGGTCGGCGTCGGCCCCGAGCTTCGCGAGCCGACTTCACGCCATCCCGCTCTCACGCACGTCACGACGAGGTGCCATGTCGGCGTGAGTCCTTGGCTTTCTCGCCGCGCTCTGCCATTCTCGACGCCCGTGAGAGACGAGGACGAGAGCGGTCAGCACGCGGCGGACGAGCCCACCGCGATGTGGGACGAAGACGCGCTCGCCAAGCTCGGTCTCAACACGGCGCCCGCCGAAACGAAGCCGAAGACGGGCCCCGGCCTCTCGGTCTCCGTCGAGACTTCGTCGCACGCGGCCTCGACCGCGACGGCGCCGAAGCCCAAATCGCCCGTGCTCGGTTGGGTGATCACGATCGGGCTCGCGCTCCTGCTCGGCGTGGGCGTGTACTTCGCCGTGCGCGCGCTGCGCTGATCGCGAGGAGCTCGCATGGACCCCGCCGATCTCGCACGGCTGAGCGCGGAGACGCTCTACCTCGTGCTCCTGGTGTCGGCGCCCGCGCTGCTCGTGAGCCTCGTGGTGGGCTTCGGCATCGGTCTGCTGCAGGCGGTCACGCAGGTGCAGGAGCAGACGCTGAGCTTCGTCCCGAAGCTGGTCGCGGTCGGGCTCGTGCTCGCCCTCGGTGGCGGCTGGATGGGCGCGCAGCTCCTCCGCTTCACCGAGACGTTGTGGTCGGCCATCCCGGACTTGGTGCCGTGATCGTTCGCGGCGTCGCACGCGCCGTCATCGCACGCGCCGTCATCGCACGCGCCGTCATCGCACGCGCCGTCATCCAACGCGCCGTCTCACACGCCATGCGTGGAGCCGCGTCATGACCGAAGCGCTCGCGGCTGCGCTGCGCGACACCGCCACCCTCGATCGATGGCTGCTCCTCGGCGTGCTCGTCGCCGCGCGCATCGCCCCGCTCACCGTGCTCGCGCCTTGGCTGACCCTCCGTCAGACGCCGCCCTTCCTTCGCGGCGCGCTGATCCTCGCGCTCACCGTCGCGCTCGCGCCGCTCGCCGCGGGCGCCGTCTCCGCCGACACCCTCGTGGCCGCGGACGCGATGACCCTCGTCGCGTGGACGCTCCGCGAAGCGCTCGTCGGCGCGGTCTTCGCGATCGCGACCGCCCTGCCCTTCTTCGCGCTCGATTGGTCGGGTCGCCTCGTCGACACCTGGCGCGGCGCGAGCATGGCGGAGGTCATCGCGCCTCCGACCGGCGAGCGCACGAGCCCACTCGGCGATCTGCACCTGCTCGTGGGCATCGCGCTCTTTCTCTCCCTCGGCGGTCATCGCCTCGCCTTCGCGGCCTTCGCGGAGGGGCTCGTCGTCGCGCCGCCCGGCCGCGTGGATCTCGCGTCGTCCGCGCCGGAGCTCGCGCTCGGCGTCGCGCAGCTCACGGGCGCCGCGCTCGCGTTCGCGGTCGCCATCGCGGCGCCGGCCGGCGTGAGCATCGTGCTGGTCGAGGTCGCGCTCGGGCTCGTCGCGCGCAGCGCACCGCAGATTCAGGTCTACTTCGCGGGCATGCCGCTGCGCGCGATGCTCGGCATCGTGGCCACCTTGCTCGCGCTCTCCGTGGTGCTCGGCGAGCTTCCTCAGGCGTTCGAAGACTCGCTCGCGATCGTCACGCGTTGGATGCGCGGCCTCGCGCCTTGAGCGGGGCGCAACATCCACGCTCCGTCAGCTCTCCGCGGCGTTCCGCACGTGTTTGGCGACCGTGCGCCGATCGAGGCCCGTCCGCCGCGCGACCTCCACGTAGCTGCCGTGCCGCGCGAAGAGGTGCGCGCAATACGCACGCACCAGCCCCTCCGCGTCGAGCTCGCCCGCGCGCGCGGCCGAGAAGGGATCGTGGGTGCTCGAGCTCGTCGACGGCTCCACCTCGCAGCGCCCCGTGAGCAACACGCGACGGATCGCCTGCTCCAACTCACGCACGTTGCCCGGCCACGCGTAGCCGACCGGCACGTCGCGCGACAGCGCTTCGAGCACCGCCCCTTCCAGCTCCCTCGACACGTCGCCGACGATGCGACGCACCAAGGTCGCCACCAGGATCGAGAGCTCGTTCGGATCTTCGTCGAGCCGCTCGCGCAGCGACGCGAGGCGGATGGTGTGGCTGCTGAGGCGGTACCAGAAGTCGTCGCGGAACCGTCCCTCCGCGCGCAACGCCCGCAGATCGCGGTGCGTCGCCGCCACCACGCGCCCTTCGAAACGCGCGACGTGATGGCTCCCCACCGGCGTGAAGGTGCGCTCTTGCAGCACGCGCAGCAGCTTCGTCTGCGTGGGCAACGAGACCTCGCCGATCTCGTCGAGGAAGAGCACGCCGTGCGCGGGACAGCGCGCGAGCACGCCCTCGTGGCGCGCGATCGCGCCCGTGAACGCGCCCTTCTCGTGCCCGAAGAGCTCCGACTCCACGAGGCCCTCGTGAAGCTCCGCGAGCGAGATCGCGACGTGCTGGCTCTCGTGCGCGCGCACGAAACGATCCTTGCCGAAGGCCACGAACGCCGAGCGTCCGAGCGCGCGCGCCGCCGCGCCCTTGCCGGTGCCGGTGGGCCCGAGCAGCAAGAGCGAGAAGTCCTCCATCCGGTTCCAGAGGTGCCGCTCGTAGCGCCGCACGTCCTTGGTGAAGAGCGCGTCCCAGAGGTCTTCGCGCAGCCGCCGCGCCGACGCGCTCGCGCCCGGCAACGACTCGCGCAGGAAGCGCCACGCGCGGCGGAGCTGCCAGAAGAGCTCGAGCGCGCGCGGCACCCGCGCCTCCGAGAAGCCACGCGCGACGAGGTGCGCGCCGATGGTTCGGTGCTCGGGGAAGGCCTGCGCGCTCGTCGCACCGACCTCGCGCGCGAGCAGATCGTCGAAGGGCTCCGCGAAGCGGTGGAAACTCTCGAAGAGCAGCGCGTCTTCGAGGAGCTGCGCGTCGTCCGGCGCGAACTCATTCAGCGATCCCTCGAGCACCGGACGTCGATCGCGCGCCTTGCTGCGACGCAGGTGATCGCCCACCCGCGCGACCACGAGCGCGACGATGTCGGGCGTGTCGGGCGGGCGCTCCGCGAGCTGCGCGTCGAGGTGGTAGCGCTCGAGCCCGAAGGGGTTCGCGAAGGCGGCGCGCGAG
>ERZ761607.4793-NODE-4793-length-11647-cov-6.172878_pt1 | contig 11647 bp, 10 predicted proteins | sample MGYA00511164_ERZ761607 | MGnify/ENA primary metagenome ERZ761607 (study PRJEB28899, sample SAMN02445080) | bioreactor sludge metagenome | biome: EBPR sludge | place: Australia: Brisbane, Thorneside Wastewater Treatment Plant | collected 2011-06-22 ...
ATTGGTCTCCGCAATTTGGGCTCTGACCAGCGTGTCCGAGGGGGGACTTGAACCCCCACGCCCGATAAAGGGCACTAGCACCTCAAGCTAGCGCGTCTGCCAATTCCGCCACCCGGACGAGTGCGCCGGAGACGATAGCACCGTCGGTGCCTCGTTCCCGCATCGCGGTGGCCGTTCTCGAGCACGGCCGTGACATGCTCGGGGACATGGCCGCTGAACCTGCCAACGACCCAGCCGAGAGCGAGGTCGTCGACCTCTGTCGCGACCTGATCCGGATCGATACCAGCAACTACGGCGACGACTCAGGACCGGGCGAACGCAAGGCCGCCGAGTACGTCGCCGGCCTGCTCGAGGAGGTCGGGATCGAGGCCCGGTTGTACGAGGGTGAGCCCGGCCGGACCTCGGTGATGGCGACCTGGGGTGGGCAGGAGGGGGAGGGGCTGCTGCTGCACGGCCACCTCGACGTCGTGCCCGCCGAGGCGAGCGACTGGCGGGTCGACCCGTTCAGCGGGGAGATCGAGGACGGCTACCTCTGGGGTCGAGGTGCGGTCGACATGAAGGACTTCGATGCGATGCTGCTGGCGGTGGTCCGCCAGCGGCAGCGCGAGGGGCGGGTGCCGTCGCGGCCGATCCGGCTGTGCTTCACCGCCGACGAGGAGGCCGGCGGGCACGGCGGGGCCGAAGTGCTGGTCCGCGACAACCCCGAGGAGTTCGAGGGCGTAACCGCGGCGGTCGGCGAGGTCGGCGGGTTCAGCACGACGGTGCGGGACCGCCGGATCTACCTCATCGAGGCGGCCGAGAAGGGCATGGCCTGGATGAAGCTGACCGCCCGCGGCCGGGCCGGTCACGGGTCGATGCTCAACGCTGACAACGCGGTGACTCGGCTGACCGCCGCGGTGGCCAGGCTCGGGGCCCACGAGTGGCCGATCCGGCTCACGCCGACCATGGAAGTGCTGCTCGCGACGGTGGCCGAGCTCGCCGGCACCGAGGCCACTCCGGACAACGCCCGTGCCCTGGTGGAAGAGTTCGGCGGCGCCAGCCGGATGCTGGGCGCGGTCCTCAGCAACACCGTCAACCCCACCATGCTCTCGGCGGGCTACAAGGTCAACGTCATCCCGACCGAGGCCACCGCGCACGTCGACGCGCGGTCGCTGCCCGGCTACGAGGCGGAGTTCCTCGCCACGCTCGAGGAGCTCATCGGCGACGGGATCGAGGTGAGCTACCTCTCCCACCAGGATCCGTGGGAGACGCCGTACGACGGAGCACTCGTCGACGCGATGCACCGAAGCCTCCTCGCCGAGGACCCCGACGCGATCGTGGCGCCCTATCTGATGTCCGGAGGCACCGACGCGAAGCACTTCCGCACCCTCGGTATGCGCTCCTACGGCTTCGCACCACTGCGGCTGCCGGCCGACCTCGACTTCACCGCGCTGTTCCACGGTGTCGACGAGCGGGTGCCGATCGACGCCCTCGAGTTCGGGGTGCGCGTGCTGGACCGGTTCCTCGATCAGGTCTGAGCTTGCGAAGACCTGATCACCGGTGGTTGAGCGTGTCGAAACCTCCGCAGCTTGGGCAGGTACTCGCGTCAGCCAGTGCGTACTGCACGAATGATCCGGCGCCGGAGCACGACGCGACGGGTGCCGTCGGCGGTGATGCGTACGCGGTCGAGCTCCCAGCCGCCGTGCTCGGCGCGTTCGACGAGCAGCTTGGTCACCACGGTGCGTGGGTATTCGCGCGAGAACGTCACCTTGTCGAACTCCCACTCCACCCCTCGGGAGAGGCGAGGCCCCTGACGGGACGTCATCGACGCTCCACCGAGGCATCGTCGAGAGCGGCTACGAGCTCCTGGGGGAGGGTGCGCTGCTCGACGGCCAGGGCCTGCCGCAGCTGCGCGGCCGTACGCGCGCCGACGACGGGCGCCGTCACGCCGGGCCGGTCGCGGACCCAGGCCAGGGCCACCTCCAGCGGCGTCCAGCCGAGCCCCTCGGCCGCCTTGACGACCGCCTCGACGACGTATGACGACGACTCGTCGCGGTAGCCCTCGACCCACTGGGACATCTCGGAGGCGCCCCGGGAGTCGGCCGGCGTGCCGCTGCGGTATTTCCCGGTGAGCACTCCGCGCCCGAGCGGGGACCACGGCAGGATGCCGAGACCGAGCTCCTGCGCTGCCGGCAGGATCTCGTGCTCGATGCCACGGTTGAGAAGGGAGTACTCCACCTGGGTGGAGACCAGCGGCGCCCGACCGGGCACCGCCCGCTGCCAGGTCGCTCCCTGGGCGGTGCGCCAGCCCGACCAGTTGGAGACGCCGACGTACGCCGCCCGTCCGGTGGAGACGGCGGTGTCGAGCGCCGACAGAGTCTCCTCGATGGGAGTGTCATCGGACCAGACGTGCACTTGCCACAGGTCCACCGAGTCCAGTCCGAGCCGCTTCAGCGAGAGGTCGAGACACCTGAGGAGGTAGCCGCGAGAGGTGTCCACGACCCGGTTGCCTCGGCGCAGGCCGACCCCGGCCTTGGTGGCGACGACGACGTCGCTGCGGGGGACCACGGCGCCGAGCAGACTCCCGAGCAGCTCCTCGGAGGCGCCGCCGGCGTAGGTGTGTGCGGTGTCGAGGAGCGTCCCGCCCGCCTCGACGAACGTCGTGAGCTGCTCGCGCGCCTCGTGCTCGTCGGTGTGGTTGCCCCAGGTCATGAGTCCGAGCCCGAGCCGCGAGACCGAGAGACCGGACCGACCCAGGGACCTGTGCTGCACGAGGCACACCGTAACCTCCCGACACGCCACCCACTCGCAAGACCCGAGGCACGGTCGTGTCCGGGTTCTCCGTACGCTCCTGTCGCGTGGACTACTTCGACGCGGTCGTACTGGGTGTGGTGGAGGGGCTGACCGAGTTCCTCCCGGTCTCGAGCACCGGCCACCTGACGATCACCGAGAAGTTGCTCGGACTCGAGGTCGACGACCCCGCCGTCACGGCGTACACCGCCGTCATCCAGATGGGTGCCATCGCAGCGGTGATCCTCTACTTCGCCCGCGACATCTGGAACATCGTCCGGGCCTGGACCCTCGGCCTGTTCCGTTCGGAGTACCGCGGCCAACTCGACCACCGCATGGGGTGGTACGTCATCGTGGCCACGATCCCCGTCGGCCTGGCCGGTCTGCTGGGCCAGGGCCTCATCACCGGCCCGCTGCGCTCGCTGTGGGTCGTCGCCTTCGCGCTGTTGGGTTGGAGCGTGGTCATGGTCGTGGCCGAGCGTCTGGGCCGCCAGGACCGCCCCGAGCGTGACCTGGGCATCAAGGACGCGATCTGGATCGGCATCGCCCAGGCACTCGCGCTGATGCCCGGCATCTCACGCTCGGGCGCGACCATCTCGGTCGGCCTGCTCCGGGGCCTGGACCGGGTGACCGCGACCAAGCTCAGCTTCTACATGTCGATCCCGGCCCTGTTGGCCGCCGGGCTCTACCAGCTCAAGGACGCCTTCTCCGGCGACATCGGCACCGGCCAGGCGCTCACCGGTGTCGCGGTCGCGTTCCTCGTGGCGTACGGCGCGATCGCGTGGCTGCTCCGCTTCGTGGCACACCACTCGATCGCGTGGTTCGTGCCCTACCGCGTGGTCCTCGCGCTGATCCTGATCGGGCTGCTCACGTCCGGGACACTGTCGCCGACCTGACCAGGACGGGCTACAGCCAGCCCGACTTCTTGAACAACAGCAGCAGGCCGATGGAGGCCGCCACCATCAGCACCAGCGCGAAGGGGTAGCCGAGGTACCAGTTGAGCTCGGGCATGTACTTGAAGTTCATCCCGTAGATCCCGGCGATGAGCGTCGGCACCACGACCAGCGCGGCACCGGCCGAGATCTTGCGCATGTCATCGTTCTGCTGGACGGTGATCCGCGCCAGGTGGGCGTCGAAGGCCGTCGAGAGCAGCGAGTCGAGCGTGTCGATGGCGTCGGCAGCCTGGTTGAGGTGGTCGAGTACGTCGCGGAAGAACGGACCTGCCTCGGGGTCGACCCGGTCGACCAGCCCCTCGGCGAACCTGCGCATCGGGTCACGCAGGGGGAGTACGGCGCGCCGGGCCTCGGCGATCTCCCGCTTGAGCACGTAGATCCGGTTGGAGTCGTTGGTGCGCTCGGGTGAGAAGACAGACGACTCGATCTCGTCGACGTCGACCTGGAGCTCGTCGAGCACGACGCCGTAGCCGTCCACCACGCTGTCGCAGACGGCGTAGATGACCGCGCCGGGCCCGTGGTCGAGGATCTTCTCGCTGGACTCCAGCCGGGCCCGCGCCGAGTGCAGCTCGGAACCCCGGCCGTGTCGCACCGTGACCACGAAGTCGTGGCCGGCGAACACGTTTATCTCACCGGTCTCGACGGCGTCGTCGGCATCGACGTACCAGAGCGTCTTGAGGGTCAGGAACAGGCTCCCCTGGTAGCGCTCGAGCTTGGGCCGCTGGTGGGCCTTGAGCGCGTCCTCGACCGCCAGCGGGTGCAGCCCGAACGCCTTGGCGACGTCGCCGAGTTCGCTCTCGCTCGGCTTGTAGAGGCCGACCCAGACGAAGTCGCCTTCGTCGGTCGCCTCGGCGCGGAACTTGTCGAACTCGTGGGGGAAGCAGTCGACCTCGACCCGCTGGCCCTTGCGGTAGAGGGCGCTGTCGACGATCACGTCGTCCACGGTAGTGCCCGTACGCTCTCCCGCGTGGCAACGGTGATCCTGGTGCGACACGGCCGTACGACGGCCAACACTGCCGGCGTCCTCGCCGGTCGTACCCGTGGCGTGCGACTCGACGACACCGGCGTCCAGCAGGCCGCACGGACCGCCGAGCGGCTGGCGGTCGTGCCGCTGACCGCCGTGGTGACCAGCCCGCTGGAGCGGTGCCGGCAGACCGCCCGGGCGATCGTGAAGGCGCAGGACGGCACCCCGAGCACGGCCACCGAGCGTGGGATCACCGAATGCGACTACGGCGCGTGGCAGGGACGGTCGCTGAGGGAGTTGGCCAAGGAGCCGCTTTGGAAGGTCGTTCAGACCCAGCCGTCGGCGGCCGCCTTCCCGGATGGCGAGTCGATGGTGGCGATGCAGGCGCGCTCGGTCACCGCCGTACGCCGCCTTGATGCGCGACTCGAGGCGGAGCATGGCGCTGGCGCGGTGTGGGTGGCGGTCAGCCACGGCGACATCATCAAGTCGGTCCTGGCGGACGCGCTCGGCATGCACCTCGACCTGTTCCAGCGGTTGCACGTCGACCCCGCGTCGGTCTCGATCGTCCGCTACACCGAGACTCGGCCCTATGTGCTGGCGACCAACACCCACGCGGGGGACCTGTCCTGGCTCCGGCCGCCGGTCAAGAAGCGTGGGCGCAAAGCGCCCGCTCAGGACGCTGCCGTGGGCGGCGGTGCCGGTCCTGGGAGTGCTGCCTAAGGTGGTCGCATGCCGCTGATCCACGGATTCGACCCGCCGGAGCGCTTCGTCACCGGCACCGTCGGCCCGCCCGGGCAGCGCACCTTCTTCCTCCAGGCCCGCAGCGGCCACCGGATCATCAGCGTGTCGCTGGAGAAGCAGCAGGTGGCCGCCCTCAGCGAGCGGATCGACCAGTTGCTCGACGAGGTCATGGCCAGCGACAGCACGCAGGGTGTGGTCCCTGCTGTCGCGCCCTTGGGTCTCGACGACTCCGACCCCCTCGAACAGCCGATCGAGGAGGAGTTCCGAGCCGGGACCATGACGCTGTCGTGGGACCCGGGCGACGAACGAGTGGTGATCGAGGTCTTCCCCTACACCGAGGCCGCCGTCGTGAGCCCGGAGCAGCTCGACGAGGACCTCACCGAGCCGGAGCCCGACGAGGTGTTCCTGGTCCGCATCGACGCGGGGAGCGCCCGGGCATTCGTCAAGCGCGCGGAGCAGGTGTTGGAGGCGGGCCGACCGAGCTGCCCGTTCTGCGGCAACCCGATCGACCCCGAGGGTCACCTCTGCGTCCGCGCGAACGGCTTCCGGCGCCGGGACCCGTGAGCCGCGACCCGTGAGCAGCGAGTGGGGTGGTGCCCCGTCCGAGGAGCTCGACTGCGGCGAGCTCGTCCTGCACGGCCGGATCATGCCGGCCTCGAACGCCACCTTCCTGGGCCAGATCGGCGAGGACCGGGTGGTCTACAAGCCGATCTCGGGGGAGCGGCCGCTGTGGGACTTCCCGGTCGGCACCCTCGCCGACCGCGAGGTCGCGGCGTACCTCGTCTCGGAGGCGTTCGGCTGGGACGTCGTACCCCCGACCTGGCTGCGCGACGGCCCGCACGGCCCCGGAATGGTGCAGCTGTGGCGCGAGCCCGACCCCGAGCAGGAGGCGGTAACGCTGGTCCGGGAGGGTCAGGTGCCCACAGGGTGGATGCACGTCTTCGACGGCGTCGACGGGCGCGACTTGCCGGTCTCACTGGTCCACGAGGACACCGAGGCGCTGCGCCGGATGGCGGTCTTCGACATCGTGATCAACAACGCCGACCGCAAGGGCGGCCACGTGTTGGAGATGGCCGGCGGACACCGGTACGGCGTCGACCACGGCGTGACGTTCCATGTCGAGCACAAGCTCCGGACGGTGCTGTGGGGCTGGCTGGGCGTCCCCGTGCCGGAGGACGACCTCGAGGAGGTGCACCGGGTGGGCAAGGAGCTCTCCGGGTCGCTGGGCGATCTGCTCTCGCTCCACCTGACCGATCCGGAGATCGACGCCGCGTTCGCCAGATGCCGTCGGCTCGTCGACCGAGCGGTCATGCCCGCACCCCGCGGGTCCTATCCGGCGATCCCGTGGCCGCCGTTTTGATCGGCCAGTCGAGCGCGAGGGACGAGCGCTCGGCGTCGGCCGATCAGGTCGAGCAGGCGTCCGACCGAGGAACGAGGGCGGAACCGCCGTGTCGAGACATCCCGCAGCCTGCCCGTACAAGCTGAGCCCTTAGGCTTCCCGCATGCGTTCGTGGTCGGCTCCCGTTGTGCCCGAGCTGCCGGTGGTCGGGCCTCCGGTGGCGCTGTACGACACGGCGACCGGCGCCACGGTCACGACCGTGCCCGACGGCGCGGCCCGGCTCTACGTCTGCGGCATCACGCCGTACGACGCGACCCACATGGGTCACGCGGCGACCTACGTCGGCTTCGACCTGCTCAACCGGGCCTGGCGCAACGCCGGCCACGAGGTCGTCTACGTCCAGAACGTCACCGACGTCGACGACCCGCTGCTGGAGCGGGCCGAGAAGGTCAACGTCGACTGGACCGAGCTGGCCGAGCGGGAGACCGAGCTGTTCCGGCAGGACATGCAGGCGTTGCGGGTGCTCCCACCCGACCACTACATCGGGGCGGTCGAGTCGATCCCGCTGGCGGTGGCGCTGATCGAGCGGCTGCAGCAGGCGGGCTCGGTCTACAAGGTGGAGGACGATCTCTACTTCTCGGTGACCGCCGACCCGGCATTCGGCCAGGAGTCCGGCTACGACCGCGAAACGATGCTCGAGCTGTTCGGCGAGCGGGGCGGCGACCCGGACCGGACCGGCAAGAAGGACCCCCTCGACTGCGTGGTCTGGCGCGGCCCGCGCGAGGGCGAGCCGTCGTGGGAGAGCCCGCTCGGCCCCGGGCGACCGGGCTGGCACATCGAGTGCGCCGCGATCGCCCGGGAACATCTGGGAGTCGCCTTCGACGTTCAGGCCGGTGGCAGTGACCTGGTCTTCCCACACCACGAGATGTGCGCAGGTCACGCTCAGGTCGCCGATCCGTCAGGACCCTTCGCGAAGATCTACAGCCACGCGGGGATGGTGGCCTACGACGGCGAGAAGATGTCCAAGTCGCGGGGCAATTTGGTCTTCGTCTCCGCGCTGCGCAACAGCGACGTCGACCCGATGGCGATCCGGCTGGTCCTGCTGCGCCACCACGTTCGCTCCAACTGGGAGTGGCTCGATGCGGAGCTCTGGGACGCCGTCGACACCTTGGCCGACTGGCGGCGGGCGCTCTCGCTCGGCGCCGGGGCTCCCGCCGGCCCCGTGGTCGTCGAGGTGCTGGCCGCGATGGCCGCCGACCTCGACGCGCCGCGTGCGGTGGCGGCGGTCCAGGGCTGGGTCGATGCGACCCTCGGCTTCAACGGTCATCTGGCCGACGCCAGCGACGAGGACGCCGCTCTCACCATGCACGCCCTGCTGGACGCCGCCCTGGGCCTAGCGCTGTAGTTCAGTCCCAGCCCGGGCTGCGGCGGTTTCGACGCGCTCTTCGCGACTTCGCAAGCTCAGTCGCGATCGCTTGCTCAACCACCATCGATCTCACCCCTCCTCGTTCCTCGGAGGGTGAGATCATTCCCCACCCTGCCGGCGCTTGAGGTAACGCTCGAACTCCCGGGCGATCGCCTCGCCGGACGCCTCGGGAAGCTCGGTCGTGTCGCGAGTCTCCTCGAGGGAGCGGACGTAGTCGGCGACGTCCTCGTCCTCCTCGGCGAGCTCGTCGACGCCGCGTTCCCAGGCGCGCGCATCCTCGGGAAGGTCGCCGAGTGGGATCGAGATCTCGAGCAGGTCCTCCAGTTGGCCGAGCAGCGCCAGGGTGGCCTTGGGGCACGGCGGCTGGGCGACATAGTGCGGAACCGCGGCCCAGTACGACACCGCGGGGATGTCGAGGCGTGCGCAGGCGTCCTGGAGGACACCGACGATGCCGGTGGGCCCTTCGTACGTCGACTGCTCGAGCTTGAGCCGGTCGACCAGCTCCGGCTCGGTCGCGGTGCCCGAGACCGGGATCGGACGCGTGTGCGGGGTGTCCGCGAGCAGCGCGCCCAGCGTGACCACGAGTTGTCCGCCGAGATCGTCGCAGGCGGCGAGCAGCTCGGCACAGAACATCCGCCACTTCATGTTGGGCTCGATGCCCCGCATCAAGATGATGTCGCGGTCGAGATCGGGCGGTGAGGCGATCGCCAGCTGCGTGCCGGGCCAGGTGATGCTTCGGTGCCCGGCCGGGTCGGCGCCGACCAAGGGTCGGTTGACCTGGAAGTCGTAGTACTCGTCGGGGTCGATGGCACCCACGACTCGGGCGTTCCAGACCCGCATCAGGTGGTCGACGGCGGACGAGGCGGCATCGGCGGCGTCGTTCCAGCCCTCGAACGCAGCGATGACAACCGGGTCGACCAGGCCGTCGACGTCCTCGAGCTGGATCACACCCAGAAGTCTAGGCGGCGGCGCGCCGCGACCCGGGGATTCGTGGCCGGGGACCGCCCGATGCCACCATCTGGGAATGCGGTCCACGACGTGGACGCTCTTCCTAGGCTGTCGCACCGGGGCGAGAGGAGGCACCGTGAGCACTGACCGTAGTTGGCGCCCCGACGTCACCGCGGAGCTGACCGCGGCCCTGGAGGCCCGGATCCTGATCATCGACGGGGCCATGGGCACCGCGATCCAGCGCGATCGTCCCTCCGAGGCCGGCTACCGGGGCGAGCGGTTCGCCGACTGGCCGAGCGACCTGCAGGGCAACAACGACCTGCTCACCCTGACCCAGCCCGACATCATCGCGGAGATCCACCGCGAGTACCTCGAAGCCGGCGCGGACATCATCGAGACCAACACCTTCAACGCCAACGCCGTCTCCCTCGCCGACTACGGCCTGCAGGAGCTGGGCTACGAGCTCAACCTCGAGGCGGCGCGGCTGGCCCGCCGGATCGCCGACGAGGTGGCGACGCCGGACCGGCCGCGGTACGTCGCCGGCGCGCTGGGTCCGACCACCCGGACGGCGTCCATCTCGCCCGATGTCAACGACCCCGGCGCCCGCAACGTCACCTTCGACGACCTGGTCGCGGCGTACTCCGAGGCGACCAAGGGGCTGCTCGACGGCGGCTCCGACCTGCTGGTCATCGAGACGATCTTCGACACGCTCAACGCCAAGGCCGCGATCTTCGCCGTCGAGACGGTCTTCGAGGAGTACGACCGTCGGTGGCCGGTCATCGTCTCGGGCACCATCACCGACGCGTCCGGGCGGACCCTGTCGGGCCAGGTCACTGAGGCGTTCTGGGACTCGATCCGGCACGTCGACCCGATCGCGGTGGGCCTCAACTGCGCGCTCGGCGCCAAGGAGATGCGCCCCTACATCGCCGAGATGTCACGGATCGCGGACTCGTTCGTGTCGTGCTACCCCAACGCCGGGCTGCCCAACGCGTTCGGCGAGTACGACGAGGCTCCTGAGGAGACTGCCGCGGTGATCGCGGAGTTCGCCGAGGCCGGCTACGTCAACCTGGTCGGCGGCTGCTGCGGAACCACCCCGGCCCACATCGCCGCGATCGCCGAGGCGGTGCACGGCGTGCAGCGCCGCCCCACGCACGAGGTACCGCCCGCCATGCGGCTCTCGGGCCTCGAACCGTTCTCGATCACCGAGGACAGCTTGTTCGTCAACGTCGGCGAGCGGACCAACATCACCGGCTCGGCGCGGTTCCGCAACCTGATCAAGGCCGGCGACTACGACACGGCTCTCTCCGTCGCGGCGCAACAGGTGGAGAACGGCGCGCAGGTCATCGACATCAACATGGACGAGGGCATGATCGACGGTGTCGCCGCCATGGACCGGTTCACCCGGCTCGTGGCCAGCGAGCCCGACATCAGCCGGGTGCCGGTGATGGTGGACTCCTCGAAGTGGGAGGTGATCGAGGCTGGCCTCAAGAACGTCCAGGGCAAGCCGATCGTCAACTCGATCTCCCTCAAGGAAGGCGAGGAGATCTTCCGCGAGCACGCGCGACTGTGCCGCAAGTACGGCGCCGCGGCGGTGGTCATGGCCTTCGACGAGGACGGTCAGGCCGACAACCTCGACCGCCGCAAGGCGATCTGCGAGCGCGCGTATCGCATCCTGGTCGACGAGGTCGGCTTCCCGGCCGAGGACATCATCTTCGACCCGAACGTGTTCGCCGTGGCGACGGGCATCGAGGAGCACGCGAGCTACGGACTCGACTTCATCGAGGCGACCCGCTGGATCAAGCAGAACCTCCCCGGCGCCAAGGTCTCGGGCGGCATCTCCAACGTCAGCTTCAGCTTCCGGGGCAACAACCCCGTGCGCGAGGCGATCCACGCCGTGTTCCTCTACCACGCGATCGAGGCCGGCCTCGACATGGGCATCGTCAACGCCGGTGCCTTGGTCGTCTACGACCAGGTGGAGCCCGAGCTTCGCGAGCGGATCGAGGACGTCGTCCTCAACCGCCGGCCCGACGCCGCCGAGCGGCTGCTGGAGATCGCCGAAGCACACAACCGCACGGACGAGGTCACCGCGGCAGAAGCCGAGGAGTGGCGCGGCCTGCCGGTCGGCGAGCGGATCACGCACGCCCTGGTGAAGGGGATCGACGCGCACGTCGAGGCGGACACCGAGGAGCTCCGCCAGGCGATCGCCGAGCGGGGTGGCCGGCCCATCGAGGTCATCGAGGGTCCGCTGATGGACGGCATGAACGTCGTCGGCGACCTGTTCGGCGCGGGCAAGATGTTCCTCCCGCAGGTGGTGAAGTCGGCGCGGGTGATGAAGAAGGCGGTCGCGTACCTGATCCCCTTCATCGAGCAGGAGAAGGCCGACAACCCCGAGTACGCCACCGCCAAGGACACCAACGGCACGATCGTGATGGCCACGGTCAAGGGGGACGTCCACGACATCGGCAAGAACATCGTCGGCGTGGTGCTCCAGTGCAACAACTTCGAGG
>ERZ761607.4794-NODE-4794-length-11646-cov-6.216030_pt1 | contig 11646 bp, 13 predicted proteins | sample MGYA00511164_ERZ761607 | MGnify/ENA primary metagenome ERZ761607 (study PRJEB28899, sample SAMN02445080) | bioreactor sludge metagenome | biome: EBPR sludge | place: Australia: Brisbane, Thorneside Wastewater Treatment Plant | collected 2011-06-22 ...
ATCATTGATGATGCGCCCTTCGCGCAGGAGACCGTCGTGGCCGTGATCGGTGAACGGGTCGAGCGCCACGTCGCACATGATGCCGACCTCGGGTGCGGCGTCCTTCATGGCCTTCACCGCGCGGCTGATGACCCCGTCCGGATCGGCGGCCAGCGAGCCGGCGGCATCCTTCCGGGCCCCGTCGATGTAGGGGAAGATGGCGATGGCCGGGATGCCCAGGTCGCGAGCCTCGACGGCCGCCCGGGCGCAGTCGGCCACGCTCAGCCGTTCGACGCCGGGCATCGAGGCGACGGGAATGCGGCCCTCGCCCTCGTGGACCACCATCGACCAGATCAGGTCGGCCGGCGTCAGAACGCTCTCGCGGACGAGCCGGCGGCTCCAGTCGGCCTGGCGCAGGCGGCGCAGACGGGTGGCGGGGTAGGGGGCGAGCGGAGCGACGGTCATGCCCTGCGCGTTACGCCCTAGTGCTTGGTGGTGGCAAGCCGCAAGAAGCCGATCACCGGCCCGAGCAGGCTGACCAGCGCCGACGCGAGCATGAGGGCCAGGCCGGCGACGAGCAGCACCGGCGCCAGCGGGTTGTAGCGGTAAACGTTCACCAGGTCGGACGCGGTGTCGAGGATCGGCTTTGAAGGCCATTCGCCGTGGTGGCTCGCCACGTCCGCGACCAAGACGCCGGCTCCGACGAGAACGGCGATCAAGCCGGCGAGCCCGAGCAGGAAGGCGGTCCAGAAGATCCGGATCTGGCCCGTCAGGTGATTGCCGAGGCTTGGCGAGACCTGGCCTCGCGATGCGTAGGCCAGCAGGACGGCCGCCACACCGGTGGCGCCGAGCGTGAAGATCGAGGCGAACAGCAGGCCGTAGCCGACGAGAACCACGCTCCGATCCGCTCCGGTTCTGTGCAGGACGGTGTTGGTCACGATGGTCCTTTGGGGTCCTTTGACCTATCCCGGTCGTTGACAGGGTGCGCCGTCGGCGGCAGGTCAGCAAGCCGACGATGTCGCCCGGGCACGACCTTGCCTGCAATGGAGCTGAACGCGCATGGATTTCTCTCTCAATGACGATCAACGCGCGATCCAGGAGATGGCCGCCGCCTTCGCGCGGGATGAAATGGCCCCTCATTCGGCGAAGTGGGATGAGGAGAAGCACTTCCCGGTCGACGTGCTGCGCGCGGCGGCGGGTCTCGGCTTCGCGGGCATCTACGTCCAGGAGGACGTCGGCGGCTCGGCCCTGACTCGCCTGGACGCCTCGATCATCTTCGAGGCGCTCAGCTACGGCGACGTGCCAGTAGCGGCCTACCTGACCATCCACAACATGGCCTCGTGGATGATCGACCGCTTCGGGTCCGACGCCCTGCGCGCGAAGTACCTGCCGCGCCTGACGACGATGGAGCTGATCGCCAGCTACTGCCTGACCGAGCCGGGCTCCGGCTCGGACGCGGCCAGCCTGCGCACCACGGCCCGGAAGGACGGCGACCACTATGTCCTGAACGGCAGCAAGGCCTTCATCAGCGGGGGCGGCGTGTCGGACGTCTATGTGGTCATGGCCCGCACCGGCGACGACGGCCCCAAGGGCGTCTCGACCTTCGTGGTCGAGAAGGGCCAGGAAGGCCTCAGCTTCGGCGCCAACGAGCGCAAGATGGGCTGGAACGCCCAGCCGACCGCCCAGATCAACTTCGATGGCGTCCGCGTTCATGAGTCGAACCGCGTCGGCCAGGAGGGCGAGGGCTTCCGCTTCGCCATGATGGGCCTCGACGGCGGCCGCCTGAACATCGCCAGCTGCTCGCTCGGCGGCGCCCAGTTCGCGCTCGACACGGGCAAGGCCTACATGGAGACGCGCAACCAGTTCGGCCGGCCGCTGAAGGACTTCCAGGCCCTGCAGTTCAAGCTGGCCGACATGGCCACCGAGCTGGAGGCCGCCCGCCTGATGGTCCGCCGCGCCGCCGACGCGCTCGACAAGCGCGACCCGCAGGCGACGAAGCTTTGCGCCATGGCCAAGCGCTTCGCCACGGACGCCGGCTTTGCGGTCGCCAACGACGCGCTGCAGCTGCACGGCGGCTACGGCTACCTGCAGGACTACCCGCTGGAGCGCATCGTTCGTGACCTCCGCGTCCACCAGATCCTCGAAGGCACCAACGAGATCATGCGCGTGATCATCAGCCGGGAGATGTTCCGCCAGTGAACAAAGGGCGGGTCCGCTGGAGCTGGCTCGGCCTGGTCGCCGCTACGGCGGTGGCGATGCTGTTCCTGACTGCAGCAATGTTCGTCGGCGAGTTCGTGGCGACCGGCGTAGCGGACGCCGTCGTTTTCGCCCTGCGCGACCCGCTGGAGTTCGCGTACGAACTGCCGAGATTCATCGTTGGATCGGTGATCGTGATTTGTCTGGCCTGGGTGGGCGCCAACTTCACCAAGGACCCGGCCCAGTCCTTCGTCTGGTTAATGCCGGCGATGCCGGTGCTGCTGCTGCTCGGACTGACGGTCGCCCCCTTGGTGCTGGAGCTCACGCGGCCGCTTTCCGGGCGTCCGCCCTTCGCGGACATGAACAGCGCCCACCACCTGGGCAATCTCGTGGGCGCTATCCTGGCCGGCATCGGCTACCACCTCGCTGCGCTCACATTTCTGAAGTTCGGGCGCAACGTCCGGAGACCTGCATGACCCCGACTGACCCTGGCGAACCCGAAGTCCTCTGCCGCATCGAGTCCGGCGTCGGCCGCATCACGCTGGACCGGCCCAAGGCGCTGCACGCCCTGACCACCAACATGTGCCGGCTGATGACCGACGCCCTGCTGGCCTGGAGGCACGACCCGGCGGTGCGCTGCGTGTTGATCGACCACAGCGGCGAGCGCGGCTTCTGCGCCGGCGGCGACATCCGCATGCTGGCCGAGAGCGGGGCCGGCGACGCCGTCGAGGCGCGGGAATTCTTCTTCACCGAATACCGGCTCAATAACCTGCTGTTCGTCTATCCCAAGCCCGTGGTGGCGGTGATGGACGGGGTGACCATGGGCGGCGGCGTCGGCCTGGCCATGCCCGCCTCTGTTCGAATCGCCACCCAGCGCACCACCTTCGCCATGCCGGAGACCGGCATCGGCCTGTTCCCGGACGTCGGCGGCGGCTGGTTCCTGCCGCGGCTGCCGGGCCGCACCGGCCTGTGGCTGGCCCTGACCGGGGCGCGGATCAAGGGCGCCGACTGCGTCGCGCTCGGCATCGCCACCCACTACATGCCGTCGGACAGCCTTGAGGCCTTCAAGACTGCCCTGCTGGCCCATCCGGACGCCGTGGCCGGCGCCCTTGCGGGCTTTGTCGAGGACCCGGGCCTTGCCCGCATCGCCGCGCACAGGGCGGACATCGACCGCCTGTTCGACGGCGACTCGGTAGGGACCATCCTCGACCGGCTGACGGCCGATGGCGGCGAATGGGCGGCGGAGCAGCTCGCCGTGCTGGCGACCAAGTCGCCCCAGACCCTGAAGGTCGCCTTCCGCCAGCTGGCGCACGGCGCGGCGTTCGACGACTTCGCCGACAACATGGCGATGGAATACCGCATCGGCGCGCGCGTCGTGCGCCGCCATGACTTCCTTGAGGGCGTTCGCGCGGTCATCATCGACAAGGACAACGCGCCGCGCTGGTCCCCGGCGACGGTGGCCGAGGTCGAGGACGCGGTGCTGGACGACATCTTCGCGCCGCTGCCGGCCGACGAGGAATGGACGCCGCTGACTTGAGACGACAACCGGCATAAGAACAGGGCCGGGTCGGGGAAACGCTTGGGAGTGGAACGCAGAATGAAGACCCATGCCCGCTGGTTGGCGCTGGCCGCCGTGCTCGCCCTCGCGGCCTGCGAGACCGTGCCGCCGCCGCCGCCGCCGCCGCCCGCAGACGCGCCGGCGGCCTTGCCCGCCTTCCTGTCGGACGCGCTCGGCGATCCGGCCCGTCCCGAGGCCGACAGGGCCCGTGACGCGGCGCGCAAGCCGGGGCAGCTGCTGCTGTGGGCGGGCGTCCGGCCGGGCATGAAGATCATCGACCTGGTGCCGGGGCAGGGCTACTTCACGCGCATCTTCTCCAAGGCGGTGGGACCCAAGGGGCGGGTCTACGCCTACGTGCCCGACGAACTGACCGCCGTAGCCAAGGGCCGTCCCCCGTCGGTCGCGGCCTGGGTCGGCAAACCGCCGTTCGCCAATACCCGCATGATCCTGCGCCGCATGCCGGAGTTCGGCGCGCCGGAGAAGGTCGACATGATCTTCACCGCCCAGAATTACCACGACCTGCACCTGCCCTTCATGGGGCCGGTGGACCTGGCCGTGGTCAACCGGCAGGCGTTCAAGGCGCTCAAGCCCGGCGGCGTCTACATCGTCGTCGACCATACGGCGAAGGCGGGCTCGAGCGTGGGCCAGTGGGACACCCTGCACCGCATTGATCCGGCGGTCGTCCGCCGCGAGGTCGAGGCCGCCGGCTTCGTCTACGAAGGCGAGACGCGCATCCTGCGCAACCCGAGAGACCCGCTGACCGCCAGCGTCTTCGACGCCGGAATCCGCGGCAAGACCGACCAGTTCGCGTTCAAATTCCGCAAGCCCAGGAGCGCCCGCTGATGGCCCGCCATAGTCTGCTTCCGCTCGCCGGCGCCCTGTCGCTGGCCTTCGCCGCCGGCGCCTTCGCCGGCGACGTGCCCGCCAACATCGCCGCCGGCGTGGCCAACCCGGCGCGTCCGGAGGCCCAGAGGGCTCGCGACGCCAATCGTCATCCGGCCGAGATCCTCGCCTTCGCCGGCGTGAAGGCCGGCGATCGAGTCGGCGACCTGATGATGGGTGGCGGCTATTTCACCCGCGTGTTCAGCGGCGCTGTCGGCCCGGAAGGCAAGGTCTACGCCTTCCAGGCCAGCGAGTTCATCGCCTTCATGGCCGACTACGCCAAGTGGCAGGACGAGACGGCCAGCTTCGCGCCCAACATCGTTCCGGTCCGCGCTTCGCTGGGGGCGGTCGCGTTTCCCGAGCCGCTGGACCTGATCTTCACGGCCCAGAACTACCACGACCTGCACCTGGGCAGCGCCACCCCCGACCAGATCGCGGCCATCAACAGGAGCCTGTTCGCCGCGCTCAAGCCCGGCGGCGTGCTGCTGGTCATCGATCACCACGCGACCGCCGGCTCCGGCGACTGCGACTCGAACAAGCTGCACCGGATCGACATCGACACCGTGAAGTCCGAGTTCGCCGCCGCCGGCTTCGTGCTGGAAGCCGAGAGCGATGTCCTTCGCAATCCGGCCGACCCGCGCACGGCCTCGGTGTTCGATCCGTCGATCAACGGGCGCACCGACCAGTTCGTGCTGAAGTTCCGCAAGCCCAAGTAAGCAGACGACATGACCCGTATCGCATTCATCGGCCTCGGAAACATGGGGGCCGGCATGGCCGCCAATCAGGTCAAGGCGGGCCGCGAGGTCCACGCCTTCGATCTGTCGCAGGCGGCGGTCGACAGGGCGGTGGCGGCCGGCTGTCGTCCGGCCGGCTCGGTGGCCGAGGCGGTCAAGGAGGCCGATATCGTCATCACCATGCTGCCGGCGGGAGCCCACGTCCGCGCGGTCTACGGCGAGCAGGTGATTCCGAACGCTCCGACGTCAGCGCTGTTGATCGACTGCTCGACGATCGACGTCGACAGCGCCCGCGCCGTGGGCGAGCAGGCGAGGGCGGCGGGCCTCAAGTTCGGCGACGCCCCGGTCAGCGGCGGCATCATGGCCGCCGAAGCTGGAACCCTGGCCTTCATGGTCGGTTGCGACGCGGACGACTATCCGGCCTTCGAGGACGCCCTCAAACCGATGGCGCGGGCGGTGTTCAACGCCGGGGCCCTGGGGTCCGGTCAGGCTGCGAAGATCTGCAACAACATGCTGCTCGGCATTTCGATGATCGGGACCTGCGAGGCCTTCGCCCTGGCGGAGAAGCTGGGCCTGGAGCCGGAGCGCTTCTTCGAGATCGCATCGAAGTCTTCGGGTCAGTGCTGGTCCCTGACCAGCTACAGCCCCTGGCCCGGTCCGGTGGAAGCCGCGCCGTCCAACCGCAACTACGAGGGCGGCTTTCTGAGCGCCCTGATGCTCAAGGATCTGAAACTGGCCCAGGAGGCGGCGGCCAAGGCCGGGGCTTCCACGCCGATGGGCGCCCAGGCCGAGGCGCTCTACGCGCTGTTCGACGGACTCGGCTACGGGCAGAAGGACTTCTCGGCCATGCTTCAGATGTTCCGCGGGCGGCTGGAGACACTTCGCGCCTGAGCTGCGGTGAGTTGTCCCAGATCAAATCTCCACGCCTGCGACCTGTTCTCACAAGACCTACGTGGTTTCCCGTAGTAGGTAGCGAGATGAAACTGCCGTAATTGGACAAGGGTCGGTTGAGGCGCCAAAAGCGCCCTCAACAATAAGAAGCAAGGAGCCGGTCGGGGCGCTTCGTCGTCTGGGAAGCCGGGCATCGTCGATGGACTACAAGGCCGCTTTTGAAAACGCCGTGCAGCAGGTGCGCGCCGAAGGTCGCTATCGCGTCTTCGCCGATCTGAAGCGCCATCGAGGCGATTTCCCGCGCGCCACCTGGACTCGCGAGGACGGCTCCGAGCAGGACATCGTCGTCTGGTGTTCGAACGATTATCTCGGCCAGGGTCAGAACCCGGTCGTGATCGAGGCCATGCATGAGGCGATCGACGCCACCGGCACGGGCTCGGGCGGCACCCGCAACATCTCCGGCACCACCCACTACCATGTCGAACTCGAACAAGAGCTGGCCGACCTGCACGGCAAGGAATCGGCGCTGCTGTTCACGTCCGGATACGTCTCGAACGAGGCGACGCTGTCGACGCTCTACAAGATCCTGCCGGGCCTGATCATCTTCTCGGACGAGCTGAATCACGCCTCGATGATCAGCGGCATCCGCAACGGCGGCGGCGCGCGGCATATCTTCCGCCACAACGACCTCGCCCATCTCGAAACGCTGCTGGCCGCCGCCGATCCGGCCGCGCCCAAGCTGATCGCCTTTGAGAGCGTCTACTCGATGGACGGCGACATCTCCGATATTCGGGGCACCGTGGCGCTGGCGAAGAAGTACGGCGCCATGACCTACATCGACGAGGTCCACGCCATCGGCATGTACGGCCCGCGCGGCGGCGGCGTCGCCGAGCGCGACGGCATGATGAACCAGATCGACATCATCGAGGCGACGCTGGGCAAGGCGTTCGGCGTCATGGGCGGCTACATCGCCGCCGACGCGGTGATCTGCGACGCGATCCGCTCCTACGCCTCGGGCTTCATCTTCACGACCTCGCTGCCGCCGGCCCTGACCGCCGGCGCCTTGGCCTCGGTGCGCTACCTCAAGGAACATGACGAGCTGCGTCAGAAGCACCAGGAGCGCGCCGCGACCCTCAAGGCGATGATGAAGGACGCCGGCCTTCCGGTCATGGAAAGCTCGGTCAGCCACATCGTGCCGGTGATGGTCGGCGACGCCGTCCACTGCAAGATGGTCAGCGACATGCTGCTCGAGGACCACGGCGTCTACGTGCAGCCGATTAACTACCCGACCGTGCCGCGCGGCACCGAGCGCCTCCGTTTCACCCCGACCCCGTTCCACACCGACGAGATGATGCGGGACCTGGTCAAGGCGATGGAAAAGCTCTGGACTCACTGCAACATCGCCCGCGTGGGCGGCGTGGCGGCCTAGCGGTCATCCACCGCATTGCGGGGTTCGAGACGCCAGCCTGATGGCCGGCTCCTCACCATGACGAAGTCCGGGGCTGCCCAGCCCCGCTCGTCATCCTGAGGAGCGAGCCTCAAGCGAGCGTCGCGAAGGATGCAAGGCGCTTCCGCGAGACGCCGAAATCTACTAAGAACGCTTCACCGCACCGGAGTTACGACCGCCGCCGAACGCCTTTGCCAAGTCCGATCTTCCTGGCGAAGTCAGAGCGCCGCTCGGCGTAGGCCGGCGCGACCATCGGATAGTCCGGCGGCAGGCCCCACTTGCGGCGATACTCCTCCGGCGACAGGTCGAAGCGCGAGCGCAGGTAGCGTTTCAGCATCTTCAGATGCGCCCCGTCTTCCAGACAGACGATGTAGTCCCGCTGCACCGATTTGGAGATCGGCACGGCCGGCTTCTGCTTCTCGCGGGGCGCCGAGGCCTGCGCATCACCGGTCAGCCCGCTCAACGACTGATGGACCGACCGGATCAGGTCGGGCAGCGCCGAAGCGCCCACCGCGTTGCGGCTCACATAGGCGGCCACGATCTCCGAGGCATGAGCGAGAATCTCGGCGCCCGACGTTTCGTTGCGCCCCGTATCGTCGGCCATTACGCACCTTTTCTCGCGGATATGACTTTCCGGCCGTTCGCCCGCGGGCTCCGGCTCACATCCCTCCGCAACGCACGGGCCACGACGACGGTTCCGTCGCCGCCCACCGCTCCGAATCCGGCCGCGACGCGAATCCGGCCTCCCTTTTTCCGCAATGCACACTAAAGAGGGCGCGCCGATGCGCCGTTACCAGGAGATCCGATCATGAACGCCACGACTCCGACCCGTCCCGCCTTCTTCGGCGCAGACCTTGGTACGGCCGATCCGGCGATCGCCGAAGCCATCGCCCATGAGCTGAAGCGCCAGCAGAACCAGATCGAGCTGATCGCGTCCGAGAACATCGTCAGCCGGGCTGTGCTTGAGGCCCAGGGCTCGATCCTGACCAACAAGTACGCCGAGGGTTACCCGGGCAAGCGCTACTACGGCGGCTGCGAGTACGTCGACGTCATTGAGCAGCTGGCCATCGACCGCGCCAAGGCACTGTTCGGCGCCGGGTTCGCCAACGTCCAGCCGCACTCGGGGGCCCAGGCCAACCAGGCGGTGTTCATGGCCCTGCTGCAGCCGGGCGACACCTTCATGGGCATGGACCTCGCCGCCGGCGGCCACCTGACTCACGGCTCCCCGGCCAACCAGTCGGGCAAGTGGTTTAAGCCGGTGGCCTACACCGTGCGCCAGCAGGACCAGTACATCGACTACGACAACGTCGCCGAGGTGGCCGAGCGCGAGAAGCCGAAGCTGATCATCGCCGGCGGCTCGGCCTATGGCCGCGCCATCGATTTCAAGCGCTTCCGTGAGATCGCCGACAGCATCGGCGCGCTGCTGATGGTCGACATGGCCCACTACGCCGGCCTCGTCGCCGGCGGCGCCTATCCCAACCCCGTGCCGCACGCCCACGTGGTCACTACCACCACGCACAAGACCCTCCGCGGTCCGCGCGGCGGCCTGATCCTCACCAACGACGAGGCGATCGCCAAGAAGATCAACTCGGCGGTCTTTCCGGGCCTTCAGGGCGGGCCGCTGGAGCACGTCATCGCCGCCAAGGCCGTGGCCTTCGGCGAAGCGCTGCAGCCTGAGTTCAAGGCCTACGCCGCCCAGGTCGTGACCAACGCCAAGGCGCTGGCGGAAACGGTAATGGCCTCGGGCCTGAACATCGTCTCGGGCGGCACCGACAGCCACGTGATGTTGGTCGACCTGCGCCCCAAGGGCGTCACCGGCCGCGACACCGAAGCCTCGCTCGAGCGCGCCCACATCACCTGCAACAAGAACGGCATTCCTTTCGACACCGCTTCTTTCGTGGTCACCTCGGGCGTCCGGCTCGGCACCCCGGCCGGGACCACCCGCGGTTTCGGCGTCGAGGAGTTCCAGCAGATCGGCCGCTGGATCGGTGAAGTCGTCGACGGCCTCGCGAAGAACGGCCCGGACGGTAACGCCGAGGTCGAGGCGAAGGTGCGTGAACAGGTGCTGGCGTTGACGGCGCGCTTCCCGATCTACAACTAATAGGTACGGTCCTCCGGGAGGGGCCCAGATATGCGCTGCCCGTTCTGCGGACACATGGAAAGCCAGGTGAAGGACAGCCGCCCGTCGGAAGACGGCGCGGCCATCCGTCGCCGGCGGCTCTGCCCCGAGTGCGGCGGCCGCTTCACCACCTTCGAGCGCGTGCAGCTGCGCGAGCTGACCATCCTCAAGCGGTCGGGGCGGCGCACGCCCTTCGACCGGGAGAAGCTGGCCCGCTCGGTCTCCCTGCCGCTGCGCAAGCGGAACATCGAGCCCGAGCGGGTCGACCGCCTGATCAACGGCATCGTCCGCCAGCTGGAGAGCATGGGCGAGACCGAGCTGCCGTCGTCGGTGGTCGGCGAGATGGTCATGAAGGCGCTGAAGGCGCTCGATGACGTCGCCTACGTCCGCTACGCCTCGGTCTACCGAGACTTCAAGCACACCGACGACTTCGCGCAGTTCCTCAGCGCCGAGGGTCTGTCCGAAGACCTCGAGGACTGATCTTGGGGGTCACCCTCAAGCTGGCCACCTCGCTCGACGGACGGATCGCGACGGCCTCGGGCGAGAGCCGCTGGATCACCGGTCCGGCGGCGCGCGAGCAGGTCCATCGGCTGCGCGCCATGCACCAGGCGGTGCTGGTGGGGGTCGAGACGGCGATCGCCGACGATCCGGAGCTGACCGTCCGCCTGCCGGGCTTCGTCGGCCTCCAGCCGGTGCGGGTGGTGCTCGACAGCCGCCAGCGACTGCCCCAGACGTCGAAGCTGGTTCGCGACGCCGAGCGGCTGGCCACGGTTGTCATCACCATCGAGAATCCAAACAACCGTTTGACTGACGCTGGGGTCACCGTCCTACAGGTGGCCGAGACGGATGGACGCGCCGATCCGAAGGCTGCGCTCGAGGCTCTCGAAGCCTGGCTGAGGGGGCAGCTGGCGGAGAAGCTGCCCGGCTCCGCCGGTGCGATCGCGGGGTTCGAACCGCGGATCTTCGTCGAGGGCGGCGGCCAGGTGGCGGCCAGCCTGCTGGCGGCGGATCTCGTGGACGCGCTGGAATGGTTCCGGGCGCCGATCGTGCTGGGCGACGAGGGTCGTCCGGGGGTCGGGGCCTTCGTGTTGAAGGACCTCGCCGCCGCGCCGCGGTTCCGGCGGACGGCGGTCGAAGCGGTCGGCGACGACCTGTGGGAGCGCTACGAGAGGGCCTGATGTTCACCGGCATTGTCACCGACGTGGGGCGGGTGCGCTCCGTGCGCGAAACCAACCGCGACCGCCGCTATGAGATCGAGACGGCCTACGACGTCGCCACGATCGACCTGGGAGCCTCGATCGCCCACGCCGGCTGCTGCCTGACCGTGGTGGAGAAGGGCGAGGGCTGGTTCGCCGTCGAGGTCAGTCATGAGACCCTGTCCCTGACCACGCTCGGCCGCTGGCAGGAAGGCCACCGAATGAACCTGGAGCGCGCCGCGCGCCTCGGGGACGAGATGGGCGGCCATATCGTCTCCGGCCACGTCGACGGCGTCGGCGAGGTGCTGTCGGTCGAACCGGACGGCGGCTCGCACCGGGTGCGCATCCGCGCGCCGCGCCCGCTGCACCGGCTGATCGCGCCCAAAGGCTCGATCGCTGTCGAGGGCGTCAGCCTGACCGTCAACGAAGTCGAGGACGATGTCTTCGGCCTCAACATCATTCCCCATACCTTCGAAGTGACGACGCTGGGCGAACTCGCGCCCGGCTATCGCGTCAACCTCGAGATCGACATGCTGGCGCGCTACCTCGCGCGGTGGCAGGAGACTGCGTAATGTCCGAAGACACCCCCATCTCCCCGATCGAAGACATCATCGAGGACGCCCGCAACGGCCGGCCCTATATCC
>ERZ761607.4795-NODE-4795-length-11646-cov-5.661807_pt1 | contig 11646 bp, 7 predicted proteins | sample MGYA00511164_ERZ761607 | MGnify/ENA primary metagenome ERZ761607 (study PRJEB28899, sample SAMN02445080) | bioreactor sludge metagenome | biome: EBPR sludge | place: Australia: Brisbane, Thorneside Wastewater Treatment Plant | collected 2011-06-22 ...
TTGCCGCGTGAACGTCCTCGAGAGTTCGAGGCACCGGCGTCAGCGCTGCGCTGCCTTGGCAGGGTATGTTCGCCACCCCGCCAACGATCGTCAGCGGTGCCGATGACTCGATGAAGAAGGTGAACTCATTCGTGATGGTGACCCCTGCGCAAGGGCTCTCGGAGATGAGTGTCAGCACGATGGTCTCCGTACCGTCCGCATCGATCGGGCAGTTGAACGTGAAGGACTGGGCGGTATCGCCCGGCAGGAAGACCAGGGAATCCGGGAAGGGCGGCACATAATCCACGCCTGGGGTGGCGGTGCCGCCAACTTGGATGTACACCACGCTGGTATCGTCGGCAGCACCGGTCTGCGCGAAGTTGATCGTCACGGGATAGCAGCTCTCAAGAATGGTGTTGTTGCCCACGATGCCGGGACCCGGCGTCAGTGAGGGAACGAACGGCGTACTGGTGAAGCTTCCGGCCTCGAGGAACACGGCGCTGTCGAAGGAGCTGTCAGAACCGTCGCCGATGGCCATCTTGATGTGGTAGGTCTCGCCGCACTGGACTGGCCAGCGAGCCGTGAGGACCACCGTGAAGCCATCGTAGGCGATGGTAGCGCCGGCACCGTTGTTCACATAGTAGATGCTGTTGCTCTGCCAGTTGGGGTCTGCCGCAGCACAGGTGGCCGCCTGGCCACCGGAGGTGCCGGGCACTCCGGGGTTCACCGTGTTGATGGCGATGGGGATGGACGTTCCGGGAACGAGCGCGATATTGATCGCATTATTCTGGTAGGGGCCGTTGATGCCCGGGCCGCTGAGGAAGAAGCCGAACGCATCATTGAAGGTGGTGCATACGTACTCGGGATACTCCTCCGAAGCGAAGACGTACCGGAACTTCACGGTATCGCCCACGGGCACGAAGTCGAACTCGAGCACCGCCCGGTCATTGATGGTCTGGTTGGCGAGCAAGGCCAGGTCGGGGTCCGCACCGGTCCCATTGGCCGCGCTGGCGAAGTCAGAGGCCGGACCGGCGGCATCATCCACCAGGCCGCTGGAGAGGATCACGCCTGCCGGAAGCCCGAGGTTGGTGCCCGTTTCGGTGAAGGAGCCGCTGCCCACCTGGGCCGCGGCCGGGTTGAGCACGCCGTTGTAGGACACGTTGCTCACGGTGACTCCTGTGCCCAGCAGCACGTCCTGCACAAGCTGCTGGGGCGTGAGCGTATTGGTCACGGTAAGCTGCGCCTGCAGGGTGCCTCCCGCCAGCAAGGCGAGTCCGAATGTTAGGTGCTTCACTGCCACGGTATTCCGGTTTTATCAGTTCTGGCTTCCGCGGATCAGGGTCACATGACCCATGCCCTCTACGGGCTCGAAGTAATGGCCCGCCGCGCGGTATTTGTAGACGTAGACACCGGTGGTCGCCTCACCACGGCCATTCACGGTGCCGTCCCACATGACGTTCACGTCCTGGGTGGTGAAGATCAGCTCGCCCCAGCGGTCGAAGATCATCATCTCGAACTCCTCGATGTAGTGTCCGATGGGCCCGAACAGCTCATTCCGGCCATCCCCATCGGGCGTGAACGCGTTGGGGAAATGGATGTGGGCCGGCGCGCGCAGAAGCACGGAGTCCTCACCGAGGCAACCGTTCGGCGTCACGATCTTCAAGCTGACCCAATGGTCCTCCAGGTCCAAGTAGCTATGGTAGACCTCATCATTCCGGTACCGTGTGCCATCGCCCATGTCCCACACCCATGTGCGTGCATAGGGCAGAGTGGCCGCCTGCAGGTACCAATCGTCCTGGCCCTGGTTGGTGACCACGATATCGGTGGAGACGTGCTCCACCTCGATGGTCATCGCATCTGAGCGCTCCTCGCCGCACTGGTCGCGGACGGTCACGCCGTACGTGGTCTCCTCCTCCGGCATCACCCAGTAAAGCGGGTCCGCGAGGCTATCAGGGCCGGCCCAGAGGATGTGGTAGTAGCCGGAGCCGCCCGTGACCATGGCATGGATGGTGGCGCTATCACCGGCGCACAGCACCTTGTCTTCAGGGAGCTCCAGCACGAAGGGGTCATAGATGGGCAGCAGCGCGGAGACGGTGGCGGCGCCAGTGTAGCCGCATTGGTCGTCCACACTGATGGTGTAGGCCTGGTTCCCGAGCACCGGCACATCGATGGTCCAGGAGTTCCCAAGCACCTGTCCGTCAGCATCGGTCCAGCTCCACGTGTAGACGCTGTTGCCCCCGGTGATGCCCAGGATCGTCAAGGTCACCGTGTCGCCTGCGCATATGGGGGTCTGGTCGCCGGCGGTTTCGATGGCGATGGGGGGCAGGGGCACGGTGCCCACGAGGACGCTGTCCTGAACCGACGTGCCGCAGCCCTCGGTGACCGTTACCACGTAGTAGAGCGGCTGACCAGCCGGCACGGTAATGGTGGCGGTATTGCCGATGGGTACGCCCGCAAGGCTCCAGCTGTACGAGAAGGCGTTGTTCCCGCCGGTTGCACCCGTTACGCTGATCGGACCGGTACCGAGGCAATCAATAAGGGTATCGGGCGAAACGGTGATGGCCAGCGGCGGGTAGATGGGCAGTGTCACCGTGAAATCGGCCGAGACGGGCGCGATTCCGCAGACATCGGAGACCGTGACCGTATAAGTGGTCGTCACCACGGGTGATGCATCGATGGTGGCCGTGGTCTCCCCGGAGCTCCAGGAATAGCCGTACTGGCCCATGCCGCCGGTCACCACCGGCGCCAAGGTGTTGTTCTGCCCGCATACGCTGTTGATGTCGGCACCGGTAACCGTCAGGGGCGGCGGGCTATCGATGTTGAACACGAACTGCGTCTGCAACTGGGTTCCCGAGCATTCGACGAGCTGGTCGATGGTGATGACGATGGTCTCCGGACCGTCGGCATCGATGGGGACGTCGAGTACCAGGCTGACCGTCTCCGATCCGATGGGGAAGATGAGCTGGGCAGGGAAGGCGGGGGTGTAATCCACGCCGGGGGTCGCAGTCCCCGAGATGGTCAGGTCAACCGTATCCACCACGGTGGTGTCGCCCAACCGGGTGAAGACGAGCTCGATGGGATTGCATCCCTCCAGCATCGTATTGCCGATGATGCCCACTCCGCTCGACAGCGTGGGCACCACCTGACCGGTGCTGGTGAAGGAGCCCGCCTCCAGGAACACAGCGCTATCATAGCTGCTGTCCAGCGCATCGCCCAAGGCCAGCTTGATGTGGTACTGCTGACCGCACTGCACCAAGGCGAAGGCCTGCAGCACCACGGTCATCCCATCATAGGCGATGGTGGTGCCCGCGCTGTTGTTCACATAGTAGGCGGGGTTGGATGCAGGGCAGGCCGGGTCCGCGGGGTCGTTGTTGTAGCCATTGTTCACGTTGTCGATGGTCACGGGAACGGTGGTGCCGGGTACCAAGGCGATGTTGATGGCCCCTCCGCTGTACGGACCACTGATGCCGGGGCCACTGAGGAAGAAGCCGAAGGCATCGTTGTAGGAGCAGACGAACTCCGGATACTCCTCGGAGGCGAACACGTACCGGAACTTCAAGGAGTCACCCGTGGGGATGAAATCGAACTCGAGGACGGCGCGGTCATTGATAACGCCTCCGGAGATCGACACGAGGTCAGGATCGCTGCCGGTCCCATTGAAGTCGCCCGAGAAATCGGAAGCCGGGCCTGCCGCGTTCGAGACCTCTCCGCTGGACAGGATCAGGCCCGAGGCGATGCCCAGGTTGGTGCCGGTGGCCGTGAACGAGCCGCTGCCCACTTGGTTCGTGCCGGGGCTGAGCACCCCGTTGTAGCGGATATTGAACGCCTGCACCCCGTTCCCGAGAAGCACATCCTGCACGAGCTGGGCAGGGGTCTGCGCGGTGTTCACCACCAACTGGGCCGAAGCCTCCAGGCCCAGCAGGGCGGAGGTCAGGAGCAGGATTCGGGCCTTCATGACAGGGATCGAGTGGGGATGAGCGTTGAAAAATAGGTCTTTGGGCTGAATCCTAGACCCCCCCAACCCCATAAAGGTTGCCCCGCGCCTCAGGTTCTTACTTTCGACGCCCATAAAGCCAGTCCACGTGCATCCCATCGACGCGTACATCGAGTCCCAGAAGGACCGCTTCCTGAACGAGCTGCTCGACCTGCTCCGGATTCCCAGCGTGAGCGCCGACCCCAAGTACAAAGCCGATGTAGCCCGATGCGCCGAGGCGGTGAGGCAGCGCATGGTGGATGCCGGCCTAGAAAAGGTGGAGGTCTGCCCCACGGCGGGCCACCCCATCGTGTACGGCGAGAAGATCGTCGACCCTGCCAGGCCGACCGTGCTCGTATACGGCCACTACGATGTTCAACCCCCTGACCCCCTGGACCTTTGGCATAGCGGCCCCTTCGACCCGGTCATCAAGGAAGGGATGATATACGCTCGCGGCAGCGCCGATGACAAAGGCCAGTTCTACATGCACGTTAAGGCCATTGAAGCCATGATGAAGAGCGGCGGCCTGCCCTGTAACGTGAAGGTGATGATCGAGGGAGAGGAAGAGGTGGGCTCTGACAACCTCGGCGTGTTCGTGAAGGCCAACAAGGACCGCTTGAAAGCCGATGTGGTGCTGATCAGCGACACGGCCATGATCGCCAATGACGTCCCGAGCATCAACACCGGTCTCCGCGGCCTCAGCTACGTGGAGGTGGAAGTGACCGGCCCCAACCGCGACCTGCACAGCGGTGTTTACGGTGGCGCCGTGGCCAACCCCATCAATGCGCTGTGCGAGATGATTGCCAGCCTGCACGACGCCGACCGGCGAATCACCATCCCGGGCTTCTACGATGCCGTGAAGGAGCTGAGCAAGGCCGAGCGCGATGCCTTGGCCGAAGCCCCTTTCGACGAGGAAGAGTACAAGAAGGACCTGGGCGTGAGCGGCTTGCGCGGCGAGAAGGGCTACACCAGCGAGGAGCGCAGCAGCATCCGCCCCACCCTCGATGTCAATGGCATCTGGGGCGGCTACATCGGCGAGGGGGCCAAAACGGTGCTTCCCTCGAAGGCCTACGCCAAGATCAGCATGCGGCTGGTGCCCAACCAGAAAAGCGATGCCATCACCAAGCTCTTCAAGGACCACTTCGAATCCATCGCGCCCCCGGGCATCCAGGTGGTTGTGAAGCCCCACCACGGCGGGGAGGCGGCGGTGACCCCGATCGACAGCCCGGCCTACCTGGCCGCCAGCAAGGCCATGGAGGAGACCTTCGGCAAGAAGCCCATCCCCACACGGGGCGGGGGCAGCATCCCCATTGTGGCGCTCTTCGAGCAGGAACTCGGTCTCAAGACCGTGCTCTTCGGATTCGGCCTGGACAGCGATAACATCCACAGCCCAAACGAGAAGTACGGCGTATTCAACTACTTCCAGGGCATCCGCACGATTCCGCGGTTCTTCCACCACTACGCGACGCTGATGAATGGCCATGCGTAGGGGTGGCCATGCCGATCATCAGCGAACACGGCACACTCCCTGCCAAGGCCCGGGGGTGATCGGAGCACGATGATGACCACGCCAGCATCCAGGGCTTCCGCGCTGTTCCTCGTGGGCGCCGTGCTGGCTTCCTGTTCCCCGTACCAGGAAGTCGAGCTGCATGAGGTGACCCGGGTGGAGGTGCTCGGCCTGAGCAACCAGCATCTTGCCCTGCGGCTCGACGCGCGGGTGGAGAATCCCAACGGCTTCCGCATCCACGTGGAGGAGCCGGAAGTGGATCTCTTCCTGAACGACCGCTTCGTGGGCAAGGCTGTTCTCGACTCCGCGTTGGTGCTCGACCGTCGGCGCACCGCGGTCTACCCCGTCTACCTGCATGCGGACCTTCAGGAAGGATCGCTCTTCGCGGTGCTCCTCACCGGTGCCTTGCAGGGAGAGATGAGGCTGGGGGCCAAGGGCACCGTGGCCGGCCGGTCCGGCGCCCTCCGCAAGCGCTTCCCCTTCGAGTGGCAGCAGGTGGTGCGGCTCCGTGAGTAAGGGCGCCGGTCCGGCTCAAGGCCGCCCCACCACATGAGGCTGCTTGCTGACCACCACTTCGACGCCCAGCGCGCCGCGCGCGACATCAACCTCCACCGCATTGCCGACGATCGGGTACCAGTCGCGCCATGCGCTCCGCGCCATCCAATGGTCCGCTAGGAAGCCATCCCGGAACACATAGGTGATCACCGTGCCTTCCACCTGGACCTCCTTCACCAGGTGGTCGGAGGCGGTTACCGGTCCATGGAAGAGGAAGTTGACCCACAGCAGCGCGCTGGTCACCAGCGGCCCGACGGCCAGCAGGTTGAACAGGAACCATTCCAGCCGCTCCATGCCCAACCGGAGGCCGCTGTGCGCGTAGGGCACCAGGTTGCCCGCGAAGCACAGACCGACGAAGAAGCGCACCAGCAGCCCGGTGTCCATCAGGGTCCAGGGCAGCACCGTGAGCGCGCTGATGAGCGCGACGAATACGCCGATGCCCATGAGCGTCCCAGGCCAGTAGCGGTCGCGCACCCGGGGGTCGGCGTGCCTGGCCGGTGAGGACTTCACGGACGCTTGTTGAAGCCGGCGGACCCGCTCATCGGTGACGGGCCGCCCGCTTCGCTTCATTTGACCCTCCATGGCGCACGAGCAAGATAAACGTACCAACCGTCTCGCGCTGGAGAGCAGCCCCTACCTGCTGCAGCACGCGCATAACCCGGTGGATTGGCATCCGTGGGGCGATGAAGCCTTCGCCAAAGCGCGCGCGGAGCAGAAGCTGCTGCTCGTGAGCATCGGCTACAGCAGCTGCCATTGGTGCCACGTGATGGAGCGCGAGAGCTTCATGGATGCAGGAATCGCGAAGCTGATGAACGACCGGTACGTGTGCATCAAGGTTGACCGCGAGGAAAGGCCTGACGTGGACCACGTGTACATGACCGCCGTGCAGTTGATGACCGGCCGAGGCGGCTGGCCGCTGAACTGCTTCGCTCTGCCCGATGGGCGGCCGGTGTACGGCGGAACCTACTTCCCGCCCGCGCAATGGAGCCGCGTGCTCACCGACCTGCATCGGACCTGGATCGAGGACCGCGAGCGGGTGATGCGGCAGGCCACGCAGCTTCAGCGCGGCGTAGCGAGCACCATGCTGGCACCGGAGGAGCAGACGCCGCTGGCGGAGGCGAAGCGCGCGGTGCTGGGCATGGCGGAGCAGTGGTCGAAGCGCTTCGACCATGTGCATGGCGGCCCGGACAAGGTGCCCAAGTTCCCCATGCCCAACAACTACCAGTTCCTCCTGCGGCATGCGGCGCTCACCGGCGACCGATCCGCGCTGCAACACGTGGAACTCACCCTGGACCGCATGGCCCTCGGCGGGATATTCGATCAAGCCGGCGGCGGATTCGCCCGCTACAGCACCGATGCGCTGTGGAAAGTGCCGCACTTCGAGAAGATGCTGTACGACAATGCACAGCTCGTCTCGCTGTACAGCCAGGCCTACCAGGCATTGAAGAAGCCGCTCTACCGGGATGTGGTGGAACAGACGATCGGATTCGTTGCACGGGAGCTGAGCGCCGGTGACGGCGCCTTCTTCAGCGCGATCGACGCCGACAGCGAAGGCGAGGAAGGGCGCTACTATGTGTGGACGGATGCCGAGCTGCAGGAGGCGCTCGGCGCGGAATACGACCTGGCGAAGGCTTACTACGACATCGGGGGACAGGCGCTCTGGGAGCACGGACGCAATATCCTCCGGCGCGGCATGCACGATGCCGAATTCGCGGCGGCGTTCGGCATCAGCGAGCCCGACCTGCGGGCCCGCATCACGAGCATACGCGCAAGGCTCCTGGAATCGCGGGGGAGGCGGCCAAGGCCCGGAGTCGATGACAAATGCCTCACCAGCTGGAACGCCCTCATGGTCACTGGCCTCTGCTCCGCCTACGAGGTCTTCGGCCGCGAGGAATGGCTGGCGGGCGCACGGCGCTGCATGGAGCATCTCCTCACCCGGTGCCGAAGGGCCGATGGCGGCCTTTGGCACAGCTGGAAGGACGGCCGCGCCTCCATCAACGGCTTCCTCGAGGACCATGCGTTCACGATAGAATCCCTGCTCGCACTCTACGGCGTCACCTTCGAGGAGCGCTGGCTCGACGAAGCCCTGGCGCTGGCCGAGCATGCCATCCGCCACTTCGGCGACGAGGCCTCCGGCTACTTCCACTTCACGAGCGACCTGGACGCTCCGTTGATCGCCCGCCCCTTGGAGGTGGAGGACAATGTGATGCCCGCCTCGAACTCCGCCATGGCCCGGGGGCTCTTCGTGCTCGGCACGCTGCACGACGATGAGCGGCTCCTGGGCAGGGCACGCCGCATGCTCGAAGGGATGCTCACCCGGCTGGCCGCCGCACCCATGGCCCACAGCAACTGGGGGCAGCTGGCGCAGGCGATGGCCTGGCCGCTGCACGAGATCGCCATCACCGGGCCCGATGCCCTCCGGCTCAGGCTGCAATTCGGCCCGCATCACATCCCCAACGGGATCTTCCTGGGCACAACAGGCCGTTCGCAACTGCCGTTGCTGCAGGACAAGTCCCTCCCCGGAACCATGATCTTTGCGTGCGTGCAGAAGACCTGCCGGCTACCGGTGCATACGGTGAACGAAGCACTCGCCCAGCTCCGATGAGGATCCCGCTCCTCCTCGCGGCACTGCTCCTGCTCGCCCGGACGGTCAGCGGACAGGCGCTGCTCATCCTGCCCACCGCGGAGGAACCGGATCAATTGCGGTTCAACGAGCGCTTCATCGCGCGAAACGGCATCCGGTCCATCGTGGGCGAGCGCTTGGTGAAGCGCGACCGTGAGCCCATGCGCCCCGAGCGCGAGCGGCTGCTTTTCCGTTTCGACCCCGCTGGCCGCCTCGTCTACAGCAACAACTCCTTCGGACAGCCGGGATCGGGACGTGACACGGCTTCCGTCACCTTCGAGCGCGACTCCAGCGGATGGGTGACCCGGAGGCTCCGTAACGACCTCAGCGGCCACTTCGCCCATGTGCTGGTGCACGATGCCCAAGGCCGGGTGATCCGAGAGACCTATCAGCGCATCGAGAACCTGGGGCCGGACCGCTACCACCTCGTCCCCGGCACCGCCACCGAGATCAGCGATGAGCAGTACCGCTACGTGCAGCTGAGCGATACGGCGCTGCGCAAGGTCTTCCTCAACAACCTTGGCCTCCCCTACCGGGAGCAGACCTACATCTCCGACAGCCGCGGCTACGTCCTCAGCATCGAGGACCACTACCTGGTGAGCCAGCGACGCGGCCGCATCACCTTCACCTACGACGACCATGGCTGGCTCGCCACGCGCACCGAGCAGCCTGACCTGGCGCAGGCCGGGCTCACGCGGCATGCCTGGCGGTACGATGCCGTGGGCAATGTCCTGGAAAGCGAGCTCTGGAAACAGGAACAGCAGGTGTGGCGCGAGGAATACCTCTATGAGGAAGGCACCATGCTGCTGAAGGCCCGGCTGCGGAAGGACCTCGCCACCGGCACCATCCATGTCACGAAGTTCATCGTGAACCGCTAGCGGCAGGCCTTGCCCGCGCTGAAGGCCTTCCGCTCCGCAGGCGGCCCTTCATCCGCCGGCCATCAAGCCGAGGCCGACCGCTTCCGGGGCTGCGTCACGTTCGCCTCCTTGCCGTACAGCGGCGCCAGGTAGGCGAGGTCGTCCACGCGCCCCGATCGCAGGCGATCCGCGGCCAGCGCCAGCATGGCCCGGGCATGCGGCTTCACGCCCGGCACGTGCTCTACCTCGGGGTGGTCCGCCCACAGCGCTGCGGCCTTGTCCGCGCCATCGCCGAGCACGAAGCACTTGCCGGCGCCCTTGGCCCAGGGCGCATCGAGGATCAGCGGTGCCATGGCTCCGACCGGTCGCGCGTTGCCATCGTGCTCCTGCGTGAAGACCTCCATCCGTCGCGCATCCACCATGGGCCACATGGACTTTCCTGAGCGCCCTGCGGCAGCCACCAGCGTCTCCAGCGTACCCAAGCCGATGATGGGGATGCCCAGCGCATGGCAGAACCCCTTGGCCGCGCTTACGCCGATGCGAAGCCCGGTGTAGCTACCCGGCCCGATGCCGACGGCAACCGCTTCCAGATCACGCATCCGCAGCCCGGCCTCGCGCATCACCGCATCGACGAACATGTTGAGGAGCTCGGCATGCGCCAGCCGCTCCCCTGTGGATTCCCGCTCCGCCAGCAGCAGGGGGCCTCGGCCCACGGCCACGGAGCAGAGCGGCGTAGCCGTCTCGATGCACAGGATCGCCCCCACGCCTACAAAGAAACGGGCTGGCCCTGCAGGATATCGAGGTACTTCTGCGCCATCAGGTACTGGTACTTGGCCGCGATGAGGTCGGCTTGTGTGCGGTTGAGCGCGGCCTTCACCGTGGCCACCTCGAACGCGGTGCTGGCGCCCTGCGCATAGCGCTCCTGGGCCATTGCCTCGTTGAGCGCAGCCGCCTCAACGGCCCTCTCCGCCGCCATGAACTGCTTGTACGCCGAACGCTGCGCCACGATGGCATCAAGCACGTTGCGCTGGAGGTCGTTGCGCACGGCGGTGAGGCTGTTGCGCGCGCGCTCGTGCTGCACCCGCGCGCGGTCGATGGCCAGCCGGTTCTGCATCTGGTTGAAGAGCGGCACGTTGAGCTGGAAGAGCAGGCTCTGGTTGAAGTTCTGGTCGAGCTGCTTGCCGAAAGGCGTGAGCTCGGTGTTGAACCGGTAGGTGGGGGCGTATACCAGGTCGCCGCCGAGGGTGCTTCCGATGACCACGGGGTCGCCAAGGATGGGGTCGCCCACCTGCTGGAGGTTGCGGCCGCTGTAGCCCGTGCCGAGGGAACCGCTCACACCGAGCGTGGGCATGGCCCCGGCGCGTGCGATGCCGATTCCCTTCTCCGCGCTCGCCACCTGCTCCTCGGCTTGCGCGAAGCTGGGGTTGCTGCGGAGCACATTGGCGAGCACATCGCTTGGGTCAGCCGTGGGCTCCGTGACCCGCAGCGCACCGATGGCGGGCGCCTGGATGCTGAAGCTGAGCATCTCCTCCGGCTCCAATTGCAGCGCCCGGCCCAAGGCGAGCATCCGCTGATCGGCCTGGTTGCCCAAATCAACGATGGTGAACTCCTCCTGCGCCAGCTGCGACTCGATGGCGAGGAGGTCGGCGCGCGCCACCCGTCCCGCCTCCACCATTGCTCGCGTGCGCGACACCTGTTCGCGGGTGCTCGCCGCCTGGGACTCTGCAGCCGCCTTGCGCTCGCGGAGCGCCAGCACATCGAGGAAGGCCTGCACCGTTTCGAGCCGCGCCTGGTTGCGGGCCGCATCGATGCCCAGCCGCGCGGCCTTGGCATCGATCTCATTGCGCCTGATCACCGACTGCTTGCGGAAGCCCTCGAAGAGGCTGAGCGTGCTGCTGAGGTAGAAGTTGTTCGTACGGACGCGATCGGTGGCGAACTGGTTGGTGAAGCGGTCGATCACCCGGCCATAGTTGTACCCGTGGGTGGCGCCTCCATTGAGGTCGGGCGCCAATGCCCAGTAGCCCTGGTCCCTGGTCTTGTCGGCAAGGTCGGCATCGAGGCTGGCGTTCATCACCGCAAGGCTCCGCTCCTCAGCGCGCCTCACGCATTGCTCAAGCGTCCACGGCTGCTGGGCGAAGAGGGTGCCGCCGGC
>ERZ761607.4800-NODE-4800-length-11638-cov-4.010964_pt1 | contig 11638 bp, 10 predicted proteins | sample MGYA00511164_ERZ761607 | MGnify/ENA primary metagenome ERZ761607 (study PRJEB28899, sample SAMN02445080) | bioreactor sludge metagenome | biome: EBPR sludge | place: Australia: Brisbane, Thorneside Wastewater Treatment Plant | collected 2011-06-22 ...
GCATTCCGCCCGGCACCGTCCTGCCTTCGCCGGCCTGAGCATCGCGACATCCGGACATTCGGGGTCAGGTGAATTCTTCACCTGGCACCCATTTCCTTCATGCGAAAAACGGGGTCGGGTGAGTTTTTCACCTGACCCCGAATTGTTTCAGGCGTGCAGGGGCCGGCGGGCGGCGATGGACGCAGGGGCGGCGGCGGCCGGCGCGGGCACGGGCACGGGCACGGCCGCGGCGACCGGCGCCACGGGCGCGACCGGCGGCGCGGCGAGCTCGCGGGCTTCCGCCGGCGCCGGCGCTTCGTCGGGCGCCTCGGCGCGGATCACCCGGTTCTTGCCGCGGCGCTTGGCCTCGTAGAGCGCGTTGTCGGCCCGCTTGAGGGTGACGTGCCAGGGCTCGTCGCCGTGGCGCACGGCCACGCCCGCGCTCAGCGTGATGAAGATCGGCGCGGCGCCCGCGAGGAAGAGATCGCGCGTGAGCGCGCGCTGGAGCCGGTGGGTGACCGTCATCGCGAGGGCGGCGTCGGACCCCGGCAGCACCAGCGCGAATTCCTCCCCGCCCAGCCGCGCCACCACGTCGGTGGGCCGGAGCATCCGCTTGGCCATCGACACCAGGTGCACGAGGGCGCGGTCGCCGGCGTCGTGGCCGTGGGTGTCGTTCAAATGCTTGAAGTCGTCGAGGTCGATGACCACGAGGGAGAGCGTCGCGCCCTCCCGGGCGGCGCGCGCCGACTCCCGTTCCCACGCCTCCTCGAAGCCGCGCCGGTTGAGCGCGCCCGTGAGCGCATCGGTCCGCACCTGCTCGCGGGCCCGCGCGAGCTGGACCTCGAGATCCTGCATGCGGGCGTCCTGCACCTGCGCCTTGGCCTGGGCCGCCACGAGCTCGCGGCGCGTCTCGGCCAGGCCCGACTGCACCTTGCGCGTGTCGCCGGCCAGGCCGTGGGCGAGCTTCGAGAGCTCCTCGATGCCCTCGGCCTTCTCGATGCGCCGCGCGTAGTCCTCGGTGATCTCGGCGAAGTCGCCCGTCGATTCGGCCAACGAGCCGATCCGCGCGATCAGCGTCGAGAGGATCTCCTTGATGTCGGCCTTGGCCGTGGCGAGCTCGGCCCGCACCGCCGCCTCCGCCCCCAGCACCTCGCGAAGGGGCCCCTCCAGGTCCTTCAGCCGGTCGGTCTCGTAGGGCGGCACGATGTCGGCGAGCAGCCGCGCGATCTCGGTGCGCACCCAGCCGCCGGCGATGGCCGTGGAGGCGACGCATTCGCCCGTGAGCTTGAGCATGCCGGCCAGGACGCCGCAGGAGCCGCATTCGCCCGTCTCGGCCGCGGTGCGCCCGGGCTTGGGCGGCAGCACCTCGATCCAGGCGGCGCGGTAGTTGTCGGGCGTCGGGTCGAGCCCGCGGCGGACGAGTCGCCTCAGGGCCTCGCGGGCCACTTCGGCGTGGAATCGGTCATGCGACATGGACGGCCTCCGGGGCGCTCGTCGCGGCACGCGCGGGCGCGCCGATCTTCCAGTCGGGATGTCTCGGCGCGGCCACGAGCGCGCGCATCGGGTCCGAGGCGAGCGGCCGCGAGAAGAGGTACCCCTGCATCACCGCGCAGCCGTGGGCGGCGAGCCGCTCGGCCTGCAGGCGGCTTTCCACGCCCTCGGCGACGACCTTGAGTCCCAGGGCCCGGGCCATGCCGAGCACCGTGCCCACCATCACGTCGGCATCGCGGGACTTGCCCAGGTCGTTCACGAAGGACTTGTCGACCTTCAGCCGGTCGATGGGCAGGCTCCTCAGGTACGCGAGGGACGAGTAGCCCGTGCCGAAATCGTCGATGGAGATGCGCACGCCCAGGTTGTTGATCGCCTCCATCTGGGCCACGGCGCGGCGCAGGTCCGCGAGCAGCACCGATTCGGTGATCTCGAGCTCGAGGTGCGCCGGGGGCACGCCCGTCTCGGCGAGCGCCTGCTCGACCACCGGGATGAGCGACGGGGCGAGGAAGTGGTTGGCCGTGAGGTTCACGGCGATGGGCAGCGGTGCGAGCCCCGCCTCGCGCCAGAGGCGGTGCTGCCAGCAGGCCGAGAGGATCGCCCACTCCTCGATGGGCTCGATGAGCCCCGTCTCCTCCGCCACGGGAATGAAGACGGAGGGCGGCCGAAGCTCCCCGTCGTGGCGCCAGCGGATCAGGGCCTCGGCGCTCACGGCGCGGCCGGTCCGCACGTCGATCTGGGGCTGGAAGTGCAGCAGCAGTTCCCCGCGTTCCAGCGCATGGTGCAGGGCCGTCTCGAGCTCGAGCGCCTCGGCGCCGGCGCGGGGCTTCGCCCGGGGCGCCCGGGCCCAGGAATTGGGACGTCGCCCGCTCGCTTCGAGGACGGCATGGTCCGCGGCCGTGAGCAGCTCGTCCGCGTCGCCGCCGTCCTGGGGACAGAAACCCCGACCCCGTCACGCACCCCCAGCCCCACCGCCACCGGCAGCGCGAGCTCCTGCAGGATCGCCTCGGCGACGCCGGCGGCGACCGCCGCATCCACCGCGCCCGCGAGCAGCACGCCGAAGGTCGAGCGGGAGGGCCGGCCGACCACGCCCCGCACGTCGGCGTGGCGCTCCAGGCTCCGGGCGAGACCCGCGGCGACCCGCACGCCGCTTTCGCGCAGCAGGCGATCGGCGGCCGAGGCGCCCAGGCTCTCGTTCACCAGGGCGAGCCGGCGCAGCTCGACGAGCACGACGGCCACGTGCCCCGGCCTCGCGCCGCCCACCAGGGCTTCCTGGATGAGCTCGTGGAAGCGCGGACGGGTGGCGAAGCCCGTGAGCGTGTCGAAGTTCGCGAGGCTGTGGATGCGCTCCTCGGCGAGCCTGCGTTCCGTCACGTCCTGCAGCACCGCGTTCACGCGCGCCGCCTTGCCGTCGGCCGCGCGCACCACCGCCGCCTCGATGCGCACGATGCGCGGCGCCGGGCGGGCGGGAATGCGGCACTCGAAGGTGTAGGGACCCAGGTCCCCGGCGAGGGCCATCGCCTCGCTCGCCTCGGCCAGTTCCGTGAGCAGCGGGCGGTCCTTCTCGTGGAAGGCCGCGAGGAACTTCATGGGCTCGAGGAAGCGCGCGTCGGGCGAAAAGCCCAGCAGGCGCGCGCATTCGGCCGACAGCTCGACGCGTCCCTGGCCGAGATCCCACTCCCAGTGGCCCAGGCGAGCCAGGCGCTGGGCGCGAGCCGCCTGCAGCTGGCTGCGCTCGAACTCGTCCCGCAGCCGCGCCGCCCGCACCATGAAGCGCACGCGCTGCCCGAGGATCGACCAGCGCGGGGGCTTCGAGTGGAAGTCCGTCGCACCGGCCTCGTAGGCGCGGCGGATCGATTCCTCGTCGTCCAGGGCCGTGAGCATCATGACGGGCACGCCCGCCCGGCCCGGCAGGGCCCGGAGGTGCGCGCAGGTCTCGAAGCCGTCCATGCGGGGCATCTGGGCGTCGAGCAGCACGACGTCCGGGGCGCGCTCGGCCACGGCCTCCAGGGCCGATTCGCCGTCGACGGCCTCGCGCACCTCGAGCCCCTGCCGCGCGAGGGCCGCGACGGTCGCCGCGCGGAAAAGGGGATCGTCGTCGACGACGAGGGCGTAGGGTTTCTGCAGGTCTTCGGTCATGGGAGGGCCGGGCGCACGATGCGCCATCCTCTCCATTTTCGGCAAACGAAGCCCGGGGTTGAGCCCGGAGAAGCGGCCGGAAGGCCGCCCTTCTCTTCCCTATCCCGCCTCGCCCGGGCGGGCGTGGGACTCGGCCTGCTCGATGAGCAGCAGCGCCACGTCCTCGACGGAGCGCCCCGAGGCGCGGGCGCGCTGGTGCAGCATCTCGAGGGCCTGGTCGCAATTGACCTTGTGGCGCTCGACGAGGATGCCGATCGCGATGAGGGCCTGGCGCCCCCGGCCCTGCACGAGGGTGTCGGCGAGCATCGCCGCGCCCTGCTTGAGGTGCGAGATGTCGTGGGCGCGCTCGAGGGCCGAGCGGATCGCCGGGATCATCTGCTTCACGTCGAGGGGCTTCACCAGGAAGCCCAGCGCCCCGTAGGCGGCAGCCTGGCGGACGATGGCCTCCTCGCCGTGGGCGGACAGGAACATGAAGGGCACGCGGGTCTCGCTCGAGAGGAACTGCGCGACGTCCAGGCCGTTCTTGCCTTCCATCTCCACGTCGAGCAGGGCGAGGGCCGGCTGGACCTCGACCGCGAGCTTCATCGCCTCGTCGGCGTTGGCGGCCACCACGACGTCGAAGCCGGCGCGGGCGAGGCCCGCGACGAGCGTGGCGAGCACGATGCGGTCGTCGTCGACGACCAGGAGGCGGGTCTTCTTCTCTTCCATGGGGGGCGTGTCGATCCTCGCGGCCATTATGCCTCAAGCGCCCGCGGGCGCCCTCCCCCTAGAGATAGTCGAACAGGCTGCGCTTCGCGGTCTGCGAATAGGCCGCGAGCGCCGCCTCGAGCGCGGTCGTGCGCAGCGTGAGTTCCGAGGCCGCCTTGGCGTAGTCCAGGTCCTCCACGGCCGAGAGCTGCGCGCTCGTGGCCACCTCGCGGTCCTGCGACAGGCCCGTGAGCGTATCGAGGCGGTTCAGCGCGTTGCCCGCGGCGCCGCGCGCGTCGAGCACGCGGTCCAGGGCCCGGTCGAGTCCCTGCAGCGAAACGCCCAGTTCGTTCGTGAGCCGCGCCGAGGCGGCCGGTCCCGTGGCGCCGTCCTCCAGCGCGGCGATCGCGCGCGAGAGGCGGTCGAAGACGCTCGCGACCTGCGAGGGCGCGAGGGTGAACTTGTCGCCCGCGGCCGGGGCGCCCTTCACCTCGAAGGCCATGCCCGCGACGGTGATCGTCTGCCCCGCGGTGTAGGCGTTGCCCGCGGAAACCGCGGCGGCCGCCGTCACGTCCCAGACGTCGTACGTCGTGCCGCCCGCGCCGAAGCGCACCTCGTAGGTGTGACCCGTGAGCGCCGCCGCGTTCGCGACGCGCCCGACGGTGAACTGGCCGGAGCCCGCGTTGGCCGGGTCGCCCTCGACGGAGAAGACGCCGTTGCCGTCGGGAATGCGCATGAAGAGCTCGTCGCCGCCTTCGGTCACGGGAATCCTCACGCCCGGGCCCACCTCGGCCCAGCGCTGGCCCGAGTCGCCGCCATAGGCGACGGCGGTGCCGTTCTGCACGAAGGGCGCGCTGCGGTTGTCGAAGCCCGCGAAGAGATAGCTGCCGTCGCCGTCGGTCGCGTTGGCGAGGCTCGTCACCTGCTCGAGCGCGTGGCGCAGCTGCCCGGCGAGGGTGCGCCGGTCGGACGCCGAGAGCGTGGGACTTCCCGCGGCGATCACGGTGTCGCGGGCCGACGCGATCGCGTCCCCCATCGCGCCCAGCGTCGATTCGGCGATGGACAGGCTCGTGCGGGCGGCCGTCTGGGATTCGAGCCAGCGCTCGTTCTCCGCGAGGGCGCCGCGCTGGCGCACGGCGAGGGCTGCGCCCACCGGGTCGTCGGCCGCCGTGGCGATGCGCCGGCCCGAGGCGAGGCGGTTCTGGGTCTCGTAGACGTCGGCCTGGCGCGCCGTGATGCCGGAGGAGGCGCGGTCGTGGAAGAAGGCGGTGGCGATGCGCATGGCGATGGTCCGGATCAGGGCCCGAGATCGAGCAGCGTGTCGAAGACGACCTGGGCCGTGGCGATGATCTTCGCGGCGGCCTGGTAGGCCTGCTGGTACTGCATGAGGCGCGCGGCCTCCTCGTCGAGGTTCACGCCGGCGACCGACTGCTCGGCGCCCAGCGTGTCCACGCGCACCGCTTCCTGCGCGGTGGCGGCCGCGGCGCGGCTCGAGGCCATCATGCCCACCTGGCCGTACAGGCCCGCGATGCCCTCCTCGAGGGTGAGCCCGTCCACGAGCAGCGCGCGGCCCAGGGCCCCCAGCGCGAGGCCGTTGCCGCTGTCGCCCGTCCAGGCGGTCGAGGGCGAGATCGTGAAGGTGTCGCCCGCCCGGGGCGTGCCCTCGAGCGTGAGGCTCCAGCCGTTGTAGGAAATCGCCTGCCCCGGCACGTAGGCGACGCCCACCGGGTTGCCCGTGCCCGTGCCCGCGACGTCGAAGGTGCCCGCGCCCGTGAAGGTGATCGTGACGGGCTGCGCGAGATTCGCGTTCGTTCCCGGCGAGGGCACCGAGAAGGCCGTGGATTTCGCGAGGCCGAGGTTGCCCGCGCCGACGGTGACGGCCACCGGCAGCGCAAGGGCGAGGTCGTTCGGACGGGTGATGGCCGCGCCGAGGGACCCGGCCACGCCCCGTACCGCGTTCACGAGGAAGCTGTCGCCCGCGGCGGGCGCCCCGGCCATGGTGAAGGCGATGCCGTCCACGGTCTGGGGCAGCGTCGCGAAGCTGGCCTGCGTGTCGTCGGCGAGGCGCGTGATCGTGTACTGGGCGCCGTTCCAGTCGACGCGGTAGGGGCTCGCGGCGAGGGCCGTCGCGTCCGTCACCGTGGCGCCGATGACGCCGGTGCCCGCGTTGCCGGCATTCTCCTGCGTGACGGGCGCGTCGAAGGTGAAGAGGTCGCGGCCCGAGATGCCCGCGGAATCCACGCCGATGCGGTGGCGCTCGTTGTAGGCCGTGGCCGCGGCGAGCGCGAGGCGCCCGACGGCGTCCTCCACCTGCGCGAGGTCCTCGCCGGCGAACTTGAGCAGGCCCGCGAGGCTGCCGCCCGAGAGCTGCGAGGGGTCCAGCGCCATGAAGGTCCCGCCCTGGCGCACGCCGATGATCGGGCGCGACGGGTCGAACGGATCGGGTGCGAGCTCGAGGCTCGAGGCGGTCCCGCCGAGCACCACGGCCTGGCCCGTGCCCACGAACAGGCTGATGGAGCCGTCGTCCTGGACCACGGAGGTGACGCCGATGGATTCGGAGAGCGTGCGAACCAGCGCGTCGCGCTGGTCCATGAGGTCGTTGGGCGGCTGGCCGCTGCCCTGCGCCAGGGCCACCTGCGCGTTCAGGCTCGCGACGTTGGCGAGGGCCTGGTTCACGGTCCCCAGGCTCGTGCGCACCTGCGTCTCGACCGCGCGGCGCTGCTGCGACAGGCGGTCGGCGATGTCGTTGAACTGCCCCGCGAGCGCCTCGGCGGCCGACAGGGCCGCGGCCCGGGCCGAGAGGTCCGCCGGGTAGTTGGAGGCGGCCGACAGGGCCGACTGGAAATTGGCGAGCGCGAGGGGCAGGCCCGAATCGGTGGAGCCCAGGATGCCGTCGACGAGGCCGAGCTGGTCGGCGCGGGCGATCGCCTCGCCCGAGCGGGCCGTGGCGAGGTGGGCCTGGGCCGTGAGGAAGCCGTCGTACACGCGGCGGACCGATTCCACCTCGACGCCGCGCCCCATCCAGCCGCTGCCCATGAACTGGGGCACGGGGGTCGAGAGCACGGCCACCTGGCGGGTATAGCCCGTGGTGCCGACGTTGGCGATGTTGTGGCCCGTCACGCGCAGCCCGACGTTGGCGGCGGTGAGGGCGCTCGAGCCGATCGAAAGGAGGTTGGCCATGGCGAGGGAGTCCTTCCGTGTCGTTTACGGCCGCGGGGCGCGCGTCCTTTAGGCCGACGTCCCGGCGCGGCGGGCCTGCTCGATCACGCGGGCGAGCTTCTGGCCGTACTGCGGGTCCGTGGCGTAGCCGGATTTCGCGATCGCCTTCGTGAAGCCGGCGGCGTCCTGTCCGTTCGCCACCGCCTCGCGGTAGCGGGTGCTGGTCGAGAGCAGCTTCACGTAGTCGGCGAGCCCCTCGGCGTGGGAGGCGTAGGCGCGGAACTTCTCCACGCGCTTGACCGGCGCGCCGTTCACGTACTCGGTGGTCGTCACGTCGACCGTGGGACCCGTCCAGTTCTTCCCGGCCTTGATGCTGAAGAGGTTGTGGGCGCTCGTGCCGTCCGCGTGGCGGATCTCGCGCTTGCCCCAGCCGCTTTCGAGCGCGGCCTGGGCCGCGACGAAGGCCGGCGCGAGGCCCACGGCCTTCGCGGGCCCTTCGGCGAGGCTCGCCACCTTGGCGAGGAAGGACTTCTGCTCGACGGGATTGGCCCACCGGGTCGCCGCCGTCTTCGCCGGGGCGGCCGGCTGCGCGCCCGCGGCCGGGGCCTTCGGCGCCATGCCGATGCCGTACGTCGCGCCGTTCGGGGCCGCCTTCGCGCCCGGGGTCTGCGCCTTCATCGCGCCCGAGAGCTGTTTCTCGATCATCGCCGCGAGGCCCGTGCCGCGGGCGGACATCGATTTCGCGAGCTCGCGGTCGAGCATTTCCGTGTAGGTCTGCGAGGCGCTCGACTGGAAGGGCCCGTCCTTCGGCAGCGACTCGCGCAGGCTCTTCATCACCTGGTTCAGGAACAGTGCCTCGAATTCCCGCGCCGCGGCCTTCACCGCCTTGTCGGGCGACTGGCCCGCCTGGGCCTTGAGGCCCGCGAGGCTCTTCGTGTCGAGGGCCGAGGACGCGCCCGTCGCGATCGGCAGGAAGCCCGTGGGGGTCGTGGCCATCAGATGATCTCCAGCTCCGCCCTGAGCGCCCCGGCGGCCTTCATCGACTCCAGGATCGCCACGAGGTCCTGGGCCGAGGTGCCCAGCGCGTTCAGGGCCTTCACCACGTCGGCGAGCTTCGCGCCCGGCTCGACCAGGTGCACCGTGCCGCTGCCCTGCTTCACGTCGATCTCGGCCTTCTCCGTGACGACCGTCTCGCCGCGGCCGAAGGCGCCCGGTTGGCTCACCTGCGGGGTCGAGTTCACGGTGACCGACAGGCTCCCGTGGGCGATGGCGCAGCCGTCGATGAGCACCGTGCGCGTCATCACGACCGAGCCGGTGCGCGCGTTCACGATGACCTTCGCCGCGACCGTCGCGCGGGCGACGTCGAGGTTTTCCAGGCGCGCGACGAACGCGACGCGCTCCAGGCCCCCGGGCGCCTTCACGCGCACCACGCGCCCGTCGAGGGCATGGGCCTTGCCGGGGCCGAGCTCGCGCTCGATGGCCTCGGCCATGCGGGTGGCGAGCGTGAAATCCGTCTCGCGCAGCTCGAAGTCGATGAACTCGTCGGAGGCGAAGGGGCTGGTCACGGATCGCTCGACCGTCGCGCCCGAGGGGATCCGCCCGGCCGACAGGTGGTTGATCTGCACCTTGCTGCCCCCGGCCGCCGCGCCCGCGCCGCCCACGACCACGTTGCCCTGCGCCATCGCGTAGATCTGGGCGTCGGCGCCCTTGAGCGGCGTGAGCAGGAGCGTTCCGCCCCGCAGGCTCTTCGCGTTGCCCAGCGACGAGACCGTCACGTCGAGGCCCTGGCCGGGCTTGGCGAAGGCGGGCAGCTGCGCGGTCACCATCACGGCGGCCACGTTCTTCAACTGCAGGTTCGTGCCGGCCGGAAGCTGCACGCCGAGCTGCGAGAGCATGTTCGCGAGGCTCGCCACGGTGAAGGGCGTCTGCGTCGTCTGGTCGCCGGTGCCATCGAGGCCCACCACCAGGCCGTAGCCGATCAGCTGGTTCGGGCGCACGCCCTGCATCGTCGCGAGGTCCCGCAGGCGCTCGGCGTTCGCGGGAAGCGCGAGGGCGAGCGCGGCGGCGAATGCCGCGGCGAGGCGAAGGATCAGGCGGGCGACGGGACGGGACTTCATGCCGTTCTCCTAGAAGGGCATCGCGGTGAGGAAGAAGCGGGTGAGCCAGCCCATGCGCTGGGCCTCGTCGATGTAGCCCTTGCCGCGGTATTCCAGCCGGGCGTCCGCGACGAGCGTCGAGGACACGACGTTGCCGGCCTGGACCGACAGCGGATCGACCACGCCGGAGAAGCGGATGGTCTCGGTGTTCTGGTTGATGCCGATCTGCTTGTCGCCGGCGACCACGAGGTTGCCGTTGGGCAGCCGGGCGATCACCGTCACGGTGATCGTGCCGCTGAAGGCGTTCTCGTTGGCCGTCTCGCCCGTGCCCTCGAACTTGTTGTTCGAGGTCGTCGAGGCCTCGGCGCCCGCGAGGCCCGGGCCCTTGAAGCCCTTGAGCAGCGGGATCTCGGCCTTGAACTCGCCCGTCTTCGTGGCCGCGCTCTTCGAGCTGCGCGAGGCCGCGCTCTTCTCGTTGATGGCCACCGTGAGGATGTCGCCGGGGTACATCGGGCGGCGGTCCTCCGCCAGGCCCCGGAACGGCGCGTTCGCCTGGAAGATGGCGCCGTTGGTGGCGGGCTCGCGGGGGACGGGCTTCGGGACCACGGTCGTCACCTCGGGCATCGCGATGCGCGGCTCGATGTGCGAGCAGGCGGGCGCGGCCAGGGCGCAGGCGAGGACGGCGGTGCGCAGGATCGCGTTCATCAGATCTGGTTCAACTTCTGGAGCATCTGGTCGGACGTCTGGATCGCCTTCGAGTTGATCTCGTAGGCGCGCTGGGTCTGGATCATCGAGACCAGCTCCTCGACCACGTTCACGTTCGAGGTCTCGACGTAGCCCTGCTGGAGCGTGCCGCGGCCGTTCGTGCCGGGCGTGCCGCCGTTCGCGGTGCCCGAGGCCGCCGTCTCGAGGTAGGTGTTCTGCCCCAGGGCCTGCAGGCCCGCGGGGTTCATGAAGGTGACCAGCTGGATCGAGCCCACGTTGGCCGGCGTCGCCGAGCCCGCGTTCACCACGGAGACCGTGCCGTCCGCGGCGATCGTGACCGACTGCGCCGTGGCGGGGATCGTGATGGCCGGGGTGAGCGGATAGCCGTTGGAGGTGACGAGGTTGCCGTTCGCATCCACGTGGAAGGAGCCGTCGCGCGTGTAGCCGGTCGTGCCGTCGGGCATCTGCACCTGGAAGAAGCCCTGCCCGCTCACGGCGAGGTCGAAGGAATTGCCCGTCTGCTGCAGGTTGCCCTGCGTGAACAGGCGCGCGGTCGCGACGGGCTTCACGCCCGTGCCCACCTGCAGGCCCGCCGGCAGCGTGGACTGCTGGCTGCTCGCGGCGCCGGGCTGGCGGATCGTCTGGTAGAGCAGGTCCTCGAACACGGCGCGCGAGCGCTTGAAGCCGTTCGTGCTCACGTTGGCGAGGTTGTTGGAGATGACGTCGAGCTGCGTCTGCTGCGCGTCGAGGCCGGTCTTCGAAATCCAGAGGGAGCGGATCATGGGGTGCCTTTCGCTACGCGCCCAGGAGCTTCGTCGAAGCCTGGCGGTCGTTCTGGTCGGTTTCCTGCAGGAGCTTCATCTGCATCTCGTATTCGCGGGCGAGGCTGATCATGCCGACCAGCGTGTCCACGACGTTCACGTTGCTCGCCTCCACCGCGCCGCCGACCACCTTCACGGCCTCGTCGGAGGCCGCCGGGTCGCCCGAGCGGGTGCGGAAGAGGCCGTCGGCGCCCTTCGCGAGGTCCTTGGTGTCGGGATTCACGAGCTTCAGGCGCCCGAGCGCCTGGGGCTTGCCGGGCGTGTCGGGGGAGGCCACGCTCACCGTGCCGTCCTTGCCGATCTCGACCGCGGCGTTCTCGGGGATCGTGATGGGGCCGCCGTCGCCGATCACCGGAAGGCCCGAGTGCGTGACCAGGTTGCCCTCGGGGCCGCGGGCGAAGCTGCCGGCGCGCGTGTAGGCCTCGTTGCCGTCGAGCCCGGTCACCACGAAGAAGCCGGGGCCGTCGATGGCCGCGTCCAGCCCGCTGCCGGTGCGCTGGATCGCGCCGGGCGTGAAGTCCGAGGCGGGCGTGGATTCCACCGCGTAGGTGCGCGTCGCGCCCG
>ERZ761607.4804-NODE-4804-length-11630-cov-4.806739_pt1 | contig 11630 bp, 9 predicted proteins | sample MGYA00511164_ERZ761607 | MGnify/ENA primary metagenome ERZ761607 (study PRJEB28899, sample SAMN02445080) | bioreactor sludge metagenome | biome: EBPR sludge | place: Australia: Brisbane, Thorneside Wastewater Treatment Plant | collected 2011-06-22 ...
ATGTCGGCCACCAGGTTGTTGTAGCCGAACGTGCTGCCGCGCTCGGTCAGGATGGTCGAACGGTTGCCCGTGCTGAGCGCCTTGCCGATCACGTGCTTCATGTCCCACGGGGCGAGGAACTGGCCCTTCTTCACGTTGACCGCCTTGCCGGACTCCCCCGCCGCGATCAGCAGGTCGGTCTGGCGGCACAGGAACGCCGGGATCTGCAACACGTCGACCACCGCCGCCACCGCCGGGACATCCTCGGCGCGGTGGACATCGGTCAGCACCGGTACCTGGAAGGTCGCCCGCACCTCGGCCAGCACCTCGAGGCCGGCCTTCAGCCCGGGGCCGCGGAACCCGTCCACCGACGACCGGTTCGCCTTGTCGTACGACGCCTTAAACACCAGCGGAATCTTCTCCGCCGCAGCGAGTTCCACCAGGCGACGCGCCAGATCGAGGCAGCCCTTCCGGCTCTCGATCACACACGGCCCGGCGATCAGCGCCAGCGGCGCCTTACCCCCGATTTTCACCCCGCCCATGTTCACAACTGTGGTCATAGAAAATGTTTCCAGCGATTGGAGAAATCCAATCCGTTAATTTCCAACGATTGGACAAAATAAGCAATACGGAAAAACGGGCGGGAAAACGGACGAAACGGAGGGAACAGAGGGGTCCACAACGATCCCGTGCCCATCAACAAACAGCATGCCGATCATCCTGCTTCAGCCGACGCAACGTCGGCTCTACATGCGCCGTAGAGCCGGGTTTATCCCGGCCACATCGTTGCTTAACCAGCCATTAGTGAGGCCGAAAACCTGAACAGAGGAAACCGCAGATTACGCAGATATCGCAGATGGGAATGCCATCCGGTCAATTCCCCGCGCGGTGACATAGATGATGCCTCATGGTGCATAGCAGGTATCATGATCCGACGCCTGTCACAGGAAAGCCCCCACCCGGACCAACAAGGAAGATCCGCTCAATGGACCAATAACATAGGCATTCGCCGACCCCTAAAAACAGGAAGTGCACTAAGCAATTTGACACGTGCCGGATCAAGCTTCACACTTCGACACGAGGTCTTGAATCGATCGTTTTCCAACAAGTCGCAGTCATCGATTCAGTCGAGGAGCTAAATGATGAGAATTGCATCCATCAAGCTAATGATTCGGATGATCTGCCTGACCGCATCTACCAGCTTGGTTCATGCCCAAGAAATCAAGTTTCAGGCGACCATTCTGGCCCCCAGCAAGCCCGATGTGGGACCTTTTCCTTACTTTGCCGGGTTCGCTCCAGTTATCGACGGAAACGATGTCTATTACATAGCCGACGCAGGCAAGAGCCTGTACCGGCATCGAGACGGAGTGAACTCACTCATCGTTTCAAATCGGGATGCCAAGGCACCAGAAATTCAAGGCTTTGTGGATGTGGTTGCAAATCAACAAACCGTTGTTTTCGGCGCATCGACCTCTCCAACATTCGGCCCGGGGTTCTCATCGGCAAATCGCTACTACGTTTGGTCGAATGGGGTGCTAAGCACACTCATTTCACGTGGCGACCTTGTTCCAGGCACGACAAACGTGATTACCGACCTTTCCGCACCCAAGGTCTACAGGGGCTCTACCTATCTCTATTGCGGGATCACGGGCAAAGTCGGCCATATCGTACGGTTCGATGGGACGACTGCCACCAATCTGTGTTTCACCGGAGCACCGCTTACCGGAGATGGCCCATCGCTAACCAACTTGGTCAACTATAGCATCGGACCGGACGCCATTTACCTTGTTACCGTCAACTATCAAATACCATGCTGTGAATCTCCTCCAAACATCGATCAGTACGAGTGGAAGAACGGTCAACTTCGACACCTTCATCGAATCACGCCTCGCTCCCAACCCGGGGTATACGGCACTGAGGTTCACGGTATGATTGTAGATGGCAATGAATTGGCCTTGCTCATATGGGCCGGTGCAGGGCTCTACTCAAGCGTCTACCGATACAGCGGGGGCGTGCTCAGAGAGGAATTTCTCCTCGGCTATGGCGAGAATCTGATCGTAAATGGCGCTTCTGTAACCGCGACCACAATCGATGCCATCGGACTGCACCGGGGAAACCTGCTGCTTAAGTTCGGCGCCAACAGCCCGCTTTACGGTTATCTACCCAGAGCAATTTCTGGAAATCCAACTTACTTTAGCCTGGACCCCAATGTATACCTTGGAGACTCCACAACCGGCATCAAGTTCAACAACAATTCCTTCGTGCTGGTGAGCGGTGCCGGACTGGTTCGCCTAGACATTAACCTGCCCCAGGCCGAAATCAATACGGTCGATTTCGACGGTGATGGAATAAGCGATCCCAGTTTATTTGAGGACCAGTTGGCCACCTGGTTCAATCATTACTCGAGCAACGGATTCAATACCGTCGCCTTTGGTTATAACGGGATCCAAGCCGTTCCATCCGATTATGACGGTGATGGCAAGGCAGACATTACGGTGTATGACCCGCTCTCGGGCGTCTGGAACAGTTTTCATTCAGAGGCAAAGCGACTGCGCACGGATCAATTCGGCTACCCGGGCGTCAAGCCTGTTATGTCGGACTATGACGGTGATGGCCGCTCCGATTTGGCGGTTTATGATGAGTCGAACGGCCTCTGGTATATTTTTTCGTCGACCAAAGGTTTTTCCGTCACCCAATTCGGCTACCCTGGTACCGAGGCTGTACCGCACGACTTCGATGGCGATAACATCACGGACCTGGCCGTTTATGATCGGGAGCTAGGTGTGTGGTATCGATTTGGCTCACAGACCGGATTCCGTATTGATCAGTTTGGATATCCAGGTGTTGCGCCCAAAGCAGCTGATTTTGATGGCGATGGAAAAGATGATCTATGCGTATTTGATCACCGTAATGGTGCCTGGTTCATCTTCGGGTCCACGTCCGGCTTCAAGGCAGTCTCTTTTGGATTTCCAGGCGTGGAGGCAGTACCAGCAGATTTCGATGGTGATGGGATGGCCGATTTAGCTGTATACAACCAGAAAACAGGCAAGTGGTATCATTTCGGCACCAAGACGGGTTACAGCGACAAACAGCTTTAACCCGATCGCATCGAACCGGACATCCCTGCGAACTGGCCTTGTCTGCTGCGCCATTCACTTGATCGTGAACGGTTCCCCAACGCCGACCACCAAACCCCGGTGCACCTGAACGGCACCCACGGAGAAATCCGGCGTCGCGCCGTAGATCCACTCCCAGCTTTTCAGCTTCGTCACGCGGTCACCTAGCTCCGGCATCGTCCCGTCGCGCACCGTCGGCCCCCACGCCGCGGCGAGTGCCGCGACCATCGCGTCGCGCAGCGTCTCCATCATATGGCCGGGCAGGAGGTCGCTCAGGTTGACCACCGGCATCGGGTTGGAGGCGACGGCGCGCGTTTCCACGTCCGGCAGATCCGGCACGAGGGCGGCGCGGAGCCTTTCCAGGTCGGCCTCCCACAGCAACGTGCCGTGGTGCAGCACATGGTCGCGGCGGAAGCAGAAGGCGTTGCCGGAGACCTTGCGGCCATTCACGGCGAGGCTGGTGCCGCCGGTGATTTCCACCGCGACGCCCGCGCGGGCAAGTCCGTCGAGGTAGAGGCGCAGGACTTCGTCGCGGCGGTAATGCTCGCGGGGCAGGATGCAGGCAATGTTGAGGTTGCCGCGGTCGTGGTAGACCGTGCCGCCGCCGCTGATCCGGCGGGCGAGTTTTACGCCTAGCGCCTTGAGCCGCGAGACCGCGCACTCGCGCCACGGGTTCTGGTTCTTGCCGAGCACAATCGCCGGGTCGTTGATGTAGATGAACACCACCGGCTCCGGCGGCGCGGCATCGAGCAGCGCCTCCTCGGCGGCGAGGTTCTCGTACACGTCGGCGCTGCTGGAAAGGATCAGCCGCACGTCATTGACGTCCGTCGATCAGCGAGGTCACCACCGCCGGATCGGCCAGCGTGCTGGTGTCGCCGACCTCGTCCGGCTTGTTCTCGGCGATCTTGCGCAGAATACGGCGCATGATCTTGCCCGAGCGGGTCTTCGGCAGTGCATCGGTGAACTGGATCTTGTCGGGGGTGGCGATCGGGCTGATCTCCTTGCGCACCTGCTGCACGAGGGCCTTGCGCAGGTCCTCGGTGGCCTCGATCCCCTTCTTGAGCGTGACATAGCAGTAGATGCCCTGCCCCTTCGTCTCGTGCGGGAACCCAACGACCGCGGCCTCGGCGACGGCCGGATGCCCGACCAGCGCGCTTTCAATCTCGGCGGTGGCGAGGCGGTGGGCCGACACGTTGAGCACGTCGTCCATACGCCCCATCAGCCAGTAATAGCCGTCGGCATCGCGCCGGCACCCGTCGCCGCTGAAATAGTGATCAGGGAACTTCGAGAAGTACACGTTGCGGATCAGCTCGCTCTTCGTGTCGCCGTACACGCCGCGGATCATGCCCGGCCACGGCTTCATGATCATCAGGCTGCCGCCCTCGTCCACCCCCGCCTCCTTGCCGTCGTCCTTCAGGATCGCCGGTACCACGCCGAAAAACGGTTTGCCGGCCGAGCCGGGTTTCGCGGGCATCGCGCCCGGCAGCGTGGTGATCATGATGCCGCCGGTCTCGGTCTGCCACCAGGTGTCGACGATTGGGCAACGGCCCTTGCCGATGACCTCGTGGTACCAGATCCACGCCTCGGGATTGATCGGTTCGCCGACCGACCCGAGCAGGCGCAGGGAGCTCAGGTCGTGCTTGTTCGGGTACTCCTCGCCGAGGCGCATCAACGCGCGGATCGCGGTCGGCGCGGTGTAGAAGATCGTCACCTTGTAGTCGGCCACGATCTTCCAGAACCGGTCCGGCCCCGGATAGGTCGGCACGCCCTCGAACATCATGCAGCTCGCGCCGTTGGAGAGCGGGCCATACACGAAATACGAGTGGCCGGTGATCCACCCGCAATCCGCGGTGCACCAGAACAGGTCGTCCTCGCGGATGTCGAAGATGTACTTGAAGGTGAGGTGCGTGTAGAGCAGGTAGCCGGCGGTGGTGTGCAGCACGCCCTTGGGCTTGCCGGTGCTGCCGCTGGTGTAGAGGATGAACATCGGGTCCTCGGCGTCCATCGCCTCGGGCGCGGCGGAGACGGATGCGCGGTCGGCCTTCATCTCCTCGTGCCACCAGAAATCGCGCCCGGGTTTCATCGTGACCGGGGCGTTGCCGCGGTTGAGCACGAGCACGCGGTCCACGGTCGGGCAATCGCCGAGGATCGAATCGACCTTGTCCTTCAGCGGGATCACCTTGCCGGCGTGGAAGCCGACGTCGGCGGTCACCACCGCGCGCGAGCGGCAGTCCTGGATGCGCGTCTTCAGCGCATCGGGACTGAACGCGGAGAACACCACCGAATGGATCGCGCCGATGCGGGTGCAGGCGAGCAGGACCACGGCGATCTCCGGGACCATCGGCATGAACACGGTCACCGCATCACCCTTCCTGATGCCGAGGTGCCGCAGCACGCGGGCGCACTGTTCGACCTCGCCGAGCAACTGCGCGTAGGTCAACGTGCGTTTCTCCTCCTCCATCTCGCCCTGCCAGACGATGGCCGGCTTGTTCCCCTTGCCCGCCGCGACATGGCGGTCGAGGCAGTTCGCGCTGACGTTCAACCGTGCCCCGTCGAACCACGACACGTAGGGCGTCGCCGCCTTGCCGATGATGCTGAAGTCGTGGCGGCAGACCCGCTCCCATCGCTTCATCCAGTCCAGGTTTTCCTCCGCCTGTTTCGCCCAAAAGAATTCGGGATGATCAATCGACTCCCGGTACATCGCCTCGTATTGAGCCAGCGACGACACGCGGGCCTTGGCGGAAAAGGCGGACGAGGGGGAAAAACTGCGGCCTTCCTTCATCATCGATTCGACTTCGTTCGACATCGGGCAATCCTCCACAGGTTGTGTTCAGGGCGACAGTGTAAACGCGAGGCCATACCGGGCAACGACTAATTTCCCGTCGGGCGATGCGACGAACCGGTCAAACGCAACACCATCCGACATCCCGCGCGGAAGGTCGCGCAAAATTCCGTCACCAACTTCTAACACTACCCGGCTTGACACCCCCGGAGGCCGATTCGGTACCTTCTGGGGCGTGGGGTTGTACGAAAGGACACTGTCATGCCGAAAAAATCCTCCCGCGCTCCAAGCAAGATCGACCCATCCAGCCTGAAGAACATCAAGGCCGCCGAGAAGGCCGTCGAGGCCCTGCACAAGGCCGCCCAGCTCGCCAAGGCCAAATACAAGGCCGCGAAGAAGACGTTGAAGCTGGCCAAAAAGGAAGCCAAGGCCGCCGCCAGGAAAACCGCCAAGCAAGCGGCGTCCAAGGTGAAGAAAGCACCCGTCGCGAAGGCGAAACCGGCTGTTCGGAAGCCCGCGCGCGCGTCGTCCGCGATCGCCGCGCCTCCCGCCGCCGCACCGGTCTCCAACGAACCGTCAATTCCCGCTGCGGGTTGATCCGACCTCGCGCGTTCAGGGCAGCGGAACCGGTGGTACATGCTCTAACAGGGGCGCGAGCGCATCGGCAATGCGTCCGGCGATGTAGTCATGCGCGCGTGCCGTCGGGTGTACGCCGTCCATGAACAGGTCGCGGACCGTCCAGCCGTCCATCAAAGCGCGCTCGATGGCCGGCAGCAGGTCGATCACCGAAGGCTCGGCGCGCGGCGGAGGCGGCTGGAACAGGGCCGTGGCTTTCTGGTAGGCGGTCCATCCGGCATCCGCCTTCTTCACATTCGCCTCCACCGGCCATACCATCGGGATGAAGTGCGCCCCCTTGTTCGCGCACAACTCATGCATCCCGTCGAGCAACCGGGCGAAGGTCGGCGCGGACACCCGCGCCACCTTGTTGGAGGTTTCCGGATGCTTCCACTGCACAGACAGGCTCCACGCCTGACGGCACACCTCACTCCACCGCAGCAATCCCGGAGGTGTGGCCCGGCGTGCCTGCTCCATGCGGGTGAGATCGTCGAAGCTGGACCAGCGCCGCTGGTCATTCCAGCCGAAGGCGCACAGCACGATGTCCGGCTGGTAGCGGAGCCCCTCGCGACGCAGGTAGGCCCAGCCCTGCGCGAGGGTGTAGCCCGGCACACCGGCATTGATGCATTCGATGTCGCGCCTTGGAAACCGCGCGCGCAACCTCCGCTCCACACCCTCGACAAAGGTTTCGCGGTGGGTCACGTCAAACCCGAACGTGCAGGAATCGCCGACGAACAGTACACGGAACTGTCCGGCGGGCTTGGCGAAGGGAATGTCCCGCTCCTCCCGCAATCCCGCGCCGTTGGAGATCAGGCCGCGCAGTTTCGGGCTGTCCTCCGGAAGCGTTTGATGGGGGGCGAGGATCCAGAACAACTCCGGGTCGTTGCGCACCAGCGTGGCGAACGTGTCCAGATGCACCTGATGCATCTGGTTGGTCAGGGCATCGAACATCAGGTTCGATGGGGCAACCTGCACCACCCGCAATCCGATTTCCAACAGCAGCAGAAAGAGCAGCAGGCTGACGCCGAACAGGCCGAACCTGGCGAGGATTCCCGCCCTGTCCGCATATCCGACTGGCCTTGCCTCCGGCATGGCAGGGTCACGGCAGGACGCGGCCCGCCGCACGGTACAATTCGTACCACTGGGGCCGCGACAGGATCACCTCGGGCGCGCGGGCCATCTCGCGGATGCGGTCGGGGTTCATCGAGCCGAGGATCGGCTGGTATCCGGCGGGATGCCGCAGCAGCCAGGCGATGGCCACCGCGGCCGGCGCGACCCCCTGTTCGCCGGCGATCCGGCGCAGCACCTCGTTCAACGGCGCGAAGGCCGGATGATCGAGGAACACACCCTTGAAGAATCCGTGCTGCAGCGGCGACCACGGTTGCAGCGTGATCCGGTGCAGGCGGCAATACTCGATCAGACCGCCGTCGCGGTCCACCGCCCCGTCCACCAGCATGTTCACGTTGAAGCCGTGCTCGATGCCCGGCGCATGGGCCAGGCTCATCTGCACCTGGTTGACGATCAGCCGCTGGCGCACCGAGGCCTGCAGCAGCGCGATCTGGCCCGGATGCTGGTTGCTCACGCCGAAGTGCCGGACCTTGCCGGCCCGGTGCAGCGCGTCAAACGCGGCCGCGACCTCCTCCGGCTCCATCAGGGCATCCGGACGGTGCAGCAGCAGCGCGTCGAGGTGGTCCGTCTCCAGCCGTTGCAGGATGCCCTCCACCGAGCCGGTGATGTGGTCGCGGGAGAAGTCGAAGTAGCCACCGCGCACGATGCCGCACTTCGACTGAAGGAACAGCGACGACCGCGCCCGGCCGAGCTGCCGGATGGCACGGGCGAACACCCGTTCCGATTCGCCGTTCCCGTAGATGTCGGCGTGATCAAACGCGGTGATGCCGCAATCCAACGCCGCGCCGATGGTACGCGCCGCGGCATCGTCCACCATCCCGCTCAACCGCATGCAGCCCAGCATCAACACCGGCACCGCCGGTCCGTCATATCCGAGGAGTAGCTGTTTCATGCCGAAGGTATGCCACAAGGCCACGCTCCTGTCTGTAGCCGAATCCTCCGGAGCTAGGACCGCATCGGGGAAGTGTTGAACGGCGTGCTTCGCACCGATTGAGCCTGCATGCATCGGCAGAATCCCGTATCCTTCCTTCAGCGAAGGAAAGACAAACCGACAACACCGGAGGTGGGTCATGACAACGCAAACCACGCGCGGGATCCTCGACCAGGCCCGCTACTTCCACCAGCAACTCCAGGCCTTCTACGAGGGCCTGCGCGGCCGGCTCGAGCAGCCGCAACTCCAGCTCATCCTCGACTACCTCGCCCAGCACGAGCAGCGGATGGAACATGCGCTGGCCCGGTACGAAGAGGATATCGCGGCGGAGGTGGCCGACACCTGGTTCAAGTTCAATGCCGGGGTGTCGATGGATGAAGCCATCGCGGCCGTGCATATCCGGCCGGAACCCAGCCTCGACGACCTGATGGCGATCGCCATTCAACTCGAGAACCAGTTCCTGGTCCTCTACAAGAATGCCGCCGACCAGGCCGTCTCGGTCAAGGTCAAGGAGGTATTCGAGCAACTGCTCAAGCAGACCACCCGGGACCGGATGAAACTCTCCCGCGACCTGGTGGACATGCATGACCTGATGTAGGTGCCGGGCGCACCACGCGTGCCGGGTTGCGGGTGGTCGCGCCCCTGCATCTTTGGGCATTGAATCACGCACGGTTCCGCTTTAGCCTCCGTGCGCTCATGGGACAGGTTCCTTCAACTCCGTTCGTCGTGTGGATCTGGCGCGGGATCACCGTCCGCCTGCCCGGCACTTGGGAAATGCTCCAGTTCTCGACCGACTACACCCGCGGCCGCTGTGCTTTCGCCGACCGGTACCAGTACCGGTTCGAGTTGAGCTGGTCGATCGTCAAGGGCGAACCCGACTACGACCGCATGGTCGGCGATTACATGGGCAAGCTCGAGCGCGAGAAGGCCGGCTCGGACCTGGTCCGCCTCCGCCACGCCGGCTGGCACGGCTTCACCGGCACGGTTTCCGGTACCCCCACCACCCGGCTCGGCCGCTACCTGCCCGCCCTGGGGTGCCTGGTGGAGGGCGTCTTCCTGTGGACCGACCGGCGCGACGAGGCCCTCGAACACCAGGTCATCGCGTCCATGGCGGCCTCTCCGCCCGATACCCGCGGCCACCAGCGGTGGCGGGCCGCCGGACTGGACCTGAATGTCCCCGGCGTCGCCGCCCTCGAAGGCTGTACCCTGCAACCGGCCAAGGCTTCTTTTTCCTTCAGCAACCCGAAGACCGGCACGGCATGGCATTTCGAACGCCTGGGTATGGTCCCGAACTGGTTTACCGGCGACCTCCCGGCCTGGCTGACCCACCACCTCGGCCCCGGCCTGCGCGACCTGCGGCTCACCACGACCACCCGCAACGGCCATGCCGCCGTGCTTGCCGAAGCCTCCTTCAAACCCCGGGCCCTGCACCTGCGCCGCGGGCACCTCGCCGCCAACGCCTGGATCGAACCGGCCGACGGCCGCCTCTACGCGGTCACCGTGCGCCGCCGCGGCCAGCACCCCGCCGAGGCGGCCGCCCCCGGCGACCTGCTCGCCGCCGCTCCCGACTTCACCCCCCGGTGGACGCCATGATGCCCGCCGGCCCCTCCCGCCCGGTCGCCACCTGGCGTGACATGCTCACCGCCGTGCTGCACCCCAACCTCAAGGTCATCGCGGAATGGAACCCGGACCGGACCCGCGTCACCCTCAAGGTTCCCACCAAGAAACCCGACTACCTGATCCCGCCCCTCACCCTGATCATCCGCCCGCCCGCCTACCGGTCCTTCGTGCTCGATCCGGTCGCCACCGACCTCTGGATCTGGTGCGACGGCAAAAACCGTGTGGAACAGGTTATCGAATTATTTGCCCGCAAACACAATTTGACGTTCCATGAAAGCCGTGTTTCTGTTACCACTTACCTCAAAGAACTGGTGAAGCGCGGTGTGTTCGCCGTGGCTATCTAGTTGCGGGACAACAGGACCGAACGGGTGCGGTCCGTAACTTCTGATTTTTTGGAGACTTGCTTGACGTTGCGATCAGTCATGCTCGGGCTGGTGGGTGTCGTATTTGTCTGTTGTTACACCTACTTTAACGACTGGATCATGCGCCAGACCATGTTCGTGGGCAATTTCATGCCCATTTCGGTCTATGGCTTCCTCGTCCTGTTTCTGGCATTCCTGTATCCCCTGCTGGCCCGCGTCCACCGCTCCCTGGCCCTTCGCCCCGGCGAACTGGCGGTGATCCTCGGCATGGTCCTGGCTTCCTGTGCCATTCCGGGCTCTAATCTGCTCCGCCTATTTACTCCGTCACTGGTCATGCCCCACCGGTTCGAGAAGACCGAACCCGGTTGGCAGAAGCAAGGTGTCATGCAGATGGTCCCCGACGGGATGCTGACCGACATCGAGGGCGACGAGGAACGGGTACTCAGCGGATTCACCCGCGGCCTGGGCGAAGGCGACCAGGGCATTTCCTGGTCCGATGTCCCATGGGAAGCCTGGTCCGGCCCGATGATCTTCTGGATCCCGATCATCCTCAGCCTCTGGCTGGCCATGGTCGGCCTGTCCACCGTCGTCCACCGACAATGGTCCGATCACGAACACCTGCCCTACCCGATCGTCACCTTCACCAAATCCCTGTTCCCCAGCGAGAATGGCGAACGCAGCCCGATCTTCCAGAACCGCATCTTCTGGCTCGGCCTCGGCGCGGTATTCTTGATCCATACCTATAACTACCTGAACACCTGGTTTCCCGACTATACCCTCGGCAAGATCCCGCTGGGCGTGGATTACAGTTCGCTGGCCGTCCTGTCCGACACCTTCACCAAGGGTGGCGGCGAAGGCTTCCTCAGCGGGTTCTACACCCTTTACTTCACGGTGATCGCCGTGGCGTACTTCCTGCCGAAGGATGTCTCCCTTTCGCTCGGTATCGGCCCGTTCCTGTGGATCTTCGTGGCCGGCACGCTGGCCACCTACGGCATCGGCACCACCGGCTGGCAGGGCGGCTGGCCGTTCGGCCTGACCCGCGAAAGCATGATGATCATGGGCGCCTACTTCGCCATGCTGGTCGTGCTGATCTACAC
>ERZ761607.4806-NODE-4806-length-11626-cov-406.506093_pt1 | contig 11626 bp, 11 predicted proteins | sample MGYA00511164_ERZ761607 | MGnify/ENA primary metagenome ERZ761607 (study PRJEB28899, sample SAMN02445080) | bioreactor sludge metagenome | biome: EBPR sludge | place: Australia: Brisbane, Thorneside Wastewater Treatment Plant | collected 2011-06-22 ...
GATGGTGAGCAGGCTCATGCGCGGCCTCCGGTCAGGCGGGCGCAGCCATGGGCGAAAGCGACGACAAGGCTGAACAGCGCGGCCAGCGCGGCCAGATAAACGACATCCATTGCATTCCTCCAGTCAGGGTGTTGACAAACGGAATGCTAGGACGGTGGCCATCAAAATGGTCGAAAAGGAGGTGGACCGCGTGTAAAGACATGATAAAGATCACGCGTCCGCGACAGTCGTTGTGGCGGCCACTGCAGACTCGCAACGGGTGCCTTGGCTGAATCAGGTTTGCCCGCATCGCGTGGGCGCCGCCCGAGACGCCGCGCATGCCGGGCGAGCCTGTCGGTGCGCAGGCAAGCAATGGACGCCGGCATGCGTGGCCGGCGTCCGGCAGCGCCGCCACCAGGGCATCTGATCAAAGGCTCGCCATGTCAATCACGAATCGGTACTTGACGTCGCTTTTCAGCATCCGCTCGTAGGCCGTATTGATGTAAGCGATCGGGATCGTCTCGATGTCGGAAAGGATGTTATGGTCGGCGCAGAAATCGAGCATCTCCTGCGTCTCGCGTATGCCGCCGATCAGCGAGCCCGCGATCTGGCGGCGCTTGAAGATCAGGTTGAAGACGTTCGGCGCCGGGTGCGGCTCTGCCGGGGCGCCGACCAGGGCCATCGTGCCGTCGCGCTTGAGCAGTTGCAGATAGGCGTCGAGGTCGTGCGGCGCCGCCACCGTGTTCAGGATGAAATCCAGCTTGTTGGCATGGGCAGCCATCTGTTCTGGACTGGTGGAAACGCATACCGCATCGGCGCCAAGCTGCTTTGCGTCGGTGATCTTGCCGGGCGACGTGGTGAACAGGACGACGTGGGCACCCATCGCATGCGCGATCTTGACCCCCATGTGGCCGAGTCCTCCGAGACCGACGATGCCGACCGTCCTGCCTCGTCCGGCACGCCAATGGCGCAGCGGGGAGTAGGTTGTGATGCCGGCGCAGAGGAGGGGGGCGACGCGCGCCAGATCCTTCTCGTCGTGCCGGATGTGCAGGACAAAGGACTCCTTGACGACGATCGTCCGCGAATAGCCGCCGAAGGTATTTTCGCCGCCGAACACCGGACCGTTGTAGGTTCCGGTGAAACCGCTTTCACAGTACTGCTCTTCACCCTCATGGCAGGAATGGCAATGCCCACAACTGTCGATCATGCAACCGACGCCCGCCAGATCACCGACCTTGAAGCCGCGAACGCCATCGCCGACGGCGACCACGCGACCAACGATTTCGTGCCCGGGAACACAGGGATACTGGGTGTTGTGCCACTCGCCGCGAACCGTGTGGAGATCCGAATGGCAAACGCCGCAATACAGAATCTCGATCTGCACATCCTCCGCGCCCGGGTTGCGGCGGTGCAGTTCAAAGGGTGCCAGCGCGCTCGTGCTGCTTTGGGCTGCGTATGCTTTGGTCTTGATCATGGCTGAATCCTTCCTCTGGACATTGGGCAGACAGATGTTCGCGCTCGTGACCAAGGCTGGAGGTGCCGTGGCCGAGCGCTGTCAATGGTACGCCAATGCAGCGGCTGCGAATGCGGCGAAGGGCCTTCCGCAGATCAGCCGGAACTCAAGACGGCTGCTGCCGGGCGGCTTCGCGCAGCTGGTCGTGCGCTACTGGCGCAAGGGCTTACACGTCATGCGGCGGTAGTCGACGGCGGTCGTTCGCGGTAGCTCGGCTCACAGCCGCGGCGTCAGGCCGTCGGCGAGCGACAGGCGATAGGCGGAGTAGCCGGGGACCAGGCTGGCGAGCAGGCCGGCGGCGACGACTGCCGCCAGCAACTGCAGTTCGTCGCTGGTGACCCACTGCGCGCTCAGGGAGAGGCCGAAGTGGGCCTGCACGAGCGGCGCGAGCAGCGTGGTCAGCAGAGCCAGCAGCGCGACGCCGAGGAGGGCGCCGAGGAGCGTGACGAAAAGCGCCTCGGCGCTCAGGAGGAAGAACAGTTCGCCCGGACGCGCGCCGACCGAGCGCAGGATGGCGAGTTCGCGGCGTCGTTCGCCAAGGCTGGCGAGGATGACCGCGACCAGCCCGGCGAGGCCGACGGCGACGACCATCGCCGACACCGCCAGCAGGGTCCGCTCGGCAAAGCCGACCATCTGCCAGAGCTGGTCGAGGGCAACGCCGGGCAGCACCGCCAGCAGCGGCTCGCCGGGGTGATTGTTGATCTTGCGCTGCAGCCGGAAGACAGCGGCGCGGCTTTTCAGGCCGATCAGCGCGGCGGTGATCTCCTTCGGCTGCAGGTCGAACTTGCGCACGTACTCGGCGGGGATCGACAATCCCGGCAGCGGCGCGCCGCCTGCCCAGTCGAGATGGATCGCCTCGATCGCTTCCAGGCTGACGTGCAGCGTGCGGTCCACCGGCGTCCCGGTACGCGCGAGAATGCCGACGACGGTGAACGGTTTGTCGTCGTGTTCGGCGAGTCCGGTGTCGCCCATGCCGTGGCTGATGACGATGCGGTCGCCGAGCCGGTAGCCGAGCCTGTCCGCCACCTCGGCGCCGAGCACCGTTTCGAAGAGACCGGAGAAGGGCGCGCCGGCGGCGAAGCTCAGCGGCTGCCCGTCACCGTAGCGAAAGTGTTCGAAATAGGCGCCGGTCGTTCCGAGCACCGGCAGGCCGTGGTGCGAATCGCCGAGAGACAGCGGGATGGCCCAGGCGACCGCCGGATCGGCGGCGATCGCCTGGTAGCTTTGCCAGCGGATGTTGTTGCTCGCCTCGCCGAGGCGGAAGACCGCGTAGAGCATCAGTTGCACGGCGCTGGTGCGTGCCCCGACGACGAGATCGGTGCCGGACACCGACAGCGCGAAGCTGTTGCGGGCTTCGTCGCGGACGCGCTCGACGCCGAGCAGCAGCGTGACGCTGAGGGCGACGGCGACCAGCGTCATGCCGAGCGTCAGGCGCCGGTTCCAGGCGCTGCGCGCCGCCAGGATGAGCAGCCACCGCATCAAGCGCTCCCACCGGCGCTGACGCCGCCGCCCGTGGCCAGCGACAGCTGGCGGTCGAAGCCGGCCGCCAGCCGGCGGTCGTGGCTGACGAAGAGCAGGGTGCTGCCGCTGCGATCGCACTCGTCGCGCAGCAGTTCGAGGAAGGCGACCTGGCGCTCGGTATCGAGCGCCGAGGTCGGTTCGTCGGCGATGACGATCTCCGGCTGCCCGATCAGCGCGCGGGCAGCGGCGACCCGCTGCTGCTGGCCGACGCTCAGGCGGGTGACTTGGCGCCCGTGCAGCGATGCGTCGAGATCGAGCTGGGTCAGCAGCCGGTGCGCTTCGGCTGCCGGCGAGTTGCCGGCAGCGGTCGCCCGCGCCAGCCGGCGTGCAGAAAAGCGGCAGGAGAGGAGGACGTTATCGACCACCGACAGATAGGGGATGAGGTTGAACAGCTGAAAGAGAAAGCCGACGTGGTCCGCGCGGAAGCGGTCGCGTGCCGCCGGCCGCAGTTGCGTCAGTTCGCTGCCGAGCAGATGCAGGCGCCCGCGTTCGGGGACCAGGACGCCGCCGAGCAGTCCGAGCAGGGTGCTCTTGCCGCTGCCGCTCGGCCCGTGGAGAAAGACGCGCTCTCCGGCATGGACCTCTAAGAGGGGGATGTCGAGGCAGAAGTCGGCGTCGTCGGCCCAGCGGAAGCGCAGATTCTCGATGCGGATGAGCGCCGCCGGCATCGCTCTACCAGGAGACTCGCCGTTGCTGCGGCGACAGCCGAGCGGCCGACTGGCCGCGTGGCCCGGCGACCTGCACGTCGATGCGGCGCAGCTTCGGGAAGCTCGCAAAGAGGCCGACTTCGAGGTCGCGCAACGCTGCTGCGTTCTCGCAGCGGAAGACGAAGCTGCCGTCGAGGTCGGCATGGCCGTCGCCGCCCGACGGCGGTGACGGCTGCAACAGCGGCGATTCGAGTTCGACCGAGACCGTTGTGCAGCGCGCCGCCGGCGACGGCGTGAAGATCTCGCCGGCCTGGCGCAGGCGCTCGGCCATCGCCCGTATCGCCCGCTTCTGTTGATCCGTTCGCGGTGCGTGTTCGAAGCCGACGAGGTTGGCGAGCGGCGTCTCGAGTTGCAGGTTGAGCGTGTCGCCGTCGACGGCGACCTGCAGGCGTGCCGTTCCATGGACGTGCGCCCCGGAAGGGCCGGCGAGCACCGGCAGCGGGAGCAGGCAGGCAGCGGTGAGCAGACAGGAAAAGCGTGACTTCTTCATCGGGGGAGCCTCCGTTACCGTGAAAGTTGCGTCTGCCACTCGCGAATCTCCCTTTTCCCGTGCGCGGGAGAAAGGTCGGGGATGAGGGAAACGGCCATGACTTTCATGATCAGGGGTGTCTCGACCGTGATGGCCGTTCGACGAGCCGATTGGACCACAACGACATTGTAAGTGCAACACGATTGCGTCTAGGCATGGCGCTGCCGTTCTCCCGGGCCGGCCGCTGAGCGTCTTCCGGCGAGCTTTCGTGGGTCGTCGGCAGCCGTCGGCGGGCGCACTCCGGCGGGCGGGTGTCATGGCGGGGGGGCGCGCGCTGGCGAATTCGGCGATAATCGGCGGCGCCGGGATGGCCGGCCCGCCGACCCAAGGCGCCCGATGTCGTTCGACGAGAGATGAGAAACATGCTGCTGAAGCTTCCTTGCTGTCGCTGCCGCAGGTGCCGGTCGGCCGTCGACCAGCGGCCGGGCGCCGTCGCCGGCTGCCGGCGGCGATCGCTGCTTCGCAAGGCACTTGCCGTGACGACCGCGGCTGCCGGCCCGGCGGCATGAGCCAGCAGTCGATCCGGTCGTCCGGCGCGTCATTGGGCGATTTCCTCACCACTGGCGTCGTCGCCGAGGACGTCCCGTCGCTCTTTCCGCTGCTCTCGGCGCGGCCCTTGCTGGCGGCTTTCGTCGCTCTCTTTCGCGGTGGCGACGACGAGGTGCTGATCCGCCTGGCGGTCCTCAAGGGAATCGGTACGCGCGCCGAGTCACCCTTCTGGTCGCCGCGCGAACTCGAGGAGCAGTTCGTCTGGCTCGATCCGGTCAAGCTCGACACGGTGCTCAAGCGCTTGCGCGAACACGAGCTGCTGATCTGGGATGGCGAGCAGCGGTTGTATCATCTGGCGCCAACCGGCCGCATGGCGCTGGCGGCGATCGACCTGATGCTGCAGTTCGCCGCCGAGGAGGACGCCGAGCTCGGCTTTCTCGCTTCGCAGGTGGCTGCCGGCGGTGCCGTCGGTCGCCTGTCCGCGGACACCCTGCGCCACCTGCTGGCGCGCCTGGCCGAGTTGGAAGCGCAGTTCGCCGCCGCCGTCGCTTCCGGCTCCGAGTTCCGCCTCATCGCCGCGCAGGCGCGGCTGCAATCGGTCTGGAAGTGGATGGAGAAGGGCACCGCCATTCTTGCCAGCCTGTCGGACGACGGTTTTGACGATGCCACCTGGCGGCTGGCGCAGGAGATCGGCTCGCGGCAGTCGCGAATCATGCGCATGACCTCGGTGTTCCAGCGCGAGCTGGCGGCGATCGCCCGCCAGCGCGTGCATCTCTCGCAGGGCGGCCTGTCGTCGTCGGAAGTCGCCGCCTGGCTGAAGGGGCTCGAGCTCGAGCAGATCGCGGCGCTGGCCGACGGCGCCCTGCGCATCGTCCCGGAGCCGGTCTTCGCGCTGCAGGATGTGATGCTCGACATCGCCGAGGCCGAGCTGATCGACCGCCAGCACCCCGATCGCCGCCGCTCGAGCCTGCCGCCGCCGGCGGCGGTGGCGACGACGCGCGAGTTGCCGGTCGAGCCACCGCCCGAACTCGCCGCCCTGCTGCAGGCGCTGCAACACCTCGACGGCCCGATCCCGGTTGCCGATGCGGTCGTCGGCGGCAGCTTCCGGTCGGCGTCGTACCGCCTCTCGCTGCTGCCTTTCCTCGGCGAGGACAAGGCGCCGTCGGAGCTGGCGTCGCTGGCTGCGTTGCCGGTGCAACTGCTGTGGTCGGCGGACGCGGCAGCGGGGGAACTCGCCGCGGTCAATCGCGCTGAAGTGGCGGCGATCACGCCCGGCGTCATCGCACCGCTGCCGGCGCGGCCCTGAAACTGCAACCTGCCTGGATGACCCGTCGATGGACGCTGCACCACTGATTGCCCGCCTGCTTGCCCGTCGCAGCCTGCCGCGCAGCGATCCCGGCGTTTCCCGCCTGCTGGTCGACGCCGGCCTGCGCGGCGAGGTCGAGGCGCGGCTTGCCGCCTGTGGTCTCCGCCTCCTCGACCATCCGTACGCGGCGCACGTCGCGATCGGCGTCGACCGAGCAGCCGAGAGCGCCGTCTTCGAGACCGAGAAGGACTGGCAGGCGAGCAACATCGGCCTCTCGCGCGATGTGGTGGCGTTGCTGGTCCTCCTCTGGGCGCTGATCATCCTGCCCAAGCGGGAACGCCAGATCAGCCGCGACAGCCTCGAAAGCCAGGGGCAGAGTGACCTCTTCGGTGCTGCCTCGCGGCCGGTTGACCGCGACAGCGCGGCCGTTTCCGGCGTCGTCGCCGAGAGCGCGCTGCTCGAGGACTACGGCAAGCTCCTCGGCGGCAAGGCGCGCGTCAGGCAGTTCATGCTGCCGACACTCAGCCGGCTCGGCTTCATCGAGCGCCGGCAGGGGATGATTCACGAGGGCCCGTTGCTCGATCTGGCGCTCGACTACGCCGAGCTGGCGCCGCGCATCCTGCAGGGCGCGCTCGGCGATCTGCTGCGCCAGCGCGCCGGGGGGGCAGACTGATGTTCCGCTTCGAAAAACTGGAACTGGTCCACTGGGACTACTGGCAGCGGCTCGAGATCCCGCTCGCGGCGCCAATCGTCACCATCGTCGGTCCCAACGGGTCGGGCAAGACGACGCTGCTCGACGCGCTGCGCACGCTGCTGGCACTCGAATGCTCGGGGCACGGCAGCCGCAAGCGTGACTACAAGCGCTACGTGCGGCGCAATGGGGAAGACTTTGCCTGGCTGCGGGCGGTCGTCGACAATCGTCGGCTGCCCAACCACCGCCGTCCGTTCTGGCCGCCACACCAGGAGGAACAGGTGACGCTGGCCTGCCGCATCGAGCGCAAGGGCGGCGACTGGACGCGCGTCTACTTCCTCGCGCCGGGTGATGTGGCGATCGAGCGCATCGAGGCCGAGGGCACCGAGTACGGTGTCCGCGACTGGCGGCAACTGCTGCACCAGGCCGGGCTGACGCCGGCGCTGGCGCGGGTGCTGTCGCTCGAACAGGGACAGACCGACAAGCTCTGCGAGCTGTCGGGCAGGGAACTGCTCGATCTCGTCTTCCAGGTCTTTGGCGACAAGGAGACGCTCGACCGCTACGCCGAGGCGCGCGCGCATCAGGAACTCGTGAATTCCGAGCTGAAGGCGATGCAGGGTGAGGAGTCGCGGCTCGCCAACGAACTCGAACGCTTCGAGCAGAAGGTCAACCGTCACCTCGAGTGGCAGGCCCTGGCGAGCGAGCGGCAGGCGCTGGCTGCCGAGACGCGGCCACGGCTCGAGTTTCACTCGCTCAACGAATCGATCCGCGGTGCGCGTCGCCAGTTGGCGGCAACGCGCCGCGACTGGCGGCGGCTGCGCGACGAGCTGCAGGCGCGCGTCGACGAGCAGCCGTTGCGACGGCAGGCCGTGCAGCTCGCGGTCGCCGCCCGGCTCGCCGCCGAGACCGCCGAGCAGGCGGCGAATGCGGCGCTCAACCAGGCCAATGCCGAGCGGACCCGCTGGCTGACCCGGCTCGAGGAGCGCCAGCGTCTGCTCGCGGCGGCCCGTGTCGAGGGCGGCGATCCGCTTGCCGACCAAGAGGCGCTCGAGCTGGCCGAAGCCGAGCGGGATGCGCTGCGCCTGCAGCTCGCCGCCCGCGGCGCCGAGCTGGCGCAGATTGCCGAATTGCTGCATAACCTCAACGCCGGCCGGCGCGCCGACCCGCAGGATGTCTGTCGTTTCCGCGCGGCACTGCAGGGCGCGGGCATCGGCCACGCGCTGCTCGCAGAGCGACTCGAGATCACCGACGAGAGCTGGGCGAATGCCGTCGAAGCCGTCCTCGCTCCGTTCGCGCACATCGTTCTTCTGGACGACGCGCGGCAGGCCGAAGACGCTTTCGTCCTTGGCGAGCGCCTGCGTTACCGGCACTATCTGGTTCCCGAAAGCGTCAGCGTGCCGGCGGCCGGCGCGGGCTCGCTGCTCGAGGTGCTGCGGCTGCGCGGCCCGGTGCCGGAGTGGCTGGTCCACCTGTTGCAGCGCACGCAACGCGTCGAGGACGCCGCCGCCGGCGCCCGCCTGCCGCGCGGCCAGGACTGGGTGAGTCGTCAGGGCTATCTGCGCGAACGGCGTGGCGGCCGCCACGCCGCACCCGATCTGCCACGCTTCGGACAGGCCCGGCTGACCGCCCTGTGCGAGCGCCAGAAGCAGCTCGAGAAGGAGGCGACGCCGCTGCGCGAACGGCTGCGCGCCGTCGAGGGCAGCCTCGCGGCGCTGCGCCAGCGCCTCTCCGGCAGCGACGCGCGGCGCGACCTGGCGGCGCGTGCTGGCGAGTTTGCCGACGCCGGCAACAGCCTGCAGTGCGCCGACGACGAACACCGGAGCGCCGCCAGCGCGGCGCAGGGCGCGCGCCAGGCGCGCCAGGAGTCGGAAGAGGCGCTGCGCGCCGCGCAGCTTGCCGAGACGGCGCTCGCCAGCCAGATCGCCGCGCTGCGCAGCGCCTTGCCCGGTCTCGAGAACCTCGCCGGCCGGCGCGAGCAGGCAGAACGGCTGCGCCGCCTGCGCCGGCAGCGCCGCGAGCTGCCGCCCGCCTGGCAGGAGGCAGCAGCCAACCAGGCGCTGGCCGAGCAATGGGGCGACGTGCGCGCGATCGACCGGCGTCTCGCCGAGATCGAGCGCCGCTTCGCGCAGGAATCGTGGGAGACCGACGCCACCGTCATCGCCCTGCGCGACAATCTGCGGGACAGCCTGCAACGCCAGCAGCGCGAGGTCAGCGACCGTCGGCGCGACAACGACATGGCGCGGGCGCAGACCGATGCCGCGCGCAGCGAGTACGTCAAGGTGCTGCGCCATACCGCCAGCCGCTACGCGAAGAATCTGCGCCTGCTCGGCGAGATGGCCGGCGTCCGTGTCGAAGTCGAACTGCCGCCGCTGGCAGCCGACGAGGGCTCGCTGGCGCAGGCGGCGCTGATCGTCCGCTTCGAGTTCGATGCCAAGGGCCTGATGGGAATGAACGACTCGGATGCCTCCGGCGGCCAGCAGGTCGTCAAGTCGCTGATCCTGCTCGTCGGGCTGATGATGGAAGAATCGCATCCGGGCGGCTTCGTCTTCATCGACGAACCCTTCGCCCACCTCGACATCATGAACATCGAGCGCGTCAGCGCCTTCCTCAGGGCGACGCGCGCGCAGTACCTGCTGACCACCCCGGTGACGCACAACATCGGCGTCTACGACCCGGCGGCGATCACCCTGGTGACCGCCAAGAAGCGTCCCGATGAGCATTGGGCGAGCCGCGTCGGCGTCCTCGTGCGGGAGCCCGACAGCGCTGCCGGAAGTGCCGGCGATGCCTGAGACGATCGAGCTGCTCGGTAGCGGGCCGCCGTGGCGGCGCCGCCGGCGCAGCGTCGATGGCCCGCGGCAGGCGCCCGACACGCTGCCCGCCGAGCGCCGCGAACTGCTCGTGCGCTGGCTGCGGCGCGGCGGCAACAGCCGCTGGGAGACGCTGGCCGGCGATGCCGGTGCCGCCGCCTACCCGCTGGCGCAGGCGCTGCTCGAATGGCTCGTGCAGGCCGGCTGGGCGGTCGTCGGCGAAGAGCGGCGCGGCCAGGGCTGGTGGCCGCAGCGGCTCGAGATCGTCGATCCCGGGGCGCTGCGCGCCGCGCTCGGCCTGCCCGATCCGCAGGCCGCACGGCAGGCCTGGGAGAGCGCCGGCCACACGCACTTCGTCCATCCGGAACTCCTCGCCGCCGCCGGCACGCTGGCAGCGCTGCCGCCGGCGCGCGCGCTGCGCCGCCTGTCGCTGCTCGAACGACTGGCGTGCTGGCACGCCGAAGAGCGCAGCGGCACCCGCCGCGATTTCGCCTGGTTCGCCCGCGGCGATACGAAGAGCCTCAGCGAGGCCGAGTGGAACTGGCTCGCCGAGCACTGCGACCTCGCCGGCTTCGGCATCAGCGGCCATACGCCGCTGCTCCTGATCGCCGCGCCCGTGTTGCTGCATGTGCAGGTGCCGGGACGCCGCTCCGCCAGTATCGCGCTCGATGCCGCGGCCGACTGGATCGGCCTGACACCGGCGACGGTGGCCACCATGGTGCGCGCCGACGGTTGCCTGCGCTGCTGGCGACTGGTCGAGAACCGCAGCAGTTTCGAGCGCGTTGCCCGCCAGCGAGAGTTCGCCGACGGCGTCGTCTGGCTGCCGGGTTTTCCGCCGGGCTGGTGGCGGACGGCGATGGCACGGCTGCTCGCCTGTGCTCCGGCAGCCGCCGACATTGCCTGCGACCCCGACCCGGCGGGCATTGCCATCGCGCTCGAGGCCGGCCGCATCTGGCAGGCCGCCGGTCTCGCATGGCAGGCGCCGGAGATGGCCGCCGAGCGCTTGCGCAGCCTGCCGCAACGCAAGGCACTGACGGAGGGTGACCGGCAGCAGCTCGCACGGCTGCGCGCCGCAGGACTGCCGCCGACGCTCGCCGGACTCGCCGCGGCGCTCGACGAACTCGGCGAGAAGGGCGAGCAGGAGGGCTATCTGTGATGGCGTCGCAGCCGGACGCGACGGCGGGCAACCTGTTCGCTGGACTGCCGCCGACAGGCGAGGCCGAGGAGCAGTTCGTGCAGCTCCTGCAGCGACCGGGCCTGGTCATCGAGCGCATCGTCTCGAGCGGTCAGGCGAGCCCGCCGGGCTTCTGGTACGAGCAGCCGCAGGGGGAATGGGTGCTGCTGCTGCAGGGCGAGGCGCTGCTGCGCTTCGCCGACGAAGCCGATGCGCGCCGGCTGCACGCCGGCGACTGGCTGGACATCGCCGCACACCGGCGCCACCGCGTCGAGTGGACGGCGCCCGATCGCCTGACGATCTGGCTGGCGGTGTTCTACGGCGAGGAGGCAGCGCCGCTGGCCGCAGCGGCCGGAGCACAGGGCTCGTGAGCGCACTCACGTTGCCGCTACCCGTCCTGAACGGCCCGCTCAAAGCGCTCGTTGGGCGTCGGCTCGACGCAAACGGTGAGCGATCCCAACTGCGGTGCTAGACTTCGCCGCATGAACGCCCACGTAGACCACATTTTCGACGAAGCTCTCGGATTGCCGCCCGACGAGCGTTCGGCCTTGGCCGTAGCGCTACTTGATAGCCTCGAAGGCAGTGACGATTCTTCAATTGCGGAAGCGTGGCGGCAGGAGGTCAGGGCGCGGCAAGCGGCCCTGCGAAGGGGAACGATCACGGCCGTTTCTTGGCCGGAAGCCAGGGCACGACTGAGCGTTCTGTGACCCGCTTTGGCGTCGGGATTCTGCCTGAGGCAGAGGCGTAAATCAGAGAGGCCTTCTTTTGGTACGTCGAGCGCAGTCGCATTGCGGCCGATGCTTTTCGAACCGAGGCACTTACGATAATTGATCGGCTTGGTGTCGATGCGCTGATGTGGCCCGAAGACGAGGATGCGATCAGGCGACACGTTCTCCGTCACTTTCCCTAC
>ERZ761607.4807-NODE-4807-length-11626-cov-5.199205_pt1 | contig 11626 bp, 5 predicted proteins | sample MGYA00511164_ERZ761607 | MGnify/ENA primary metagenome ERZ761607 (study PRJEB28899, sample SAMN02445080) | bioreactor sludge metagenome | biome: EBPR sludge | place: Australia: Brisbane, Thorneside Wastewater Treatment Plant | collected 2011-06-22 ...
CGTCAGATGTGTATAAGAGACAGATCGTAATGCCGCTGCTGCATGTAAACCAGCCCCGTCTCCGGATCGTTCACATGCCCAGTGAACCCGACGATGCTGCTGGCCGGCCCAGGATTTGTTCCCGACCAGGTCCTTCCGAACGGCTCGTACTGCGTCGTGCCCAACACGCCTCCCGACGCATTGGTCCGCGCCACCGGACTGCCCAGCACGTCCGTATGCACGTAGTTCGGCGTGCCCGTGCTGCTGCCCGTCGGGTACTTCACCTCCGCGACCTGCCGGCCCTGGAGATGGAGGTACGCCGTATTCGCCGCCGCATGTCCGCCGCCGCTGATCGTGCTCCAAAGCAACTGCCCGTCCTGGCCATAGACATACCGGCGCGTGGATCCGTCGTTGCCGGACATCGCCACGCGCCGGCCATGGCCGTCGTAGACGTAGCCGCCACCCTGGCTGGAGGCGCCCAGCCGGTTCCCGATGTCGAAGCTGAAGGTCTGCCCCGCACGGCTGGCCAGGTTGCCGTTGGCGTCGTAGCCGTAGGCCGTCGTCGTGCCATTGGTCACGACGCTGCTCATCCGGTTGCTCGAATAGCCCAGCGTGCTGCTGCGGTTGCCCACCGTGGCCGTGCGGATGTTGTCCAGCGGGTCGTAGTCAAATGTAGCGCCGCCCCACACTCCCGCGGCCGTCTTCAGCCTGTCGAGCTGGTCGTAGCCCAGTGTGCGGTCCAGGCTGGGCGTCGCGTTCGTCCGCTGATCGTCGATGCCGACCACGTTGCCGTTCCTGTCGTAGGCATAGACGTCTCGCAGCACGCCCGTGTCTTGGTTCTCCAGTGAAAGCATACGGATGTTCATGCTTCGCACGTGGGCGATGCCGTTGCCGTAGGTGAAGCCGGCCACGGCACCGCCCGGGTGATAGCTGACCGCGGTGGCGTAGCCGCCCAGCTGCCTGGGCTGACCCAGCGCGTTGGGTGACAGCGCTACGACCAGTCGCGTTCCCGGCCCCGGGTAGGTCAGCTGGCTCGCGTGGCCGTTGGCGCTGTACGCGCGGTCGATCTGCCACGTGGTGCCCCCGTAGACCAAGCGCTCCTGCACCGGCAGGCGCAGCGTGTTGTAAGTGTAGGTCCACGCGGTGCCGTTGCTGGCCGTGCCCGCCAGCAGGCCGTCGGGCGTGTAGCTGCGGGTGACGCCCGGGCTACCGTCCCCGTAGCTGGTTGCGGTCAAGCGGTTGCGTGTGTCGTACGCATGGTGGATCTTGCGGTTGGCGGGGGCGCTGTCGCGATCGCAGGCGGCCAGCGAGAGCAGGTTCGTGCCCACGGCGCGCCAGGTGACATTGGCCGCACCGTCGTAGCTGAGCAGCGTGGCCCCGCTCTCGGGCTCCACGGTCTTGCACAGCAGGCGATGACCGTCGTAGACGTAGCTGCGTGTGACGCCGACGTTGACGCCCCCATGCAGCCCGCTGCGCGTGATGGCCGTCGCATCGCCGAGCACGTCCCGGGCGATGGATACGTTGACACCCTCGGGCATGGCGATGTGCACGGCCATCGCCTCGTCCGGATTGTCGAAGGCACGGTAGGTGGTCGTCGTTGCGTGACCCCGCGGGTTGGTGACCCGGGTGCTGAGCCCCGACTGGTAGGCCGTTGTCGTGACAAGCGGGCCTAGTTCACTGTCGGCCTGCTGCTCGATCACCCGGCCCAGCCCGTCATAGCTCCTCGTCACCCCCGGCGGCGCCGCGTGAGTCGACGCAATGCTTCGTTGAGGATAGGACTCGAAAGTCTTGCGCGGGTTGACGTCGTAGCGGCGCAGCACCATCGTGCGCGTATTGGCTTCGTCGCCGCTGTCGAACTCGCGGGTGATACGGGGCCGCCACATCGCGTCGAAGTAGGTGATCTTGCGGCGGTTGCCCCTGGTCTCGGTGTGGCGCCAGTGGCCACCCTCGATGCCGTACTCGGGGCTGCCGACCCGCTCGAGGGCCAGCGTGGTCGCGTTCCAGGTCGACGTGTTGCAGGTACCCGGGCTGGCTTGCGACGGATGGGTGACCTGACTCAGCCGCCCTATGCCGTCATAGGCATAGCAGGTCTTGAACCCGTTCTCGTCGGTGGTGGAGGTGACCCACCCGCTGGCGTTGACCTCGGTGGACCTGGTCGTGCCGTCGGCGTGGGTGACCATACGCGGGACACCGCGGTGCCAACTGGTAGCCGTCGACGTATTCCCCCTGCCGTCGGCCGACGTCCTGATGGTGCCCCGCTGGCCACTCGCCACCGTGGACGTCGTGTCCCAGGTGAGCGTCTGCACCGTGCGGCCGAACTGCTTGCTGACCAGCGGCACCGCCCAATTACTGTCATAGTAGGTCTCGGACATCACGATGCCTGTGACACCGCAGCCCGCCGGCAATGCCGCGATCGGTGCGACGCACTTGACCTGCTCCACTTGCCCAAGCACCCACAGGAATGCGTTGTCGCGATAGGTGGTCTGCTCGGTACGGGACGGATGACCATTCGACGTGCTGGAGCGGGTCGCGCGGGTAGGCCGCGCCAACGCATCGAACGCATCGTGCGTGCGCTGGAAGGTCACGCCATCCCGCAAGGTCTGCGTCCACAGCTGGGGCCGGTGGTACTCCGACGCGAATCCGTCGTAGTTCGGCCGCAGGCTAATGCCGAAAGTTGGTGGATAGGCCTGCTGCGACATGCTCAGGTCGTAGCTGAAGGTCTGGACCTCCATCTGCGGGTTGGCGTCGGTGCCGCGCTCGACCTTGAGCAGCTTGCCTTCGTTGTAGCGAAAGCTGTTGCCGTGGAAATAGCTGGTTCGCTCACCACTGGATGAAGTCACGGTGGTCACCGAACTCTTGGCACAGCTGTCCGAGGTGCATATCGGTTCGCCGCACGTCACGCCGATGGGGCACGGCACCCTTATCGTCGCGCCCGGGTAGTACAGGAAGCTCCAGTTCGGCGTGTAGGTGTAGGTCCAGCTCTCCGCGGCCAGGCCCGGCCCGCTGAGCAGTTTCCTCGTAAGCGAGAAGATCTCGTAGTTGATGGTCCACCAGTTGTAGTCGTCATTCATGTTGCTCGTGCCGCCCCAGTCGTAGTTCTGGCAGGCGACCGGCACATTGCTGCGGCCATGCGTGGACCAATTCACCGTAAAACTGCCGACCAGGCCCGAAGGGTGTTCGATGGTGGCCGTGACCTCTTCGGGACCTATCGGCCCCGAGAGTCGAAGGAAACAGTTCCTGACTGGCTCCCAAGGGTGTCCCGGCGGATAGTGAAGACTTGCCGAAGTAAAGCTGGCGAAGCCGATGGTCCACTGGGAACCGTCCGGGAGGACGACCGCCGACAACGTGCGTCGCGTTCCCGCGTTCGAGTAGTGGTAATGCCATGTGCGCGCACCCTCCGTGACGCTCGCGACGTGGCCGTAGGCGTTGTAGGCGATGCTCAACTGCCGGCCGTCGCTTGCACTGATGCCCGTGAGCCTGCCTGGCGCATTCCAGGCGTTGGAATACTGGTACTCGACCGTGTTGCCATAGCGGTCCTGTACCTTGGTCGCATAGAGCACGTTCTTGCGGCGCGCAATGTTGACGCCACCGTTCGCGCTGCTCATGTGCGGTTCGAGATACTGGGCCATCCAGTCGAACCAGTACCGGGTACCGTCGGGCGTGACGGCGAAGAAGCCCTCGCCCGACCCGTTCTTGATCCCTGGCAGGCATGACACGTAGGCCTGGCCGCTCGTCATCCAGAAATACGGGCCGCCGCTCGACGGCACCGTTGCACCGGCCTTCACGTACAGCAGTTCGCCGCTGGCTGCACCACCAACCTCCAGTGTGTTGCCGTGCCAGAAGTCGCTCAGATTGATGTCCCACACCGGCGACGGCGGAGTCGCCTCGCCGATGGGCGTCGAGCATCGACGGCCGGGATCGCCGGGGACCCGGCTGTGCCAGTTGGGCGCGAACACGCCGCTGATCCTCGGGACGTCGACGTCCCAGTCGGCCTGCATCAAGTCACTGATGCGCTCGAACTGGTTCTGTACAGAGTAGGTTCTGGAGAAGGCAACCGCTAATGCGTGATTCCCGGGTATCGCAACGTCTGTTGCGGCAAACGACAAGGACCCGTTGGCGAGATTGACCCGGTCGCCCAGGGCGTCGGTGCCAAGCACTGCAGCATGCCGGGCGGACTCCACCCGCTTGACGGACTCGTCCCAGGGAAAGCGGTACCCGGACTGGGCGAGAGCGGCGGGAAATGCAACGCAGAGCGCAGCCAGCGCCATGGCCCTGCTGGGCCATGCGGTCATCGTATTCATTCTTCTCTCCCTTCAGACCGCACGCGGGCTGAAGGGACAATGTAGTCAAGCGCGCGCGGCCGCGCATCTGTTTTTTCTGACCGATGGGTCAGTCGCGGACTCCGGCGACAACGGCGATTAGCAGCAGTCCGTCACAAGCGCCAGCAACATGGCACGCGGCCCTTCAGCCCACCCAGCGCCGCGCGTTGTGGAACATGCGCATCCAGGGGCTGGGCGCCGCGGCCTCACCCGCCGTCCAGCTCATCTGCACGTTGCGGAACACGCGCTCCGGGTGCGGCATCAGCGCGGTGAAGCGCCCGTCGGCGGTGGTCACGCCGGTCAGGCCCCCGGGCGAGCCGTTGGGGTTGAACGGGTAGGCCTCGGTCGGCCGGCCCTGGTGGTCGACGAAACGCAGCGCGCGCACGACCTTCGCCGCATCGCCGCGCTGCGAGAAGTCGGCACGGCCCTCGCCGTGCGAGACGGCGATCGGGATGCGGCTGCCGGCCATGCCGGCGAAGAACAGGCTGGGCGAGTCCAGCACCTCGACCAGCGAGAGCCGCGCCTCGAATTGCTGGCTGCGGTTGCGCGTGAAGCGCGGCCAGTCCTGCGCGCCCGGGATCAGCGGCGCCAGCGCGGCCAGCATCTGGCAGCCGTTGCACACGCCGAGCGCGAAGCTGTCGCGGCGCGCGAAGAAGGCGGCGAAGGCCTCGGCCAGCGCCGGGTTGAAGAGGATGGAGCGCGCCCAGCCCTCGCCGGCGCCCAGCGTGTCGCCGTAGCTGAAGCCGCCGCAGGCGACGAAGCCCTGGAAGTCGGCCAGCTTCGCGTGGCCGCGCTGCAGGTCGCTCATGTGCACGTCGTGGGCGTCGAAGCCGGCGAGGTCCATCACGCGCGCCATCTCGAGCTGCGAATTGACGCCCTGTTCGCGCAGGATCGCAACCCTGGGTCGCGTGCCCTGCACGGCCGGTGCGGCCGGAGCGGCCGCCGGGTCGAACGTCAGGTGCTGGTGCAGCCCGGGGTCGGCCGGATCGCCGGCGGTGGCATGTTCGGCGTCCGCGCATTCCGGATGGTCGCGTTCCTTCGCGATGCGCCAGCTGACCTCGTCCCAGGCCTGCTGCAGTTGCTGCAGCGGGGCCGAGAACTGCAGCCTGGTGTCGCGCCAGACCTCGACGACGCCGCGGTCGTTGGTGCTGCCGATGGCGTGGCTCATGCGCGCCAGGCCATGCCGGCGCAGCACCGCGATCGCCTCGTCGCGCTGCGAACGGCGCATCTGCAGCACGGCGCCCAGTTCCTCGGCGAACAGCGCCTTCAGCGTCAGCGTGTTGCGGCGCTCGCCGACCTGCGCCGCCCAGTTCTTCGAGTCGCCGTACTCGGCGCGGCTGTCGGCGATGCCGTCGCCTTCGGTGACCAGGATGTCGACATTCAGGCTCACGCCGGTGTGGCCGGCGAAGGCCATCTCGCAGACCGTCGCCCACAGGCCGCCGTCGCTGCGGTCGTGGTAGGCCAGCAGCAGGCCGGCCGCGCGCAGTTCGTTGACGGCGGCCACCAGCGCCTTCAGTGACGCCGGATCGTCGAGGTCGGGCACGCCGTCCACCGCACGGCTGCCGTAGCGGCCGAGCACCTGCGCCAGCATCGAGCCGCCCAGGCGATTGCGGCCGCCGCCCAGGTCGACCAGGATCAGCGTCGTGTCGCCGACCGCGGCGCCGTCCGGGGTCGCTTCGCCGGTCTTCAGCTGCGGGGTCAGTGTGCCGCGCACGTCGGCCAGCGTCGCGAAGGCAGTGACGATCAGCGACACCGGTGCCGTGACCTGGCGCGCGGCGCCGTCGTCGCCGGTCCACTTGGTGCGCATCGACAGCGAGTCCTTGCCCACCGGGATGCCGATGCCGAGCTGCGGGCACAGCTCCATCGCCACCGCGCGCACGGTGTCGTACAGCGCCGCGTCCTCGCCCGGCTCGCCGCAGGCCGCCATCCAGTTCGCGCTGAGCTTGATGCGCTCCAGCTCGATGGGCGCCGCCAGCAGGTTGGTGATCGCCTCGGCCACCGCCATGCGGCCCGAGGCCGGCGCATCGACCGCGGCCAATGGCGTGCGCTCGCCCATCGCCATGGCCTCGCCGGCGAAGCCGGCGTAGTCCGCCAGCGTCACCGCGCAGTCGGCCACCGGCACCTGCCAGGGGCCGACCATCGGGTCGCGATGCGACAGGCCGCCCACCGTGCGGTCGGCGATCGTGACCAGGAAGCGCTTGCTCGCCACCGTCGGGTGGCGCAGCACGGCCAAGGCCACCTGCTCCAGCTTCACGCCGGTCAGGTCCAGCGGCGCATCGTCGCGCTCGACGCGCTGCACGACGCGGTGCATCTTGGGCGGCTTGCCCAGCAGCACGTCCATCGGCATGTCGATGACGTTCTCGCGCCCGTCGCCGACGACCAGCTGCCGCTCGGCCGTGGCGGTGCCGACGACGGCGAAGGGGCAGCGCTCGCGCTCGCAGATGGCCGAGAATTCGGCGAGTCGGCCGGGCGCGAGCGCCAGCACGTAGCGCTCCTGCGCTTCGTTGCACCAGATCTCGGCCGGCGACATGCCGGGTTCCTCGATGTGCACGGCGCGCAACTCGAAGCGTGCGCCGCTGCCGGCGCCGTGCGCCAGTTCGGGCAGGGCGTTCGAAATGCCGCCGGCGCCGACGTCATGCAGCGAGAGAATCGGATTGCCGTCGCCCGCTGTCGCGCCGTCACCAAGTGGCGCACCCATCTGCCAGCAGCGGTCGATCACCTCCTGGGCGCGTCGCTGGATTTCCGGGTTGCCGCGTTGTACCGAGGCGAAGTCGAGGTCCTCGTCGTTGCTGCCGGTGGTCATCGAGCTGGCGGCGCCGCCACCGAGGCCGATCAGCATTCCTGGACCACCGAGTTGCACGAGCAGCGTGCCGGGGGGCAACGTGCACGCCTTGAAGGATTGGTCGGCGGCAATGTTGCCGATGCCGCCGGCGATCATGATCGGTTTGTGATAGCCGCGCACCAGTTGCGTATCGCCAGTGCCGGTCAGTTGTTCGTAGCTGCGGAAATACCCCGCCAGGTTCGGACGGCCGAACTCGTTGTTGAAGGCCGCCGCGCCGACCGGCCCTTCGAGCATGATCGCCAGCGGCGATGCAATGCGCGTCGGACGGCCGTAGGTGGCGGTCGGCTGTTCCCAGGGTTGCGCAAAATCGGGGATGTTGAGATTCGAGACCGAGAAACCGCACAGCCCGGCCTTCGGTTTGGCGCCGCGGCCGGTGGCACCTTCGTCGCGAATCTCGCCACCGGAGCCGGTCGCGGCGCCCGGGAAGGGCGAGATCGCCGTCGGATGGTTGTGCGTTTCGACCTTGGCCAGGATGTGCGTGCGCTCTTCCCGGTAGCCGTAACTGCCGTCGGCACCGGCATGGAAGCGCCGTATGCTGGCGCCCTCGATGACCGAAGAATTGTCGGCATAGGCGACGACGGTTCCCGCCGGGTGGGCCTGGTGCGTTTCGCGGATCATGCCGAACAGCGTTTCATCGCGTGGCTGCCCGTCGATCGTCCAGGCAGCGTTGAAGATCTTGTGCCGGCAGTGCTCCGAGTTGGCCTGCGCGAACATCATCAGCTCGACGTCGGTCGGGTTGCGCTGCGCTCCCACGAAGAGATCGACCAGGTAATCCACCTCGTCGTCCGACAAGGCCAGCCCGAGCAGCCGGTTGGCTTCGACCAGTGCGCTGCGTCCGCCGGTCAGCAGATCGACACTGCGTAGCGGCTGTGGCGCAAAGTGCCGGAACAGCTCGCCAGTCTGCGCGAAGTCGTCGAGCACGCTCTCCAGCATGCGGTCGTGCAGCAGCGCGGCGATGCCTGCCCGATCGGCCGGCGCGCGCTGGTGCTGCCCGCCGGTCAGCCGATAGGCGATGCCGCGTTCGATGCGCTCCACCGTCGGCAGACCGCTGTTCAGCGCGATTTCGGTGGCCTTTGATGACCAGGGAGAGATGGTTCCGATGCGTGGCGTGACGAGGAAGAGCTCTCCGGCCGGTTCGCCGGCGGCCGGGCGTTCCTCCAGCAGGACGGCGAGCTGTCTGCGTTCGGCTGCGGGCAGTGGCTGTCGGGTCGCAACGAAGTGCCAGTAGTCGGCGCTGACGATCTGCGCGCCGGGTACGGCGAAGGTCAGGCGTTGCTGCAGGCCTTGCCGGCGGAAGGACGAGAAGGCGGGAGCGCCGCGAAGAAACAGGAGGTCGGCCATGGTGGGCTGGTCAAGAAAGCAGGTGGAGCTGCGTTGAGGGAAGCCCGGATTATAGCCGACCCGTCGTGCTTGCCGCGCCGCAGCATGCCGCTGCGCAGGCCGGCGAGTCAACATGAGCGGCTGCTCCAGGGCGCGGAGTTTTCCGGTGGCCGTGCGGCTGGGCTAGAATCGGGCCGAGGTCTGCCAAGCGTCCAATGTGAAACTCTTTTATACCGACGTTTTTGTCCTGCCGTTGCCGGTCGGTCATCGCTTCCCGATGGAGAAGTACGCCCGCCTGCGCGCCTGCCTGCGTCTTTCCGGCGAGTTTCCCGACGACGACTTCCACATCCCGCCCGCCGCCGGCATCGACCAGCTCTGCCTCGCCCACGACCCTGGCTATGTCGCGCGCGTGCTGCGCGGCGAGCTGACGGCCGGCGAACTGCGGCGCATCGGCTTTCCCTGGAGTGGGGCGATGGTCGAACGTTCACGACGCTCGGCCGGGGCGACGATCGCCGCCTGCCGGGCGGCCCTGGCCGAAGGCTGTGCGATCAACCTGGCCGGTGGCACGCACCATGCGCACGCGGCAGAGGGGGAGGGCTTCTGCGTCTTCAACGATGCCGCGATCGCGGCGCGCGTACTGCTCGCGGAGGCGCGGCTACGGCGCGTCGCGGTGGTCGATTGCGATGTTCATCAGGGAAACGGCACGGCGACCATCTGTGCCGGCGACGCGCGCATCTTCACCTGTTCGCTGCACGCCAGCCGCAACTTCCCCTTCGTCAAGGCGAGCAGCGACCTCGACATCGAGCTGCCTGACGGGACCGGCGATGCGGCCTACCTGCAGCAGCTCGCCCGGGCGCTGGAGGAGGTTTTCGAGCGCGCGCGACCGCAACTGGTGATCTATCTGGCGGGCGCCGATCCTTACCATGACGACCGTCTCGGCCGACTGGCGCTGAGTTTTGCCGGCCTGGCCAGACGCGACGCATTGGTCCTCGAAAGCTGTCGCCGCCGGCGGGTTCCGGTGGCCATCACGATGGCTGGCGGTTATGCGCGTCGGATCGACGATACGGTCAGCATTCATCGCCGGACGGTGCTCACCGCCCGGCGCCTCTTCGTTGCTCTCACGGCTTAGGAGACGACCATGAAAACAGGAATCCGATCCGAACCCCTCTATCGTGCTGCCGAGCTGCGCAGCATCGAGACGCTCGCTGCCGAACAGCCGCTGATGCAGCGGGCCGGTCTGGCCGCCGCTGATCTGGTGACCTCGCTGTGTCGCCTGCAGGGCGCAACACTGTTGATCCTCGCCGGGCCGGGCAACAACGGCGGCGACGCCTTCGTCGCCGCGCGCCATCTGCGCGAACGCCGCTTTGTCGTCAAACTGGTTTTTGCCGGCGAGTTCAGCCGCTTGCCCAAGGATGCCACCGCCGCCTGCAAGCGCTTCCTGGACGACGGCGGCACGCTGCTGGAGAGCATTCCTTCGGGGCAGCGCTGGGCACTGATCGTCGACGGCCTGTTCGGTATCGGTCTGCAACGGCCGGTCAGCGGTCGCTACGGCGAACTGGTGCTGACGGCCAATGCACTCGCCGTCCGCGACCGTTGCCCACTGCTGGCCCTCGATTGTCCGAGCGGCCTCGATGCCGACACCGGCAGCTTGTGCGGCGCCGCCATCCGCGCCAGCCACACGATAACCTTCATCGCCGGCAAGCCCGGCCTGCATACCGGCGATGGTCCCGACCACTGCGGCCATGTTACGGTGGCGGCCCTCGACCTCGACGCCGAGCGGCTGGCCAGGGCCACCGCACGAAGCATCGGCAGCGACCTGCTGGTCGACCATCTGCGCCCGCGCAGCCGGAACAGCCACAAGGGCAGCAACGGCAGTGCCGGCATTCTGGGAGGCGCGCCGAGCATGGTCGGTGCGGTGTTCCTGGCCGGCCGTGCCGCGCTCAGACTGGGCAGCGGTCGCGTCTATCTGGGCCTGCTCGACCCGCAGGCGCCGGCGCTCGATCCGCTGCAGCCCGAACTGATGCTGCGTCATCCGGACGCGCTGCTGACTGCTGCGCTCAGCGCGCTGGCCTGTGGGCCCGGCCTGGGCAACAGCGCTCAAGCGCGGGATCTGCTCGAGCGTTGCTGCGCGCTCGACCGGCCCTTGCTGCTCGATGCCGATGCATTGAACCTGCTCGCCAGTGAGCAGGTTCTGCAACAGGCGCTGCGGGCGCGCAGCGCCCCGACGCTGCGCACCCCGCATCCGACCGAGGCCGCCCGCCTGCTCGGCTGCGAAACGGCGACCGTGCAGGCCGATCGCCCGGCTGCAGCGCTGGAAATCGCCCGGCGCTATCAGGCGGCGACCGTGCTCAAGGGTTGCGGCAGCATCGTTGCCGTGCCCGATGGCCGCTGGTTCGTCAATACCACGGGCAATCCCGGCCTGGGCACGGCCGGCACCGGTGACGTTCTGAGCGGTTTCATCGTTGCCCTGCTGGCGCAGGGCTGGCCGGCCCTCGAAGCCTTGCTGGCCGCCGTGCATCTGCACGGCGCGGCGGCTGACGAGCGGGTGACCGGCGGTTGCGGCCCGATCGGTCTGACGGCCGGTGAGCTCATCGACAGCGCGCGCTCCGGCTTCAACCGCTGGATCGCGCATGGCCGATAGGCCGGGCAACGCGGCGCTGCCGGTTTCCGGTGTCCTGTTCTCCGCGCTGGATGCGACGGCGAAACACCTGAGCGCTTTCCTGGCCGTGCCGCTGCTGGTCTGGGCGCGCTATCTGGTGCACCTGCTGATCATGCTGGCGAGCGTTGCTCCACGCCTCGGGTGGCGCGTGCTGATCACCACTCACCCGTGGCTGATGGGCTTGCGCGGAGTGACGCTGGACGGCGTCATCCTGCTCGGACAACTGGCACTGAAAACTGCCACTGGCCGAAACTGAGCTTCCCTCGGTTTTTCGTCTTCCAAAGGGTGGGGTTCATGCGACCTGTTTTTCCTGATTCTGACTGCAGAGCCACTGCGCGATGAACTGCACAGGCGACAGATAGGCCAGGCTCGAATGCTGCCGCTTCCTGTTGTAGAAGACCTCGATGTACTCAAAGCTGGTGGCTTTCATGGCGGCATGGCTGCCATGCCGCACGCCAGGCACCCGCTCGTTCTTGAAGCGGTTGACCCAACTCTCGGTTGGCGCGT
>ERZ761607.4808-NODE-4808-length-11618-cov-5.377324_pt1 | contig 11618 bp, 8 predicted proteins | sample MGYA00511164_ERZ761607 | MGnify/ENA primary metagenome ERZ761607 (study PRJEB28899, sample SAMN02445080) | bioreactor sludge metagenome | biome: EBPR sludge | place: Australia: Brisbane, Thorneside Wastewater Treatment Plant | collected 2011-06-22 ...
GCACCGAATGGCTGGACGCCAGTGGATTGAGCATGAGTTGGTCCACATCAAGTCCGCAGCGACGAACACATTTGATGATGTTCTCGGCCGCACTCTGGGCGCCCGTCACGATATGGACCTTGGCCTCCAGGCGGATACCACTCATCCCGATCGGTTCCTTGACGTCCTGGCCATCGATCACGAACTCCTGCGGCTCCACCAACAAAAGGCGCTGGTCGGTCGAAATGTTGATGGCTTTGGCAGTTTCAACCACCCGATAGACATCCGCCGCCGTGACCTCTTTATCCTTGACCGCGACCATTCCGCTGGAGTTGATCCCCCGAATATGGCTACCGGTTATGCCGGTATAGACGCGGGTAATCTTGCAGTCGGCCATCAACTCGGCCTCCTTGAGTGCCTGTTGAATGCTTTGCACCGTGGCATCAATGTTCACGACAACACCCCGTTTGAGACCATTGCCCGGCGCGACACCCAAGCCCGCCAACTTGAGTTCGCCTCCCGGCAAGACCTCCCCGACCACCGCCATGACCTTGGCGGTGCCGATGTCCAGGCCAACGACCAAGTCCTTGTAGTCTTTCGCCATATACGTCTTTCTTTCTTATCGCTGTTGTGTCCTGGCCGCTGCGGACGGCGTCGGGGCCGCTGCGGTGTCCACCCTGCCAACACCGCGGATACGCAGCGCATAACCATCGGCATATCGAAGGTCAACCGTCTCCACATCGGAAACGGACCGTCCGTAGCGGGATGTCACCGATTCGATGGTCCGTACAAAGCGCTCTATCCGCGCGCGAACCTCGGTGAGCTCGCCACGACCCAACTCCATCGATGCACCTTCAACCATTTGCACTCGCCAGCCACCACGAGCCGTAAGCTCAAGCGACTCGACATCCCAGTCGATCTTCGAGAACACCGGTGCAAGAACCTTGTGCATCTCGAAGACCCGAACTGCCTGACTCTCAGGTCCGATGAACCGAACCAATGCCGCGACATCGACATCGCCTGCATTGGCCTCGAAGACTTCGCCATGGGTATTGACCATGCGGTTTTCGCCCTCTTCGCCCCACAACGCAACCGGGACATGTTCTTCAAGCCGAACTCGAAGGCGGTTGGGAAACTCGCGTTGCACTACTGCCCGTCGAACCCAGGGGACCTGCTCGAACGACGCGCGGGCCGACTGCAAATCCATCGTGACGAAATTTCCCGAAAGTCGCGGCACGGCATTGGCTCTCAGTGAGAGCGCATTTACCTTTGCCATCCCACTTTCAATGGTGATTCCAGCCACAGCACCCGCCGGGCTTCGCAAGACTTCTCGCACCAATCCCACCACGAATGCGACTGCGACACCGACAAAAAGTATGGCGGCGCAGAGGTTCATCAGGCGGACGTCCAAGGGAATCATGCGGCGCTCGTTCACACCCTTGCCTCCCTGATTCGAGCGGAATCAAGCGCCGCACGCTCCAACAGGTGAACACACAATGCGGAGTAGCTCATACCTGCCGCTCGGGCCGACATTGGCACAAGGGAATGCGAGGTCATGCCGGGACTGGTGTTCATTTCCAGCAAAAACGGCTTGCGGTCGCTGGCTCGAATCATCAAATCAGCACGCCCCCAGCCTCTGCACCCCAGCGACCGATAGGCCTGGACCACCATTTTCTGGATTTCGGTTTCCTCAGCGGCTGGCAACCCACTGGGAACCAGGTAATGGGTATCGTCGGAAAAGTACTTGTGCTGGTAGTCGTAAGCACCATCCGGCGCCACAATGCGAATGACCGGCAGGGCGCGTGATGAAGCACCCTCGCCGACCACCGGACAAGTGACCTCATCCCCGTCTATGAACTCTTCGCAGAGCACAACCGGGTCCATCCGCGAGGCCAAGGCAACCGCATCGGCCATTTCCGAGTAGCGAACAACCTTGGTCACACCAATGGAAGACCCCTCATGGGGCGGCTTCACGATCAAGGGAAACCCCAACTCATCCGGAACCCGCATGACACGCTCGCGCGTCTGCTCTCCCGGTACCAGCGCAACATAGCGGGGGGTTGCGAGTCCTTCAGCGAGCCAGAGTCGCTTGGTCATGACCTTGTCCATCGCGATCGCCGACGCCATAACCCCCGAACCGGTATACGGAATCCCGAGCAACTCGAGAGCCCCCTGGACCGTTCCATCCTCTCCGTGGCGACCGTGAAGTGCGATGAACACCCGGTCAAATCTCTCCCGCTTCAGGTCAGCCAGATCGCGATCCGCCGGATCGAAGGAATAGGCTTCAACCCCTTCCTGTCGAAGCGCATTTAAAACCCCCCCGCCGGACATAAGCGAAACCTCACGTTCCGCGGAGTCCCCGCCCATCAAGACCGCGACCTTACCCAGTTGCGTTGCGTTTCGCATCACCCTGCTTCTCCCGTTTGAGTTACATCCGCAGCGCACCCCAGCATTTCGACAATCCTGGCCGGCACTGACCCGATGGAACCGGCACCCATACAGAGGACCACATCGCCCGCACGCGCAGTGGTGACGACCACCCCGGGCAGATCATCTATTCGGTCAACGAAAACGGGCTCGACTTTGCCGGCGACTCTCAAGGCCCTGGCCAGAGTGCGACCATCGGCGGCGACAATCGGCGACTCCCCAGCCGCATAGACCTCCGACAGCAAAACAAGGTCCGCGGCTCCCAATACCTTCACGAAGTCCTCGAAACAATCACGGGTGCGGGTGTAGCGATGCGGCTGAAACGCCAGCACGATGCGCCGTCCGGGAAACGCCCCACGCGCGGCGGCCAAGGTCGCCGCCATCTCGACGGGGTGATGGCCATAGTCGTCTATCAATGTCCAGTGCCCTCCCTGGACCGGGTGATCGCCGTACCGCTGAAAGCGCCTGCCGACCCCCTTGAATTCGGCCAGCGCTCGCACGACGGCAGTGTCAGGAACGCTGAGCTCCGCCGCAATCGCGATTGCGGCCAATGCATTCAGCACATTGTGCTCGCCCGCCAGATTGAGCACGACGTCAAGGTCGGGAAGGGTCACTCCGTTGCGCCGTTGGGCAGTGAACCGCATGGCTCCGCCATCGGCGCGCACGTTGACCGCACGCACCTGGGCATCGTCGCTGAAACCGTACGTGGTGATCGGACACGAAACGTCGGGCATGATCTGCCGGATGACCGGATCGTCCACGCATAACACCGCAGCACCATAGAAGGGCATTCGGTGCAGGAAATCGACAAAGGCACGCTTCAGCCGAGAAAAGTCATGACCATAGGTTTCCATATGGTCCTGATCGATATTCGTCACCACCGCCATCACCGGCAGCAGGTTCAGGAACGAAGCATCAGACTCATCGGCCTCAACGACGATGTAGTCACCGCTACCCAATCGGGCGTTCGCTCCGGCGCTGTTCAAGCGCCCCCCAATGACAAAAGTCGGGTCCAGACCTGCTTCGGCCAGGACACTGGCGACAAGACTGGTGGTCGTGGTCTTGCCATGGGTTCCGGCGATGGCAATCCCCTGTTTCAGGCGCATGAGTTCCGCCAGCATCACAGCACGGGGAACAATGGGAATCTGCTTGCGGCGAGCGGCCACGACTTCTGGGTTTTCGGCCTGCACTGCCGTTGACGTGACCACCGCATCGGCACCTTCGACGTTGCCCTCGGCGTGACCCACATAGGTTCGAATTCCCAGATTCTGCAGCCTTTGCAAGGTTGGACTGTCAGACAGGTCCGACCCCGTGACCCGATAGCCCAAATTGTGCAAAACCTCGGCGATTCCGCTCATTCCGGAGCCACCAATACCCACAAAATGAAGTTGTCTGACCGCATGCTTCATTGCACCAACTCCTCACATGCCGCGACCATCTCGTCGCAAGCGTCCAGCTTTCTTTTCGTCCACGCAGCCTGAGCCTTTGCCCGCAAATCGTCACGGCTCAGCGCCTGCAGCGTCGCGGCCAGTCTGTCCGGTGTCAGATCACTTTGCTGCTCCAGCCATGCTGCGCCGCCTTCGCTGAGAAAACGGGCATTCGCTGTTTGGTGGTCATCGACCGCAAACGGAAATGGCACAAACAGGGCCGCCGCGCCAACGGCTGCGATCTCGGTGACCGTGCTGGCGCCGGCCCGGCAGACAATCAGATCAGCCTTCGCGAAGGCCGACGCCATGTCATCAATGAATGGCACCAGTTCGGCCTCTACCCCCGCTGCCTCATAACTCGAGCGCAAGTTCTCGATCTGCTTGCTCCCACTTTGGTGAACAACGATCGGTCGCTCCTGGGCAGGGATCAACGCCAGTGCGGCGGGCACCAGATCGTTCAAGGCCTTGGCACCGAGACTGCCACCGACAACCAACAAGCGCAGCGGCCCGGAACGCCCGTCAAAGCGCGCCGAAGGCATGCCCTGCTTGTGAAAGTCTTCCCGCAGAGGATTGCCAACCCACCGCGCTTTGGGCAGTACACCGGGAAAGGCGGAAAAGACTTTGTCGGCGATACCCGAAAGAACCCGATTGCTCAGCCCCGCGATAGCGTTCTGCTCATGAAGCAGCAAAGGCTTTCCGAGTAAAACACCCATCATCGCACCCGGAAAAGTCACGTAACCGCCCATGCCGATCAAAATGTCTGGACGAACCCTTCTGATGATCCGGACGCTTTCAAAGAAGGCCCGCAACAGTCGAAACGGGAGCAGTAGAAAGCGGGTTCCTCCCTTGCCCCGCACGCCTGACATCTCGATCGTCTCCAGCGGGAATCCCTTTGCTGGAACAATGCGGGCCTCCATGCTTTCGGCATTGCCCAGCCAGTGGACCCGCCATCCCCGCTGCCGCAGCAATTCCGCGACAGCCAAGCCGGGGAATATATGGCCACCCGTCCCGCCCGCCATCATGAGTGCGCAGGGTTTTCTCATGCCCGCCCACCACGCATCAATTGCCGGTTCTCCGCATCCACACGCAGAACCACCGAGATCGCAATCAGATTCATGAGCACGGCTGATCCGCCGTAGCTCATGAACGGAAGGGTCAGCCCTTTGGTTGGCAGGGCCCCGAGATTCACGCCCATGTTGATGAACGCCTGAAAGCCAATCCAGATGCCAACGCCCTGCGCAACCAGACCGGAGAACACCCGTTCCAGCGCGACCGCCTGCCGGCCGATGTGCATGATCCGTCGGGTCAACCAAAAGAAGGAAACAAGCACCGCCAGAAGACCGACCAAGCCGAACTCCTCACCGATTACCGCAAGCAGAAAATCAGTATGCGCTTCTGGCAGCCAATGCAGTTTCTCGACACTTCCTCCCAACCCGACCCCGAAAACTTCACCGCGGCCGATAGCGATCAGAGAATGGGATAGCTGGTAGCCCTTTCCAAGGGAGTGCTTCTCGCTCCACGGATCAAGGTAAGCAAATATTCGCTCCCTCCGCCATTCGGAAAGGGCGATCATGAGAGCGAAGGCAATAACCAGTACTGCGGCGATGAGGAAGAACATCCGCGCGTTGACACCACCCAGGAAAAGTATTCCCATCGCGATGACCGCAATCACAAGGAAGGCTCCCATATCGGGTTCGGCAAGCAAGAGCAATCCGACGATGGCGACCGCCGCCGCCATGGGAAGTACTGCACGAAAAAAGCGCTCCTTGACCGCCATGCGGCGCACCATGTATCCGGATGCGTAAAGAAGGACGGCGAACTTGGCCATTTCGGATGGCTGGAAGCCCATGAATCCCAGCGAGATCCAGCGCCGGGCGCCATTCACCACGACGCCGATGCCCGGGATGAGCACCAGGATGAGCAATACGATCGATCCGACGAAGAGCCAAGGGGATACACCCTCCCATGTCCGCAGCGGAATTTGAAAAACCAGCAATGCAGCAACAAACGCGACGGCCAGAGAGATCAGGTGACGTACAAGAAAATGGGTCGATGAGTACCGAGCGAAGCGTGGGCTATCGGGCAAAGCGATCGATGCCGAATACACCATGATGACGCCTGCAACCAGAAGTCCGACAACAACCCAGACCAGTGCCTGGTCGATACCCGGGGCATGGGTCATCTCGTCGCCAAAACGGGGAGGCTGGGCTGCGCCACTGGCACGAGAGAAACGTTTCATACCGGCCGAATCTTGCAAACGCAGACCCAACGCAGAGAAACTGGAAGCCCATTGAGTCATGGCACTGACCCCTGCGCTTGCCCTTCATCCAAGGCAATCGCCCTGACTTCATTGAGAAAAACGTTCGCTCGGTGCTCGTAGTTTCGGAACATGTCCAGGCTCGCGCAGGCCGGAGACAAAAGAACAGCATCACCCGGTTGCGCCGCTCGCCGAGCAGCCCGAACCGCCTCTTCCAGGGATGGATGCTGATTGAGCGAAACACCAGTCGGTTGAAGCGTGCGTTCGATGACGGCTGCGTCACGCCCGATCAGATGAACACTGCGCGCGAACCGGGACACTGGACCCACCAGTGGCGAGAAGTCTTGACCTTTACCATCTCCACCGAGGATGACAACAAGCTTGCGATCACCACCCAGCCCGATGAGGGCTGCGACGGTCGCGCCGACATTGGTCCCTTTGCTGTCATCAAAGAACTCGACTCCGTCAATCAGGCCAATCGGCTCCACACGGTGGGGCTCACCACGGTATTCGCGAAGTCCATGCAACAACATCGCGAGGGGGCAGCCCGCCGAAGTCGCGAGTGCCAGTGCCGCCAGAGCATTGCCTGCATTGTGTCGCCCGCGAATTCGCAAGGCATCGACGGGCATCAGTCGCTGTATGTGCACGGGCGCCTCGCCCCCCCCCCCTCGCCGCCTCACCGGCTCTTCCCCCGCTACGGCACGGCAAAGCCAGGTCATGCCGTTTACGCTTTCGAGCCCCCAATCTCCCACCGCCGACGGAGTATCGAGGCCAAAACTGCTCCAACTCCTTACCGGCCGCCCTTTCGAAGCGGTTGGTTTCATGGCCCAAACCCGGGAATCATCCCGGTTGAGAATCATCAGCCCATTGGCACCGAATATCTTGGCCTTCGCGGCTGCATAGTCCTCCATATCGCTGTGCCAATCCAGATGGTCTTCCGATACGTTGAGCAACACTGCCGCCGAGGGTTCGAAGCTTCGCGCATAAGCAAGTTGAAAACTCGACAACTCCAGCACCCAGACTTCGGGAAGGTCGCCGCTATCGAGTTTCCGGGCTAGGGTATCGAGCAATGTTGGCCCGATGTTCCCCGCCACGGCCACCGACAGACCCGCCCGTTCGATCAACTGCCCTGTCAACGACGTGACGGTCGTTTTCCCGTTGGTTCCGGTAACCGCCAGGACAGCCGGGCGATACGCACGCTCTGCGTACAGTTGCGCAAGGGCATCACCGAACAAATCCAGTTCACCGCTGAGAACAATTCCCTCGCTTCGTGCCGCGGCAGCCAGTGGGGCAAGAGCCGCCGGCGAGAGACCAGGGCTGCGCAGTATCAGATCAAAAGGCCCATGACGCAGGAGCCCCTCATCAAGTGCTCCGCCCACCCTTTCAACTGTCGGCAACTCGGACTCGAGTGTCGCGAACCCAGGTGCATCCACACGCGAATCGGCCACCACAACCGAGGCGCCCTGTCGACAACACCAGCGGGCCATGGCGAGGCCGGAGGCCCCCGAGCCCAGTACGAGAACATGACAGTCTTTCAGAGTCATCGTACTCATCGAAGTTTCAAGGTCGACAGACCGGCCAGGCACAACAACATGGTCACGATCCAGAACCGAACCACGACTTGAGTCTCTTTCCAACCACTCTTTTCGAAGTGGTGGTGCAGCGGCGCCATCTTCAGCAGGCGTCTGCCTTGACCATGCTTCCGTTTGGTGTACTTGAACCAGGTAACCTGAAGCATCACCGAGACGGCCTCCGCGACAAAAATGCCTCCCATGATGGCCAGGACGATCTCCTGGCGAACGATCACCGCAACCGTTCCGAGCGCAGCGCCCAAAGAAAGCGCACCGACATCGCCCATGAAGACCTGTGCCGGATGGGTGTTGAACCACAGGAAGGCCAATCCGGCACCGGCCATGGCAGTGCAGAAGATCAAGAGTTCGCCAGAACCCGGAATGTGGGGAAGAAAGAGGTATCGGGAAAAAACAGCGTTGCCAGTGACATAGGCGAAAACACCCAAGGCGGAACCCACCATGACGACCGGCATGATGGCCAGGCCGTCCAGCCCGTCGGTCAGGTTCACCGCGTTGCTTGATCCGACGATCACCAGGTAGGTGAGGATCACGAAGCCGAACACACCAAGTGGATAGCTGATTTCCTTGAAAAATGGCACCAGCAGTCCCGCCTTCGGGGGCAAATCAACTGAAAAGCCTGACCTGACCCAGTTCAGGAACAACTCCACAACTCGGGAGTTTGAGCTTTCCGAGATGCTGAAAACCAGGTAAAGAGCCGCCAGCAAGCCGATCGCGGATTGCCAAAAGTATTTCTCGCCGGAGCGCATCCCTTCTGGGTCCTTGTTGACGACCTTTCGCCAGTCATCGACCCAGCCGATCGCGCCGAACCCCAAGGTTACAAGCAAGACGATCCAAACGAACCGATTGGACAGATCGGCCCACAGCAGGGTCGACGCTGTGATCGACAACAGGATGAGAACGCCCCCCATTGTTGGGGTTCCTGACTTGCTCAGATGGGTTTCCATCGCATACCCGCGAATGGGTTGACCGATCTTCAGTTCCCGCAAACGACGAATGACCATGGGTCCGGCAAAGAGCCCGATCAGCAAGGCCGTTACCGCGCCCATGACCGCCCGAAAAGTCAGATACTGAAATACCCTGAAAAAGCCGAACTCAGGAGAAATGCTCTGCAACCATTGGGCAAGGTTAAGCAACACAGGCAACCCCTTTCTCGCACTGCCCCTGAACCCAAGTTCGGGCCAGTTCGACAGCCCTCTCCATCTTCATGAAGCGCGACCCCTTGACCAGCACACTGCGAGCCGATGGAAGCGCCTCCGTCAGGGCGTGTTGGAATTCGTCCCATGAACGGAAATGAGTCGCCTGAGGACATTCCTTGGCGACTTCGGCGGACAGACTGCCCAAAGTCAGCACCCGGTCGACTCCACACTGAGCGGCGTAGCGGCCAATTTCCGCATGCATCGCGGCCCCTTCGACACCCACCTCGCCCATATCGCCCAGCACCAGGAGACGTGGACCGGGGAAACTGCACAACAAATCAACCGCAGCAAGCACCGAATCGGGGTTCGCGTTGTAGGTGTCATCCACCAGGGTCCACTCGACGCCGGCGACAAGCCAGGCCGCCGCCATGGAGCGGCCCTTGACAGGAACAAACCGGTTGAGGCCGATTTCAATTTCCGCCAGAGGCACTCCGGCCGATACGGCACAGGCTACAGCGGCCAGCGCGTTGCGAACGTTGTGCAGACCAGCAATAGCCAATCGGAGATTCACCACCCCTTCGGGCGCATCCACCGACAATTTCCATGTACCGCGCTCCCAGATCGGCGGCTCCGACAGACAGACGTCGGCATTGGGCGCATGCCCTCGATCCAACGCAAACGTGCACATACGACGCCCGGCGACCATTTCACGCCAAAGCCGGGTGAAGCCGTCATCTGCGGGGAAAACAGCTACACCGTTCGCGCCCAATGCATCAAAAACACTGCCGTTCTCTCGCGCCACAGCTTCGACGGAATGCATGTATTCCTGATGTTCGCGCTGGGCATTGTTGACGAGGGCGACCGTAGGCGAGGCCATGTTTGCAAGGCAGGCAATCTCACCTGGATGGTTCATTCCCAACTCTACGACGGCCACCTCATGACTTTGCCGCAGGTTCATCAACGTCAGCGGGACTCCAATATCGTTGTTCAGGTTTCCCTGCGTCACCAATGCCTGGTCCGCTTTCCATGCCCGCAAGATGGCACCGATCATCTGGGTAACCGTCGTTTTGCCGTTGCTGCCAGTCACCGCAATCAGCGGAATCGCAAACTGGTCCCGCCACCGAGTCGCCATCTGTCCCAATGAAATACGTGCGTCATCTACCAACAAACCGGACAGCCCCGATTCGATCAATCGAACACGTTCCAGACGACTGCACAGGGCGGCATTGGCTCCGGCGGCCTTTGCCTGTACGAGGAACTCGGATCCATCAAATCGATCCCCTTTCAATGCGACGAAAAGGTCGCCAGGTCGCAGGTTTCGGGAGTCAGTTGATACCCTGGACCAGCGGACCGATCCTTCGCCGACAAGTTCGCTTCCTGGGAGCCAGTCCCGCACCGTCATCAGATCGCAGTTGTCATTCATTCTGAAACCTGTCCTGGATTGAAGCGCGAGAGCGGGACTTCAGAGCTATACGCGCATGCGCTCTGTCGGAGAACGGAACGCGCAAACCGCACGACTCCTGGTAAGTCTCGTGGCCTTTTCCCGCAAGAAGAATCACATCCTGCTTGTCTGCCGCGTTGATGGTTTGCGCAATCGCCCGGGCTCGGTCAAGTTCCACGACCACCGATTCAGGACCAGAGAATCCTGCTCGAATGGCGTTCACAATCGCCATGGGATCTTCGGACCTCGGGTTGTCACTGGTAATAACGACGCGATCAGCCCCAGCCTCGGCGACCGCGCCCATGATCGGCCGCTTGATCGGGTCGCGGTCACCACCACAACCGAATACGCACCACAGGCGTCCGCCGCGAAGCGTCGCAATGGACCTTGCGGTGGCGAGGGACTTGTCCAAAGCGTCCGGCGTGTGCGCGTAATCGACCAGCACGGTCGGAGAAAGCGCTGCGTCGACCACTTCCATCCGGCCCGGTACGGGTGGAAGGCTGGAACACGCCTCGGCCGCCTCAAAAAGTGAGTGGCCCTGAGACCTCATCGCAGCAATCACCGCCATCAGATTGCTGACGTTGAAAGTCCCAAACGCTTTGGAGATCACTCGTGTGCGTTCGACACCCTCCTGAACCGAGAAAGTGACGCCGGAAGGCAGCAAGCGAATATCGACCGCCACAAGACGGGCGTCACAAGCGTCAACGCCATAGGTCCACAGATCAAGCCCGCGGTCGGTAGCGAGACGACACAACTCGCGCCCTTTGGGATCATCCAGATTGATAACCGCGGCGCCAAGATCAGGCCACTCGAAAAGCGCCCGCTTCGCGGACCAGTAGGCTTCCATCGTGCCGTGGTAGTCGAGGTGGTCCTGAGTGAAATTGGTAAACACACCAACCTGAATCGCGCTTCCCGCCAGGCGCTCTTCGGCTATCCCGATCGAGGAAGCTTCGATGGCACATCGCGTACATCCCCGGTCAACGAAATCGCGAAAGCTTTCCTGAAGGACGACAGGGTCAGGAGTGGTCAGGCCGGTTGATAACAACTGGCCTGCACGCCCAATACCCAAGGTGCCAACGACGCCGCAGGCACCCGCCACACCCGCGACCCGGTCGAATGCGTGCGCCAACCACCAGGTTGTCGACGTTTTTCCATTGGTTCCGGTCACTGCGATCACTTTCAAGGACCGCGACGGATGTTCATGGAAAGCCGCAGCAATCCGGCCCGACGCCGCCTTCAACGAAGGAATGGCGGCAATCCGCGCATCCTCCAGGTCGAACGCTTCTACTCCGTCTTGCTCAATCAGACAGGCTGCAGCCCCATCGCTGTCTCTTATACACATCTGACGCTGCCGACGAA
>ERZ761607.4811-NODE-4811-length-11606-cov-6.694312_pt1 | contig 11606 bp, 13 predicted proteins | sample MGYA00511164_ERZ761607 | MGnify/ENA primary metagenome ERZ761607 (study PRJEB28899, sample SAMN02445080) | bioreactor sludge metagenome | biome: EBPR sludge | place: Australia: Brisbane, Thorneside Wastewater Treatment Plant | collected 2011-06-22 ...
GGCGTGCATGAGCTTGCGATCAGCCCGCCGGTGTTGTGGGAGGAGCAGCGGTCGCGGATTGGCTTTGTTGGCGAGGAATTCCGGCGGAACTGATCTGCAGCCGTATCCCGAGCATCTGCTCGGTTGCCACAAAGCCAATCGAAACTATTTTGGGTGAGCGTGGGATCAAACCGGGGTCTCGCCAACTGGGAGGTAATCGCCGACATCGTCGTCGCGTAAACTGATGTACTCCAAGCGCCACTGGTCTACCCGTCTCAGGTCGGCTAGTGTCATGTGCGTGTCGGCGACCGCCTCGCACGCGTCGAGGGCGATCTCGTCAGCGACATCTGCTTTGCCATACGCGTTTTCGAACTGCTGGCGAATCTGCAGGGCTACTCGTTCGGCCGCTTGCCTCGCTCCAGGACCGCCCTCTATAGCGTCATAAACTACAGAGATCGACATGGCGTAGGGTTTGCCGCTGGCGATTTCTTCGCCTCTTTGCTCTCCCAAATCGAAGAACAGTCCTACGAGATGTCGTGCGTCGGGCGCGATGATCTTGGCGATCTGCTGCTCAACCGTTCGTCTACCTACCTTCTTGCGCAGCCGGTGCTCGAAGGCGTTGGGAAATGCAGGGCGTCCGTAGCGGGCCGCAAGCCATTGTTTCAGGACACGCTTTGCGTCAGGTGGCAGTGCTACGGACGAGTCCTTTATTGCGAATTCTAAGAAGTCGGCTTTCGACACCTGTCGTCGTCCAGTTTGCCGTAGATCGAGAACCAAAGAACCACTATTGCGCTGCTTTAATACCAGGTGCAAGCGACGCGGGTTCTTGGCGTAGGACAGGTTGGGGTCCGGTTTGGGCTCGGTCACGACCTGTTCCGCTATGATCACCTCCACGAATGTCTCTGCTTCATGACATAAATCACAGTCGTGTGAAATGACGACAACCCTACATTTGGCATAGCCGGTCTGGGCCAACCGTAATGCGATGGCCGCATCACATGTAATCAGGTCGCCCTGTCGCCAGTCAGTGTCACCTCCGAACATCCAGGACCCCTCTATTGGAACTACTCAGCGGAGCCGGGGATGGAAACCGAAGTCTGCCAATCGGCCGTCGGCTTGGTTGTCGATCCCGATAGCCCCGAACTGGCGTAAAGCGCGTCCATAGCCTTGGCTTCAGCAATCAACGTTTGTACATCCTCCTGGCGCAACTTTCCTTCAGGTAGGAGTTCTAGCAGCGATCGGCCATCGAACGCCTTCATCTTCAGCAACGCTGAAGCGCGAGACACTCCTGCGTCACGGAAAGCATCGGCTACACGGCTGAGTGTGACAATCCGCTCACGCTTGTCAGGCTCAGGTGTGGCATCATCGCTGAGCCACTTGTAGATCGCTTGGCGTGAGACGCCAAAGGCTATGGCTAGATCAGAAATGGCTGGGTTTAACACCTGCCGAATGTTGGAGAGATGCTGTGCAGCCGTGCGCACATCTGGGCGTTCCGCAGAGCTTTCGCTCTGCGGAACTACATCGACTATGAACGGCACTCGGGCTTGAACCAAGGTGCGCCAATCTTCAGTTCGGTTCAACTTGTAGACAGTGCCGGTACCGATAAGCGTGAGCGCGGAACCAAACACCGCAAAAGCCGCTGTCGCGGCGGCTCCCATTGATTGCCGAGAAGTCTGTGGAATAACGAATGTGCTCATGGTCTTACCTCAGGCAAGTTCAAGCCCACACAGTGCGGGCATGGTTCGTCGCTGTCGCCTTGAAAACGTCCGTGATCGTCGCGTGTAGAACGGTCAGTTGCTCCCCAATCCTATCGAAATCGAGAGGCATGTGCCCTTCGGCATAGTGATCGGTATCGATCACCGCATGCGGTTTGCCTTCCTTGATGTCAAACCTCGACATTGGGAGCAACCCATTTGGCACCATATCCGGGGGGAAACTCAGCGGCGCGTTCATTCGATAAACCCGAGCCACCAATGTTCCTTTGGGGAGGAGCGGGCCGGTGGAAGTCTCGAACACCGATTCGCTGAGGGCATACTTGCGAGCAGCATTAAACCCAATGCCATGCAGCCCGTCAACGAGATACTCCTCGACCGTCTCGTGCGGGTGCGGCAGTACGGCGTCAAGGTAGCGCAGTCCTAGCCGACTGACGTGATCAAGAGCCACTACCTCGTGCACGGCTTTAAGTCCGCGCAGGAGTTCAGGGATGAACTGCTCACGCGTTTTGTAATGGGTTGTGTGGAACGTTATCGCTGACGGCCCAAGGATGAAGCCGGCCGTACGGTCGCTGCGGGTGATTAGCCAAGATAAGGTGTGTGCAATTTTCGGTTCGGCTTGGTCTGGGCCAGTGCCGGAAACGATGAGGTGCGTGATCTGCTGAGGCTCAAACAGCGGATAGCCCTCGCGACGCAGGCGATCCTGCACTTGGTCCACATACTTGGCCATTGCGGCAACGGGATTGAAGTGTGCTTGCGCCAAGGCGTAACACACCGGGGCATTCGACATTATTTCACTCACGAGAACGCCTCCTGGTGGCGGGTGGTTAACATAGCGATTGCGGTCCTCAGTTTACACTCTGGTTGACATTTCGACCAGTGAAGAGTTTCAGAAAAGGAGGCTTGATAGGGATTTAATCACGCAACCAGACTGGGCCATTGAGCGCGGCGGCCGAGGACGACGGTTCGCGTGACGACCCGTTCCTGATTGATTGCCTCGATCCCTGTTTCCGTAACGCGAATCCTGGGAAACAACTCGCCAACAAGCAAGATTTCCAGCATCTTGATTCCTCTTTACTCTACGGCCATTTCCACCGCCTACCGATGCCACGAATCAACCGCCTGATCGGACCACCTATAAGCCGTTGATTTGTAATGAGCAAATTTGAAGCGCTCGTGGACTTCGGACCTCAAACGGAGATCGAGGCGGAGAGAAGAATGCCCCGGAGAGAGTGAAAACGGCCAAATCCGGGCGCCTGTGCGAAACGCCGAAGTCCACAGGCTTCCGCACGAACCCGCGCAAACACCCGGGAGCACGCAAAAAAAGACCAACCCGATGAGGGGTTGGTCTTCTTGTCTGGTGGGCCCGCAGGGACTTGAACCCTGGACCAAAGGATTATGCTTACCACTACGGCTTTCGCCGCCTCATTCGAGTTTGTGGTCTGGACTATACCTTCCCGTTACAGGCTGGCCGTCTAGTCTCTACACCTTCCCCCGCGCTACAGGTGGGGGCTTGGCTCGGTATTGGCGTCGCCCGCAGGCCCCAGCTTCCACCGAATTTGACCAGTTCTACCCGCCACCAGCGTGCTGCTGACGACGGGCAACCCATGAAACCAGCCACTCATCAGACGATGTCCAGGCTGGCCTCGCTAAGTCCTCTGCTCTAACCAACTGAGCTACAGGCCCGGGACGGAATTCTACAGACTTCCGCGCACTTCCGCTTCGCTGAGGCAGTTTTCGATGCGCTCGGTGGTCTGGGCGATATCTTCGTCGAGACCGATCGAGAAGCGGATCAGGCCGTCGCGCAAGCCGGCCGCTTCACGCTCTGCGGGCGGGATCTCCGAGGAGGTGCTGTGGCCGGGGGTATTGAACAGGGTCTTGAAGTAGCCGAGGCTGACGGCCAGGTAGCCGACCTTGTCGCGCTGCATCAGCGTCATCAGGCGGTTGGCAGCGGCCAGATTGCCAACGTCGAGGGTGAGCATGCCGCCGCAGCCGTAGCCGGGGTTCATCAATTGTGTGAGCAGCTGGTGATGCGCATGGCTGGCCAGCCCCGGATAGTGCACCGCGTGCCCCAACTCCTCGAGCCGGCTGGCCAGATACAGAGCGTTGGCCCCGTGCTGGCGCAGGCGGATGTGCAGGCTATGCAGGTTCTTGAGGATGCTCGCCGCGCGCGTGCTGTCGAGAACCGGGCCAAGCAGCATGCTTGGTCCGGCGTTGATGTCGTTGAGGTGGGCAATGAAGTCGTGCGAAGAGACGACGCAGCCTGCGACACAGTCGCTGGTGCCGTTGACGAACTTGGTCAGGCTGTGCACGACGATGTCGGCGCCATGGCGCAGCGGCGACAGGATCATCGGCGTGAAGGTGTTGTCGACCACCAGCTGCGCGCCGTGTTCGTGGGCAATCGCGGCCAGCGCCGGCAGGTCGGCGACTTCGAGCAGCGGGTTGCTGAGCGACTCGCAGTAGACCACGCGGGTGCGTGGCGTCATCGCTGCGCGCACGGCGTCGTGATCGCGGAGGTCGACGAAGCGCGTGCTGACGCCGAAGCGCGGCAGCAGGTTCTTGAGCAGGGCGTAGGTGCCGCCGTAGATGCTGCGCCCGCAGACGACCTCGTCGCCGGCGCTGCACAGGGTCATCAGCGTGGTGCTGATGGCGCCCATGCCGGAGGCCATGACCTGCGCCGATTCGCCGTCTTCCATGCGCTGCAGGGCGCTGGCGAGATACTTGTTGGTCGGATTGAAGTGGCGCGAGTAGAGGAAGCAGCCCTCGATCTCGTGCTCGAACAACTCCTCCATGCGCTCCGGGCTCAGGAAGGTATAGGTCGAGGAGTCGGTGATCGACGGATTGACGTCGCCGAATTCACCGAAGACGAGGTAGTCCTGGACACGCGATGCGGGACTGAAGGCCATGTCGATACCCTCCTGATGCGCATGCAAAAGGCAAACGTAGCACGCCAGGCGTGGATGAAGAAGTGCCGGCGCCCGAGCTTTCTCCCCGCTGTTGGAATGTACTGAAGCCGAGAAAAGCACTTGACCGCCGGCGTGTTTTGCCCGTCAATGATCGCCGCGGGGCAAGCGCTGGGCACTTTGCCTGCGCTTGCTGCCAAGGCCCTCTTCGCAGGCCCCCAGGCCGTGGCGCCTTGTGAACCAATAGGGAAGACGAATATGTACAGTAATCCACGTTTCCAGATCGCGGTTCTGCCCGGCGACGGCATTGGCCCCGAAGTCGTGCGCTCCTGCCTGACCGTGCTCGAGGTGCTCCGCGAGCGCCTGGGTGGCATCGGCTTCAACTTCCGACAGCTCGAAGGGGGCGCTGGGCATTATGAAAAGACCGGTGCCGTGTTCTCGGACGAGACCCTGAGCGAGTGTCGCAAGGCTGATGCCGTGCTCCTGGGCGCCATGGGCCTGCCGCAGGTCTGTTATCCGGATGGAACCGAAGTCTCTGCCCACTTTGATTTGCGCATGGCGATGGATATTTACGCAGGTCTGCGCCCGATTCGTGCCTATCCGCGTTTGCCGCTGCTCCTGGCTGACAAGCGCGCGGCCGAGATTGATCTGGTGGTGGTGCGCGAACAGAGCGAAGGCCTGCTTTCGTCGCACGGTCGCGGAACGCTCGAAGACGACCGCGTACGCGAAACGATGGTCGTTTCCCGCCACGGCAGTCGCCGGGTAGTCGAGTTTGCCTTCGAACTGGCCGGGCGACGGGCCAAAGGCAAACGGCGCCCGGGCAAGGTGACCTGTGTCGACCAGGCCAACCTGTTGGCCTCGATGGCCCTCTTTCGCAAGGTGTTCGGCGAGGTCGCTGCCGCGCATCCCGAAATCGAGACCGAATACGCACATGGCGATACGATCGCCGCAAACCTTGTCAAAGCCCCCTGGAATTTCGATGTGCTGGTGACCGAGAACGCGCTTGGCAGACTTCTTGCCGATTTCTCGGCGGCTCTGGCCGGCAGCCAAAGTCTGGCGCCAAAGGCCGATATCGGCGATCGCTACGCGATCTTTCAACCTGCGCATGGCAGCGCAGCGGAGCGGGCCGGTCAGGGCAGCGCCAACCCGGTCGCCCAGATCCTCGCGGCGGCTCTGATGCTCGATTGGCTCGCCGACCAGCACGCCGAGCCGCGTCTGGCGCATGGCGCACGCATCCTCGAAAATGCCGTCGACAAGGCGATGTCCTCCATCTGGCCGATCGAGTTCGGCGGCGAGGATGGCACGGCGGCGATCACTCGCGCGGTCATCGCGCACATACGCGGCTGATCTTCTGCGTGCCGGTCGCTTCGCCACCTTGCCTTTCCTGGCTTCGTCCGCGACCGCGGCCAACTTTCGAGCCGCCAATGACGGGCAGACAGCCTGCTAGAATGGCGGCCGTTTACCCGAACAAGGATCATGCTCATGAGCTCAGTAGCTAGCAAGACCGACGACCCGGTGCTGGAATGCGTCGAACGCCAGACCGGCGAGTCTCCCAAGTGTGCGGTGATCTGGCTGCACGGGCTCGGTGCCGACGGTCATGACTTCGAGCCGATCGTCGACGAGTTCGACTTCGATCAATTGCCGGCGCTGCGCTTCGTTTTCCCGCACGCGCCGATGCGCGCGGTGACCATCAATGGCGGTTTCGTGATGCGCGCCTGGTACGACATCATTTCGCCCGATTTCGCGCCGGGCAGGGAAGAGGCAGACGGCGTGCGGCAGTCCGCGCAGCAGGTCGAAGCGCTGATCGCGCGCGAGAACGCGCGCGGCATTCCCGACGCGCGCATCGTCCTGGCCGGTTTTTCGCAAGGCGGGGTGATTGCCCTGCACGCCGGCCTGCGCCACCCGCAGCGGCTGGCCGGAATCCTCGCGCTGTCCTGCTATTTGCCGATGACCGACACTCTGGCTGGCGAGGCGTCCAAGGCGAATCGCGACGTGCCGATCTTCATGGCGCACGGACAGAACGATCCGGTCATCCCCTACGACTTCGGCAAGCGCTCGTCCAAACTGCTGAAAGGCGAGAAGTACGCCGTCGAGTGGCACAGCTACGCCGCCGAGCACACGGTGTGTTACGAAGAGTTGCAGGACATCGAAGCCTGGCTGCACAAGGTGCTCGCCGACGTTTGCTGAGCATGTTGCCCTTGCGCTATCTGGCGGGCTACCCGGACGATCTGCAGCAGCAGGTGCGCGCGGCGATTGCCCAGGGCGCGCTCGAAGCGATGCTGCGCGCCAGATATCCGGGCACACACGCGGTACGCAGCGATGCTGCCCTGTACGACTACACGCTGGCGCTCAAGAACCGCTTCCTGCGCAACGCCGATTCGCCGGCCAAGGTGCTTTTCGATAGCCGCCTGCAGCTCACCGCAAACGCCCTCGGAACCAATGGCAAGCTGGCCCGCGTGCAAGGCGGCAAGATCAAGCGCAAGCACGAAATCCGCGTCGCCAGCGTGTTCAAGGAAGCGCCGCCCGAGTTCCTGAAAATGATCGTCGTGCACGAACTGGCGCACCTCAAGGAGCGCCAACACGACCGCGCTTTCTACCAGCTGTGCAGCCACATGGAACCGGCCTATCACCAGCTCGAGTTCGATCTGCGCCTCTATTTGACGCAGCGCGAGTTGAGCGGCTTGCCGGGCGCATGACGCCGGGCCAAAGGCACCAGATTCCCTATCGGCGTCGCTCGCCGCTTTCCCGGTGCAGGACTAAGGGCTAAACTCGTGCCTAATCCATGTAAAACACAAGGGAAATGTCATGCGCCGAGTTGTCTTCAATCAGAAAGGTGGTGTCGGGAAATCGACGATCGCCTGCAATCTGGCCGCCGTCGGCGCCGCCCGCGGGCGGCGGACTTTGCTCATCGATCTCGACGCGCAGGCCAATTCCTCCCGCTATCTGCTCGGCCGGGCCTTGGAAACGCAGGAGAAGACCCTGGCGCACTTCTTCGACGATCTGCTCGGCCTGAAGCTCTTTCCCGACGCGATCGAGGCCTATGTGGTGCACTCGCCGTTTGCCAATCTCGATGTGCTGCCTTCGGACTCCCGCCTGGAGGAGCTGCAGTTCAAGCTTGAATCGCGCTACAAGATGTACAAGCTACGCGAGGCGCTCGACAAGCTGCAGGCTTACGACGATGTCTTCATCGATACCCCGCCGGCGCTGAATTTCTTTACCCGTTCGGCGCTGATCGCTGCCGATACCTGCCTGATTCCTTTCGATTGCGACGATTTTTCGCGCCGTGCCCTGTACAAGCTGATGGAGAGCGTAGCCGAGATCCGGAGTGACCATAATCGCGAGCTGCGCGTCGAAGGCATCGTCGTCAACCACTTTCAGGCGCGCGCCAACCTGCCGACGCAGCTGGTCGAGGAACTGCGCGCCGAAGGCCTGCCGATCCTCGATGCCTTTCTGTCGGCGTCGGTCAAGATCCGCGAATCGCACCATCAGGCGCTGCCGATGATCCACCTCGATCCGCGCCACAAGCTGAGCAGCGAATTCGGGGCACTGTACGATCTGCTGTCGGTGCAGGTCTAGCTGGCGGTCGGAGCGACACGGCTTGCGACGCGGCTGCTGAAGCGCCGCGCCAGCGCCGCTTCAGCATTTTTCCGCCGGGCCGTCCGAGATCCACTCCTTGATCTGCCGATAGACGCGGACATCCTTGAGCAGGCGCATGTGAGCGAGCCTGCCCAGACTGGCACTCTGCACGTCGCCGTCGATCGCATGCGCGGTCGCGCTGCCCGGCGTCACCAGGCCGTCGCCGATGAACCTGCCCAAGGGGTGATCTTCGTCGTCGCTCAGGCTGGCGCCGAGAAAACGGAAGGCGATGTGCGCGTGCGCGGCAGCCTGCCGCGGCACGCCAGGGCCGTGTCGAAGATCCTTGATCCCCTGACTGCGCGTGCTGGCGATAGTGCCCAGCGGCGCGGTCATCTTCGAGAGGTTGAGCGCCGCGTTGGTCAGCTGCCCGAGGCGCTCGACCCGCGAACCCAGGATCGGTGATCCGAGGCAGATCAGCATCCGCACCGCCTTCGGCCAAGCAAGCGCGTGGCTGGCCGCATGTTCGCAGGCGGCGAGCGCGAGCAGCCCGCCCATGCTGTGACCGATGATCAGCAGTTCGCAATCGGGCTGCGGCCAGGCCGCCAACAGGTCCTCGAGCAAGCCTGCCAGTTGCGCGCCATTGGCGGCAATCGGCAGGCCGCTGTTGTAGCGCAGATACAGCGCTGTGCAGGCGAAGTCGGCATGCAGTTGTCGGCCAAAATGGATGTCGCTGGACGGGTCATCGGCGTCGTCGACCTGCCAGCTGTGTTCGTCGCAGCCCAGCCCGTGGATAAAGACACAGAGGCGTTTGCCGGCCTCGGGAAAAGCGGCCTGCAGCGAAGGGGCGTCGAGTGCCAGCGCAGCGCCACCATCCGCACCAATCGCCATGCGTATCGCCAGCCGGTTGTTGCTTGCTGCCAGATAGTCGCCGAAAGCGCCATTGAGTGCGCCGCGCAGCCCGCTCGCCAGGCGTCCGGGTGGTTTGCCGGGAGCAAAGCCAGTCGCCCGCTTCTCGACGACCGCCGCGGCGGCCAGCAAACCGCCGCTACCGTGGCGAATCGCGCCGTAGACGCCGGCCGCAATCGTGTCGTGAGCGCCCTGTACCAGTCGTGCCGGTCCGGAGAGCAGCGGCACCCGGCGCAGGATAGCGAAGCAGCTGCCGGCAATGGCGCCGTGCATTTCCTGGACGCGCAGCGTTGTTTCCTGGACCACGGTTCTTGCGGCGTGGCTGTAGCCGGTGCTCGGGGCGGGGGCGTCGGAATAGTGCTTGTCAGTGGCCATGATGCGTCCTGAAAGGGTGAGGCGGCCAGCGGAAGATCGAAAGCGCGTTTTCAGCGATCCAAGTTCCCGGAGCGATTGCCAGTGCGTTTCGCCATGCGTCGGCAACTCGGCATGCCCGTGCGGCCCGCGTCCGGCTCTCCTGTCCCGACATCACTGACGAATGTCCAGCAGCCGAAAGAGTAGCGCGAAATCCAAGTGGCGGCTGGAATTGGTGGCCATCCTCCCCGATATAAACAGCGCGATCGCCGAACGTGAAGCGCAGCTCGCCAAGACCGGAGCCCTCAAACAAGGCATGATGCAGCAGTTGCCTACCGGGGGATTCGGCTGCTCAAATCCCTCAGTCAACACCAATCCTCAGGAGAACTGCATGCAAGTCCAGCGCCAGCTTCTTGAAGTCACCACTCGAAAGGTCGTCATCGAGTTGCCTGAGTCCTTCGTCAATCATCGCGTCGAGCTGATCGCGCTGACCGAGGATGATGAAAACTCTAGCGCGCCGAAGCGTCGCCGGCCGCATCCCGACATCGCGGGAAAAGGACGGACGCTCGGCGAACTGGTTGAGCCTCTGGTGGACGAGGGCGATTGGAAGTGCCTCAAGTGATCGTGCTCGACACGCATATACGGTACTGGTGGATCAATCGTCGAAGACATCGAATGCTCCCCCGGTACCGTGACTTGCTGAACGCCTTGCCCCTGTCGCATCAAGCCTGGGGCTATTGACAGCTTGGCAGCCCTGTTGCTGCTCTTTCGATCGATGTCTGGCGTGATCGAGATGCGGCGAGTCGCCTGGCCGGCGAGCCACAGCCCAGCCTTCTGGCCGAGGCTGATTGCCGGTCGTCAGCAGTGCGGTCGGGCGTGGGTTCCTTTCTCGTGCCGCGGGCAACTGCTTGGCTTCAATCCGCTGCCCCGTACTTGGCAAGCAAGTCGTCCATATCCTCACCTACGCCATAACCGATGTTGTGACTGGCGTGGCGCACGTCACTCAGCCTGTCCCACAATGGCTGGCGCTGCACATCGGTCAGGCTGGCGGTGGTCTTCAAAGCCTGCTCGAACATCCGTACCAACGCGTTGAAGTAGCCCTCATCCTGCAGGCCGAACTCACTGCTGAACCCGGATGCGCGCTCGCAATAGAAGACCATCAATTCGGCCAGCCCCTCAGATTGACCGACGGCCTTTTTGTAATCGGCAATAGGCTTCTTGGCGTTGGCGACCGACGTGTTCTGACTCTTGTACACATTGGGCCATAGCCAGCGATCGATGATGGCCTTGTATGGCTTGAGCACGTCGTCGCCCAGACCGAGGCGGGCGTGCAGGAAGGCTTGACTATCCTTGTTGGCGGCATAAACGTCTTGCAGCAGTCGGAGCAATCCAGCGCGGTCGAACTCCGCCAGGCTGGTTTTGACGTCGCTCCACGACGGAGCGGCTTTCTTCGTGGCCATTCGCTATTTCTCCTTGTTGCCCGGTTGGCGGGCAGTCTCCATCTGCTTGATTGCCTTGTCAAAATCACTTTCAAACAGCCCATCCTGCACAATTCGGTACTTCTCGAACTCGCTCTCGGCGTGTGTCTTGGCCATCTCGGCGGATACCTTGCCGCCGTCCCGCGGCACGTCACGCTCGGTGAACTCAAGGAAAGCATCCAGCCGTTTGGCCCAGTCCTCCACGGTCATCGGGATCTTGCGCGCTCCCAGGAGATGAGGCCCATGTGCGGCGCGCTGCTGCCGGCGCGCCGGGCAATCAGTTCGACCGCCGTGGAGTAGATATCGGTGATCTTCTGGTAGAACCTGCGCTCGGACAGGCGAATCTCGCGGATTTCTGCCAGCAAGCGCTCGAAGTAGTCCTCGCCCAGGAAAGCTCCGTTCTCCAGGCGCTTCCTGTCCAGCAGATGGCCCTTGATGGCGAACTCGCGCAGCACCTCGGTGGCCCACTGGCGGAACTGCGTGGCACGCACCGAGTTGACCCGGTAGCCAACCGAGATGATGGCGTCGAGGTTGTAGAGCTGGGTCAGGTAGCGTTTACCATCGGCGGCAGTTATCCGGAATTTCCGGATAACTGCTTCATCACTCAACTCTTCGCTACTGAAAATGTTCTTCAGGTGCTCGTTGACCGTAAGCGTGCAGCGCACCCACCTACCCTTGTGCAGATCAGGCAGGCAGTTTGA
>ERZ761607.4813-NODE-4813-length-11606-cov-3.000693_pt1 | contig 11606 bp, 5 predicted proteins | sample MGYA00511164_ERZ761607 | MGnify/ENA primary metagenome ERZ761607 (study PRJEB28899, sample SAMN02445080) | bioreactor sludge metagenome | biome: EBPR sludge | place: Australia: Brisbane, Thorneside Wastewater Treatment Plant | collected 2011-06-22 ...
GTATAGAACGGATGGCAGGCGCTGCAGATTTCAACCCGAATCGCCGAACGAGTGGAGCGAGTGACGAAGGTGTTACCGCAGTTACAAAGGACTCTGCAGGGAACGTATTCTGGATGGATATCGGCTTTCATTGGTTCATACTCTCCAAAAATTCTTTATTCGTCTTCGTCTTCGAAATCTTATCTAGCAAAAACTCCATACTATCGATTGGCGATAGAGGCGCTAGCAATTTCCTCAAAACCCATACCCGATGCAGAACGTTTGACTCAAGGAGTAATTCCTCTTTGCGCGTTCCAGACTTATTAATGTCTATAGCCGGGTAAATACGCTTATCGGCAAGTTTACGGTCCAAAACGACTTCCATATTACCCGTACCCTTGAATTCTTCGAAAATAACCTCATCCATACGGGATCCGGTCTCAATCAGAGCGGTCGCAATAATGGTGAGAGAGCCCCCTTCTTCGATATTACGGGCCGAACCAAAGAAGCGTTTTGGGCGGTGAAGGGCGTTTGCATCCACCCCTCCGGAGAGAATCTTTCCAGAAGGAGGGACGACGGTGTTATAGGCCCGTGCGAGACGGGTAATTGAATCCAACAGAATAACGACATCGTGACCGTGCTCAACCAAGCGCTTTGCTTTCTCAATGACCATTTCGGCTACTTGGACGTGACGTTGAGCAGGTTCGTCAAAGGTCGATGAGACCACCTCGGCTTTGACGTTTCGAGACATATCTGTGACTTCTTCCGGACGTTCGTCGATCAAAAGCACGATCATTTTGACTTCCGGATGGTTCACCGAAATCGAATTCGCAATGCTTTGAAGAATAACGGTTTTACCCGTTCTCGGCGACGCAACAATCAAGCCACGCTGACCTTTTCCAATGGGACAGAGCAAATCCATCACGCGACCCGTGTACTGATCGGAAGCTGTTTCAAGCTTAATATGCTTGTCCGGGTAAAGAGGCGTTAGGTTATCAAAGAGAACCTTGTGAAGAGCATTCTCTGGCTTATCGTGGTTGATGCTCTCTACTTTGAGCATCGCAAAATACCGCTCACCCTCTTTCGGATGACGAATCTCTCCCGAAACCGTATCCCCGGTTCGTAGGTTGAAGCGTCTAACTTGCGACGGTGAAATATAGACATCGTCCGGGCCCGGCAAATAATTGAAGTCGGGAGAACGAAGGAATCCAAAACCGTCCGGCAAAACTTCCAAAACGCCTTCGGAATAGACGGCCACGTTTTGCTTCGCCGAATTTTTGAGAATGGCGAAAATCAAATCTTGTTTACGAAGTGAACTAGCGTTTTGAACGCCCCAGGACTCCGCAAATGTCACCAATTCGGCTGCGGGACGAAGCTTTAATTCCTTTAACTGAATAATTTGAACCGGACCTTTGGGTTCAGCCGGTTCTCCAAGCGCTCCATCAGCAGTAGGAGCACCATTCAATTGGTCCGGCGAAAGTCCTTGTTGTTCTTGAGTCGCATCACTCACCGGCGTTGTTGTCATGCCGGCATCAAAATCGTCACCTGCGGCCTCAATAAACTGAGGTTCAGGCTGATAATTGCCTTCTTGAGATCCGTAGTCAGGCCGTCGATTCCGATAGCCACCTCGACCACCACCGCCGCCTCCAAAACGACCACCGCGGCCTCCACCGCCACCACCTCTGCCCCCTCGACCACCGCCGCCACCTGAGCGACCACCACGGCCACCGCGGCTAGCACTCGGTCCGACTTCGACTTCAACTACTTTATTGCCGCCGCCATCATTGTTTGAGGATTCAGAGTTAGATTTCATGCAAGATGTTCCTGAAAAAAATTATTCTAAGTAAGTTCTGGGGAAAGATCCTTTATTGGGGATTTACCGCAAGACCGAGCTGATTCGCTCAAGACTCAGTGTACCCTAGTTAGGTTTCACTTAAAAGACTGTCAAGTTTTTCCGAATAATACTCGTGGCTTGAGGCTTCAAAAATGCATAACTTAAGACTCCTATGCCCAAGGGCAAAAGCGGTCAAAAAGCTCCTATAGAGGCTCTAAAGCGTGCGCAAAGCCTGCGCGCAGAGGTCGAAAAACACAACAGACTCTACCATCAACTCGATCGACCCGAGATATCGGATGCCGAATACGACAATCTGGTTTTGGAGTTAAAGCAGCTAGAGACCACTTACCCAGACTTGAGAAGCTCTGACTCTCCCACTCAGAAAGTGGGAGCAAAGCCCAGAGACGACTTTGCCAAAGTCAGCCACTCCGTCCCGATGATCAGTTTGGATAATGCGTTTGATGATGGAGATTTGTCCGCCTTTGAGGAGCGGGCCTTGCGGTTTCTTAAGATTGAGAGGGCTCCTTGGACCTATTTATGTGAGTACAAAATGGACGGGCTCGCCGTTGAGATTGTTTATGAAAAGGGCATCCTGAAAATCGCCTCTACTCGAGGCGATGGCGTGGTGGGTGAGGATATTACGGAGAATGTTAAACGAGTTAAGGCCATCCCCAACGTTCTGAAAGATAAAGTGAGTGTTGAGGTCCGTGGCGAGATTTTCATGACATTGCAAGACTTCAAATGCCTCAATAACGAGCGTGCGGAAGCGGGAGAAAATCTTTTTGTAAACCCCCGAAACGCTGCGGCTGGGAGTCTGAGGCAACTGAATCCTGAAATCACCGCCTCCCGCCCACTGAGCTTTTACGCCTACTCGATGGGCCTCTCTCTCGACTGCAAAGCTAAGTCGCAGGTGGATCTCTTGAAGACATTTGAAAAATGGGGATTGCCGATCAACCCTCATTTTAATTTGTGCAAAACTATCGACGAGGTCCGTGCATTCTACAAGCAAGCTCACGAGAACCGCCAAAGGCTTGAGTATGAGGTTGATGGAACGGTTGTCAAAATTAATGAATTTCTATTTCAAGAAGAGATTGGCTCAACGTCGAGTCACCCGCGTTGGGCGATTGCATACAAATTTGAATCGCCGCGAGCCGTCACACACCTTGAAGCTATTGATATACAAGTAGGACGAACGGGAGTGCTCACGCCGGTCGCAGTGCTGAAGCCTGTTTTTGTGGGAGGTGTGACTGTAAGTTCAGCCACACTTCACAATGAAGAAGAGATTGAACGTTTGGATGTTCGCGTTGGCGATGAGGTGGAACTCATCCGCTCGGGCGATGTCATTCCCAAAATTTTGAAAGTGAATACAGAGGCAAGAAAAAATAAACGCCTTCCAAAATTTGAGATGCCGGAAAAATGTCCGTCATGCGGAACAAATGTAAAAGTTGAAGAAGAATTCGTTGGAAGAGTTTGTCCCAATACAAAGACGTGCCCAGCTCAAGTTGAAGGACGGCTAATTCATTTCGCCTCAAAAGACGCTCTCAATATGGAGGGTGTTGGTCCGCAGTGGATTGCGCAGTTCTATGCCAAAGGATTCGCCAAATACCCAAGCGATCTTTTTAAAATCACAAAAGATCAACTCATGACTCTTGATCGCATGGGAGAAAAGCTCGCACAGAAGATGCTCGACTCGATTGCATCAAAGAAGACAACGAGCCTTGCAAGGGTAATTTACGGTTTAGGAATTTTTCATGTTGGCGAAACGCTTGCACAAAAAATTGCAAAACGTGTGGGTTCACTCAAAGAATTTCTTAAAATATCAAACGAAGATCTTTTACAGATAGAGGATGTCGGCGAAGTAGTTGTGGAGTCGATCACGGCCTTCCGCGATCAGAATCGAGCAGAGATTGAACGCCTTGATGATCTTTTGAATATCGAGGCCCCCAAGACCGTGTCCGGAAAATGGAGTGGAAAGAATTTTGTTTTGACAGGATCACTTGAAAAATTTTCGCGTTCCGAAGCTCAGCGTGAAATCGAAGCCCGTGGAGGCTCGGCGCAATCGTCGGTGACGAAAGCTACGCATATTGTGATCGTGGGCACCGACGCCGGCAGCAAATTAGAGAAAGCTCGCAAGCTAGGACTCACCATTTGGAGCGAAGACGAGTTCATCAAGGAACTAGGGGTCAGGTAGATTAAGTGCCAGGTAACGCTTATGCGTTACCTGGCACTTAATCTACCTGACCCCTGGGGTGACAATTTTTGTCACCCCGCTATCTATGAAAAATCGTTCGAAGTAACAAAAATTGACACTTTTTTTACTGTGATTTCGAAGGCTTACACCGGTTCAGGGGGGCATAGAAATTGTACATCCCTTAAGCAGGGAGCATTTTTATGTGGAGTACACCTTCTCTCAACCGATCTCACCTGTTTCGCTTAACAACCGCGACGATGGCACTCATCCTTAGTGCCTTCGTCGCCGAGGCGCAAAGTTGCGGTACCTTCACAATGAACCAGAACCCCTACAACGGCTACGACACCGTTGGTTCACCCATTAATGATAGCTTCAATGCTTCATTCACTCTCAACGACGTAAAAGTCGGTCAAACGCTTCGATGGTTCTGGAGTAAAAACGGTACCGAGATTCCTGGAACTGCCGATCAGTTTACAAAAACCAATGGTGCTGCTGCACCCTTCAATACTGACTCAACTTACAATGGCCTTGTTGGCATCACCGCAAACGTCGATCACTCGGGCGACTATCGCCTGACGGTTGAATCTACTTGTGCCCCTGCAACAGCCTGTACTTGTACCGCCACATTTTATTCCCAAACCGCCGTTATGCGGATCGATCCCACAATTTCTGTTCAACCCTCCCATACCGCTGCTGTCGCTGGTGCGAATGCAAACCTGAACGTCACCGCAAACGACGGACTTGGCGGAAGTGCACTCATTTACAATTGGTACCGATATGAACCCGATTCTTATCCCAACGACGAGGTTTTAGTAGGTTCGACGTCGGGAGCTTCAACGAGCAATCTCTCCGCACTCCTCGATCTACTCTCTAAGACGGGTGATTACTTTGTTCGAGTGACTCATAATCGCGGTGGTTCGAATCCGGATCGATCCGTCTATGGCTTAAGAGAAAGTAATTATGCACGAGTCGCAATGACGATTCCGAGTTCTGCTGATATGGCCGCTCAAGTTTGCCGCACTCCTTCATGGCAACTGAACAATCTTGGGATTTCTCCTGACAACTACAATCCCACCTCAATGGCTTATGAGGTGAATGACGATGGCTATTTCTCTTTGAGCTTAGGATACAGTTCGTCTCGATTTAATGGAATTGGCTCATGCTCTTCGATGTCCCAACCCGCTAACTCATACAACTGCTATGACTCCGGTAGAAGCACAAATGATTCAAAGAGATTCTATATTCAAGTTCCAACGGCCTCCGTTATTCAGACGGCTTATCACTACAAAAAGAATGGAACACAGATTTCCGGAACAGCTGCCACAACCATTAACCCAAACTTTGACAGCTACTATGATAACGATGCTCAGAACCCCACTGATGATGGGGCCTATCTTCTTGCAGTCAGCAGCGTTCCCTGTGGTACAGCTCCAGGAAATTCGAACACGCTGAATGTTGATGTTGTTGCAACATCCATTACCATTAACGCTCAGTACGCGTACGCTTACGACAATACCGGTGACGCCTCTAACCAAGTGACCCCACCCGCAAACCCCAACACAGTCGTGCGGGGTGGTATGTATCTTTACGTTTCCGCCTCCCATCCGACACAAAGCCTTGATTACCAATGGCAGAAATTTAACGGCTCGGCGTGGGTGCCCGTCCCAGCCGATGCTTCAGGCTTTCGCTACTATGGGCAGACGAGCTATTCTCTCACCTTTTACGACGACAGCTACGGCGACAACTATAATGGAATGACATTCGCGGATGCTGGCCAATACCGGCTGCGAATCCAAACAGCCGACGCCTCAAGCACGGTTTACTCTGCCACTTTCGCTGTCGGAGTTTATCCCCAAGCTCCGTCTCAGATTTATCTCGCATCTTCCCTTCAAAGTTCTGCAGGTGCGATTCTTCAGATTCCATCTGTGATTCTGCCCCTTGAAGCCACCCAAATGACTTACAATTGGGAAATTCGAAATCTTGGCGCGAGCACTTGGACGTTTCTTTCGAGCGACGCTCTTCCGTCTTTTGTAACCGCCCAAGGTAACTATGAAATTCGAGTGAGTGTCTCAAACACAACCGTTAACAAGACAACTGCTCAACCTGTTCAGAGTGCGACGATCGTTAGCAGCATCCTCTCTCTCACTGTTAATCCTCCTCCCGCTTTGCCTCCTTCTATTGTGACTCAACCTCAGAATGTGAGCGTCGCTGATGGTCAGGCGGCGATATTCCAAGTTTCTGCGTCGGGCGGCCTGCCGCTAACATATCAATGGCAAGAGAGTCTCAATATGGGCGCGTTCACGAATGTCGGCGTCAACTCTCCTGTTCATTCGTTTATCGCAACCTACGATTCGTCCATCACCAGTCGTCGCTATCGAGTTATTGTGGGTAACTCCGCCGGTAATGTGACAAGCTCTATCGCTACCCTCACCGTCAACGCTATAGCCCCGAGCATTATCAGCCATCCCGCAAACCAGAATGTTCCCGAAGGCGCTGTGGCTACTTTTGCTGTCGTCGCGAGTGGAACGGCACCGCTCACGTATCAGTGGCAAGAGAGCCTTAATATGGCTGCGTTCACAAATATCTCAGGAGCCACGACTTCTGTTTATCAAATTACGGCGACGTCTAATCCTGCGATTACCAGTCGTCGCTATCGGGCGATCGTCACAAATGGTGGCGGATCGGTCACAAGCAATCCCGCTGACCTCACCATCCAAGCGGCCACATGTAGCGCCCCGAGCGCACCAAATACCATCGCTCCCGCCGCCGGATCGCAAGGTATCTCTCTCTTGCCCACTCTCAGCTGGCAGCCTGTAAGTGCAAATCCTAGCTGCACCGTGACCTATGATGTTCGAGTCAGTCTCACGAGCGCCGGCAACTGCCAGAATCCCGTCGTCTCCGGATCCACACTCGGCACAATCTTTGGTGTTTCCACTTATCTTCAGGCCCAAACAAATTATTTCTGGTGTGTTCGAGCTCAGGCCAACGGAATACCCGGACCGTGGGCAGCCGCTGTGGGCTTCACCACCACAACAGCAACTGTTCCAACACCGACAAACCTTTACACACTCCCCTATACAACGCCTTCGTTTCCGGCTGGAAACCAACAGATCATTCTTGGGGCAATGAACGGCGAGCCCATGGCCACGGGAATCTTTTATCTAAAGCAAACTTCTGGAGATGTGATCGTTGGATCGACGATTATTGGAAATGAACCGGGCGGTCGATTCGAAGTCTCTGTGGACGTCACCGCCCTTAGCGCCCTCACGGGTCCTCGCGAGTTTTATGCTCGTCAGCAACGTGCGGGCCAAGTCACTCCTGGAGAAGCTTCAGAAAGCGTCATCTATTATTATGATGCCGGAATGAGTGACGGCTTAATGCCCCCCGCTCTTCAGAAAAATGATCCCGCTACCCTCGGCTCTCTTAAATGGAATACGGTTGATGGTGCCACTCAGTATCGTGTGTATCGTCGAGTGAATACAATCACCACCGCGCTCCCCTCAGGACAAGCTCTCTATAGTGGTACGGATGGTCTTGGTCCCCAACCTTATACCCTTCTACCAAACGTGAATCCCACAATCGTCAATGGAGTGGCGACCTGGACAGATACGAATCTCGCGAGTGACCTTGCGGCTGCAAGCCTTAGCCTCACCGCGGACGGCGTCTCCTATTTTGTGACGGCAGTGAATGCACAGAACGCTGAGAGCGCTCGATCCAACTCCCAAAGCTTTCAAGATACGGTTGGGCCTTTGCGATCTCAGCTGCGTGAAGGGGGCGATCCTATGGCGCCATATCTTCAACAAATTTTCTATCTTGGAACCCAATCCGGCCGAAGCGCTCGTGGCTACCTATGCAACATCAACCCCGCTGGCTACTTTCATGGTCCAGACTACCGAGAAAACTCGGCTGACATTATTGCGCTCGTCCAAGTTAAAGTAAAACCGGTTAACACGAGTTGCTCTGAGCTCAACTATGATTCGGGATCCCAGTCTTATGCTATTCCTTTCGACTCCATCGAAACGGTGGATGTCGGTGGATTTAATGACTGTATTTTTGTTGGTGAAGTTGGAAACGAAGGTCTTATTCCAACAACAGACTACTGCTTTAAAACTTGCTTGAGAGATACAAGCAATAACTCAGAACAAACTTGCCTGGAAGGTACGTTTGGACAAACGCTCCCCGATGGCGAAGCTCCTGACTTTGCTGGCGTAGACGCCGTAACACCACGAGAAGACGGAACAAGTCTTCTTGTTGAATGGAATCCTCCTACCTACCAAGAGCAAATTCTTGAACCGATCACCTATATCGTGACGGCAACCAATAAGTTCGCTCAAGGTGGCGAGCCCATTTTTGATGACAGCGTGGTCACCAAGGAAGTTGAAAGCACCGAGGTCTCAACCGTTATGGACAACCTTTCAACAGGTCGAACGTATTGCATTCGTGTCGCTGCTCGTGACGAAGCCCAAAACCAAGCGGGAAATTCGGCAACAAAATGTGGTGCAACACTTAACAACAATCCCTTTATCGATGAATTGAGTGTCTCAAACGATGCTGAGGAAGCTCAAAAAATTAATATCTCTTTCAAAATTGTCGATCGGCAACAAGACGGAGTCATGCTTAGTAAGCTTGCCTTTAAGAATGCTGACGTTCCCGATTGGATCCAAGTCGCCTCTTCAAGTCTCTCAGGCAATTCGGATTTCTTGGCGAGTGCAGATTCAATCTCATCTGCTCCGGCCCACAAGGTTGTCTTTGATTCCTTGCCTTATTTCATCGGTCAGCGTGAAAACTTTGCACTCCAGCTTACGTTCAAAGATATTCAAGGAAACGAAACTGTTGTGGAAACAGCGCCAACCACAGCCTTCTACTCAAATTCCCGAAATGCGTCTTACTCCCGAACAGGACTGGGATGTACGGCCTCAGCCAGAGCGGGACAACCGGGTGTTGTCTTCGTCTTTATACTTTGCATGGCGGGTGTGATAGGGGCGATGGGTCTTCGACTCAAGCGTCAGCGCGCTTTTACAGGAATCACAAAATAAAATTTTTCGGCCTTTCCTGATGGTGTCCCTTCGCAGAGGACCCATCGGGAATCCGAGGAAACTTCTACCGAACCTTTCAAGCTTGTTTCGCCGCGCTTCAAAGAAGCCCAAGTGAGACTTTCCCCATCGGAAGCGATACTCGCACAGCGAAAGAGACCCGTCGACGGCGCAATTGCTGTGACAGCGATCTGTTTCCCCGTAAAGGAATCGTTGGCTCGAGGCTGCAGAACATCAAAGTATGGAGCTTGACCCTGAACTTTGAGATTTATTTTCCGGATGGGGTCCACCAAGAATGTATTTCCCTGCTCATCCATATAAGACAAACGCCAAAACACCGACTGACTTTTTTCCCATTGCCGAGGAATAGAATGAGACTTTTCGATGACAACTCCCGAAAAGAGTAAACTCTTAAATTGTTCATCGCTGGCAACCTCAAGTTTATAGGACGCCGCGCGAGGACCGCCCGTCCAATCGAGCTTCAAATCTTGAGTCCAGGGATTGATCTCCAAATCCACATCATTAAATCTGGAAAGCACGATTACTGGCCGCTTTGGTGCGCTTTCTTTTTTTCGGTAGGACTCAACTGTCTCAACACCCAAGCTTCCTTTGATGGTGCCTGCCTTCCAAAAATAGTTTCCAGGAGAAATGGATTTGATTTCCTTCAACGTTGCATCTTTGAGAGGCGATCGGGATAAAATCTTTTTGAAGCCGGCATCAGAAGAAAGTAAAAACTCAGACTCCTTTTCCCATCTCCACCTATAGCCTGGACCCGACTGGGGCGAGCGGATCACCACCACAGAGTGCTTCGCCAGTGTGAAGGCGGACGGAATCCGAGGATCCGGAACAGGTTTGGGAGCGACTTTTTTTTCTACGGGCTTTGGCACTTCAACAGACTTAACCGGCTCAGGCGGCACAACCGCTTCTTCAACAACCGGAGATGGCGATGTGGGCAGCTCAGTTGATGTCTCCGCCGGTGCTTCCACGGGCACCTCAACGGGCGATTCTTCTACAACAAGACTACGTTTCTGATAAAGAAACCACGCGGATCCTAGCATCAAAAACATCACGGCGGCTGCAATCCAAAATTTTGCTCCAGATCCTCGATGTGAGTACGAACTCTTATATGGCTTCTGAGGAGACTTCAGAAAATCTCTCAGAATCGTCTGATACGGGATCAGTCCTCTTTGCTTGAGAACAGCTTCAACGTCAGCAAGCATTTCTGTTGAACTTTGATATCGCTTGTCCACTTCCACTTGAAGAGCACGATTCAGAATTCGCTCTAAATCTGGGCTCAGCGTGGGATCCAGATTTCTGACAGCCGTGAAACGGCCCTTTACAATCTTGAACCAAACAGTCGTTGTTGAGTCGCCCTTTTGCTTAAATGCGTGAGATCGAGTGGCCAAGATGTAAACGGTGAGTCCGAGGCTAAAGATATCGGATCTGTAATCAATGGATCGCCCTTCGATCTGCTCTGGCGACGAAAAGCTTGGCGTTCCAACAAAAATTCCTTCTTTTGTAAGGCCATCATCGTAATTCGCAATTTTGGCGAGCCCAAAGTCAGAAATCTTTACGCCGGACTCCGGGTTCATCAAGACGTTGGCCGGCTTAATGTCGCGATGCGTTATGCCTTTATCATGGGCGGCCTTTAGACCATGAAGAATCTCGGCCGTTATCATGAGAACAATATCTTCCGGAACTTTGGGGTGCTCTTTAATGAGGGCCGACAAGGTCACCCCGGGCATGAACTCCACCACCAGCACGGCTCGTCCTTCAAAATCGAGGAAATCAAAGACAGTAAGGATATTCTGGTGCCGAAGCTGAGCGATCAACATTGCCTCTTTTTTGAAGCGTTCGACGACTTCCTTCTTGGATTCCAGATGCTCGTGAAGAATTTTGACTGCCACTTCCCGATTCAAAACCGTGTCCAGAGCGCGGTATACGGTCGCTGTACCCCCTTTTGCGATGAATGCGAGAACTTGATATTTACCAAGATGCCGTCCGACCATGGGATCTTGAGGCTCTACTTGAGTGGGTTCGAGTGATGCATCCACAACGGAATCACTTGAACCCGAGAGACGAATGGGTGGCATCGAGCTAACACTCGACTTTTTTGAGTCATCGTTTGAACTCATTCAAAAAACCTCTTTGTGCGGCCTTCTCTAACAATTTACACTGTTTATGCCATGAAACAGAAGCTTTCTATCATTGCCGTCGCTTTCTTCTTACCCACTTTGTGCTTTGCATCGTCCGAAACGATTACGGCGCAGAAAGGTGTTTTTCGTTTGCTCTCTGCCGACATCAACGAAGAAGCCGCATATCACTTTCGGACATCCGTTCAGTTTTTTCAGCAAGGCGGTCTTTTAAAAGATGTTTCAGACTCAACAGTTCGTGCAACACAAGCAACACTCGGCGTCGGTTATGCTCTGCTTCCCAATTTGCATTTGAGTGCTCATGGCGGATTTAAACTCACTACAAGAGAGCCTGAGATTGCCGTTGGTGGCGTGTCTCCCGGTGCTGAATCGGTGGATATGGTGAAGGGTGGATTCGCCGTAACCGGAACCTATGA
>ERZ761607.4814-NODE-4814-length-11601-cov-6.174779_pt1 | contig 11601 bp, 10 predicted proteins | sample MGYA00511164_ERZ761607 | MGnify/ENA primary metagenome ERZ761607 (study PRJEB28899, sample SAMN02445080) | bioreactor sludge metagenome | biome: EBPR sludge | place: Australia: Brisbane, Thorneside Wastewater Treatment Plant | collected 2011-06-22 ...
CAGTTCTGGTCGATGGCGGCGTTCATGAAGAAGCCGAGCAGCATGGGCGCGGGACCGTTGATGGTCATGCTCACGCTGGTGTTGGGCGCGGTGAGGTCGAAGCCGCTGTAGAGCTTCTTGGCATCATCGAGGCAGCAGATGCTCACGCCGCTGTTGCCCACCTTGCCGTAGATGTCCGGACGGCGGCCGGGATCATGGCCGTAGAGCGTCACGCTATCGAACGCTGTGCTGAGGCGCTTGGCGGGCAGGCCCTGGCTCACGTAGTGGAAGCGCTTGTTCGTGCGCTCCGGACCGCCCTCGCCGGCGAACATCCGCGCGGGGTCCTCGCCGGTGCGCTTGAAAGGATAGATGCCCGCGGTGTAGGGGAAGAAGCCCGGCGTGTTCTCCTGCATGGCCCAGCGCACCTTGTCGCCCCAGCTCTTGAACTTGGGCAGCGCCACCTTCGGGATCTTCAGGTGACTGAGGCTCTCGGTGTGGTTGGGCACCTTGATCTCCTTGCCGCGGACGGAGTAGGTGTAGAACTCGCCGGAGTATTTCTCCTCCTCCTTCTTCCAGCCTTGCAGCATGCTCCAGAGGTGCGGGTCCAGATCGCGCTTCACTTCCTCGAACTTCTTCACCAACGCATCCACCTCGGGGGCATTTCCATTTTCTGATCGTCTAATCATCTGATCATCTGATCCGAGCAGGTCAGGACCACCAAAGGTCAAGACGGCGCTGTACAACCCGTACAACCTATCTGCGATCGAAGCCTGCTTCCTGACCTGCTCGTCGTACCGCCGGTTGTTCTCGCTGATCTCGCTCAGGTAGCGGCTCTTCGCGGGGGGGATGATCCACACCTTCTCGCTCATCTCGTCGTGGGCGTGGAAGGTGCTCTGGAAGTCGACGCCCGTTTTCTCGGCGATCTTCGCCATCAGCCGTGCGTACAGCGAGTTGGTGCCGGGGTCGTTGAACTGGCTGGCGATGGTGCCCACCACGGGCAGGTCATCGTCGTTGGCGTCCCACAGGTTGTGGTTGCGCTTGTACTGCTTCTTCACGTCGCGCAGGGCATCGAGGGCGCCGCGCTTGTCGAACTTGTTGATGGCCACCACGTCGGCGAAGTCGAGCATGTCGATCTTCTCCAGCTGCGTGGCCGCGCCGAACTCCGGCGTCATGATGTAGAGGCTCACATCGCTGTGATCCAGGATCTCGGTGTCGCTCTGGCCGATGCCGCTGGTCTCCAGGATGATCAGGTCGAAGCCCGCGGCCTTCAGGATGCTCACGGCCTCCTTCACGTGCTTGCTCAGCGCGAGGTTGCTCTGGCGCGTGGCGAGGCTGCGCATGTACACGCGCTCCCCGCGGATGCTGTTCATGCGGATGCGGTCGCCCAGCAGCGCGCCGCCGGTCTTGCGCTTGCTCGGGTCCACGCTGATCACGCCGATCGTCCGCTTCTGTCCTTCCGGGCCAGACCCGGAATCCAAAATGAAGCGGCGGATCAGCTCGTCCACCATGCTGCTCTTGCCGGCGCCGCCCGTGCCCGTGATGCCCAGGATCGGGGCCTTGTTCGCCTCGGCCTTCTTGTGGATCTCGTCGGCGATCCTGCCGAACACCTCGGGGTGGTTCTCCGCGGTGCTGATCAGCTTGGCGATGGCCGGCCAGTTCTGCGGGCTCAGCTTCTTGGCCTCGCCGTTCACCTTGTCGCTCAGGTCGAAGTCGGCCTTCTCGAGCAGGTCGTTGATCATGCCCTGCAGGCCCATCGCCCGGCCGTCATCCGGGTGGTAGATGCGCGTGATGCCGTAGGTGTGCAGCTCCTCGATCTCGCTGGGCAGGATGGTGCCGCCGCCGCCGCCGAAGATCTTGATGTGACCCGCGCCCTTCTCCTTGAGCAGGTCGTACATGTACTTGAAGTACTCGTTGTGCCCGCCCTGGTAGCTGGTCATGGCGATGGCGTGGGCGTCCTCCTGGATGGCGGTGTTCACCACATCCTCCACGCTGCGGTCGTGCCCCAGGTGGATCACCTCGGCGCCGGTGCTCTGGATGATGCGCCGCATGATGTTGATGGCGGCATCGTGGCCGTCGAAGAGGGACGCAGCCGTCACAACACGGATCTTGTTCTTCGGAACGTAAGGAGGGGCTTGGACGAAGGTGGACATGGTGTCTGCACAGATTATTTGGACGTCACAAGCACCAACGACCCGGACCTGCCTGCCGGCAGGCAGGTTTTGTTCTTGGGGACGTAGGGGGCGGCTTGCACGAAGGACATCAGGGAGTGCCGGAGCTGGTTCGCGGCTTGGCGCGAAGGTATCGTGGGTGGACCAACATTGAGTCTGTCCTATATCTCGACAGCGTCTAGCTTGGCGCGATTGCAGTCGTAACAAGTGAGTCGAATGTTGTGCTCTTCTGAACTCCCGCCCTTTGACACTGGGATAATGTGATCGAATTCAACTTCATCGTCCTGCAGGTGCTTGGTGCATTCCTGGCACGTGTAGTTGTCTCGGCGAACCACCCGCATCTTTACTTGGAACGGTATGTACCTCCCGCGACGCCGCTTTTCAGAGGTCTCCGTGATGGACTCGCTAACGAAGAATACGGGGCAAACATGCCCAAAAATGCTACAAGACGCATCGCCCACATTTTCAGGGATGTAATCCGGATGATCATCTGGGTTGAAATCAGCGACTGACTTTTCGAAATACTTTTTCCGAATCGGGTCCAATGGCTTCCTCGAATCTTCAACACCTGTCTTTACTGTCTGTTCGAGCTTGCTAAGCTTCTCCTTGATTCTCTTCTTCAGCTCAGGGGTTAGTTTCACCTTTTCGATTTCGTTGAAGACTCTCTTCGCCTCTTCATCCTCGTCTTCATCATGGGGGAATGGCACTTTGTATCTTTCAAAGGCCTGATACGGTGTTTGGCAAAGCTCCTGGAGCTCAAGATTCTTTTCAACACCCTCTCTGATGAGCTCTTCATCGCTCATCTCCCTGAAAATCTCAGGAAGAAGGAATCTCGGATGCTCCTTCATTATTTCCAGTCTCTCCTTCTTCTTGACTAGTTCCTCATCGGAGAGCTGCACAGTACCGCCCATCATATTGGTGGCCAAGCAAGTCTTCAAGTACTCATTGTGATCAACGGCTGAATCACGCAGCGAGGGCAGAAGCGGGGATTGTTCAACAAATGGGCCGTAGGGGCAGTACTTCAATTCCCAGCAAGGCTTGCAAACTTGACTAGTCTTCTTCTTCCAAGCTTTCAAAAACTGCTTGTCAGGTAGAGAAGAGTCGAAGCCGAGCGTCTCCTTGATCGTTGGATGAATCTGCTTCTTCTTCATACAGTTCTCTTACGAGTGATCAGACTAGCACAAAGGATTGCCCATATCAGCTGGCGGAGGGCATCATTAGATATTCTATCACCTCGGCGCCCGTGCTCTGGATGATGCGCCGCATGATGTTGATGGCGGCATCGTGGCCGTCGAACAGCGAGGCGGCGGTGACGACGCGGATCTTGTTCTTCTGGACGTAGGGCGGGGCTTGAACGAAGGTGGACATGGTGTCTGCACAGATTATTTGGACGTCACAAGCACCAACGACCCGGACCTGCCTGTCGGCAGGCAGGTCTTGTTCTTGGGGACGTAGGGGGCGGCTTGCACGAAGGTGGACATGGCTATGGCGGCGGGCTGGTGCCCGGGAGTGGTGCGAAGTTACCGGAGGGGCGGGATACAAGTGTCAAGTGACAAGTGGCAAGGGACAAGTGTCAACGGGGCCCCGCAACGCGCCACCTTGATCCCTTGATACTTGACACTTGCTACTTGAGCCTTGTTCTGGCCGCCTTAACGGGCTGTCCGCTGTAGCCGTCTCGTCCCGTACCACATCACCGGCGCTGCGCGGGCTTCATCCGGTCGCCTGCTCGCTGCACGGTGCTGTTGTCCCGGTCCTTCGCCGGGCTGCCGCTCCCATCCCTGGCGGGGATCACCGTCGCCGCACTAACTTTGGGCTATTCCCTCAACCACGCCACACCCATGAAGACCACCCGCGAGCTTACCGCGATCATCGAACGCGAAGGCGATGGCTACGTGGCATTGTGTCCGGAACTGGATGTGGCCAGCCAGGGCGATACGATAGAAGAAGCGCGTGCCAACCTGATCGAGGCACTGGAGTTGTTCTTCGAGACCGCTTCACCCAATGAAGTGCGCGAACGGCTGCACGAAGAGGTGCTGGTGACGCGTGTGAAAGTGGCGGTGTGATGCGCACCCTGAGTGGACGTGAGGTTTGTGCCATCCTCCGGGAGCACGGCTTCGATCAGGTTCGTCAGAAAGGCAGCCACATCATCATGCAGAAACAGGTGCCCGGCTCCACGATCACGGTTCCTGTGCCCGATCACAAGGAGATCCGCATCGGCACCTTGATGTCCATCATTAGGCAAAGCGGGTTGGACAGGTCGCTGTTCGCGTAAGCAGCGTTCCTCCCTCCCCGCCCGTCTTATCACTACATTCGTTCATCATGCGCGCCAGCCTGTTTGCCTTGCTGCTGCTGCCCCTGCTGGCCTGCGCCCAAAGCTGGTGTCCACCGGGGGCGGAGTGGATATCCAAGCCACCCATGGGCTGGCCAGTGGAGGGCTACACGCGGGTGTACTATGCTGGGGATACCGTGCTGGGTGGAATGACTGGTCAACGGTTGGCCCGGCAGCACGCCGAACAGGCATGGGGCAGTCCGAACATTTCCTACAGCTTCGAACCTGCTGCGATGCTCACCGCCTTTTCCAATGGCGTGGTATACATCTGGTCACCGGAAGTGGAAACCTGGGATACGCTGTTCTGGTTCGCCGCTCAACCCGGTGATCGATGGCAGAGAGCGCATGATGTACCGATCGAAGGGAACCCGAGCGACTGGATCGAAGTGATCGACACGATGACCATCGTCATTGATGACGTTCCGATGCGACGGCTACACGTGGAGCAGGTTTGCGATGGCATCTGGGTGGATTGGGCCGGCACCATCACCGAGCGCCTCGGCTACGTGACTCCCTTCTATTTCCCAATGGCGTGTTCTTCAGAAAGTGGGATCTGGACCTTACGCTGCTACTCGGATGATCAGATCGACTTCGCCTATGGACTGCCGTGTACTATTTTTCTTTCAACGACCTCCATCCTTGAACCGGTCCTTGCCTTATTCCCCAACCCCGGCACCACCCACTTCACCCTCGACCTTCCACCCGGCCCCCACACCATCACCCTCTTCGATGCCACGGGCCGCATGGTGCAGCACCAGCGCACCACCGATGCCCGGCCAGTGATCGCCACGGAAGCACTGCCTGCGGGGGTGTACCGCATCATCGTGCGTGATGAGCAGGGCGCGGCGATGGGCGCGACGTGGGTGAAGGAGTAAGCGGGAGACCGCCGGAGGAGAAGCATAGTCAGGGCCTTCGCCATGACCAGTCGTTACGAAGCAGGATTCTCGCATTCCCCCAGCATGCGCATCCTGCTTCCCGTCCTCCTGCTATTGCCCGTTCAAGCTTCCGCCTGCACCGCCTTCACCACCACCCACAACGGCCGCACCTACATCGGCTGCAACGAGGATTCGTGGAGCATCAACGCCAACGTGCGTTTCGAGCAGGGCTTTGTCACTCCGGGCTTCCCTGAGCGATCCCTGAGCGGAGTCGAAGGGAGCCGAAGGGCCCGGAGTGCCACATACGGAACCATCTACTTCGCGAACTACAACGGCCACCCTACGCGCGCCATGGCCGACCAACTGGGCATGAACGAGGCCGGGCTGGTGTTCGACATCCTGGTCGTGGACCATGGACCGGTGAAGCGACGCATGAGCAAGCCCGCTGTGGAGACCGCCGATGCGATCCACCACATCATGCGCACCTGCGCCACTATACAGGAAGTGGAAGCCTACCTGCGCACCGTGAACACTGGCGCCTCGGTGGGCCAGCTCTTCTTTTGCGATGCACAAGGCGGCTACCTGGTGCTGGAACCCGACACGCTAATCATCGGCAACGACCCGTGGTTCGCGCTGGGCAACTGGCGCATGAGCCGGTGCAGCGATCCCGGCACCATTCCGATCGCGCGCCTCCAGGCCGGCCGGCAGGTGCTGATGAACGGGGGCGGCACATCCTGGGAAGGCGCGGAGAATGTGCTCTCCACCATGACCGCATGCCGCAAGCAGATGGGCGAAGGCACCCTCTACAGCGTGCTGTTCGATCCTGCCGAAAAGAAGGCGCAGCTCTACTTCTACCACGACTTCAGCGAGCGCGTCACATTCGACCTGAAGGAGGAACTGACCAAGGGCGATCGCACGGTGGACATGGCCTCGCTCTTCGGGCCGCGTCCCGAATATGATCGGCTGAAAAGCCACCTCACGCCCTTCCACCAGCGTTGGCTGTTCTGGGCCTTGCTGGCAATGGCCGCTGTGGCGGTCATTGTGGGCGCGGTGAACCTGGTGCAGCTCATCGGCCGAAGCGTGGCCAAGGTCCGCGGGCGGAGCGCCCGTTCGCTGATCACGCCCATCCTTTCAGGACTTGCCAACGCGACGGTGATCGGCCTGATCGGCGTGCTGCTGATGCAGGAAGGGGTGTACTACTTCGGGCTGGGCAGCGTGCTATCCGCGCTTGCGTGGGTACCGCTCCTCTTCATCACACTCAGCGGTCTTCACTTGTGGCGGACGAAGAGAACCAACGAGGCGGCGTGGCTGCGCATTGCGGCGATCATGATCATCTCGCCGATGACTGCCGCGCTCGCCTGCTGGGGCATGCTGCTTCCATGAGGAACACCGTTCCAAGGGCGCAGCAGCACTCAAGCGGCCGGACCCTTGGCTACCCTGCCCTGCGGAACACCAGCCCCAGCCATCCACGGTCCACGCGGATCTCCTGCAGCACGCCGTCGCGGTACACGTAGTGGTTCTTCTCCTTGTTGGGCAGCCGCAGGATGTACTCGCCCGGCGCGATGCGCTCCACGGGGCACTCGGACAGCTCGCTCTCCACGAAGACGCTGTCCTGGCCAAGCGGCTCCTCATAGTATAGCCGAGTGGTGGTCCATGGATTGGCCGGCAGCGCCGCGCTGTACACCTTGTCAGGGTGCACCACATAGAGCCCACGCCCTCCGATGGCGCGGAGTGCGCTGCTGTCCCTCAGGGTCGCGCCATCCCGCACGATGGTATGGCAGCCGGTCACCCGCCCATCCACGTAGAGCGTGCGCACCACCGTGTTCACCTCGCGCTTCCACAGGAAGGTGAAGTTGGATCGCGATGTCATCGAGTAGGTCACGCTATCGCCTCGGGCCACGCGCAGCACGTTGATGGTACCCAGTTTCTTCCCGTTATGGAGGATGTGGAAGAAGCCATCCTGGGCCGTGCATGCGCCGGCCACGAGGAGCAGGCAAACGGAAAGCACGCGCATCATCGGCGGGGAGGCGAGCTAAATGTAGGCGTCCGCTACCGCATACCCTCGTCGGGGAACACGAATCGGCTGGGGCCGCCCAAGGGATCCTTCTCCTCCTTCGGCTTGGCGAATACACGCTGCGAAAGGACCAGCGCGAGCACGCCGATCAGCGCCGTGAGCGCGCTTCCTGCGATGAGCCACGGATCGCCCTGGCCCTTGGCCACGGCCTTCAAGGCGCCCAACAGGCCCGATGCACCCAGCAGGTTGCCCCAGCCCACCCACTCGATCACCTGGCCCTGCCAACGGTAGATGCTCCAGCCCACGAGCAAGGAGGCGATGGGCACCAGGCTCAGGTAGGCCGTGGCCTGATCCATGCGGATCGCATCCTGCAGCACGGGCCGCAGCACGCGCACGGCTGCCGATGCGGCGATTGCCGCCATCAGGGCCATGTGCACGGTGCGGTACCGCTCGCGCGCCTGCTGCGATGGCCTGTAGCGCAGCAGTTCCGCGATCCGCTTCGGCCTGGCTTCGGGATGCTCCATCACCAGGGTCTCGAACACGGCCTGCTTGGACATGCCGAAGCCCAGCAGCTCCTTCGCCTTCGCTCGGATGGCCTTGCTCATGGATGCGGCGAAGGTCGGTGGCAGAAGCCTGCACGGGCCGCCGCCGGTTGAGCGCGGCGGCCGTTCATCCATGCTCCGAGGGTTACCTTGGTGGCATCATGCGGCCCGGCCCATTGCTCCTGATCGCCCCGTGCATCCTCGTCTCGCCATGCGCCATCGGCCAGGATTACTCAACGCCTGACCAGTACGGCTTCACCGTGGAGAGCGACCTGGTGTACGGCATCGCCGCCAACTACCTGGGCGTCGCTGACACGCTGCGGCTCGACATCTACAAGCCCATCGGCAATCCCGACACGCAGCGCCCCTTGGTGGTCTGCGCCCATGGAGGAAGCTGGCTCGCCGGGTGCAAGGACGAGCCCAACGGGATCGTGCAGCTGGCCCAGCAGTTCGTGAAGCGCGGCTATGTGGTGGCCAGCATCAACTACCGCCTCGGCTGGCACAAGGACGATTACGTGAGCGACCCCGTGGCGGGCTACCCTCCCTCCCTCTGGCCCGAGGCCTACCGCGCCCTTTATGCCGCCGACACCCTGGAGATCATGCGCGCCATCTACCGCGGCATGCAGGACATGAAGGGCGCCATCCGCTACATGAAGGAACGGGCGCCGCAGGACAGCGTGTGCGTGGAGAAGGTCTTCGTGGCCGGCGAGAGCGCGGGCGCCTTCATCGCCCTGGCCACCGCCTTCCTCGACCGCGATGCGGAGAAGCCTGCCAGCTGCGCCGCCCTGCCCGATGCCCCTGCACCCTACTTCAAGTGCGCCAACCTCACCGCACTCGAATGCGAGGTGCGCGAATGGGAGGTGGACGCGCCGATGCGCGCGCGACCCGACCTCGGCCCCGTGGAGGGCATACTGAACCTGAACGGCAGCGATGCCCGCGTGCGCGGCGTGGCGGCCTTCTACGGCGGCGTACCGCTCGATGCCCTTGCGCTTGACTGGATGCAGGGCCCCGACACGCCCTCGGTGTACCTCTATCACCAGACCTGCGATGGCGTGGTGCTCTCCGGCGCAGGCCGGCCGTATGCCACGATCAGCACGCATTGCAACCTGGGCGCCACGCCCTGGCACCATGGCCTTCCGATCATGGTGGGCAGCGCAGGCCTGCAGCAGCTCTTCAGCACGCTGGATGCTCCTCCGCCCCTGCTGGCCGATCTGCAGCCCTGCGATGCCTTCAACCCGGGCCTCGCCCTCTTCGAATGCGCGCGCTACGGCGACAACGGCAGCTACCATTACACCGCCAACCTCCCGCTCCGCGCCGCCAACCTCAGCGGCTGGTGGGCCGCCATCGCCACGGATGCGGACGCCTGCCTGAGCACGGGCCAAGGTGAGCGGTCCGCCCCTCTGCCTCTTGCCTATCCGCAGCCGGCCAGCACGCTGCTCCATGTGCCGGACTGGGCCGGTGAGCCCATCCGCATCCTCGATGCCGCGGGCCGCACCGTGGCCCGCATGCGCGTGCAGGGCGAAGCGGTGGATGTGAGCGGCCTGTCCCCGGGCATCTACCTCCTGCGGCGCGAGCGCGACGGCCTTGCGCTGCGGGCCCTGGTGCACCGCTAAGCGCACTGGCTGGCCGGTGCATCCCTGGCGCTGCGGCGCCCCATTCAGACGAGGGGCTCACGCGCCTTCGTCGCCGGCTTCAGCCCCGTCACCTCCTGGATCTCCCGCTCGTCGAGCGTCTCGCGGTCGAGCAGGGCCTTGGCCAGGGCATCCAGCTGCGCCCGGTGCGCGTTGAGCAGCCGCGTGGCCTCGGCGTGGCATTCGCCGATGATGCGGCGCACCTCCGCATCGATGCGCTGGGCGGTGTGCTCACTGATGTCCTTGCGCCCCAGCGCGCCGTAGCCGTTGCTGAGGTAGGGGTTCTCGCGCGCGGCCAGCTCCACCATGCCCAACTCGTCGCTCATGCCCCAGCGGGTGACCATGCGGCGCGCGATGCCGGTGGCCTGCTCGATGTCGTTCTCCGCGCCGGTGGTGCGGTCGCCGTATCTGATCTCCTCGGCCACGCGGCCGCCCAGGATGCCCACGATGCGTGCCTTGAGGAAGCCCTCCGTGTAATTGTAGCGATCCTCGTCGGCGCGCTGGTACGTGACGCCCAGGGCCTGTCCGCGCGGCACGATGCTGACGCGCTTCACGGGGTCCGAGCCGGGCACCAGCAGGCCCAGGACGGCGTGCCCTCCCTCGTGGTAGGCGATGCGCTCGCGGTCGGCGGGGTTGAGCAGGAGCGCCCGTGCCGGGCCCAACAGGACCTTCTCGAGGGCATCCATGAAATCGGCCTGCATCACCTCTTGGCGGTTCCGGCGCGCTGCCAGGAGAGCGGCCTCGTTCACCAGGTTCTTCAAGTCGGCGCCGCTGAGGCCGGGCGTGGCGGCGGATACCTCGGCGAGCGCCACATCAGCCGCCAGCGGCACCTTGCGCGTGTGCACCTGCAGGATGGCCTCCCGCCCTCTCTTGTCGGGCAGGTTCACCACCACGCGGCGGTCGAAGCGGCCGGCGCGCAGCAGGGCCTTGTCCAGGATGTCCGGCTGGTTGGTGGCAGCCAGCACGATCACGCCGGTGGTGCTGCTGAAGCCGTCCATCTCGGCGAGGATCTGGTTCAGGGTCTGCTCCTGTTCCTGCGCGCCACCGAAGGCGGTGAGGCCGCGCGCCCGGCCGATGGAGTCGATCTCGTCGATGAAGATGATGGACGGCGCGTTCTCGCGGGCCTGCTTGAAGAGGTCGCGCACGCGGGCCGCCCCCACCCCCACGATCATCTCCACGAATTCCGAGCCGCTCATGCTGAAGAAGGGCACGTCGGCCTCGCCCGCCACGGCCCGCGCCAGCAGCGTCTTGCCCGTGCCCGGCGCACCGATCAGCAGCACGCCCTTGGGTGCCGCGCCGCCGAGCCGGGTATACTTCTGCGGGTCCTTCAGGAAGTCCACGATCTCCACCAGCTCGTCCTCCGCATCGTCGATGCCGGCCACGTCCTCGAAGGTGACGCGCTTGTCGGTCTCCTTGTCGAAGCGGCGCGCGCTGCTCTTGCCCAGACCGGTGAGGCCGCCCATGCCCCCTCCCAGCGGGCCCTGGCGCATGCGCCGGAACAGCCAGATATACATGGCGATGATGAGCAGCGCCGGACCGAACATGAACAGGAAGGAGAGGATCGGGTTGGTATCCTCCACGATGGGCTCGGCACTGATCTCCACGCCACGGTCGAGCAGCAGTTCCTCCAAGCGCGTGTCGGCGAAGGCGGGCAGGATGGTGGTGAAGTGCTTCACCTCGGTGGGCTTCCTGCCGCGTACATCCGCGGCGGTGGTATCCTGGGGCCAGGTGACGGGCGCGGTGAAGGTGCCGCTGATGGACTCGCCCTTGCCGTACACCTCCTTCACGTTCCCGCGCTCCACCTCGGCCTTGAAGAGCGTGTAGGGCACGGTGACGGGCTCCTCGGCGCCGCCTTTCATGAAGGAGCGCACGAGCCAGATGTTGAGCAGGAGGATGATGACGAACCAGAACCACGAGATCCGCGGCAGCTGGGGCGGCTTGGGGAGGGCGTTCCGATCCGGTGGCTGCTGGCGGGCGTTGCCCGGTGATGGGGTGTTGGCTGCCATTCCTGCGAAGGTATCGGCTCCGGTGCGCGACCGCGGTAGATCAGCGCACCACCGCCG
>ERZ761607.4815-NODE-4815-length-11599-cov-5.037422_pt1 | contig 11599 bp, 10 predicted proteins | sample MGYA00511164_ERZ761607 | MGnify/ENA primary metagenome ERZ761607 (study PRJEB28899, sample SAMN02445080) | bioreactor sludge metagenome | biome: EBPR sludge | place: Australia: Brisbane, Thorneside Wastewater Treatment Plant | collected 2011-06-22 ...
TTCCAGCAGCAGGCGGGCGTCTAGCTGGGGGGTGGGCGAGTGGGGGGTGAGTTGGGAACGGCCGTAAAGCAGTGCCGACTGAATATTCATAGCCCAGAAGCATAGAGGGTGGCCTTGAATAAAGCAAAAAAGAGACTGGAGATGAGAGATTATTAATCTCCCATCCCCAATCTCTTACGTGGGCAGCTTTCCCCAGAAACTTTAGACGTGATGGCGGTAGTTGAGGCAGTTTCTGGGGAAATGAGGCAGATGTTTAGGCCAGTTCTGCTACCGGAATCAGGCCACGCTTCTCCAGCTCGCCGATGATGTAGGCAGCGCTTTCGGCCACGGTTTGTTTATCGGTGCGCACGTGAATGTCTGGGCTAGCCGGGGCTTCAAACGGGTCAGAAATGCCGGTGAAGTTTTTGAGCTCGCCAGCCAGCGCTTTTTTGTACATCCCTTTTACATCGCGGGCGATGACCACATCCAGCGGCGCGTCGATGAACACTTCCAGGAAGTTGGTGGTGCTGGCCCGCACGTCGTCGCGGATGGATTGGTAGGGGGAGATGAAGGAGCAGATGCAGCCGACGCCATTGCGGGAGAGCAGCTTGGCGACAAAGGTGATGCGTTCGATGTTCTTTTCGCGATCTTCTTTGGAGAAGCCCAGGTCGCGGGTCAGGCTTTCGCGCACAACATCGCCATCGAGCCGCTCCAGGCGCAGATTACGGTGGGCCAGCTGGTCCAACATTTCCAGGGCGATGGTGGTTTTTCCGGCACCAGAGAGGCCGGTCATCCAGAGTACAAATCCTTGTTGTTCGGTCATGATAAATCCTCTTTCGGTAATTGGGTAACTAAGTAATTGGGCGATGACGCAGTTACCCAATTACTTAATCACAATATTTTTAGTGATGGGGGCGAATAAACCCTTTATCGAGCAGGTAGGCCAAGATTTGGTGGGCGTTTTCTTCGGCCGTGTGGCCAGTTGTATCAACGCGGATTTCCGGGTGGCGCGGCGCTTCGTAGGGATCGTCAATGCCGGTAAACCCTTTGATTTTGCCGCTGCGGGCCTGGGCGTACATGCCTTTGGTGTCGCGGCTTTCACACACTTCCAGCGGGGTGTCAACAAAGACTTCGATGTAGTGGTCGCTTTCCATCATGCTGCGCACGTCGTTGCGGGTGGCGCGGTACGGGCTGACGGCGGCACAAACGGCGATGCCGCCGTGGCGCACAATTTCGGAGGCCACGTAGCCGATGCGGCGCACGTGGTCATCGCGGTCTTCTTTGCTGTAGCCGAGCCCTTCGGAGAAGTTGGTACGGACGACATCACCATCGAGGACGGTGACGTTACGGCCGTATTCTTGCAGCAGCGTCGTCAATACATTGGCCGTGGTCGATTTACCGGCATTGTGCAGCCCGGTCAGCCAGATGCAAACGCCCTGGCGGTAGCGGGGCGGGTACGTCTCGGACAAGATCTCGGCCACATGTGGGCGGGTAAACCACTGCGGCAGCAGCTGGCCCTTATGCAGATACTCCTCGCGCACCTGGGTGCCGGAGATGTTGGCTGTTTTCATGCCATCGGTGATGTTGGTGATTTCTTCGTAGCGCGATTCTTCGGGCAGGTAGACCAACATGCGGAAGGGCACCACGGTGACGCCAATTTCCTCGCTGAAGCTCTCGACCAGATCCTGGGCATCGTACGGACCATAAAACGGCTTGCCTTCGGAGTCGTTGCCGGGGCCAGCATGGTCGCGCCCCACAATCAGGTGGTTGGCGCCATAGTTGCGGCGGATGATGGCGTGCCACAGTGCTTCACGCGGGCCGCCCATGCGCATGGCCAGGGGCAGCAGGGAGAACAGAATGCGGTCTGGATCGTAGTAATTGTTGGCCAACGCTTTGTAGGTGCGCACGCGGGTGAAGTAATCGACATCACCTGGTTTGGTCAAACCAACCACGGGGTGCAGCAGGAGCACGCCATCTTTTTCTTCGATGGCCCGCTTGGTCAGCTCTTCATGGACGCGGTGCATGGGATTGCGGGTCTGGAAGGCAACCACGTTTTGGTGGCCAAAGGTTTCCAGCCGGGTGCGGGTTTCGGCGGGCGTCAGGCGAATGTCTTTGAAATCGTAGTGGGTGGGCAGGCGGAGCGCCTCAATCGGGCCGGAGATATTACGTTTGCCCCAGCGGTGCATTTCAGCGACGATGGGATGGCGGAGGTCGGTGGTGTTGAAGACTTTTACGGCCGTTTCTGCCAAATCCCAGCCATACACTTCTTCGACGCGCATAATCGCCAGCAGCTCATTCTGCGGATCACGTAGAGCTACATCTTGCCCCACCGTTACCTCAACCTCATCATCAATGGGCAGCGGAATCGGGATGGGGAAAACATACCCATTGGTCAGGCGCATCGTGTCCAGCACGCTTTGGTAATCGGCCTGGCCCATAAACTGGTCCAGTGGTGAAAAAGCGCCAACGACCAGCAGTTCAAAGTCACACACAGAGCGGTCCGACAGGCGGATCGAAGGTAATTGGCTGGCGTAAGCGGTGCGCTCTTCCAGCGCTTCGGCAGGCACCAGCAAATTGACGAGTTTGCCTCCGTAGGGAGGAATGACAGTAGTTTTTTCTTTAGCAGCTAACAATGGTCTATACCCCTTTGAATAAATTGCAGGCAACATTCACAAAAAAAGCGGCCCTGGACTAATCACTAAGTAGAAGAGATTGGCACCGGGCTGCTTTATAAATTGGGAAAGTTACTTCTGCGCTTGTAAAACTTGATTAATTCGCAAACTTAAGTGTTTATTGTGGGGAATAAAAAGGATGCGAATCGTCTTTAGTGTAAGAATTATCTCTTACGGACTATGTTAAGAAAGAGGACGATGCGTTTGACATTTAAGTTCGTATGGCTTTCTTCAGGTAAGGAATAAGCTTGCTGAACATCTAAACCCTCTGTCTACTTTGTTGTTTTTAGCAGTCTACGCTTAAAAACGCAGTCTATGTTTTACGCCATAATAAACTTGGCGTATCTTGGTTTTTATACTGCGATTGTAAGATTGTTTATGCCAATAATCCCATTCATTTTCAATTTGGAGATTAGTCAACTTTCGAAAGAAAGCTGTTTTATGGATAATCCGAAAGACTTCCCATTCCGGCTGTTCCTTTAGGAACTCAAATAGCACATGAACACTCTGCAGACCAATATCATCAAGTATTAAATAACCCATTTGGCGTAAATGCTGCTGTGTATAAAACCAGTCTAAAATAGCCAGAGGAAATGCATGTCCACCATCAATGAGAATTGTGTCAAGCTGACTTTCTGTTGACCACATCGGCAAAAAATGCTCCGACCTCTTTTCAACAAAAGTTACTTTATCAAGACTAATTTGATTTTGAGCAGCGACTTTTTTTGTCTCTTCAATATGTGTGCTATTAGGAGCGATGGCTATGTGATTACAGTCTGCCAGAGCAAACAATAATGTTGATAAGCCGCAGCCGGTTTCTAATGTATTTGCGCCGGGTTCTATCGTTTTTAGTAAAAAATCTAAAACCTCATTGCTTAACCCAACGCAGCGATAGCTACCGTCTTTTTTTATGTGAACTGGCGGTCGGTCTTGTTTGATTCGAGCGAGGGTTGTTAGGATATGTTCGTTCATGGCTCCACAACTGCCTGGGCTAAAATTAGGCCAATCATGGGAATATTTGTGTAGTCTGGCCCATCAAGAAATTGTGATTCGAGATCTTGATCACTTAACTGGAGGCCAATCAAATGGTTTGCTTCCAATGGCGCAGAAAGTGCAATGCGGAAAGCCCCATCATTTCCTATAACGCCACTACCGAGCGATTCACCGATAAGGCTAATGTTTACCACTTTAATAGGGGTGTTTGCCGGGCCGGTTCCTGTTATTTCGGTGTTTCCAGCTTGTAGCGGCTGGTCAATGGTAAATCGTTTACTTTCATCTACGACAGAAGGTACTGGATAGGCTTTAATGATCTGTGTGGGTACTGGGTAGGCATTGTTCCCTAGGGGAACAGGGGCTTGGTAACCGCTGTTAGCTTCTGGACTACTGAATGAAGTTGGCGTAGTTTCTTCGCTTTGGGAGGGCCCACAGGCGGTTACAATAAGGAAGAGCAAAATTAACACAAAATATAAGGAAGATTTTTTTGTCATAATCACGCGATTATAGGTGAGGATATTAAAAAAAAGCAAAATTAAAGAAGCCAATCCTGACTGTGGGATTGGCTTCTTAATTACAAGCTTAATTATGAAAATGTGGGAGCTTTACTGATTGAACCCTTCGTAATTGGTGATATCAAGGACACCATCTGTTGCATTACGGTCAGATTCTTGGCCCAGCCCAACAAGCGGTTGACCACCTGCTGAGGTCATAACCACACTACATTTTACCCCTGCAGGAGGCATTCCACCGCTAACTGCCGTGAAACCACTTGCACCGCCACTCAAATTAAAGAAGGAAACGGCCGCTCCTGATGCTACGTTTGAGCTGGTTTCAACTACATGGACGCCACTGTCACAAGTAAATGTAGCAGTAATTTTTGTGGCAGAAGCACCAGCGTTAACCACGCTCAAACCAGAAGTTTGACCATTGAAATATTCTTTAGAGAGTGGGAAGAACAGCGTATCAGTTGCAGAGGCGACGTTAAAACCAGCATACACTGCTTTCACCGTAGCACCCAGGTATTCGCGATTTTCGTTTACCGTCATCACGATAGGCTGGTTCGACTCAGCTTTCATCGTATAAAAAGTACAATTGGGATGTCCCGTACCCGTATTACCCTGGAAACGGTTGACCACAATAGAGCTGTTGCCGGGAATTGTGACCTGCTGGGTAAAAACATCACCCACGCTGGCGCTACAGCCAGAGGATACATTGGTGATGGTTGAGGTGATGTCGACGGTAGCGATACTGTTAGTAGTGTTTAGAATGGTTGCGCCCGTTGTTGCATCATTAAAGTCATTCTTCATAGCCGGAGCAATCAATTCTGTGCCAGCGTCGCTTGTGGTCAAACCACGAGAAGCAAGCACATAATTTGCTACGCTTGCGCCATCAATATATTCCACCACCACACCAGCAATTGGGCCGCTGCTAGAGGTGACCGTTGCACCGCCAAAGCAGGCAGCTACGGCACTACCACCGCCATTCCCACCATTGCAAGATTGAACAGCGGGGGTAGCAGAAGCAGGGGAAAAGGCAAACATTTTGTTTGCCGAAATAAGCTGTGTTTGTGTATGGGTGGTACCGTCATTCATTTTATAGGTGATGGTTACATTTGCATCTGCTCCTGCCGCCTGAATGAAGAAAACGGTTGATTGCCCAGAGAAATCACGTTTAACTGTGGGGAAGTAGAGAGTTGTGTCCGTTGCAGAACCATCAATGCCCTGGTAAGAAGAGCGAGCAGCACCGGTTGAAGCACCAACAGAGCCTGAAGCATTATTGTTCAGGGCGGTAACCGCAACAACTGGAGAATCTGAGGAGACAACAACTGAGCCCTGGAAGCCCGCAGGCAGGCTGGGGCTTAATCCGATTCGACAGCCAGAATTAGCTGTATTAACCGTAGCTGGACAGTTGGCGCTAAGTCCAGGGTGGAAAATAACCGAAGTATTACCATTGAGCACGGTGTTGTTGCTATACGTATCTGAGGTAGTAGGATTATAACCAGTGGTTACTACCGTAGCAGTTGTGCTGGTTGTGTTCTGGATGGTAAAGTTTGTCCACCAGCCAGAGCCATCAATGCTCGATTGAGCAGCCAGGGAAGAAACACCCACAAATAGCAGTGCTAAAATGATGAGCATTGTAAAAACTCTTACTTTTCTTTGCATTGTGCCTCCACTTATATATAGAAACATTAGTTGGGTATGAACAGCAGGTTTAGTATAAAGAGGTTGATGAAGGTAAACTATACCCCATTTGGGTTAAAAATAGGATTATTGAACGTCTGTCTCTTGCGAATAGGGAGAAAATGGTACCAGAAACGGCCGTTTGACCACCGTAAAGGAGTTCAAAGCTTTTTATGACAATGCCTAATTTTTTGATAATTGGTGCGGCCAAATCTGGCACAAGCGCACTTTATCACTACATCCGTCACCATCCAGAAATTTATATGAGTCCTCGTAAAGAGACTCATTTTTTTGCTTTTGAAAATATTGAGCCTGCTACAAATGGACCTGGAGACACAGTTCCTGGAGCTGTGACAAAAATGGACGAATATCTTAGCTTATTTGCGGGAGTAAAGCATGAGAAGGTAATTGGTGAAGCTTCACCTACCTATATTTACCTGCCCAGAGCCTGCGAACGAATCAAAATTCACACGCCCGAAGCAAAGATGGTTGCCATTTTAAGAAATCCTACCGACAGAGCTTATTCCGCCTTTATGCACTTGATTCGGGACGGTCGTGAGCCAGTGGCTGATTTTGCGCAGGCTTTGGAAAAAGAAGATGATCGCATAAGACAAAATTGGGGGCCAATCTGGCACTATAAACGGGGCGGTCTCTATTATGACCAGGTGCTTAGGTATTTTCAGATGTTTGGCCGGGATCAGGTGCGTATCTATTTATATGATGATTTTAATAAGTCTCCCTATGCTGTTCTCGCCGACATTTTCACTTATTTGGGTGTTTCAGATTCGTGGACACCAGATATATCGGTGCGTCCCAATGTATCAGGAGTACCTAAAAACAAGCTGATGCATAAGTGGATGCAGGACCTGTTTTTGCGACCGAATATTGCCAAAGCGGTCTCTCGTAAATTGATTCCCGAACGTGTGCGTTGGCGGGTAACGACACAAATGCGGACATGGAACGTGGCTAAACGGCCGTTACCAGCTCACATACGGCCGCAGCTCAATGAATATTTCCGGGACGATATTCAAAAGCTAGCGCAGCTAATTGGACGTGACTTATCTCATTGGCTTGAATAACGTTACTTTCTGAACGTTGCCGGTAGCCTGAGTATGGCGAGGACGGCTGCCTGCTCGTCCCGTGAAATAGTCCTGGTTACGACAATGAGAAATAGATAGGTGATAGATCCGCCAACTAGCTGCCACCAAAAGCCGTAGCTATGCATTAACCAGATGACCGCACCCATTACCAGAGTACATAGGATAGTTTTTAGGATGAGAGTTAGCCCCGTCTGATTTTTGACGATGGTGCGAACAGCCAGGCTGTTTAGCACAAAAAGTGAGAGGATAGACACCAAACGGGCAATGCCGGCACCAAATGCTCCCCAAATTGGGGCCATAATAATGTTAGCAACCGCATTAAGAAATGAGGTAACCAGTAAAAATTTTGCTGTTAACGACTGTTTGTCGTAAACGATTAAGAGGCGGGTATTGAGTACATTTAAAAAGGTGAGGAGCAAAACAAGGGAGATCACCTGAAGTGTGGGTACGGCCGTTGGCAAAGGCTCCCGATAAAGAAGCTGAATTAGATCATCGGCCAGTAAGAAAGTAGCTGCTGAAATGGGCAGACCAAGGATCAATAAAAATTTATAAGATTGGTCGTAAAGCGTTTGTACCTGACTTGGGTTTTGCAACCGGTAACGAGCGAGGACAGGCAAAATGGCCACGCGATACCCTTGCGGTATCATGCTAAGGGCAGTAATGACGGCCGTTGCCGCGCCGTACACCCCCACAACCGATTCCGTGGTCACAAACGACAACGTTATCGTATCCAGACGGTTGTCCATAATAAAAAACATGCCAATAAACACAAAAGGCAGCCCAATGCGCAATTGCTCCTGAATGAACCCCGGCTCTATTTTTTGCCATTTTCCGATATAACGCTTCTTCAGAATCAACAGATTAATGAGCATGGCGATTAGATTATTGACAAAAAACACAATGGCCATGGCCATCACACCATAGCCCAGCGACAAACACCACAAGCCTAAGAGAATTTGAAACAAGCTACCAAAAAAAACGCTCACACTTGTGTAGTGAAATTCTTCAAAGGCCGCAAAAGCAGCCCAGCAGAGATTATTAATATTTTCTGGCCAGATGCTGAATAACATCAAGCTAATAACAATTTTGGTGCTGTTTTGATAGGGAAGTACCTGCACGATAAACAACGTAAGAATAATAACGGCTGTTGCCAATATGACCCTAACAACCAAAAAGTTGGATAAAAACCGGGCTGCTTCCCCCCGTGACTTTGCCACTTCCCTGGTTAAAAGATGATCCAGCCCCCAAAAAGCAAACCGGCTGGCAATAAAGAAGTAAGAAACGCCAATCGTGTAAGTTCCTCCACTTTCAATGCCCAAATAATGCACAATCATAATAAAAATAACAGCATTCCCCAGGCGATTTAACGTGTTGGTAATGACGCTGAAAGCAGAATTCTTAAAAAGAGAAAAAACGGTTTCCATAAAAATTAAGCGCCCTGGTTTGGGTGAATGGGGTAAGCCAGCCCTTCGTTCAACCCGCGAATAGCTGATAACAAAGGACCACGATTCCCCCCCTGTTTAGTTCGTTTGATGGCATGTACTACAGCGTACACGTAGGCGTAAATGATCAGAAAAAATCTGTGCCAGCTTGTGCTGTGTTTGCGAAAGTAAATCATTTTGCTGCGGGACCAGTTCCTCGCTATCCAATGGCTTCGGGCTGTTTGTCCGATTTTGTGCCACATTCTGGCTGCTGGGACCGAACGAATAGAAAACCCCAGCTTTTTTGCGCGCAAGCATAAATCGGCCTCTTCATAATAAACAAAAAATGCAGGATCAAATCCTCCCGTTGCTTCAAGAAGCTCCTTCGTAAGAAGCATTCCCGTGGCCCAGGCAAAATCAACCTCTATAGGCTTGGCATAATTACTGCTGTCTTTCTGATTGCGGGCAAATTCTACCGCGCCCAAATCCCATCGCTTTTTACAAGCGCCAAGCGACCAGATTTTTTCAGGTTGTGCATGATAAAAAATCTTTCCGGTGAGGATCCCCGTTTTTGGGTTTTGCCGCTGCTCATTGGCAAGTTGAAGCAAAAAATCTGGAGCTACAACCGTATCAGAATCTAACCTGAGAACCCGCTCAGCACCATGAGCCAGAGCATATTCAAAACCCATGTTCGCTGCCTGAGAAGCTCCCTGGTTTTCAGACAGCTTAATGATGTGACAGCTTGGGAAACGTGCCTCTACCTGCTCAGTGGTGTCGTCGGTGGAACCATTGTCTATGATTACCACAGGATAGGGACCGCCTTCAAGGACAAAGACTGTTTCAAGACATTCTAACAGTTCGGGGCGGCGGTTATAGGTAGGGATAACAATCCAGGTAGCGTTTTGTGGCGGTTTCATGGTAGCGATTTGTCGAATTGCTTGGGGTTCATGAGGGGTGGAGCTGCTGCTCCCCAGCACCAGGCGATTTTGGTGAGGTAGATCGCTGGAATGGTGAGCCATTGTTTCTGAAAAAGCTTGAAATGTTTTCGCACAATGTTGAAGGTAATTGCCAGGGCAATGGCCGGTGAAAGCAATAAAAGGGCAAGACGGTTTTGTAGAATTTGCGAGCCCTTGAACAACTCGGGATATTGCATCCGAACTTGCCGCATGTGGTGGCCAGAGCGGGCACAATCGTGCCATACGGCCGTCAAGCTCTTTCGGCTGTGTTCATGAATGATCGTTGCTTTTGGCGCAAAAAAAGGAGTAAACCCAGCCTTTTGCATCCGAGTTGTCCATTCGATATCTTGCCCTCTTCCTAAAGATTCGTTTAGCAGCCCAACGATTTTGATCACCTCCCTGTGAACCGAAAGGTTAAGGGTGGGCAGATAGGTCTTTGTCCCTGAAGGATTTGTCGCAAAAAATTCGTGGAAAAGCGTTAAATTATAGGCCAGGCTCCAGTAGTTTGAGCCAGTTGGCGCTACGCCACCGCCAACCACGGTATGTCCGGCTGCCTGAACGCGTAAATGCTCAGCCAGCCATCCTGGTTGTGGTAAACAGTCACTATCTAAAAAAATGAGCAAATCATGCCTGGCTTGCTGAATACCGATATTTCGTGCTTTGGCGGCGTTTACGGCCGTTCCGGTATCAATCAGCCGCACCAACGGGTCTTTAACTTTTTGCAGGAGGTGCAAATCATCTTTACCCACAATTAAAATCTCGCCAATCGCCTCATGCTCATTTTGGCAGTTGATTTTTTCCAGCACGGTAACGATGATCGGCGAATTTAAGCTAGGAATGATGATGGAAACCTTCATGACAGACTTGCCGATGCCACTTCTAAGGATGTGAGACTTTCTAAATGTTTAATCAGCGCCGGCCACGAGAAACGGCCGTTCCCCTCCCCCACATTCTTGCTAAACACACGTTCTAGATCCTGCGAAAAATATTTATCAATCGCCGCAGCCAACGCTGACGGGTTTTCTGGCGGGACTACCAGGCCGGTACGGCCGTTCTCCACCACCTCCGCCAATCCACCCACATTGGTGGTAATGACGGGTTTGCCGCGACCAAATGCCGTTTGCACCACGGCACTCTGCGTGGCGCTGCGGTAAGGCAATACCACCACATTGGCCCGGTCAATGCAGGCCGCCAGCAGTTCGTCCGGCAGATAGTCGTCGATGATCGTGACACAGTTCGTCAGGCCCAGGCGATCAATCTGCGCTTCATAGCTGGCCCGGCTGCCCTGCCAAAACTCCCCGGCGACCAGCAGATGCACCGGTTGTTCCACCAGCGCCAGCGCTTCCAGCAGCACATCTAGCCCTTTGTACGGCCGTACCAATCCACAAAACAGCAGCAGCGGCCGATCTTCAGGCAGGTCTACTGGTAATTCCACTGTAGCACCTTCCCCCAATTCTGCATATGTCGGCAGTGGCGATACTACCACCCGCGCCTGGGGCAGGTAAGATTGCAAAATGGCTTCATCCGCCTGTGAATGCACAATAAAACCATCCCCTTGCCCTAGCACCATCTTTAGCACGTGGGGCAGCAGCAGTTGGCTCAACTGCCCCTGTTCGTGCGGCCGTACGTTGTGGCAAATGAACAGCAGCTGCGGTCGCGGCGTCATCCGCCGGATGCCACGCGCTAGGCCCCACCAGACCGGCGCAAAATACGGATGCCACCACGGAATGATGACGACATCCGGCCGCCAGGCGCGAATCTGGCGCAGCGTTTGCCGCCAGGTTAGCGGGTTCAGCGGATTGAGCCTGTAGTGCGCTTCGGTTTGCAACGGCCGTTCACTCGGGTCCTTATCACTTTTGCCAGGGAAAAGCCAGCCGGGATACTGCTGCGAAAACGACAGCAGCAGCACCTCGTGCGTCTGCCGCAGGTGCCTGGCCAGCAGCGTGGTGTAATGAGCAATGCCGCCCCGGTACGGGTACGTCGGCCCAATCAAACAAAATCGCCTCATGCGGGGGATTATAGTGAAAGTGTGAAAGCGGGCGAGTCTGCGAGTAAAAAGTAGCAGGTGGCAGGTGATATATGCCTGGGCTGATACTTGCCACCTGCCGCTTTTCACTTTTCACTTTCCCCCTCCTCCCGCTACAATTGCCCCATGATTTTAGTCACCGGTGCCACTGGCTTTATCGGCCGTTCCCTTATGCCTCGGCTGGAGCAGGAAGGATATCCCGTCCGCACTTACCAGGGGCGCATGAATGACCCCATCCAGCTGCGCACTGAACTGGATGGCATCACCAC
>ERZ761607.4816-NODE-4816-length-11598-cov-8.031708_pt1 | contig 11598 bp, 10 predicted proteins | sample MGYA00511164_ERZ761607 | MGnify/ENA primary metagenome ERZ761607 (study PRJEB28899, sample SAMN02445080) | bioreactor sludge metagenome | biome: EBPR sludge | place: Australia: Brisbane, Thorneside Wastewater Treatment Plant | collected 2011-06-22 ...
GTATATAATAAATTACCCATAAATATACTAAATTAACAAAAATTTTATGGCTTTTTCTTTGTTCCATTATTCGTTAACTTTAGAAAATGGAAATAATTAGAGAAATCATTTTCTATAAAGATTATTTTGATAAATTTTTTAATCCTTTATCTGAAAGAGTAAAGAATAAAATAGATGAGATTCTCTATATGATTACAATTATCGAACGAATTCCAACAAAATTCTTTAAAAGTATTGAAGGAGTTAAAGGTCTATTTGAAATTCGAATAGAAGTCGAAAGTAATATTTATAGAATATTTTGTTGTTTTGATAAAGGTAATGTTGTAGTATTATTTAATGGATTTTTAAAAAAAACACAAAAAACACCCGTGAAAGAATTAGAAAAGGCAAAGAAAATAATGTATGAATATTTTGAAGAACAAAAAAATAACCCCAATGAAAACAAAAAATAAAAACATCACAACCTTTTCTCAACACCTTGATAAAAGGTATGGAAAAATTGGAACTGAAAAGAGAACCAAATTTGAAATAAAAGCAAAATCATTTGCTATTGGTGAAATTATAAAGGCAGAACGCAAACAAGCACAATTAACACAAGAACAGCTTGCTGAAAAAATAGGAGCTAAAAAAAGTTTTATATCAAGAATTGAAAACGGACATAGCGATATTCAACTTTCTACATTATATAAACTTATTGAATTTGGGCTAGGAAGAAAAATAAACCTGACTATTCAGTAAAAAAATTTGGTATAACGAAAAATATGAATATAATTAAATTATATTTTCAAAAATGACTAATTCTGAATTTAAAAAGGTGGCGAGGGAACACCAGATAAGATATCGGGAAGAGAATATTGGAACTGGATATAATAAATATACAACTTGGTTAACTGATGAGGATGCGAAAATTGGGAAAAATTTTTGTGACGGGTTTTCAATTTTTCAGGAGGTAAAAAAGCGATATCCTAATTTTAAAGTTGGGCTTTATTCTGATATGCTTAGGAGTGAACATATACCATTCAACTTGTTCGTTCCTTTCAGATATGATTTGAATTTTTGCAAAAATGTTTTTAATGAGTTTTTAGGTGGATGCATAAAATCGGTTGATGAAAAAAGTATTTTGGATAATAATGAAAATATAAAAATTGAATTTGCACCTTCTCCAAAAGGAAATTATTTAAACGATTCGACTTCGTTTGATTCTTACATTGAATATACTCACCATGATAATTCTAAAGGGATAATTGGTGTTGAAGTAAAATATACTGAGAAAGAATACCCACTTAAAAAAGGTTCAAGACAAGATATAAACATTAACGATAATGCTTCAAATTATTATAAAGTTTCTGAATTATGTGAACTTTATGATTCAAAATCTTATGACAATTTAAAAAAGGATTTATACAGACAAATTTGGAGAAACCAATTACTTGCTGAAAGCATTTGCTTAGTTCATAAGGATAAAATAAAATATTCTTCTTCGATGATTTTTTATCCTGATGGAAACGAACATTTTACTGAGACGGGAAATAATTATATTGCTATGTTAAAGAATAATGAAAATAAATTAGTTCTTGTGACTTATGAAAAATTTTTATCGGCTTGTAAAAAACATTGTCCGGATAAGAAATTTAAAACTTGGATTGATTATTTAGCAAAGAGGTATATACCTATTATATAAATGTAAAAATAAATTGGATTAACCGGAATTGAATTTCAGTAAGGTAGTACTTGGATTGATATTTCAGTAACTTTTTTATAAAAATATGAGTAATATTAGTAATTGGTAACTCGAACAAATTAAAAAATTTCTTTTATGAAACAGCGTTCAATAATTTTTCTTCAGGTGGTGGTTGTATTGATTGGGATTGGGGCTTTGGTGTTTTTGCTTTGGGAACCGCATATTGAGGGAAGGAATATTAACTCAACTGTTTGGGAAATTTATTTTAATGATCCGTTTTTAGCATTTGCTTATTTTGCGTCTATTCCGTTTTTTGTGGGGATTTATAATTGCTTCAAGTTATTGGGATTTTTTGGAAAGGATAAAACATTTTCTAATGAATCCCTTAAATCTTTGAGGATTATAAAACTTTGTGCAATTGCGACTATCTTTTTTGTTTTTATAGGAGAAATTTTTATTTTAGCAAACCGTGAAAATGAAGACCCGTCAGGAGGAGTATTTATCGGATTATTGATTGTTACCGCTTCGATTATAATCACCTTTCTATCCAAAAAATTTGAAAAAATTATTCTTAGGAAATTAGCATAATACATAAATTAAATTTTGAAATAAATCGACCAAAACGATTAAAACTTCACCACGAATCCCGCAGAGCAGGGCAAGTTTACTCGAATTAAATTCCAATAAATCGGGACAGGCAGAATTACACAAATATTAACTGATAATTGTATCTTTTATGATTTTAATTCGACTAAAAAATGAAAATTATTTTTGACAGATGTGAATAAATAAAAAGACTTTCCTGTTTTTTGAATAACTAAATTAAAATATACATTAATGTTTGGATTTAAAATTATACTGCAAACAAATTTCATCGCTTTTCGATTAAACGAATGAATAACTGATTGATAAGATTAAACAAGATACTTAACTAAAGAGATTTTTTTTAATTTACTGATATTTTTGTATGTATTAATTAATTTTAGATTTACAAAAAAAACAATTATAGATTTAGTTTGAAAAATGTAAACCTGAAACTATATCTGATTTTTGCAGTAATGTTCCTCGTAATGCATTTTACAGGTGTTATTGTTGCCAAATTGCCCTACATTTTAAATGCCCTGATAACAAGTACAACAGTTATCGGCTTGTTACTTTTAATCCTGAAATGGGATAACAAAAGTTCTATAATCAGCATAAGCAATAATCTTGGATTTAAGAAAACTAATTTAAAAAGCATAGCACCCGGAATTATATTATCCGTCGCTTTACTTCTTACATATCCTTTATTAAGCATTTTACTGAATGTAAAAATATTTCTTGCAGAAGACTGGATTTATAATTTAATTGGTCTCTCATTAACAGCCGGTATTGCGGAAGAAATGTTGTTCAGAGGTTATCTGTTCGGCACCTTACGAAGGGAGATAAATTTTTGCAAAGCTGCTATTTTATCATCAGTGTTGTTTACTCTTGCTCATCTTGTAATGTTTATCTATATGGCGTGGGAAATTGCGTTAATGTCAACATTACTTGCAATAAGCACCTCTATACCACTTGCATATCTTTTTGAAAGGGGAAACAATACTTTATGGAGCCCGGCAATTGTGCATACAGTAATTCGGACGATCGGACTGGTAGTAACTACAGATGAAATTTATTTTATGAAATTCTCATTGCTGTGGATAACTGTAATTTTAGTATTGCCTTACATTGTCTTATTGTTTTACAAAGATTTTAGAACGATTTGGTCAAAAGAGTAATGAGCATTCGAAAATAGAATTAAATTAAAAATGGAAATACAAACAATTTGTCAAAGATTTATAAATTAAGTTTAAATAGTGAATTAATTAGATTCCCGTTTAAATGAAATCGAAAAAAATTAAATTTAAATTTGTTTTTACAATAACATTTGTAGTTATAATTTTAATCTCTATGGAAACAAATAATAACATCTTTGGAGAAGAACAATCACACTTGGATTCAAATGGAAATTTAAATGATAAGTATCAGGAAGAGTGGGAATTTTATTTCACAAAGGTTGATGAAAAATTAGGAGTAATTTCGGTTGATCTCGGACTCGGAAAAATCGCTCCTATAGCAGATAAGCCAAACGTTGTCTGGGTATCTCTAAAAATGAATAATCCAAACGAAGAAGGTTTATCTTCTGAAGATGAAAATGGTATTCTTATTGAAATAGAATCAGAACTTCAAGGAAAAATAAAATCAAAGCATAATGCGAGTTACGTGGGAAGACTAACTTCTGCGGGATATATGGATTTTTATTTTTATATCGGCGATACATTATTATATGATAAAACAATTTCAGATGTTATGATTACGTTTCCTAATTATAGTTATGAGTATGGCACGAAGGAAGATAAAGAGTGGAGCGGTTATTTTGATTTTTTGTATCCTTTGCCACAACAATTAGAATCAATCGCGAACAAAAAAGTAATTGATCAACTATTAAAACATGGTGATGATCTGACAAGTTCGAGGGAAGTATTTCATTGGATATTTTTTAAATCGGAATCTGACATTGATTTATTTTTAGATAAAATAAAAAATGATAATTTTACAGTTGAAAGTAAAAGTTTGTTAGAGTCATCTGATGAATATAAATATAGTTTGGTAATTAAAAGAGTTGATAAAGTAGATTTAATGAGTGTCGATGAATATGTGTTTTACTTAAGGCGTATTGCAGAGGAAGTAGGTGGTTTTTACGACGGCTGGGAAACATCAATTGAAAATGAGTGAGATTGTGAGGAGTAGTGGAAATGATGCGAAATTGAGTCGTTGAATAAATTTTATTTTTATTAAAATCGTATCTATTAATTTTACTTCAAATTGAATATAAAAAGAAAAAGCGGGTAAAGACCCGCTTTTCTGATGGTTCATTACTGAAACATCGCTAATTTAACCTCAGTGACCCCAACGGGACTCGAACCCGTGTTTTCACTGTGAAAGAGTGACGACCTAACCACTAGTCGATGGGGCCAAAATTAACCTTTATTTCAAGGAATTATCAAATTACCAAATTTTTCAAACTTATTCAATGATATAAAATTGGGGGAAAAGGATGATTTGGGGGAGAAGGATGATTTGGGGGAGAAGGATGGTTTGGGGGAGAAGGATGGTTTGGGAGAGAAGGATGGGTTCGAAGAGAAGGATGGGTTCGAAGAGAAGGATGGTTTGGGAGAGAATAGAACGAATTGTGATTATCTCACCACGAATTCTCACGAATAGGTCGAATTACACGAATGGGAATGAGATTGCGAGTTAAACCTCCAATGACAGGTGGTAGAAGTATTGAAAAAAATGACGATGGTATCACCACGAATCTACACGAATTTGACGAATTGCACGAATAGGAATGAGATTGAGGGTTCCCGCAATGAAAGGTGGGAGAAGTATTACGAATTTGTAATCATGAATGAAGAGACTTGTCCCGATGTGTCTGGAAAGGATTTATTTTAAATTGAATTAGATAATTGGTGTATGTAATTTTAAAAGGGATTCTTCAGTCGCAAGCTCCCTCAGAATGACAAAGTTTGGTAATAACAGGGATTTTCTCTTCTGTGGTTTCGTTCTCTCAGAATGACCGGCGATAAACGCAGGAGTCCCTTGCAGGAGACTCCTGAGGGAGAGTGAATTTTAGAATGTTCACGGGATCCTTTCCCGACACTTCGGGACAAGCTGCTCTGCTCAGGATGACAGTTTTTGTAGAAACTATGGATCTCTCAGAATGACATAATTTGATATACCCTACTAATTTAGCACTTTAAATATTTCTTAAAATTTGGCATATTTGTAGATATGATAACTCTATTTATAATAATTTTAGTACTTGTTTGTATTTTGCTAATGGCTGTTGTGCTTTTACAGGCAGCAAAAGGTGGCGGAATTTCATCAACTTTCGGTGGATCTAATGTTACTGCGGTGTTTGGTGCAAGAAGAACTTCTGATTTTCTTTCTAAAGCGACTATCGTTTTAGCATCTATATTTTTATTATCTTCTCTCTTGCTGAATTTATACATCAGCAAAACTGACGGCGTAGAAGAAAGTATTATTCAACAGAATGCGGGAACTCAGCAACTTCCTCCTCCTACCATTCCTACTGAAATTCCCGGTAATACACCTCCGACTGGAGATCCTAATCAACAAACAACTCCTGGTTCTGAAACTCCTCAAAATAATCTCAATCCAACGAATCAGGAAACTGCTCCTACTGATACAAACAAATAAATTTTTAGTCCCGGTTTTTAATCGGGACTATTTATATTTTATTAAATGAAAAAACTGATTATTTTCATTTGATGAAAATTTTATTTTTTACCGTTCCGGTTTTATTTTTTATTACATTCAATACTTCCCTATCTCAAGATTCCCTGAAATTTAAAAATACAAAATCTCCGGCTACTGCTACGATACTATCTGCAGTGCTTCCGGGTGCAGGTCAATTTTATAATGAGTCATACTGGAAAATTGGTGTTATCGCAGGGCTTGGCGGATATTTCACTTATGAAATTATTCAATCCAATAAAGATGTAAGTAATTATTCAAACCAATATAATAATTCTATTACTCCTCAAAATCCTCAGGGTGATTTGAGGTTAAAAAATTTAAGGGATTTTTATAAAGATCAAAGAGACCGGTTTTATGTTTATGCGGGGATTTTATATCTTGTGCAACTTGTGGATGCTTATGTTGATGCTGAACTCTATGATTTTAATGTGACGGATAACGTGAAGTTCAGTGTGGGAAAGAGTAAACGGAATTTTTTAGAGTTTAGTGTTGGGTTTTGATTTAAAGTATTGTTGATTGTGGAAAGGATCTATTTCTTTAATGTATTAAATATTGTTTTGTTAATGTGTGAATGTAGTGTAAAAGAGATTCTTCTATCGCTTTGCTCCATCAGAATGACAAGGGTGTGCAAATATTAATAGAGATTCTTCTGTCGCTTCGCACCATCAGGATGGCAGGTTATAAAAAAAGCAGGAGTCTTTTTTACGAGACTCCTGCGAAAAAAAAATTAAAATATTATTAAACGTTCAGTTTTCAAATTCTCATTGAAACCATTATGGTGCAGGGTTTCCGTAACCAAAGATATCATCAAGAGTTAAAAACTCAACCTTGCCATACTTCTGCAGTGTTTCCATATCAAGTTTATCACGATTTCCTAAAACCATAATTGTATATTTGCTGTCCTTAACATTACTGTTATGGAAATTTTTAATATCTTCAAATGTCAGTGAGGAAACGTTATCATAAATATGTTTTCTTATGTCTTCGTTTAATCCGAGTTTTTGTGCGTTCAGATAATTGAATAATACATTCGTAGTTGTGATTCTTTCTGTTTCAATTTGCTGAATGATAGCGTTTTTGGATGTATTAAAAGTTACATCTGATTTTGGTAAATCGTTCATAAGTTCAAACATACCTTTCATTGCTTCTGGTAATTTATCTGCTTGCGTTCCGATATATGCATATACATAAGATCTGTTATCACTCACATCAGGTGTTCTGTACGTTGAGAATACTGAATAAGCAAGTGCTTTAGATTCACGCATCTCCTGGAAGGTGATGGATGACATACTTCCTCCAAAATATTCATTGAACAATGAAATAACAGGCATATTATCTTTATTAAAATTATCTTTTAATGATAACATTATAATTTCCGCCTGAACCATATCATAGTTCACCACATAAACTTTATCTTCAAGATTTTCAAGTTGTTCAAATTTTTGCGGTGGAGGAACCGGTTTCAATACTGAAGGTATATCGTGATATGCATCTAAATCACTTTTCAATTGTGCTTCAGGTAATGGTCCGTAATACATTACTTTATGTTTGAATGAATCAAGTTCTTTTATTAATGAGGTTAACTGACTTGCTTTCACAGATTTCAATTCACTTTCTGAAAGAATATTTGTGAAAGGTGAATTTTTACCGTAAACGCCATAACTATTCATTGCTGAAAGTATAGAACCTTTTTGAAGTTTAGCGTCTGCTCTTCTCTTTAAAATATCTTTGATAAGATTATTTAATGCTGTTTCATCAGGGATAGGATCGTTTAATAATTCTTCAAAAAGTTTCAGAGCAGGAATAAAATTTTCATTTAATCCGGATAAAGAAACAAATGTCATATCAAAATTTGAACTAACAGAGAATGAACATCCGAGTTTATAAAATTCCTGCTGAAGTTCAGAAGGAGAATATTTTCCTGTTCCTAAATATGGAAGATAGTTAACAGCAAGATTTATCATCTTGTTATTATTGCTTCCCATATCGAACACATAATATAAATTAAATAACTCGTTTGTTGTATTGCTGAGATATAAAACTTCTATATCATTTTTAATTTTTAATTTCTTTATGTCTTTATCATAATCTACAAATACCGGATTAACTTCATCTGCCGGAGTATTCAAAATTGATTTAACAAAATCAGATTCTGCTTCACGGTTAACAGATACAGGAGTGATAGTCGGTTTTATAACTTTTTGCTGGTTAGGATCAACGCCTGTTCTTTTATAAACTACGACATAGTTATCATTAAAATATTCATTAGCAAATTTAACTATTTCTTGTTTTGTGACTGTGTTTAATCTTTCAAGAGATTTTACATATACATCCCAAGGAATTTGTCTAATAAAAGCATCCATATATGCACCTGCTCTTGATCTGTTTGATTCATATCCTCTTATTTGTTCGAGTTTAAGATTATTTTTTACCGCTGTGATAATCCAATCAGGGAAATCCCCTTTTTTTATTAAGTCTAACTGTGAAAGCAATAAATCTTTAACTTCTTCAAGCGGCTGACCATCTCTTGGTCTTCCTGACATAGTAAAAATTGAATAATCTGTTAATACTCTCGGACTTGAACTGGCATCAATCACTCTTTGTTTTTGATTCAAATTTAAATCAATAAGACCTGCTTTGCTATTGCTGAGTATTAAATCCATAATCTGCAAAAGTTCGGATTCGCGTGTTCCTGTTCCGGGAAGTCTATATCCAATTATAACTGCTTCAGGATTTGGTCCGACAACATTAAAAGTTTTAACTCCGTTTATTGGCTCTTCAACAGCAGGAACAAATTCAGGAATGTTGCCAGGTTTAAAATTTCCAAACTCTTTATCAATCCATTGTATCACTTCGGAAGGATCAAAATCCCCTGCCATACAAATTGCCATATTATTAGGCACATAATATTTTTTGAAGTAATCAATTGTTTTTTCAAGTGATGGATTTTTAAGATGTTCAATAGTTCCGATAGTTGTCTGAGTTCCGTATTGATGAGTCGGGAACAAAGCGAGATATAAAGTCTCAAATGCTTTGCTGAAATCATTATCAAGAGATCTGTTTTTTTCTTCATATACAACTTCAAGTTCAGTATGGAAAAGTCTCATCACAGGACTTCTGAATCTTTCAGCTTCTATTGTAAGCCATTTTTCAATTTGATTGGAAGGTATGTCGTTAACATAAACTGTCATTTCATTTGATGTGAATGCGTTTGTTCCTTTTGCACCAAGTGAGTTCAGCATTTTATCATATTCATTTGCGATTGCATATTGAGAAGCGAGATTGGAAACGCTGTCAATTTTTTTGTAAATATTTTTTCTTTCTTCTTCATCAGTAGTTTTTCCATAATCACCATAGAGACTGATAATTTCATCAACTAAAACTTTTTCTTTTTCAAAATCTAAAGTTCCGTATTTATCAGTACCTTTGAAAAGCATATGTTCAAGATAATGAGCGAGACCTGTTGCATCAGCAGGATCATTTTTACTTCCAGCTCTGACGGCTATATAAGTCTGCACTCTTGGTGCTTCTTTGTTCACGGATAAATAGACTTTTAATCCGTTGGACAGAGTGTAAATTCTTGTTTTTAATGGGTCGCCTTCTACCGTTTCATAAGTAAATTTTCCATCGGTAACCTGTCTAACCTGTGCATTTATAATTCTTGGGGAAAGTATAAATGTTAAAGTGAGAGCGATTAATAATAATTTCATAATTTTATTTTTTAAGTAATTGTAAATTTAATTTTTTTTGGCGGTAAAATATATGTAATTTAAGAGATATAATGACAAAAGGGGCATTCGCCCTTTTTTTTAAAATTATCAGGATTCTGATTCCGGAATATCCGGAGTGTTTTCAAGTTTATAACTCTCTTTTTTTATTTTTTCTTCTTCTTGTTTTTTTTCTTTTTCCAGTTCTTTCAGTTCACGCTGAATTTCTTCCTGTGCTTCTTCAATATCTTTCTTGGCATCGTCAAGGTCTTTTTGAATTTCATCATAATTGAGTTTATACTCATACTTATAATTATATTCATTAAGTTTTTCCATATTCTCTTCAAATTCTTTACGGAATTCTTCATCATTCCATTTAAAGTTTTTCTCAAAATCCATTCTGAATTGAGCAGTATCAAATTTGAAATCGAAATCAAAACCTTTGGCATTATTTTTTATAATAATCTTTCTTCTCTCCAGATCATCTTTTGATTTTTCGAGATGTTCAAGTGCTTTTTCAAGATTGCCTTTTATTTCATCATTTAGTTGATCTGTAAAAACTTTAACATCAAACTTCCCTTTCATATCGTTTTCAATTTTCACTCTAATTTTATTATCGAGGTTTTCAAGTTCCTTAAGATTTTCAAGACCTTTCATAGACTGTTCCATACATTCTTCAATAACTCTATTGAGATTTTCTAAACCGAAAAATTTAATACTGTCTTTTGGAATCCAAACATTAGGAGCAAGTTTTTGCACTCTCTGATAAATAACATTTTGCACTTCCGGAGTAACCCTCGGCATTAAGTTTATAAGCGAGACCAAGTCCTGATTGCCTGAAGTTGAAATTACTGAATTGATGGCGCTTAAGTCTCCCGAGTTTTCATCAAAATGCATAATTGCATTTTTAAACTGCGGAGAAGTGTTAACGCTGAAAGGAACACCGGGACCATTCAATGCCTGAACTATACAAACTTTACCTGAAGGAATAACAGATTCTTTTCCGTTAGATACAAAATTAACAATTCCATCTTTAACAAAAATCATACCATCACCTTTTTCATTCATAGTGAAAGTATAAGACCCACCTTTAGTATCGCGGACGATTCCATTTGCAGTCTGTACAGCAAAAGGAACAATGCTTTTGACAGAATTTGATAAATTAGTATTTATAGTTCCATACTCGAGATAAACTTTATTTTCACCGTCTTCATTTTTGAGAATTCTTAACTTGGTTTTCGGTTCAACAAGAATATCACCGATACCTTCAATTTTAATCATTGCCTCTGAAGAGTCATCAGTAATTATCCATTCACCTTCTCTAATGCTATCGAGAGTAGCTAAAGGCTTATCAGATAAAGTCGGATTACCTTTGAGTTTCTGAACTTGCCAGTAACCGAAAACATTACCTTCAGAATTCAAGTCAACTGATTTATTAAATAAAAACGGGATAGAAAAAATTCCAAGTATTAAAACGATACTCGCTGCAACAGCATATTTCAAATAATTTTTAGGTTTAATAAATTGATTCTGCGTCTGATCATTTTTTATTTCAGTAATATTCGAAACTGTGAACAGGTTTCCTGATATTTGAGTAATTTTAATATTTTCATCTTCAAGTTTACCTTCTACACTTTTCCAAATATTAGTTTTAGGGTTGACATTTTTCGGTAGTTTAGAAATTTTTTCATTTAAACTGAGAACTTCAAAATAATATCTTTTACAATCATTACATTCTGTTAAATGTTGTTCTATGTAATTTTTATTTTCAACTGAAATTTCATTATCGGTCAGGTTATCAATTAATTCCCTGTTTTTTATTTTGTCACAATTAACACTCATTTTAATAACTCCTTTTTTAAAAATTTTTTTATTCGACAGTTGAAAGTTTCATAACAGAGAATA
>ERZ761607.4818-NODE-4818-length-11592-cov-101.709370_pt1 | contig 11592 bp, 6 predicted proteins | sample MGYA00511164_ERZ761607 | MGnify/ENA primary metagenome ERZ761607 (study PRJEB28899, sample SAMN02445080) | bioreactor sludge metagenome | biome: EBPR sludge | place: Australia: Brisbane, Thorneside Wastewater Treatment Plant | collected 2011-06-22 ...
GCCGGATCGAAGCTCAGGCTGAACGAGAGTCCCGGGTCGTCGCCGTCGAGCAGGCGGTCGTATTCCTCCTGCGCGCATTCGGGATGGTCCCGCAAGCGTTGCATGTGGTAGCTGGTCTCCGACCAGGCGCGCTGCAGGTCGACGCGCTTCTCGTCGAGTACCGCGCGTGCGTTGCGGATGATGCGGATGCGGTCCCAGGGGTTCGGGGCACCGATGAACTGGCTGCAGGCGCCGAGCCCGGCGGCGCGCAGGATGCCCATGACGCGGCCGCGATCGCTGCGGCGGATCTGCACGACGGCGCCGAGTTCCTCGCAGAACAGCGCCCGCAGCAGCAGCTCGAAGGAGCGGCCGCGGAGCAGATCGGGGCGCTTCTCGTTGCCGTCCACGTCGTTGCTCAGCGGGTCGTAGCAGAGGCCGTCGGTGTCGAGCGAGACGCCGCAGCGGGCAGCGAAAGCCATCTCGCAGACGGTGGCGAAGAGGCCGCCGTCGGAGCGGTCGTGGTAGGCGAGCAGCAGGCGCTCGCCGGCGAGACGACGCACGGCGGCAAAGAAGGCCGGCAGCAGGGCGGCATCGTCGACGTCGGGAGTCTCGTTGCCGGTCGCCGAATGGACCTGCGCCAGCGCCGAACAGCCGACGCGGTTGCGGCCGCGACCGAGGTCGATCAGCAGCAGGTCGGTCTCGCCGGCGTCGAGGACGAGTTGCGGCGTCAGCGTCCGCCGGGCATCGGCGACCGGCGCGAACGCGGTGACGATCAGCGACAGCGGCGAGACCACCTGTTTCTCGCGTCCGTCGCCGGGATCGCGCCAGGAGGTACGCATCGACAGCGAATCCTTGCCGACCGGGATGGCGATGCCGATGCCCTGGCAGAGGTCGGAGACCGCGCGCACGGTATCGAAGAGGCGGGCGTCCTCGCCCGGAAAGCCGGCGGCAGCCATCCAGTTGGCCGACAGCTTGACATCGCCGAGGCCGTCGATGTCGGCGGCGGCGATGTTGGTCAGCGCCTCGCCGACTGCCATGCGGCCCGAGGCGACGGCGTCGATCGTCGCCAGCGGCGTCCGCTCGCCGATGGCGAAGGCTTCGCCGAGGTAGCCGTCAAAGGACATCAGGGTCACCGCGACGTCGGCACAGGCGACCTGCCACGGCCCGACCATCTGGTCGCGCGCACTGAGGCCGCCGACGCTGCGGTCGCCGATGCTGATCAGGAAGCTCTTGTCGGCCACCGCCGGCAGCCGCAACACGCGGTAGGCCGCGTCACGGAGGTCGACTTCGCCGACCTCCAGGGGCACCGGCAATGGCGGCAGGCGGGCGGCGCCGCGCGCCATGCGCGGCGGTTTGCCGAGCAGCGCGTCCATGTCCATGTCCACCGGATCGTTGGCGAAGTGGCTGTCGCTGAGCAGCAGCCGATTGCTGGCAGTGGTCACCCCGACGACGGCGAAGGGGCAACGCTCGCGATCACAGATCGTCGAGAACTCGTCGAGCCGGCCGGGCGGGATCGCCAGGACGTAGCGTTCCTGCGCCTCGTTGCACCAGATCTCGGCCGGCGACATCCCCGGCTCCTCGATCGGCACGGCGCGCAGCTCGAAGTGCGCACCGCTGCCGGCGCCGTGTGCCAGCTCCGGCAGCGCGTTCGAGATGCCGCCGGCGCCGACATCGTGCAGCGACAGGATCGGGTTGCCATCACCGGGCGCCGAGCCATCGCCTGCCGCGGCCCCCATCTGCCAGCAGCGATCGATGACCTCCTGCGCGCGCCGCTGCATTTCCGGGTTGCCGCGCTGCACCGAAGCGAAGTCGAGATCCTCGGTGTTGCTGCCGGTGCTCATCGAACTGGCGGCGCCGCCGCCGAGACCGATCAGCATGCCCGGGCCGCCGAGCTGGACGAGCAGCGTTCCCGGTGGCAGCGTGCCCGCCTTGAACGACTGCGCGGCGGCGATGTTGCCGATGCCGCCGGCGATCATGATCGGTTTGTGGTACCCGCGCAGCAGCGGCACGTCCGCAGTGCCGGTGAGCTGTTCGTAGCTGCGGAAGAAGCCGGCGAGGTTCGGGCGGCCGAATTCGTTGTTGAACGCCGCGGCGCCGATCGGGCCCTCGAGCATGATCGCCAGCGCTGACGCGATGCGTGCCGGGCGGCCGTAGGCAGCGCTCGGAAGCTCCCAGGGTTGCGGCAGATCGGGGATGGCGAGGTGCGACACCGCGAAGCCGCAGAGCCCGGCCTTCGGCTTCGAGCCGCGTCCGGTGGCGCCTTCATCGCGAATCTCGCCGCCGGAGCCGGTCGCAGCGCCGGGAAAGGGCGAGATCGCCGTCGGATGGTTGTGCGTCTCGACCTTGGCGAGAATGTGCGTCGGCTGCTCGTGGTAGCCGTAACGAGCATCGCCGTCGGCGTGGAAGCGGCGCACCGTTGCGCCGGCGATGACCGACGAGTTGTCGGCATAGGCGACGACGGTGCCCTGCGGGTGCCGGCGGTGCGTCTCGCGGATCATGGCGAACAGCGTTTCGTCGCGCGCCTCGCCGTCGACGGTCCACGCGGCGTTGAAGATCTTGTGCCGGCAGTGCTCGGAGTTCGCCTGCGCGAACATCATCAGTTCGACGTCGCTCGGATCGCGCTGCGCGCGGCGAAAAAGGTCGACGAGGTAATCGACCTCGTCGTCCGACAGTGCCAGGCCGAGGAGGCCGTTCGCCTCGACCAGGGCGGCGCGGCCACCGGCGAGCAGATCGATCCGGCGCAGCGGCTGCGGTGCGAAGTGCTGAAACAGCGCGCCCGCCTGGGCGAAGTCCTCGAGCACGGTCTCCAGCATGCGGTCATGGAGCAGCGGAGCGATGAGCGCCCGTTCGGCGGCACTCAGCGCGTGCGACGCGCTCGCCAGACGGTAGGCGATGCCGCGTTCGATGCGCTCGACCCACTGCAGGCCGCTGTTGTGCGCGATGTCGGTCGCCTTCGACGACCAGGGCGAGATGGTGCCGATGCGTGGCGTGACCAGGAAGAGCTCACCCGGCGGCGCCTCGTCGGCCGGACGTTCGCTGAGCAATGCGGCGAGCTGCCGGCGCTCGTCTGCCGTTGCTGGTTCGTGACTGGCGACGAAGTGCCAGTGGTCTGCGCTGAGCACCTCTACGCCCGCGACGACCCGTGCGAGTCGCTGTTGCAGGCCCTGCAGGCGGAAGGAGGAGAAGGCGGTGGCACCGCGGAGAAACAGGAGTTCGGCCATGGCGGGCTGGGCTCGGGGTGCAGGCGGGCTGCGTTGAGGGAAGCCGGGATTATAGCCGACCCGCCCGGTTTGCCGCGGCGCAACATGACGGCGAGCCGGGCCGTCCCGGTGCTGCTGGCAGCCCTCCGTCCTGCCGCAGGCTGTGGCCGCGGGGACGCCGGCTGGATTAGAATCCGACCGAGAACCGGCAGGCGTCAGGCGTTGATCCGCACCGGCCCGCCGTCTTCTGCTGCACCTTGCCAAGCCGAGGAAAACGCCATGAAAACAGGAACCCGCTCGCAACCGCTCTATCATTCCGAGGCCTTGCGCAGCGTCGAGATGCTGGCGGCCGAGCAGCCGCTGATGCAGCGCGCCGGACTCGCGGCCGCCGAGCTGGCGACCTCGCTCTGCCGCCTGCAGGGGGCAGCGGTGCTGGTACTGGCCGGACCCGGCAACAACGGCGGCGACGCCTTCGTCGCCGCCCGACTGCTGCGCGAACGCCGCTTCGCCGTCAGCCTGGTCTTCGCCGGCGAGGTCGGCCGCCTGCCGCCGGACGCGGCGGCGGCGTGCAGGCGCTTCCTCGACGATGGCGGGACGCTGCTCGACAGCATCCCGGTCGGCGAGCGCTGGGCGATGATCATCGACGGCCTCTTCGGTATCGGCCTGCAGCGTCCGGTCGCCGGGCGCTATGGCGAGCTGGTCCAGGCGGCCAACACACTTGCCGCGCGCGACCGCTGCCCGCTGCTCGCGCTCGACTGTCCAAGCGGCCTCGATGCCGACACCGGCAGGCTGTGCGGTGCGACCATCCGGGCCAGCCACACGATCAGCTTCATTGCCGGCAAGCCCGGCCTGCATACCGGTGACGGTCCGGATCATTGCGGCACGATCTCGGTCGCGTCGCTGGATCTCGACGCCGAGCGCCTGGCGAAGGCGAGTGCGCGCACGGTCGGCGTGGACCTGCTGCTCGATCACCTGCGGCCGCGCGCCCGCAATTCGCACAAGGGCAGCAACGGCGGCGCCGGCATCCTCGGTGGTGCGGCGAGCATGGTCGGTGCCGCCTTTCTCGCCGGTCGCGCTGCGCTGCGGCTGGGCAGTGGCCGCGTCTATCTGGGCCTGCTCGATGGGCAGGCACCGGCGATCGACCCGTTGCAGCCCGAACTGATGCTGCGGCAGCCGGAATCGCTGCTGGCGGCGCCGCTGACCGCGCTCGCCTGCGGGCCGGGGATGGGCAGCGGCGACGATGCAAGGGAATGGCTGCGACGCGCCTGCTCGCTGCCGCTGCCGCTGCTGCTCGATGCCGACGCGCTGAACCTGCTCGCCGGCGAGTCTGGCCTGCGACAGGAGGTGCTGGCGCGCGCCGCGCCGACGCTGCTGAGCCCGCATCCGAGCGAGGCGGCGCGCCTGCTCGACTGCAGCACGGCATGCGTGCAGGACGATCGGCCGCGCGCTGCGCGCGAACTCGCCGCGCGCTACGGCGCGGTGACGGTGCTGAAGGGCTGCGGCAGCATCGTCGCCGCACCCGGCGGTGAGTGGTTCGTCAATACCAGCGGCAACCCCGGGCTGGCGACCGCCGGCACCGGCGACGTGCTCAGCGGCTTCATCGTCGCCCTGCTGGCACAGGGATGGCCGGCGCTCGAGGCGATGCTGGCGGCGGTGCACCTGCACGGCGTCGCCGCCGACGAGCGGGTGGCCGCTGGCAGTGGGCCGATCGGACTCACCGCCGGCGAGATCATCGACAGCGCGCGCGCCGCGTTCAACCGCTGGGTCGCGCGTGGCCGATAGCCACGCTGGCGAGCGGCTCTCGGTTACCGGGGTCCTCTTCTGCCTGCTGGCGCTGTTCCTGTTCTCCGCTCTCGACGCGACGGCGAAGTACCTGAGCGGCTTCCTCGCCGTGCCGCTGCTCGTCTGGGCGCGCTATCTGGTGCAGTTGCTGCTGATGCTGCTGACTGTCGCGCCGCGGCTTGGGCGCAGCATCCTGTTCACCCGCCGGCCGGGATTGATGGCGCTGCGTGGCGTCACCCTGGCGGGTGTGACGCTGCTCGGCCAGATGGCGCTGACGACGCTGCCGCTTGCCGAGACGACGGCGCTGGTCTTCGTCGCGCCGCTGCTGGTGGCCCTGCTCGCCGGACCGCTGCTGCATGAACGGGTCGGCTTGCGGACCTGGCTGGCGACGCTCGCGGGTTTCTCCGGGGTGCTGCTGATCGCGCGGCCGGGTGGCAGCCTGAGTGCTGCCGGGGTGGCGTGCGCGCTCGGCGCGGCGCTCTTCTATGCCGCCTACCAGCTGTTGACGCGCAAGCTCGTCGCCAGCGAACCGCCGCTGCGCCTGCTCTTCCATACGGCGCTGTTCGGCACGCTGGCGCTGACGCCGCTGCTGCCCTTGCATTGGGATGGACGGCTGCCGAGCCTCGGGCAAGGGCTGCTCATCGTCTCGCTCGGCGTGTACGGGGGGGTCGGCCATTTCCTGCTGATCCGCGCCCTGCAGCGGACGCCGGCGTCACTGCTGTCGCCGCTGCTCTACGTCCAGCTCGTCTGGGCCACCCTGCTCGGCTGGCTGGTCTTTGCGCAGTTGCCGGATGCGCTGACGATGGCCGGCATGCTGATCATCGGCGCGGCCGGGCTCAGCCTCGCGGTCGGTGCTCGAGCCGGCGGCCTGGCGGGCTAGTCGCGATCGAGCTCGCGCAACTCGACGGCCGCCATCAGCGCCGCGAGCTGCGGCCGCGGCGGCAGACCGCTGCCGATCATGCCCAGCCGGGCGCTGGCGCAGGCGATGGCGAGGCGAGCGCCGTCCGCCAGCGGCCAGCCGCGCAGACAGCCGGCGATGTGGCCGGCGAGCAGTGCGTCGCCGGCACCGACCGTGCTGTTGACGATCGTCGGTGGCGGGATCGCCAGCAGGCAGCGATCGGCGGTGACGAACAGTGCTCCACGCTCACCGAGCGAGACCACCACCAGCTCGATGCCGCCGGCGACGAGTCGTCTGGCTGCGCTGGCGGCGGCAGCGGGGCCGGGCAGCGCGTCGCCGACCAGTTCCTCGAGTTCGGCGAGGTTCGGCTTGATCAGCCAGGGCCTGGCGGCGACCCCGTGGCGCAGCGCCGCTCCGCTGCTGTCGAGTGCGACCCGCTTGCCGGCTGCCCGCAGCCGACCGATCAGCTCGGCGTAGACGGTGGCCGGAACGTCGGCCGGCAGGCTGCCGGCGAGCACGAAACAGCTGCAGTCGGCGAGCAGGGCGTCGACCGCTCGTTCGACTTCAGCCAGGTATCCTTCACCAGGGACGCAGCCGGGAAAGTTGATCTCGGTCACCTGCGGCGGCTCGCCGCTGACGATCTTGATGTTGCTGCGCGTGCGACCCGGGAAGCGCACACAGCGGTCGCGGATTCCCTTGCCGGCAAACAGGCGCTCGAAGACTTCGGCATTGTCACTGCCGAGCAGCCCGGTGAGGGCAACGCCGATGCCGAGGTCGGCCAGGCAGGCGGCGACATTCACCGCCTTGCCGCCGGCGTGTATCTCCTCCCGGCTGACGCGATTGAGCGTTCCGACGGTGAAGCCCGCGATGCCGATGTGGTGGTCGATCGCCGGATTCAGGCCGATCGCGGCGACAGCCAGGGGAGGGCTCATCAGCCGCCGCCGCCGCGGACCGTTGCGCAGCCCGGCCGAAGCTGACCGCGGCTCATGCCGCGGGTTGCCGGGCGGCGAGGTGGAGTTCCGCGGCGAAGCCGTGCTCGACAGCGGGCAGTTGCAGGGAACCGCCGTGGGCACGCGCAATGAGATCGACCAGCAGCAGTCCGAGACCACCGCCAGCCGTATCGACCTGGCCGCGCAGCGCGTTCTGCAGGCGCTCCCTTTCCCCTTCGCTGACGCCGGTGCCATTGTCGTGGACGCGCAGGATGTTGCTGCCTGGTAGCGACAGATGGATGGTGGTGGCACCGTGGCGCAGTGAATTGTCGAAGAGGTTGAGCAAGGCGGCGGCGAGCAGGTCGGCATCGGCGGTCAACATCCGATGGTCGGGAAGCTCGAATGCCAGACCCTCGATCGCGAGGCGCGGGATCAAGTCGGCGACGTCGAGCTCCTGTGGATGCAGCGCGGCCGAGCTGCGGAAGAGCGCCAGGAGGGCACTGACGACACGGTGCAGGCGGCGTGCAGCGGTTCGCACGCGCTGCAGGCGGGGCTGCAGACTCGCGGGCGACTCGCGCAGGGCGACCGCGAGCTGTGCGTCGATGCCGGCGAGCGGGGTGCGCAGCGAGTGTGCGGCATGGCCGGTGAAGGCTCTCTCGCGCTCCAGCCGGAGGGCCAGTCGGCGGGTCAGCTCGGCGATGGCGCGGTGCACCGGTTGCAGTTCCCTGCGCTCGGCCGGGCCGAGCGCCGCGCCAGGGTCTTCCGGATCGCCATCGGCGAGGTGCTCCGCCAGGCGCTGCAGGGGTCGCAGTTCGTGGCGAATCTGCGCCTGTAGCCAGACCTGTGCCAGCAGGGTGATCGCCAGCGTCGCCAGTGCGGCGCTCAGCGCCGTCTCGGCCAGCGCCTCCTGGCGCTCGGCGTGCGTCTGTGCGACATAGAGCCAGCGCCTGCCATCGGTCAGGGGAATGCCGAAGACGCGCCACGCGTCGCTGTCGCTGAAACCTCCGGAGGCAACCGGGCGCAGCGGCACGGCGGGTGCCAGCGCCGAGGCGGCGACCACCTGCGCCCCGCTCTCGGCGAGGTGGTCGACCACCTGCCAGGCAAAGCGCCCGCTGGCGCTGGTTTCCGGGCTCTCTGCGGAGCCTGCCATCCCGATCGCCGGCAGCTGTGACAGCGGGCCGCGCAAACCCTCGGCTGCCGCCAGCAGCGTGTCGTCGAGCAGTTCGTCAACCTCGTCGTGCACGGTCAGCCAGACGGCAGCGGCGACGGCGATGATCCACAGTACCGACGAGGCGAGCAGGGCGAGGGTCAGGCGAGCCCGGATCGAAGGTGGCGGCAGGGCTTTCACTGACCGCTCGCGAGACGATAACCGATGCCGCGCACGGTTTCGACCATCGCTCGCCCCAGCTTGCGGCGCAGCGCGGCGACATGGACCTCGACGGCGTTGCTGGCCCATTCGGCGGCAAAGCCGAGCACCAGTCTCTCGAGGTCCGCCTTGCTGACGATGCGGCCGGGGCGCAGAAGCAGCGCTTCGAGAATGGCCCACTCGCGACTGGTGAGCTCGACTCGCTGTCCGCTCACCCGGACCGCGCGGGCGACCAGATCCACCTCGACCTCGCCGAAGCGCCGCCGCGTATCGGCGCTGCCGGCGATTCGCCGGCTCACCGCACGCAGGCGGGCCGCCAGTTCCTCCGGTGCGAAGGGCTTGACCAGGTAGTCGTCGGCACCGCTGTCGAGGCCGCGGATGCGGTCATCGAGGAGGTCGCGCGCCGTCAGCATCAGCGCCGGCGTGGCGTCGCCGCGGCGGCGCCGTCCACGCAGCCAGTCGAGTCCGGAACCGTCCGGCAACTGCCAGTCCACCAGCAGGGCATCGTAGGGCTCGCCTTGGTGGGCGGCGACCTGCTGCAGCGTCCGGCACCAGTCCACGCGATGGCCGTCGACTGCGAGGAAGTCGCGCAGTCCCTCGCCGAGGATGTCGTCGTCTTCGATCAGCAGCAGTCGCATCGACCCTCTCCGAAGTCTGGCCAATGCCGCCAGGCAGGCGATTGTACCCGAGGCGGCTGGGTCAGGGCAGGTGCGCGGGAGTGACAGCGGCGTGCGCTTAAGCACCTCTTCAGGAGTGGCGCGCAGCATCGCCGCCATGTCCAGTCCTCGAACCCCTCTCGTGCCGTCTCGGCGCAGCCAGGCGCCGGCCGGCGACGATCCTTTCGTCATTCCAGCGACCGTCGAACAGTTGCTGCTCGTCGCGAGCATCTTCTGGGCACTGACGGCGAACCGGCCCTTCTTCGCCGCCGTGATCGGTGCGCACTCGCTCGCGGTGGCCAGCACCTGGGGTCTGCTGCTGGCCACCGGTGTTCTGCTGGTCGCCATGCACTTTGCCCTGCTGGCGCTGCTGGCGACGCGGCTGACGGTCAAGCCGCTGCTGGCGCTGATGATCGTCACGACCGTCATCGCCTCGCATTTCATGTCGGCCTACGGTGTCTTTCTCGACCCGTCGATGCTGCGCAACGTCTTGCAAACCGACGTTCTGGAAGCGCGCGAACTGCTGTCACCGGCGGTGGCGGTGCAGTTGTCGCTCTATGCGCTGCTGCCGCTGCTGCTGCTCTGGCGCGCCCGTATCGTCGTGCGCCCGCCGCTGCGCGCCTGCGGCGTTCGCCTGCTGGCGCTGCTGCTGGCGGCAGTGGCGATGGCCGGCTCGCTGGCGGTGGTCTACAAGCCTTTCTCGTCGCTGCTGCGCAACCACAAGGAGGTGCGCTACCTGATCACGCCGGCGAACTACCTCTGGTCACTCGCCAGCGTCGCAGCAGGCGATGCCCGCGGAGCAGCGAAGCCGCGCGAGGCGCTCGGCCTCGACGCTTCTCCCGGCCCCGGCTGGGAGAAGCGCAGCAAACCGCGCTTCGTCGTCGTTGTCGTCGGCGAGACGGCACGCGCGGCCAACTGGGGGCTCAACGGCTACGCGCGGCAGACGACCCCGGAACTTGCCAGACTGAACGTGATCAACTTCAGCCAGGTGACGAGCTGCGGGACGAACACCGACGTGTCGCTGCCGTGCATGTTCGCTCCGGTCGGCAGGCGCAGCTACGACGCCGAGCGGATCAATGGCAGCGAGTCCCTGCTGCACGTTGTGGCGCGGGCAGGCGTCGGCGTGCAGTGGCGCGACAACCAGTCCGGCTGCAAGGGCGTCTGTGACGGCCTGCCGAGCGAAAGCGTCGCGACCATGAACCCGCCTGGTTTCTGCGACGGCGGGCGCTGTCTCGACGGCGGCCTGCTGCAGGGCCTCGACGAGCGCCTGCGGCGTGCACGGGGGAGCAACCTGATCGTCCTGCACCAGCTCGGCAATCACGGACCATCGTACTTCCGCCGCCACCCACCGGCCTTTGCCCGCTTCCAGCCGGAATGCACGAACGACGACCTGAGCCAGTGTTCGCCCGAACAGATCGTCAATGCCTACGACAACGCGCTGCTGTACACGGATCATGTTCTGGCCAGCCTGATCACCATCCTGCAGGCTCGCGCCGGCGAGGTCGATTCGGCGCTGCTCTACGTTTCCGACCATGGCGAATCGCTTGGCGAGGGTGGGCTCTACCTGCACGGCGTGCCCTACGCCATTGCCCCCACCGTACAGAAGGAAGTGCCGATGCTGATGTGGTTCTCGGACGGTTTCCGCCGCAGCGCCGCGATCGATGCCGCCTGCCTGCAGCGGCGGGCTGCCGCGCCGGCCAGCCATGACCACCTGTTCCACACGCTGCTCACCCTGCTCGACGTGCGGACTTCGCTCTACGAGGCGGACTGGGATCTGCTGCAGGGCTGCCGCAGTCCCGAGCTGGCGGCGGGTTGATCGCTCGCCGCCGGCACGTCATGGCAGCGGCCCAGCCGCCAGCCGGCGACGCCGCGCGATGGTGTACGCAGCTTCGGCCCGCGCTGCCGTCGCCTGCGGTTCACAGGCCGGCGAACAAGTCCGCCGCTGCCTTCTGGCCGAGGTCGAAATAGCGCTTCTGGGCGCTGCTGTCCTTGAGCGAGATGGTCATGCTCTCGAGGTCCTTCGGCCGCAGGACGTGCAGTGGCTTGGCGCAGTAGCGCCGGCCGTCGATCTCGGCACTCTGTCGGCCCATGGCCGCGAGCATGCCGTTGATCAGCTTCGCCTGCGCGAAGACGCGGGTGTTGGGCAGGGTCAGCTGCATGTCGCTGACCAGCAGGTGCGTGTCGATGCTGTTGAACGGCAGGCTGAAGGCGCTCGACTGGTAGAGCTTGTCGAGTTCGCGGTGATAGTCGTAATCGGTGAAGTCGATGGCAATGATCTCGTCGACCTCATCGTCCTCGAAAAGCGTGCGCAGCGGGCTGTTGTCGAGATAGCCGCCTTCGATGAAGTAGTCGCCATCGATGCTGCGGGCACGGAAGTAGGGGATCGTCGTGATGCCGGCGAGGAAGGCCTCCATGAAGCGGTCGAGGCTGGCATCGTCGACGCCGGCGAGGATCTCGTTGATCCGGAAGACGTGGCCCTGCCGCCGGCTCAGATTGGTGGCGCGGATGTCCCAGCGCAGGGTCGCGAGATGCCGGGCCAGCAGTTCGCGCCGCTGCGGGTCGTCGAGCAGCAGCGATTTGCGGCAACTGGCCTTGTCGACGGTGAACAGATGCGTGCCGGTCGGCAGCAACTGCGGCCGCAGGCCGAGGAAGTTGCCGAGGATGTGGAAGATGTCGCCGATGCCCAGCCTGACGGTGCGCGTCAGTACCGGTGGCAATTCCTCGTTCTCCCAGTCCCAGAGCAGGTAGTCGACGACGATGTTGTTGCCCGAGCTGGTCGAGG
>ERZ761607.4819-NODE-4819-length-11592-cov-4.577707_pt1 | contig 11592 bp, 10 predicted proteins | sample MGYA00511164_ERZ761607 | MGnify/ENA primary metagenome ERZ761607 (study PRJEB28899, sample SAMN02445080) | bioreactor sludge metagenome | biome: EBPR sludge | place: Australia: Brisbane, Thorneside Wastewater Treatment Plant | collected 2011-06-22 ...
GTGGTGCCCTACTCCGCGCGCTCGGTGGTCGAAGATCTCGAGCACCACCTCCACCTCGTGCGCGCCGGCTTCAAGGTCGAGTTCATGGACGAGACCTGCGTGCGCGCGGACTTCCCGATCGGCGAGCAGGGCGCGGACACGCAGCGCGCGCGTTGGGAGGGCGGCCGCATGCGGATGCTGCGCGAGCACGCGCCGCCGCTCGTGCGCGAGGTGCTCGCGGGTCGTCCCGAGCTGATCGAGCCGCTGCTCGAGCTCTTGCTCCTCCCGCTCGGCACCCACGTCGCGCTGCTCGGCGGCACGCTCGCGGTGCCCTTCGTGCCCACGCAGCTCTACGCGGCGACGAGCCTCGGCGTGGTGGCTGCGCACGTCGCGATCGGGATGAAGGTCGGCGGCGCGGGCCCGACCGAGATGAAGGCGCTGGCGCGGGTGCCGCGCTACCTGCTCTGGAAGGCGAAGGTGCTCCCGAAGGTGCTGCAGGCCGCCTCGCGCCAGCAGGAGTGGGTGCGCACCGCGCGCAGCACGGAGGTCACGCCGACGTGAGCGCGCGGGTGTTGGTGCTGTGTGCGTCGCTCGTGGGCTCGATCTCGTGCTCGGGTGGATGCGGCGGGGGCTCGCACGAGTCCTCGGGAAGCCCGTCGTCGTCGACGGCTTCGGAGACGGTTTCGTCCTCGGGATCGTCGGCGCCGCGCGACGCATCGCCTCCGCCACGTCTGGAGATCGTGCTCCAGGACGACGTGCTCCACGTGCGGAACGTGGGCGACGCGGTGGCGCGCCTGAAGGGTCGGGTGCGGCTCGAGCAGCGCGGGTCGAACGGGTGGGAGGACGTCGCGCTCGACTTCGGACTGCGCGCGAGCTGCGAGCAACCCGTTCCCGAGTGTGTGTCGCTGGTGCCGGGCGCCGAGCTCCTGCCCCCGCGATGGCTCGGAACGCAGGGACACGCGCAGTGTGCGTGTGAGCGCTGCACGTCCGTGACGGGTGAGCTGCGCTTCGTGGTCGAGAGCTGCGCGCCCGAGGGCCACACGCCGCATCGGATCGAGGGCGAGCCCTTCCGTCGCTGACGGACGGGGTTCGGTCCTGACGGCGGCGTGACGTCGGGTCGCGTATCGGAGGTGTCGGTGCTCGACTCGTGGTCGTCGACGTGGTCGTGGTCGTGGTCGTGAACGGCGACGTGGTCGGCGACGAAAGTCACGAGAGCGCGACGAGAGCTCGAACTGCCGGCTCCCAAAACCTCGATCAGCGACGGCGGTGTTGGGTCGGGGCTTCGCCGAAGTCGCGCACCCACACCACGAGGCGCCAGCCCGCGAGCCCGAGGAAGACCACGAAGGAGATCACCTTCCAGATCGCCTTCATGCGTTCGCGGCGCTGTTGGCGCGCGAGGAAGTCGTCGTTCGCGCGTGGCGTCGGCGCGCGCATCGGGGTGCGTGGGCTCGTCGCTTTCGGAGCGTCTCCGCTCGGCTCGTTCACGGACACTCCTGCCCCACGTGTCGCCGCTCGATCCACACGATCTCGCCCGCGCGCCGCACTTCGACGTAGTCGCGCCGCACGCTGACCACGTCGAGCTCCGTGCCGTTCGCGATCGTGCCGCGCACCATCGCGCCGAGCTCCGGTCGCGCGAGCACCTCCACTTCGGGCGTGACGCGGCTCTCCGCGAAGAGCTTGCAGCCCTCGCCGATCTCACCGTCGACGTTGCGCAGATCGCGGCTCGGCGGCGGCTCGGACTCCCATTGCGACGCGAGGTACGCCTGCCCGACCACGAGCCCTATCCCGACGGCCGCGAGGATCGCGACGAGCACGCTCATCCACACCTTGCGTCGCGTCCGTTTCTCTTCGCGAAGATCGAGCATTCAGTTCTCTTTCTTCCTGCAGAATCGATGGCTCATGCACCTGCGCGCGGAGGAACGCTCCACGAGCCGTGCGTCCACGCGTCGAGCTTCGGCGCGTTCGGATCGAGCAGACGGTCCTTCTTGCCGAGGTGATGCGCGGTCACGCGCGCGGCGACGCCGAGCACGCCGAGCCCGTACTTGATCCCAGGCCCGAAGGTGATCGTCTGCATCTCGTCGAAGTAGTGGGCGGGGCAACTGATCTCGCCGATCGGGAGCCCGAGCTCGATCGCCTGCGCGAGGATCTCGCTGTCGAAGACGTAGTCGTTGCGGTTGCCGGCGAGCGGCAGCGCCTGCAGCGCGCGGCGCGAGTACGCGCGGTAGCCGGTGTGGAACTCGGAGAGGTGCGCGCCCATCGCGGCGTTCTCCACCGCGGTGAGCACGCGGTTGGCGACGTACTTCCAGCGCGGCATGCCGCCCGCGAGCGCGCCGCCCACGAGCACCCGCGAGGCGAGCACCACGTCGTAGCCCCCGTGCGTGACCATCGCGGCGATCGCGGGCACGAGCTCGGGCTTGTACTGGAAGTCCGGGTGCACCATCACCGCGACGTCCGCGCCGAGCGCGAGCGCCTCGCGATAACCGGTCTTCTGCGCCGCGCCGTAGCCGAGGTTCTTCGCGTGCGAGACACACGCGATGCCGAGCTTCCGCGCGACCGCGACGGTGTCGTCGGTGCTGCCGTCGTCGACGAGCACGATGGTGTCCGCGGCGCCCGCGGGGATCGCGCGCACCGTGCGCTCCAGGGTACGCGCGACGTTCAAGCCCGGCATCACGACCACGACCTTCGGCGACGTCATCGCCCCGCTCCTACCGTCGTTCGCCCCACAGATCCAGCCGGCAGGGCCTCGGCGGCTGGGGCATGAAGCCCGTGGGCCCACGAGCGTTCGCTCATTCTCTTTCAGCGGATCGCGTCGTCGCCGAGGGCTTCGAGGTCGGCCTTCAATCGGGTCGCGTCACGGTGACGCTTGCGCTGATCGACCGACACCGCTTTGCGCAGGATCGCGATCACCTCGGGATGCACCTTGCGTCGCACGCGCTCGTGGCCGGGAAAGGGCCACTCGTAGGGCCAACGCGGGAGCTCGCCCGCGAGCATGCGCCAGAGCAGGAGCCCGAGGCTGAACACGTCGCTGCGGAAGGAAGGAAGACCGAGCGCTTGTTCGGGCGCGACGTAGCCGACGGTGCCCGAGCCGCTGCCGACCACCTGCGTGCGCTGCGCGATGCGCGCGATGCCGAAGTCGATGAGCTTCGCCTGCGGCCCGGGAAACAAGATCACGTTGTCGGGATTGATGTCGCAGTGGATCACGCGCCGCGCGTGCGCGTACGAGACCGCGTCGAGCACTTGGTGCATCAGCTCGAACGCGGTGCGCGTGGAGAGACGATGACGAAGACGCAGCGCGAGCGAGCGCTCGCCGAGCGGATACGCCATCACGAGGCGGTTGCCGACGAACATCGCGTTGCGGAGCTGGAGGATGCCGGGGTGCTCGAGCTTCCCCATGATGCGCACTTCGCGCAGCACCTCTTTCAGTCCGTCTTTCATCAGGTGCTCGTGCGGCACCTTCAACGCGACGTCGCGACCTTCAACGGTGTCTTGCGCGTGGTAGACGCGCGCGAAGCCGCCCGTACCGAGCAAGCGAACGATGCGGTACTTCCCGAGCTCTTGGCCCTTCGCGTACTGATCCGGGCTGCGAGCGCGCCGCGTCATCGAGGGCCCACTCTACCAGCAGCGGATCGTAAAAATCACCGAGGCGCGCGAAGAAAAACGTGCTCGTCGACGGTCGGCTTCCGAGCGGGCTCGAGCCGCGCTTGCGCGTCTCGGAAGTCTTGGCGCGAGAACCTGGGGTCTACAGACCCCAGCGCGACCCCCAGCGCGACCCCGCACGGGCGCAACGATGGGCACGAAGGCGCGACGTCTGGGTGTGGGCGGGTATGCTGCCGACCCATGTACTGCCAGTCCTGCGGCGCCTCGAACTCCGACGACGCGAAGTTCTGCAATCAATGCGGCGGTCGCATCGCGCGTCCGGGCGATGCGGGGGGACCCGCGCCCGTCAGCGGACCGAGCGCGACCGCGGTCGGGATGGGTACCCCGGCGTCTTCCGGGATCGCACCTCCGTCCGCGGCGGGGAACGCGCCTGTGAACGTGTGGGAGCAGCAACAGACGAGCGGCTCGGGCGGCGGCCCGTCGATGATGAGCGTCTCGCTCGACACGATCGGGGTGCGCAGCACCAAGAAGGTCTGGGCGGGGATCGCGTTCGTGGCGCTGTTGCTCGTCGGGCTCGGTGCGCTCGGGAGCTGGCTCTTGCGCGGCGAGCCCGAGGTGGTCGCGGAGGCGGGCCACGCGCAGCCGGAAGATCCTTTCGTCATCGGGACGCCGCTTCCCCCCGGCGAGGTGCCGACGACACCGGCGGAGGCCGTCGAGCCCTCGGACACGACGGGCGCGACGTCGATGGCCGGCAGCGCGATGACCGGCACGACGACGATGACCGGCACGACGATGACCGGCACGACGATGACCGGCACGACGACGACGACCGGCACGACGACCGGCAGCGCGACGACGACCGGCAGCGCGACGATGACCGGCACGTCGACCGGCACCACCGACTCGACGATGACCGGTACGACCGACTCGACGACGATGACCGGCACGACCTCGATGACCGGCACGACGACCGACACGAGCTCGATGAGCTCGACCGGCACCTCCACGGACACGAGCACTTCGATGGACGCGACGGACACGAGCTCGATGGACTCGAGCTCGATGGACGGCTCCTCGAGCACCGGAACGATCCCGAACCTCGGCGGCGATCTGCCCGAGGAGCGCGATCTCGAGCTCGAGCTCTACGGCAGCCGCGTGCGCTTCGTGGTTCAGCGCTATTACGCCGCGCGCGCGCAGACCTGCTTCGACCGCGCGACGCGCAACAACCCGAACGTGAGCGGCACCGTGGTCGTCAACATGACGATCGGCGCCGACGGCAACGTGAGCGACACGAGCGTCGCGCGGAACACCACGGGCGACGAGGTGCTCGGCAACTGCCTGCGCAGTCAGGTCGCGTCGTGGCAGCTCCCGCCCCCACCGGGCGGCAGCTTGCAGATGCAGATGCCTTTCTCGCGCTGAGGATCAGAGCGCGGCGGCGCGTTCGCGAATCACCGCGGCGTCCGCAGCGTTCGGTGCGAGCTGCAGGTACCGCTCGAACGCGCGTTTGGCCTCCGCGTTCTGCCGCAGGCGTTCGTGCGCGATGCCGAGCCCACGCCACGGCACCGGGTAGCGCGGCGCGAGCAACGTCGCCTCGCGGTACTTCTCGATCGCGGTGGGCAAGAGCCCCCGCAACGCGAGCGACTGGGCCTCGCGGTTCAGCTCCTGGGCGCGCGCGAGCGCGTCGTCGCTCGTCATCGCCGACTCGGTGGGAGTCGGCACGGCCTCCGTCATCGTCGCCCCGGTCACCGAGCTCGTCATCGCGCTCGCCATCGCGCTCGTCGTCACGACGGTCGCCGCTTCGGGTGTCGATTCGGTCGATCGGGCGTTCGGTCGAGGACGCCGACCCGGAGGCTCGATGGGCTCGGACGGCGCGATGGGCTCCGCGACGGGCTCCGCGACCGCGACGGGCTCCGTCGCCACCGTGGGCTCCGTCGCGGTCGCGGGCTCCGACGGGGTGTCCGCGGAGGACGACGTCTCCGGGATCGGCGCGGTCGGAGTCGGCACCTCCGCGCTCGCCACCGTCGAGCCGCCGCGCATCATCCAGAACGCTCCGCCACCGATCGCCACCAGCAGCGCCACGACGATCGCGATCAGCGGCCCCCGCGAGCGCACCGGCGGACGCCCTGCGGCGTCCATCGGTTCCTCGGGAGGATCCTCCGACGTGAGCTCCGCCTCCGTGCCGACCGCGCCCGAGAGCCCCGTGACCGGTCGCTCCTCGCCACGCCGCTCCACCGGCGACGGTCCGTCGAAGAGCGCGTCCGCCTCCGCGGTCCCGAGACGCTTCTTCGTGGTCGCCTGCACGAGCCGTTCGATCAACGCGCCGCACGTCTTGGGGCGTCGCTCCGGATCGCGCGCGAGCGCGTACACGAAGATCGCGTCGAGCTCCGGCGAGGACGCGACGTGGCTCGAGAGCAGCGGCGCGTCCTGCACGAGCTTCGTCGCCATCAGGCGCACCGGCTCGTCGTCGTCGAAGGGCAACGCGCCCGCCATCAGCTCGTACGCGAGCGTCGCGAGTCCGTAGATGTCGGCCGCCGCTTTCGCTTTGTTCCCGCGCGCGACCTCGGGGGCCATGTACTGAGGCGTCCCGAGCACCATTCCGTCGCGCGTCATGCGCGAGCCGTGGCCCGCCATCGCGGCGAGCCCGAAGTCCATCAGGCGCACCGCCTCGTGTCCGTCGTCGTGCTGCTCCAGGAAGAGGTTCTCGAGCTTGATGTCGCGGTGGACGATCCCTTGCGCGTGCATCGCGTCGAGCGCCGCCGCCGGGCCCGCGAGCAGCTTCGCGACCTCCGCCGGCGGACGCGGCCCGCGCTCGCGCAACATGCGCTCGAGATCCATGCCCTTGAGCAGCGGCATGACCATGAACGGACGCCCGTCGTCGAGGCGACCGAGGTCGAAGACGTCGACCACCGACGGATGCTGCAGACGGCTCGCGGTCCGCGCTTCTTGGAGGAAACGATCGACCGCGTCCGGCGCGTGCGCGACGAGCTCGTGTTTGATCACCTTGATCGCGACGCGCCGTCCGAGGTCCTCGTGCTCGCCCTCGTAGACCACCGCCATGCCGCCCGACCCGAGCTCGCGCACCACGCGGTAGCGCGCGCCCACGAGCTGGCCGACGAGGGGATCGGGCCGCGAGTCGAGCAGCGTGTCGTTCATCGGCAGACCCCCATCACACAGTTCTGGCGGAGCGCACCGAGCAGACCGTCGTTGCACTCGCGTCCGCACTGGCCGCAGTGATCGCGATTCGTCTGGGTGTCGACACACGCTCCTCCACACGACGTGAGCCCCGCCGCACAGCAGTCTCCGTTCGAGCAGATCTGGGTCGGCGCACAACGCACCAAACACCCACCGCAGTTCATCGGATCGTTCTGCAGCTCCACGCACGAACCGCCGCCGCAGCAGGTGCTGCCGCAGTCGGTCTGCGCTTCGTCGACCGTCCCGTCGCAGTCCTCGTCCACCCCGTCGCAGCGCTCGCTCGCCGCCGCCGGTCCGGGGTGACACGTCCGCACGGCGCCGACACAGATCCAGGTGCCTTGTCGACACGCACCCATCGCCGCGGCGTCGCAAGGGCTGCCGACGAGCGGGATGTCGTCCACCGTCCCGTCGCAGTCGTCGTCGGCGCCCTCGTTCGCACACGTCTCTTCGCTCGGAGTCCGCTCACCGACGCACTCGCCCCAGCTTCCGTCGGTGCAGGTCTGCGTTCCGCCCACGCAGACGCCCATGCCTTCCGTGCCGGCCGGGCCGCCGTAGCAGTCGCGCGTCTCCCCCGTGGTGCAGGGACAGCCTTCGTCGATCGCGCCGTCGCAGTCCGCGTCTCCATCGGTCGTGCACTCGTCCTCCGAAGGCACCGGCATCACCGCGCCCACGCAGCTCAGCGTCGTTCCGTCACACGCGGTCAGGCCCGAGCGGCAGGTGCCCACGCAGTCGAAGCCGGCTTCGGTCGCGGTGCAGCCGAGTCCCTCGAAGCACGGCACGTCGTCGAGCCCTTCGTCGGTCTCGCCGTCGCAGTCGTCGTCCTCGCCGTTGCAGAGCTCTTCGCTCGCGGCCGTGATCGACTCGCACGTCGCGCCCGCGTCGCCGCACACGAGGGTGCCCGCCGCGCACACGCCCGGACGCCCCGTCTCGCACGTCGTGCCCGCGAGCTCGTCCACGCGTCCGTCGCAGTCGTCGTCCTCTTCGTTGCAGAGCTCCGCGCCCGGCAGCACTTGGCCGACGCACGCGCCGAAGCGTTCGTCCTCGCCGCACGTCGCGCGGCCCTGGCGGCAGTTGCCGACCGCGACCGGATCCACGAGCGCAGGGTCGCCGTCGAAGCAGACGCGCTCTTCCCCGACCTCGCAGATCTCGTCGATGCAGAACCCGCGGTAGCAGCTCCCGCCGATCGGGCAGTCGCCGTCGACCTCACACACGCGCGCCTCGTGCTCGTCGACGCCACACGCGAGCGCGAGCGCGGTGAGGAGCCACCAACCGTTCGACGCACGAGTCACAGCGCACCTCCGACCACGAGACCGATCGAGCTCGGCCCGACCTGCGGGACCAGACGCAACGCGCGCGCGTCGTCCTCCTTCTCGCGACCGAAGAGCACCGCGAGCACCACGCCCGCGATCGTGAGCGCTCCGCCCGCGACGTAGAGCGCGGTGGCGGTGGTGCCGAGGCGCGCGGCGTCGCTGCGACGTGCGAGCGCGGCGTCGACCTCTTCGATCGTGCGCACCGAGGCGTCGCGGTAGTCGTCCTCCGCGCGGCCCGAGGCGAGCCCGACTCCGATCGCTGCGCCGAGCGTCGCGAGCCCGACCGCGCCGATCACGACCCCCGGAACGATCCCTGGTCCGCGCGAGGGCGTCTCGACAGGCTCGCGCGGCTCCGCGGGAGGCAACGGCTCGGGCTCGGGCTCCGGCGGCAGCTCGTAGAGCTCGCGCAACAAGCTCCGCACGCTGCCCGCGAGCGCTTCGTCGTCCGGATGCGCGCGCCGCGCGCTGCGGCGAAGGTTGTCGCGTCGATCGAAGGCCACCACGGTCAACACACGTTCGTCGCCGACGAGGTCCAGGGTCGGCAGCACCACCACGTCGACCTCGAGCTGCGTCGCCATCGCCGCGAAGCACTCGTCGGTCTCGCCGAGACAGCCGATCATGAGCTGCAGATCCTCGAGCGGCAGCGCCGGCGTGCCCGACATCCGCACCGTACCGAGCCCCTCCAGCTCCGACCGCACGATGCGCTGCAGCGCCGCCCCGAGGGACTGCAGGCTCGGATCGCCGACCCGGAGTTGCACCTGCGCCGCGGTCGGGAGCGGGGCTTCCTGCGCGCCGACGTCTGCCGAAAAACCGAGCAGTGTCGTGAGGATGGCGAAGATCGCGAAGTAAGCGGCGGGTCGGGTCGAGGCGTCCAAGCGGTGCTCCCGGTGGGGGACGAACGGGCAATAAACCGAAGACCTCTCGAGCCGCGCGCGGCATCGTCGAGTCGGGAAACTCACGACACCGATTTCACGACATCAAAATGCGGACAGTCAACGCCGGCGTCGTGCGCGAGGCGCTACGCGCGACGAGGGTCCTCGGATCGCCACGACCTGGAGCCGACGACACCTCCGCGATCGCCCACGATCGGGTCGAAAGCGACGATTCCTCAGCCGCCCATGCGCTCGACGGAGAGCATGTCGCGCAGCTCGCGCAGCGGGATCGCCCCGGACTGCACGAGCGCGAGCGCGGTGCCGCGCAAGGTTCGCAGGCCCGAGCGCAGCGCGAGCTCGCGGAGCTCGTCGATCGGCATCCGGTGCGCGATCCCGCGGCGCACCTCGGGCCCCGTGGGCAGGTACTCGACCACCGCGATGCGCCCGTACGTCCCGTGGCCGCCGCAACGCGCGCAGCCTTCGCCGACGTAACAGCGAAAGTCCGCCGGCACGTCGCCCTCCGGCCACAGCTCTGCGAGCAGCTCCGGGTCGGGGGTCGCGAGCACACGGCAGCCTTCGCACACACGCCGCGCGAGCCGCTGCGCGAGCACCGCGAGCAGCTCGCTCGCCACGGTGTTCGGGTGCATGCCGAGATCGAGCAGGCGCTGCACCGCGTCGACCGCGTCGTTGCAGTGGAGCGTCGAGAACACGAGGTGCCCCGTCTGCGAGGCGCGCATCGCTTCGAGCGCGGTCTCTCCGTCGCGGATCTCGCCGACCAAGATCACGTCCGGATCCTGTCGCACGAAGGAGCGCATGGCGTCCGCGAACGAGAAGCCGATCTCCGGCTTCACCTGCGACTGCTGCACGCCGTCGATGCTGTACTCGATCGGATCTTCGACCGTGAGCACCTTGCGCGTCGCGTCGCGCGCGAGGATCTGCAAGCCCGCGTAGAGCGTGGTCGACTTGCCGGAGCCGGTCGGGCCCACGACGAGCACGAGCCCCGACGGATGATCGAGCAGGCGTCGGTAGCTCGCGGCGAGCTCCGCGTCGAAGCCGAGATCCTCGATCGTGAGCAGCCGCGTGTCCTGCGGCAGCAGACGGATCACCGTGTGCTCGCCGTGAAGCGCAGGTTGCGTCTGCACGCGCAGATCGAACGCGCGCCCACCCGCGCGACGACGCATGCGTCCGCCTTGCGGGAGCCGGCGCTCCGCGATGTCGAGCTCCGACGAGACCTTGATGACGTTGATGACGCCGCGCAGCTCGGTGGGGGTCATCGCGTAGCGCGGCACGTCACGGAGCTCGCCGTCGACGCGCAGCCGCACGCGCACCTGTTCTCCGTATTGTTCGAGGTGGATGTCGCTCGCGCGCTCGCCGATCGCGTCGAGCAAGAGCGACTCGAAGAGCCCGAGGAAACGTGCGTCGAGCTCGCCGTGGCCGTCCTTCAGCAGATCGTCGCGCGCCTCGATCGCCTCGGCGTGGATCCCGCTGCGCGGGGTGTCGCGCGTGGTCTCCAGCCGATCGACGCCCGACCAGAGCCGCCGGTAGTCGGTCGGCGTCACGAGGTGAAGGTGCAGCGCGCGCGCGGAGAGCGCCTTGGCGAGATCGGCCGCCGATCCGTCGGGCTCGGTGGTCGCGACGAGCAGCGCGTCGTCCTCACGCGCGATCGGGATCACGTGGTTGTGCATCAAGAACGCGCGGGGAACCGCGCGCACCACGCTCAGGTCGACGCGCGCGAGCAATCCGTCGACGTCGCCGAAGGGCAACGCGCGCTGGTGCGCGAGCGCGCGGTACACGTCGTTCTCGCTCAGCGAGGTCTCTTCGAGCACCACCTCGCCGAGCCGTCGCTGGGTGCGCCTCGCCTCGCGCGCGGCGTGCTCGATCTGCGCGCGGTGCACGCCCGTCTCCGCGACGAGCAGATCGCCCAGGCGCGCGGGCGGGAGATCGCTCGTGATCTCCTCGCGCGCGAACCCGTCCGGGCGACGGATCACCCGCAGCATGCGGCCCGGGCGCGGATCGGGCGCGACGAAGCGACCGCCGATCGTGAGCTGCTCGAGCAACGCGGGCGGCACGGTGTGCGCGCTCGGCAGGAAGAGGATCACGTCGAAGGGCGCGGCGTCGCGCACGCCCGCGGTGCCGTCGCCGTGTCGGAGCTCGACGTTGTCGCCCGCGCGCGCGAGCGCGAGCCGCCGCCGCGCGCCTTCCAGTCGCTCGTGGCTCCGCTCGATCGACACCACGCGCCACGCGAGCACCGAGAGCACCGCCGCGACGTAGCCGGAACCGTCGCCGACCACGAGTGCGGTCTCGAAGGGCGGCTCCCCGAGCGCGAGGAGCCAGCGGTGCAGATCGGCCGCCGCCGGCACCACCGCGCCGTCCTCGAGCACGAAGGTCGCAGCCGAAGGCGGCTCGTCGTGCCGCGCGAAGGGAGCGCGCGACACGGACTCGATCGCGGCGCGCGCGCTCGTGGCGGGGACGGGAGAGGTCGGAACGGAGCGCCACTCGGCCGGCATCGTGGAGTCAGCCTGGCACGCACGTGGAGACGGGATCGCCAGGCAAACTCCCGACTTCGCGCGACGGAAGTCGGCGGTTGAAAGAAGCTCGGCCGATTTCCGCAAGCCGCCCTACTGGACGGCGCGCAGCGAACG
>ERZ761607.4822-NODE-4822-length-11576-cov-8.492579_pt1 | contig 11576 bp, 14 predicted proteins | sample MGYA00511164_ERZ761607 | MGnify/ENA primary metagenome ERZ761607 (study PRJEB28899, sample SAMN02445080) | bioreactor sludge metagenome | biome: EBPR sludge | place: Australia: Brisbane, Thorneside Wastewater Treatment Plant | collected 2011-06-22 ...
GCTCGCGCGGCACCGGGCTGAGCGCGGCCAGGTCGTTTTCCCACAGCGGCGGCGCTTTAAGGAGCAAACCGAAAATCACCAGCAGCCCGCAACCGCCGAAGGCCAGCGCCAGTCGCGGCCGGGGTCGCAACAGCGCGTCGGCCCAATCGCCGACGGCGGTCGGGCGCGGCGGCCGCCACTGTGGCGGGACCAACACCGGCAGCAGCCAGCGAGTGGTCGCCGCGGCGGCGGTCACGCCGGCGACGGTGAACACGCCCAACTGGCTCAAACCCGGAAAACCGGAATCCAACATCGCCAGACAACCGAGCGCGGTGGTGGCGGCGCACAGCCGCAGCGTCGGCCACAATTGCCGCAGCGTGTCGTCCACGCTCTCGCCGGCCCGCCGGTGGCTGAACAGATAGGTGGGATAATCCAGCGTTTCGCCGAGCAGCGTCACGCTAAACGCCAGCGTGATCAGATAAAGCTGGCCGAACAGCAACCCCACCGCCGCCGCGCCGGCCAGCAGCGCCGAGAGCATCGGCAACGCGCCGAGCCACAGCGCGCGCGCCGAGCCGTAGACCAGCAGCAACAGCAGCACGACCGCCGCCAGGGACAGCCCGCTCAGCCATTCGGCCTGCGCGCGCACCCGGTCTTCCGACAGCGTCGCCAGCACGCCGGGGCCGCTTAAAATCAACCGCGCCTCGGTTCCGGCGGCGGCTTGCGCGAACGCCTGGCGGATGGTGGTCACGACCGCGCGCTGGGCCTTGAGATCGTAGCCGGAGGCGCGGGTTTCGACCAGCAGCAAGGCGCGCGCGCCGTCGGGCGAAAACCACACGCCCAAACGTTTGGCCGGCTCGCGCAAGCCGCCTTGCAACAGCCGCAGCAGCCCCAGCAGCTCGCCGGTCGGGTCTTCGGCCAGCCAGCGTTTCTGAAAGACCCCCAGCGGCGATTGCAACTCCGCCAGCCGCTGTTGCAAACCGGCGCGCAAGCCCTCCGCCGTGAAGCGTTCCGGCGCGACGGCGGGGCTCAACAAATAGCGTCGGGCGAACAGCGCCTGCAAATCCGCCTCGGGCAGCGTTTCCGCGCCGTTGACCACCCGCGCGAACGCGCCGTCGGGCCGCAACCGCTCCGCCAGCCGGCGGCTGACGGCGGCGCGGTCAGCCTCGGAACCGCCGTCCACCCCCAACAGAACCAACCGCGTGGTCGGGCCGCTGCGCAATTGGTCCAGCAGCAATTCGGCGACGGGATCGGCGCGGGGCGCGAACAAGGTCAGATCGGCGACGACCGGCGTGGTCCACACGATCCAGCCGCTCGCCAGCGCCGCCAACAACCAAAGCAGCGGAATCCACCGTTGACGCGCGAGACTCAACCGTTGTTCCCCCGAGTCCGCCAGCTTAGCGGGGCGTCAGCGTCATCACGCTGCGATCCCCCCCGGCTTCCAGCGTCTCGACGCTCGCAATCCGCGCGCCGCGACCGCGCAAGATGATCGCGCTCACATAACGGGCGGCTTCCACGGCCAACGGTGTCAGCCGCAAGCTCCACGCCTCGGGCGCGCCCTCAAACTCTACCCGGTAATAACGCTCCAGAGTGTTGCGGTCACCGGCTTGGGTGGCGCGGATCGCCTCCACCAGCGGCCGCAGTTGCGGATAGCCGTTCAGATCGAACTGGCGGCGGCCGGCGGCCGGGGTTTCGACGGTCAGCCAATCGCCGTCGGCCTCGTAATCCTCCGGTTGCGGGGACAGGGTTTGCTTGCGCAGAAAGTCCGGCGCGCGATAGTACAGCCGCCCGCTGGCGACCAGCGGTTGTTGCAGCACCGCCAGCTGTTTTTCTTCGCGAAACTCACCTTCCACCGCCGGCACTGCCGCCAGCAGCCGCATCACCTGATCAAAGCCATCTTGAGCGAGGCCAGACAAGGGCCAGCACAGCAACAGCACCACGGGCCAGCGCTTCATCGCTCGCTTTCGCCAGCGACCGGTCGCGGCGCGATGGTCAAGCGCGCCTCGGCCAACACGCGGCCGGCGGCGCTCGTTTGAATCGCATAGATGCATTGACCGCCCTCGCCCATCAGCAGCCGCGCGGCGACTTCCAGCGGCCCGGCGACGCCATCCAGTTCATCGGCGAACCAGCGCAGGTCGCGCAGCGCGGCCAGATAGCCCGGCGGCGCGGTTTGGCCAGCTTGGCGGGCGCGCAGCGCGCCGTGAACCGCCGCCGCCTGACCGCCGTATTCCACCGCGTGCACGGCGGAAAGCCGGCCTTGCCAGCGCAGCGGGTTAGCCGGATCGCGGTGGGTTTCAGTCAGACAGCGGATGCCTTGTTCGTCCCACGCGGCGACCGTGTCCAGCAGGCACATGGTTCCGCTGTGCGGGATCAGACTTTCAATTTCGGTTTTGTCGATCACCGGGCTTGCACGTCCAAATCGAGTCGGGCGTCGGATAGATAGGGCAATGCGACCACCGCCGATCCGCCGGCCGCGAGCTGGCGCAACAGCGGCAAGGCCCGCGCGGCGGGGTTAGCCAACCGCAGTTGCTCCAAGGTCTCATCCGGCATCGAATCGGCCGCGCCGGGCCGGATTATGAACTCTCCGAGGCGGGCGATACTACCGGCAACCGGGTCCGGCGTCAGCAGCAAGGCCGCGCCGAAGGCGACCGCGACCGAACGGAACGGCCGCAACGCCGGCGGCGGCGGGGTGTCGTAGGCCACCAACAGCACCGGCTGCCGGTCCAGGCGCGCCAGCGCGACGGCTTCCAGCAGTCCGGCGGCGAAGGTGGCGTCAAACGCGCCGACGCTGATCGCCGGGCGCATCGAACCGGTCGCGATGCTCCAATAGCCGAGCGGGGCGTTGTGCACCGAGTGATTGAATTGTCCGGGCGAAAGCGCGGGTTCGGGTTCGAGCAACGCCAGACACAGCGCCTCCAAAGCCTCGGTATTGCCGCCGGCGCAGGCGAACACCGCCCCGCAGCGCCTCGCGTCCAAGCCGGCGGCGTCCAGCGCCTCGTCCGCCGCCTGCAGGGCCAAGCGGACGGTCGGCGTCGCCCGGCGCGCCTCGTTGCGCGGCAGCCGCACCCGGTCGAAATGCGGAACCTTATCGCCGTGGTACGGCTGCAACCCCGCCAGCACCGAACGTCCCGTCGGCCAATCCGGCAGGCCGGGCGCGCACACGCCCACGCCGCTGATCCAGACGCTCATCTAGCTGATTCGCGCCAGATTGCGGCGGTTGCCGGTCCAGCGCGACCACGCCCTGCCAACGCCGTACCAATGCAGGTAATAGGCTTCCCGCGCGAGCCGCCAGCAAGTGGCCGGATTGAAATCGAGCCGCTCCTCGGCGGCGCACAGCCTGGGCTGCAAGGCCAAGCCGCGCGCCAGCGCTTCGCTGCGGGCCAGATGGTGCCGGCTGGTCACCAGCACGAAGGGCCGATGACCCAGCTCCGCCCGCAGCTGGCGGGCGCGGCGCAAGTTATCGAGCGTGTTCAGCGATTGATCCTCGACGAACAACGCCGCCTCGGGAAGGCCGAGCGCTTGTAAGAATTCCCGGCCGCGTTCGGCTTCGCTGACCGCGCCGCCGGTGGGACCGCCGACCAGCAGCACCCGCCGTCGGGGGTCGGCTTGATAGAGCGCCGCGGCCCGCCGCAACCGGCGGGCGTAACCGGTGGCCACTTCGTCGCGGATCAACCGCGCGCCCAGCACCACGATCCAATCCCCCTCGATTCCGGCGACCGGCGCGGCGCGGGCGATCCGCCAGACCCGATAATACAGCCACAGGCCGCTCAACCCGACGGTCGCCAACAGCACCAGATTGGACAACACCAGCATCGCCGCGCCGTTCCAGCCGATGTCGCGCTGGCGGGCGAACCACCCTTTAGAGGGCACAACCGATTTCAAGGCGCGTCCTCGGACCAATAATCGTAGAAATTGAACCAATTGTACGGCGCGAGCCGCGCGTAATGCTCCAGGCGGTCGGCGTAGCGCTGGACCCAAACCCCGAGTTGTTCCTGCCGGCGACGCGGCTCCAGCGCGATCTTTTCGGCCAGCTTTTCAAAGTGGACGTCGTAGCGATTGCCGCCCCGATACAAGCCGAAACACAAAACGACCGAACACTCCATCAGCGCCGCCAGCAGGATCGGGCCGATGGGAAATGCGGTTTCTCGGCCGAAAAATTGGCAGCGCACCGTTTTATCGTCCTGCGCCACCCGGTCGCCCAGCGCCCCGATCAAACAGCCGCGCGACACGCTCTCTTGCACCGCCAGCAAGGTTTCGGGCCGGCCGATGGGAATGATGGCGCGGGCCAGTTCCGGATTCAGCGCCTCAAACAGCCGGGTCAGCGCTCGATTGTGCTCGACGTTCATCAAAATTTTGATCGGGAAATCGGGCAAGCTCGCGCCGACCGCGCGCAGGGCCTCAAAGCTGCCCAGATGAGAGCCCAGCAAGATGCAGCCCCGGCCGGAACGCAGCTGATCCAGAATCGCTTGCCCGCCGACCATCTCGATTTGAAAATGATCCAAGCGTCCGGTCAGGAAGTAAACCCGGTCCAGGATGGTGGCCGAAAACCAGTGGATGTGGCGAAACAGCTGCGGCCAACCCGGTTCCCGACCGAGCGCCCGGCGCAGATAGCGCCGCGAACTCCGGCGGGCGTCGCCGGCGGCGATCAGAAAATAGAGGGTGATGGGATACAGCAGCAGCCGGGCGGCGGGCCGGCCGAGATACAGCGCGATCGACCGGATCAACCATAGCGCCAGCGGCGATCCGCGCTCCGGCAACCGCGCCCAATTCCGGCTCACGGATCGGAGTCCGCCAGACTTGGACGACCGCGCGGTCAAAGGACTCGCTGTTGCTGGATATGTTGGCTCAAGGCGCGCAGCGAGGCGAACACCCGCCGGTTTTCCTTATCGTCCGAACGCAATTGAAAACCGTAGGTCTTGGAAATCGCCAGCGCCAGCTCCAAAGCGTCGATGGAATCCAAACCCAGGCCCTCGCCGAACAACGGCTCCTCCGGAGCGATCTCTTCCGGTTTGACATCTTCCAGATGCAGGGTATCGACCAGCAGTCGAGCCACCTCCAACTCGAACGGCGAAAGCGGTTGCATTGATGACCTCGTGGGAGTGTAAGGTGATTTCGATGAGCGTTTTGGATCGCGGTGCTATCACGGTCCGCGCGGGCGTTGATAAACTATATCATGCCCGTTAAAAATAACCTGTACCCGCCCGAATCGAGGCCGTTAAAACCCTCCTCCGCCAGTCGTGGCCGACATCATTCGTCGGTGGGAGTCGGGCGATGCGCCCGCCGGCGCGGCCTGACATGAGCCTGTTTACCGTTTGTTACCGCAACGCCGCCGATTGCGGCGACTGGCTGAACGACGAACGCCTGCTGGCGCTGGTCCGGTTCGATCAAACCCCTCCAACCGCAACGGATCGGCGGATTTGCACCGTCGATCTTGCGGAATTAGGCTCCGCCGCGACCGCCGAAGTCTGGCTGGGCGCGCGGGCGGCGCGCGCCGGTTGCAGCGAAGGCATTTACCACGCCGGGGACGGCGATGTGCTATTCCTGCACGCCCGGCTCGACGAATACGCGCCGGACGCGCTGCAACCGCTGACCGCCGTGCTCTACCGGCGGCTGTTCGCCAAGGCCCGCGCCTTGGGTTATCCGCACCTCTTGCGCCTCTGGAATTACTTTCCCCGGATCAACCAGGAGTGCGATGGCCTGGAACGCTATCGGGCGTTTTGCGCGGGCCGGCATCAGGCGCTGGCGGCGGAGCTGGCGGAATTCGAAACGCGGCTGCCGGCCGCCTCGGCCATCGGAACCCGCGCGGGCGATTTGCAACTCTACGGCCTGGCCGCCCGCGAACCGGGCGCGCAGATCGAAAACCCGCGCCAGGTCAGCGCGTTTCACTACCCTCGCCAATACGGCCGGCGCAGTCCGTCATTTTCGCGCGCCATCTTGAAATCCTGGGGCGAGGGCCGCGAGCATCTGTATATTTCCGGCACCGCCAGCATCGTCGGCCACGCCAGCGTGCATCACGAACTCGCCGCGCAATTGGAGGAAACGCTCGCCAATTTGGAAGCCTTGCTGGGCGAGGCCAACCGGCGCGCGGCCCGTCCGCTGGCGCTGGCGCTGCTCAAAATCTATGTCCGATCCGAACTCGACCCCGCGCCCTTGCGCGTGCGGATCGCCCGGACCTTCGGCGATAACATTCCGCTGCTGTTCCTGCGCGCCGACATCTGCCGGCGAGAACTGTTGATTGAAATCGAAGGGCTGGCGACCGAGTTTGCCGCCCGCCACCTTTAGGACCGCACTCTTGAAACCGGAAAAACCGCTCGAACCGCATCCGACCTTGCCGGATTATTACCCCGACTTGGCGCAACGGCCGGCGTTCGTGCGCGGGCTGTTCGATCGCACCGCCCGCCACTACGACCGGATCTGCCAGCTGATGTCGTTCGGGTCGGGCAATTGGTACCGCCGGCGAGCGCTCGAACGCGCCGGTCTGCGGCCCGGCATGACGGTGCTGGATGTCGCCACCGGCACCGGGCTGGTGGCCCGACAGGCCCTGGCGATCGCCGGCGACCCGCAAGCGGTGATCGGCCTGGATGTGAGCGCGGGTATGCTGGCCGAGGTGAAACGGCTTTTAAACATCCCGCTGATGCAAGGGCTGATGGAACAGCTGCCGGTCGCCGATGCGTGCTGCGATATGGTCAGCATGGGCTACGCCCTGCGCCATGTCGCCGATCTCAACACGACCTTTCGAGAATTTCATCGCGCGCTGCGGCCGGGCGGCGTGTTGCTGATTCTGGAAATCGCCCGACCCGCCACTCCTTTGAAGCGAGGCGTCATCAAATTCTATATGGGACGGGTGATCCCGCTGCTCAGCCGGCTCACCACCGGCCAACAGGACACCCAAACGCTGATGCGCTATTACTGGGACACCATCGAAAATTGTGTCCCACCCGACGCCATCATCCAGGCGATCCGCGACGCCGGTTTCGCCGACGCCGGTTGCGATGTGGAATTCGATCTGTTTCGGGCCTATTTCGGGCGCAAGGCCGGTGCGGCTCAAAGCTGATCGGAAGCCGTCCGCGCCGCCCTACAACAAGTGCTTGCCATCGAAGACGTCCGCTTCGAGCGCGAACGGATCGACGCCATCGACGCAGCCGAGATTGACCCGGAAATGACCGGGCTTTCGAACGGTTTCATGGAAGGTGTAGATACCGCAGCGCTTGCAGAAATAGTGTTTGGCGACTTTAGAGCCGAATTGATAGAGCCCCAACGCCTCCTCGCCGGCTTCGATCTTAAAGTTTTCCGGAGCGATGATTTCCGCTGACATTATCGCCCCCTTGCGAACGCACAGCGAACAATTGCAACGCAAGCCTCTCTCGATCTTCTCGCCTCGATAGGAAAAACGCACCGCGCCACAGTGGCAGGAACCTTGATGCGATTGAGTCATCGATCACTCCTTATCGTCATTCAATTCAAATTGTTGCAAGCTTATTGCGGATGAAAAAACCTCAGAGTTTGACCGCGCCCACGGCGGCCGCGACCAAGGACGGATAGCGCTCGCGAATCCGGGGGATGTCCGGCCAGACGAACGGCTCCGCGAACCCCGCCGCCCGGAACGCCGCCAGCCACTGTTCGGGGGTCAGAAACCCGCCGTTCGGCCGCCACGGCGGTTGCAGGATCGGGGAGCGAAAAGAGTCCAGCAGGGCAAAGATAAATTCGACATAAACAGTCCGCCCGAAAAAAGGTCGCACGCATTCGGAGGCGATCACCTGTCCGCCCGGCGCGAGCGCGGCTCGTATTTCCGCCAGCGTGAAGGCCAAATCGCGCGCGACATGCAGCGTGTTGACCCCGTAGACGACCGCTAAACTGCCGGGTTCCACGCCGGCCTCGGCGAAAGGCCGGTCGATGTCGAGCACCCCGCAGCTGATTCGACCCGGCGCGTCGGGCCGCGATCGCAACACCCGCTGGCCGCGCCGCAGAAACAGCGGCGACAGTTCGGTGAAGCGATAAGCCTCGATCCGGGCCGTCGCGCCCGCCGCCGCGAACTGATCCAGCAAAGCCGTCGCCCCGCTGCCGGCTCCGCCGCCGATTTCGAGAATCGCCCCGCGCGGATGCGTGAAACGCGCCAGCACCGCCCTTGCCCCGATTTGATTGCTGATGGCGTAGAGCGGATTGTGGTTGGAAAAATACTCCGACCAGGCCGAAATACGGTCGGCGGCGAACAAAACAGCTTCTCCCGACGCCTCGCCGCGCATGACCGGCGGGTAGCCCTCGGCGGCGAGCGCCGCCAACCGGAACGAAGGCAGCGCGTCGGGATCGTGCGCGGCCTGGGCGCGTTCGATTTCCGTCGGATTCAAGTCCGGCAAGGGTTCCAGCGCTTGAAAGACACTCGGTTCGCCGGCGCTTCGGGCGATGACGCCTCGTTCGGCCAACAGGCGCAACAACCAATCGGCCAGCGGCGCTCCGGTGAGCGAGTCCAGCCCCGCGCGGCGCGCGATCTCCTCCGCCGCGCCGCCTTGAAGCAGCGGCCTGTCGAAACCGGTTTCGCGCGCGACTTTGAGGGCCAGCCGAAAAACATACTCCTCGATCAAATCGCATGAAGCGATAAAGCGACCGTCGAACAGCGGCAGCAATTCAGCGGGCAGCAGTTCGGCGCGCAAATCGGAATCGGTGGCAAACGCGCGGACCGGCATCAACCCCACTCCTCAAAGCACCCCAGTTCCCGCGAACCGGCGCCTGGGAAACCGCGGCGTCCCATATCGGTCAGCGGTCCGCGCCAGCCCACCGCAAATGACCTTGCACCACGATCTGGCCATCGTCGCGCAGGCATTCGAAGCGCAGCTTGCCGCCGGTCGAATTCAGAAAATGAATCGTGCAAGGCTGCTCCGGCCGCAACGGCGTCAGGAATTTCACCACCGGCATTCCGTTCAACTTCTGGTCGGGGTGTTCGGCCTTGAAGGCCCGCAGCACCGCGTCCAACAGCACCACGCCGGGAACGATGGGATCGCCGGGGAAATGCCCGGCCAAACTGGGATGGTCAGCGGCGATTGAAAAGAATCGCTCAACGCTCATGAGCGTCAGTCGCCACAGGCTGAGGCCGGTCTAACAGCGCCAGCAACGCCTCCCGCGTCGGCTTGCCGGTTTCGTTGCGCGGCAGGGCGTCGACTTTGACCAGCGGGCGCGGCAAAAACACCGGATCGAGCCGCCGGGCCAGGGCGGCGAGCAGCTGGCGCTTGCTCAAGCCGGGCGCGACCACCAGCGCCGCCAGCCGGGCGATCTCGGCCTCGCCCGCTTCCGGCGCCAGAAAAACGCCCTCGATCACGCCGTCAATATCGTTGAGCTGGTGGTTGAGATAGCCGAGCGAGGTCCGTTTGCCGGCGACATTGATCACATCTTCCCGCCGGCCCAGCAGCTTGAATTCCGAATCGCCGCATGGCTCGACGATATCGTTCAACGGCGCCGGCTCCGGCAGATGCGCCCCGGAAAGCGAGCCGTCGCCCAGTTCGAAACCGTCGTAGAGCCGCCAGCGGTCGCCGTCCAGGGTACGGCGGCTGGCGATGGAACCAGCTTCGGTGCAGCCGTAGATTTCCAGCACCGGCGCGTCGAACGCAGCCTCGGCCTGAGCCGCCAAGGCATTCGACAGCGGCGCGGTGGCCGAGATCAGAAACGCCGGTTGCGGCCAAGTCAATCCAGCCTGGACACACGCTTGCAGGTGTACGGGCGTGGTCACCAGCACGCGCGGCGCGGGAACGGCCGCCAGCGCGGCGCGGATGTCTTCCGGAAAAAACGGCCGGCCGCCGTGGACCCGCGCGCCGCTGGCCAACGGCGCCATGATCGAGGTTTCCAAGCCGTACATGTGTTGGGGCGGCACGGTCGCCACGATGGCGGTGGCGCGATCGAAGCCGAAACGCCGCTGCGCCTGGCGCGCGCCGCCGATCAATTCACCCCAGGTCTTGAGGTTCGGCTTGGCCCGACCGGTGCTGCCGGAGGTAAAGGCGACCGCCATCACCTGCTCGGCCGCCAACTCGGGAACCGTTTGCGAAATCGCGTCGCCAGCGTCCGCGTCCAGCCAACTTTCGATGTCGTCATCCGCAATCGTCCGGCTGTCGGGATACTCCTGCGCCACCCGCCGCAGGTGCAGATCGGCGCGGCTGGAGGGTAACAGATTGCTTTGGCCGTTCGCTCCCACGGCGGCGAACGCGACCAAAAAGCAATAACGGTCCTCACAGAGGTTGATGATGAAGCGGACCGGCGGCAACCGGCGGACGACGCGGGCGACATGCGCCAAAAATAAATCGCGCCGGATCGGTTGCGAGCGCCGCCAAGCGATCAGCTCATCCGGGGAAGCCATTGACAGTAAGGGGAATTTGGCGGTCATCGTGGCAGATCGGCACAGTGATGGTTTAATGTAGCAAAATTTTAGGGCTCTTCACCCGTGCGTTTGACCGATAAATTTCGAATAACATTCCATCCCGACCTTCTCGAACCGATCCTAAAGCCGATGACCACGCCTTCCAATCCTCCTCCATCCGATCCTCAAAATCCCCCCCGACAACCCAGCGCCCTTGATGTGGTGTTCAGCGTGCTGGCGTCTTTTTTCGGCGTGCAAAGCGCGCGCAACCAAGAGCGCGATTTCCGGCATGGCCGGGCGGCTCATTTCATCATCGTCGCCATCGGCTTGACCTTATTGCTGATTTTCGGCATCTGGCTGGCGGTTAAATTGGCCTTGCGCGCCGCTGGCGCGTAGTTTTAGACCGATGGGCCCTCCAGCTTTCCCTTTACGGGATGTCCGCCGATGAGCCGCGTTGTCCTCAACGAAGCGTTGCAACTCGAGTACGACCGCTTGTTTGCCGAGTGCGCGACCCGTCCGGAGCGCGATTCTGAAATCGATGCGTTGGCGGACGCTCTGTTGGCCGATCAGGGCCGCTATCGCGCCGTCGGCGGACGGCTCGGGATACCTTGGTTCGTGGCGGCGGCGCTGCATTACGCGGATACCGGCCGCGATTTCGAGGTCCACTTGCACAACGGCGATCCGCTGACCGAGCGCACCTGCCATTTGCCGGACGGCAGGCCGCCGGAAGGCGAACCGCCGTTTGCCTGGGAGGACAGCGCCGTCGATGCGTTGCGCCTGCGCCGTTTCGATCAGTGGGACGATTGGAGCATCGCCGGCCTGTTATTTCTGCTGGAAGCGCACGGCGGCTGGAGCTACCGCTTGCATCATCCCGAGGTGCTTTCACCGTATTTGTGGAATTATTCGACGCATTACAGCCAGGGAAAATACGTCGCCGACGACACCTGGAACGAAACCGCCGTCGCCCAGCGCTGCGGCGTGGCGGTGCTGCTGCGGCGGCTGGCGGAACGGGGCGTCATCGACTTTACCGGCGAGCGGCCGGCCCGGCCCTTGGCCCGTTACGACCGTGGCGAACCGTCACCAGTGGTGGAAGCGCTGCAACGGTTTTTGAATACCCTGCCCGGCATTTTCGTCAAGGTGGACGGACTGGCCGGCCCCAGAACCTCGGAAGCGTTCCACAAACTCTGCGGACGGTATCTGCTGGGCGATCCGCGCGATTCCGAGCCACCGCATTGAGGCGCTGCTCGCGCCACCCCGCCTT
>ERZ761607.4825-NODE-4825-length-11573-cov-6.529693_pt1 | contig 11573 bp, 11 predicted proteins | sample MGYA00511164_ERZ761607 | MGnify/ENA primary metagenome ERZ761607 (study PRJEB28899, sample SAMN02445080) | bioreactor sludge metagenome | biome: EBPR sludge | place: Australia: Brisbane, Thorneside Wastewater Treatment Plant | collected 2011-06-22 ...
ACATCGAACGGCTGGTCGAGCAGGCGCTGGTCCAGACCCGCGCCGGCTGCGATATCCTCGCCCCGTCGGACATGATGGACGGCCGGATCGGGATCATCCGCGCCGCGCTGGAATCCGAGGGATTCCAGAACACTATGATCATGTCCTACGCAGCCAAGTACGCTTCGGCCTTCTACGGCCCGTACCGGGACGCCATCGGCTCGGGCAAGCTCGGCACCCTGGGGCCGTCGGACAAGAAGACCTACCAGCAGGACCCGGCCAACAGCGACGAGGCCCTGCGCGAGGTGGCCCTCGACATCGCCGAGGGCGCGGACATGGTCATGGTCAAGCCCGGCATGCCGTATCTCGATATTGTTCAAAGGGTTGTACAGGAATTCTCCATGCCGACCTTCGCCTTCCAGGTCAGCGGCGAGTACGCGATGATCATGGCCGCGGCGCAGAACGGCTGGATCGACGAACAGCGCGCCATCCTTGAGAGCCTGGGCTCCTTCAAGCGCGCCGGCTGCGCGGGCGTGATCACCTACTTCGCGCCCCGTGCGGCGCGGATGCTGGGGGGCTAGGACGAATCGACATTCAGGCGGCGGGCCATGTTTTCCCTCCGATTGTCCCCGCGCAGGCGGGGACCCAAGCCTCCGGGGCGGCTTCGCCGGCGGTTGGAGGCCTGATAGTCAGCTTGGGTCCCCGCCTCCGCGGGGTCACACGGTGAGTGGAAGGCCTGTTTCGCTGAATGCCGATTGACCCTAGTTCAGCCGCTCATCCCGGCATGCGCCGGGATGAGCGGAGTCATTTTTCCGTCTCCTGCCGGATTCGAGCCTCGATCAGCTCCAGCGCGATGTCCCGGATTCGCTCGGGCGGGCGGCCGAGGAGCTCGGCCATGGTGTCGCCGAACAGGCCGACGCCCAGCGCCATGCTGACGCAGACCAGCATGAAGTCCTGGACCGCGCCATCGTCCGGCGGACCGTCCAGCTGCATGCGCAGGGCGGCCACGTCCTGCACCGCCTGACGGATGACCGTCATCCGCCGCGACTCGCCGGTCAGCTCCAGCCAGGCGGCCAGGCGCGCGCCGCCCCGGGTCCCGAAGGCGTCGAACAGCGCCCGCGCCCCGGCCCCGACGCGGCCGACGGCGTCCTGCTGGTGACCAAAATCCACGGCGATCCGCTCGACCAACTGGCGGATCATCCGCTCCATCAGCGCGGTCTGGACACCGTCGATCGAGCCGAAGTGATGCAGCACTGTGGCGTTGGCGACGCCCGCCGCCGCCGCCACGTCGGCGAGCTTCAGCGCCTGCGGCCCCTTCTCCAGCAGGATCGCTTCGCAGGCCGCGAGGATGTTTTCGCGCGCCGCCTCGGGCGAGCGTCGGACTCTCGGAGCGCGCTCTATTGACATTTTTGTCGATAGCAATAGATGGAGGTCATACGCCTTCCTAGCCCTCCCTCCCCGAGGACGCCATGACCCGCAAGAACACCCCTGCCGACGTCGCCGTGCTGCCGCGCGACATCCGTTTCGACGTCGAACCCGCCCGCAGCGGGCATTGGCTGGCCGGAGACCCGGTCGGCACGGCCGTGTTCAACGCCCTGTCGCTGACCTTCCCGGATGGCGAGCGGCTGTTCATGGACGCGGTGCGCAACTACCGCGGCCAGCTGACCGGCAAGCTGCTGGAGGACGCCAAGGGCTTCATCGCCCAAGAGGCCATCCACTCGCGCGAGCATCACGGGCTGAACGGGGCCATCGACCGCAGCAAGTACCCGGTCGCCGAGATCGAGGCCCAGATCCGCGAGCGCACCAACTTCGCCCGCACGCGCGGCCCGATGGCGATGCTGGTCTCGACCATCGCGCTTGAGCACTTCACGGCGATGATGGCCGACATGCACATGGCCCACCCCGAGCTGTTCGACGGCGCCGCGCCGGATATCGAGCGGATGTGGCGCTGGCACGCCATGGAGGAGACCGAGCACAAGGCGGTCGCCTACGACGTGTTCATGGCCGTCACGAAGGACTGGTCCCCCTTCAAGCGCTACATGATCCGATGCCGGGCGATGTTCTTCGTCAGCATCATGTTCACCCGCAACATCTGCCGCTACGCCGCGCGCCTGCTCGAGGCCGACGGTTACGCGCCGGAAGCGGCCCTGAAGGCGGTCAAGGCGTACGTCTGGGACAAGCCCGGCATCTTCAAGCGCGGCTGGAAGACCTACTTCGCCTGGTATCGCCCCGGCTTCCACCCCTGGGACCACGACAACCGCTCTGAGCTCTCGGCCTGGAAGGCCGAGTTCGACGCGGCGGTCCCGGCGGCGGCCTAGTCAGGCGCGGGCCCGTCGTAGACGAATTCGACGAGGAACACCCGCTCGCCGGGTCCGTGCTTCGCCACCTTCAGAAGGTCGACCACGCCGGCGAAGCCTGACCGCCGCGCCAGCGCGGAGGTCACCTCGGCGAGCGTGATCTCGCGGATCGAAGTCACCTCGACATGCCCCGGTCCGAGCGGATAGCGGCCGCCGACCTTCACTCGCGGGCTCTGCCAGATGCGCACCGAGCAGGTGATCTCGCCGCGCATCACGCCGTCGCGAAGGCGGCGGGCGAACATCATTCGGCCGGGCGCTCCAGCCGCGCGATGAGGCTAGACGTGTCCCAGCGGTTTCCGCCCATGGCCTGCACCTCGGCGTAGAACTGGTCGATCAGGGCCGTGGCGGCGATCCGGGCGCCGTTGGTCCGCGCCTCGTCCAGCGCGATGCCGAGGTCCTTGCGCATCCAGTCGACCGCGAAGCCGAAGTCGAACTTGCCTTCGCTCATCGTCGCCCAGCGGTTCTCCATCTGCCAGCTCTGGGCCGAGCCCTTGGAGATGGCGGCCAGCACGCCGTCGGTGTCGAGGCCGGCGCGCTTTGCGAAGTGAAGGGCTTCGGCGACGCCCTGGACCGCTCCGGCGATGGCGATCTGGTTGCACATCTTGGTCAGCTGGCCGGTCCCGACCTCGCCCATGCGGCGCACGGCCTTGGCGTAGACGCCGATCACCGGCTCAGCGCGGGCGTAGGCCGCCGCGTCGCCGCCGGCCATGATGGTCAGCTGGCCGTTCTCCGCCCCCGCCTGACCGCCGCTGACGGGCGCGTCGATAAACCAGCGGCCGCCCTGCGCCGCCAGCGCCGCCATGTCGCGGGCGACCCTGGCCGAGGTGGTGGTGTGGTCGACGATGATCCCGCCCTCGGCCATCGTGGCCAAGGCTTGCGGAACCACCTGCCGGACGTCGTCGTCATTGCCGACACAGAGGGCGACCAGCTCGGCGCCGGCGCAGGCTTCGCCGACCGTCGCGCCGGCCCGACCGCCCTGGATCGCCGTCCAGCGATTCGCCTTCTCGGGGCTGCGGTTGAACACCGCCACCTCATGCCCGGCCTTCGCCAGGTATCCGGCCATCGGGAAACCCATCACACCCAGGCCTACAAAGGCGGTCTTCATCGCGGCGGTATCCTCGTTGCGGCCCTCGACACGGCGCTTGGCGCCTGCTGGGAATGACTATTGGGGGAAGCGGTCCAAAGCTAGCCATCCTGAGCAGCACCCGGCGCGGGCGCGTGTCGAAGGACGCGCGATTGCAACCCCATCTTAACGCCCTGACGCCACCTTCCTGATCAAGGTTAAGCGGGGTTTCACCATGGCGTTGAGCAGCGACGCGCCGGTCCTGATCAAGAAGGTCAAGAAGGTGTCCGGCGGCGGACACCACGGCGGCGCGTGGAAGGTGGCCTACGCGGACTTCGTGACCGCCATGATGGCCTTCTTCCTGCTGATGTGGCTGATCAATACGACGAGCCCCGAGCAGAAGCGCGGCATCGCCGACTACTTCGCCCCCGCCAGCGTCGCCGAGACGACCAGCGGATCGGGCGGCATCCTGGGCGGCACCTCGCTGGGCGAGGACGGCGTGAAGGGCTCCGGCTCGATGGCCATGGTCGAACAGATGGCGCCCGAGGCGCCGCCGAACGTCAGGGAAACCGGCCAGAGCGCGGACAGTCCCGGCGCGACCAGTCTCGAGCAGGCCAGCGAGGAAGCCCTGCGCAAGGAGATGCAGGCCCGCGACGAGGCCGCCTTCGCCTCGGCCGCCATGTCGCTCCGCCAGGCGCTGCAGGACATGCCCGAACTCGCCGAGCTGTCGAAGCAGGTGATGATCGACCAGACGCCCGAGGGGCTGCGGATCCAGCTGGTTGACCAGGACGGCCGGTCGATGTTCCGGGAAGGCGCGGCCGCGCCGAATGATCGCGCCCGGATCTTGCTGCGCGCCATCGCCCGGATCATCAACCAGCTGCCCAACCGGATCAGCATCAGCGGCCACACCAGCATGGGCGGCAGCGGCCGCACGGCGCCGGGCGACTGGAAGCTGTCGGCCGACCGCGCCGACGTCTCGCGTCAGCTCCTGCAAGGATTCGGCGTCGATCCGGACCGCGTCTACCAGGTGGCCGGAAAGGCCAACTCCGACCCCCTCTATCCGGACGACCCCATGCTCGCCGGGAACCGCCGAATCGCGATCATCCTCCTGCGGGAGGCGCCGGTTCTGCCGCCGGATTGACGAACGATGGTCGGTCAAAGCCTGCTTGCGCAGTCGGAAATGATGGGCGCTAATCCCTTTGGGGTACAGGAGAGCCGCGAGGCGCTGGGGCAGTGACGCACCATTTCACATCGAGACGGATGCGCTTCTTCCTCACGGCGCCGTCGCCCTGCCCCTACCTGCCGGGCCGGGAGGAACGAAAGGTCTTCGCCCACCTGCCGCCAGGCGACGGACCGGCGGTCAACGACAGCCTGACCCAGTCGGGCTTCCGCCGTTCGCAGCACATCGCCTACCGACCCGCCTGCGAGAGCTGCAGCGCCTGCACCTCGGCGCGCATCCCGGTCGGCGACTTCACCTTCTCGCGCAGCCAACGCAAGGTGCTGGCGCGCAACGCCGACCTGCGCCGCCATCTGGTCGAGGCGGAAGCGACGATGGAGCAGTTCGACCTGCTGCGCCGCTACCTGCTGGCCCGCCACGCCGACGGCGGCATGGCGGAGATGACCTGGCCCGACTACGTGGCCATGGTCGAGGACACCGCGGTCCGCACCCATATCATCGAGTACCGCACGCCCTCGACGGACAGCGGCCCCGGCGATCTGATGGCCTGTATTCTGGTCGACCTGATGGGGGACGGCCTGTCGATGGTCTACAGCTTCTATGACCCGCGCCAGGAACGCCGGAGCCTGGGCGCCTTCATCATCCTGGATCACATCGTCCAGGCGTCGCTGAACGGCCTGCCCTATGTCTATCTGGGCTACTGGGTGCCCGGCAGCGAGAAGATGGCCTACAAGGCGCGCTACGCGCCGCTGGAAGTGCTCAGGCCGCAGGGCTGGATGCTGCTCTCGGCCCGCGAACGCGACGAGGCCGGCGAAGCCCTGGCCCGCGAGCGTCGCCTGCGCGGGACCAGCCTTCCCCGGCTGGGCAAGAAGTAGGCTCCGGCCCCCGAAGGGGCCGAAACCCGACGCCCCTCCTACTTCTCCGGATCGACCAGCGCCTGGTAAACCAGCTGCGCCGAAAGCTCGTCCAGCCGCAAGCGGCTGCCGCCCAGCACCTGGATGTAGCCCAGGAAGGCGACGTCATTCTCCGGATCGACCCAGAACCAGGTGCCGGCCGCGCCGCCCCAGCTGTAGCTGCCCTTGCCGGCGATCGTCCCTGCCTTGGCCGGGTCCATGATCACCGCCACGCCCAACCCGAAGCCGACGCCGTCGCCCACCGGCTTCTTCGCCAGTTGCTCGTCCGTGAGATGGTTGGTCGCCATCAGCCGGACCGTGGCCGGCGCCAGAATGCGCACGCCGTCCAGTTCGCCTTCATTGGCCAGCATGGTCGCGAAGCGCGTGAAGTCGGCCATGGTCGAGACCAGTCCGCCGCCGCCGTTGGCCGCCGTCGGAACCTTGTCGACCGGCAGCACCATGAAGCCCTCGGCCGGGACCAGCTGTCCGGTCTTCGGGTTGAAGGCGTACAGCGTCGCCAGCCGCGATCGCTTCTCTTCCGGGACCCAGAAATCGGTGTCGACCATCTTCAACGGCGTGAAGATGCGGCTGCGCATGAAGTCGGGCAGCGTCTGCCCCGACAGCTTCTCGATGATGTAGCCCTGGATATCGACGGCGATGGAATATCGCCACTCCGTGCCCGGCTGGCTGGCCAGGGGCAGCTTGCTCGCCTCGACCATGCCCGCGGCGAGCGTCGGGGCGCGGAACATCCCGCTCTGCTGGTAGACCTTGTCGACGTAGTTGTCGTCGACCAGGCCATAGCCGAACCCGGCGGTGTGGGTCATCAGCTCGCGCATGGTGGCCGAGCGCCCGATCGGCTCCAGGATCGGCTTGCCCTCCGCGTCCAGGCCCTTGAAGACCTTCAGGCCCGCGAACTCGGGCACATACTTCGTCACCGGCTCGTCCAGCCGCCACTTGCCCTCCTCGTAGAGCATCATCATGGCGACGCCGGTCACCGGCTTGGTCTGGCTGTACATCCGCCAGAGGGTGTCGGCGGTCACCGGCGCCCCGCTGGCGCTGTCGACCTTGCCGTAGATGTCGCTGTGCACGACCTTGCCGTGACGGACCAGCACCGTGGCGACGCCCGGCACGCGGCCGCTGTCGACGACCGCGCGCAGGCCGGCGTCGAGCCGCTTCAGCCGCTCGGAGGAGAACCCCATCTTCTCCGGCGTGGCCGCGGGAACGCCGACGGCGACGGGCTTGTCGGCGGCGAAGGCCGGCGCGGCGACCATTCCGGTCAGGGCCAGCGCGGTGGCGGCGGCCAAGAGGCCCCTGCGCAGATCGATCATGTTTGTTCCCCCTCGGCTCGAACGGCCGTTTGACGGGAGAGTAGCGGCGCGGGACGGCGCGACAAGCCTGTCTGTGCGCCCATTGCGCCTAAGCCATCACGGCCCGCATCCCTTCTGTTCGCGCCCGCACGTCGGGCGGCGCCAGGCAGCCGGACAACGCCTCGTGGCCGGGCGAACCGGGATGCGGCGCCACGATCACGGGCGGACTGTGGTTGGCCGGACAGAGGATCAGCGTCTCGCCGGGTCCCACCGCGCCCAGGTCCAGCATCGCGGTCGACCGCGTCATCAGGACCAGCGGCGCGGCCCCGGCCGGCCGACGGCAAAGCCAGGCGGCCAGCGCCTCCTGCGTCGGCGCGTCTAGACCCTGTTCGACCAGATCAACGACCAGCGGCGCGTCGTCCGCCGCCAGATGGCACATCAGGGCGGTCAGCGCGTCGGACAGGTGCGCGCCCTCCTCGGCCAGCCGGTCGAGCGCGATCTGAACGGAAGGCGGCGCGTCGGCAGGCTCGGTCCGATCCAACCCGACGAACCGCGCGCCGGGGATCGCGTCGGCGAGCGCCATGGCCAGCCGCGTCTTGCCGCTGCCCAGCGGGCCGACCAGCCAGATCAGCGGCGCCAGGTCCGGCAACTCGAAACGCTCTCCGTCCCAGGGCCAGGGCAGATCGACGGCGACAGCGGGCTGCCGCCTGCCGCTGATCAGCGCCGTCAGATCACCGATGACGGGCGCCTTACCCGCGCGAAGATCGGCTCGCACAGCCCTGATCCGATTGATGGTTTCGACGATATGGGCGCCCTGATCCTCCAGCGCCGCCTGGTGCGCCGCCAGCGCCGGCTCCAGGTCCGCCGCATCGCCGGCCAGCACGCGCGCCGTCCGCGCCAGGCTCAGCCCCAGCGCCCGCAGCGCCGCGATCTCGGCCGCCCGCGCCATCTCGGCCGGTCCATAGACGCGCCAGCCGGCGCCGGTGCGCGGCGGCGTCAGCAGTCCGCGCTTTTCGTACAGCCTCAGCGCCTTGACCGAGACCCCCAGCCTGCGCGCGGCTTCCGATGCGTTCAGGTACCGATCCACGACTCACCTCCCTGCTGTGAACCGCTCCTCCATGGGAGCGGCCGCGGGGGCCGGGTCAAGCTTCAGGGACAGACACCAGCGGTGTCTGTCCCTACCTCGGCCTAAACCGCTTGCTGGTCGGGAAGCCCTTCGGCGCCAGCTTCCCGCTGGCGGAGCGCTTGCCCACCCAGCCGATCCAGTCGGACCATTCGCGGGTGCGGCCGGCGGCGTCGATCCAGCTGGCGCCTGTGGCGCTGTCGAAAGCCAAGGCGTCGCGCAGCCCGCCTTCGCGGTAGGCCTGCAGCTTGACGCCCTTGCCGCGCGGCATCTCGGGCAGTTCGTCCATGCCGAAGATCAGGATCTTGCCGTTGTCGCCGACCACCGCCATGCGATCGCCGACCACCTCCAGCGAGATGACCGCGTCGCCGTTCAGCACCTGCTTGCCCGCCCGGCGGAAGGCCAGGGCCTCGTCCTCGGGCATGATGAAGCCGTAGCCGGCCTTGGACGCGATGAAGCGCTTGCGGCCCGGCCTGTGCGGGAAGACGTCGATGATCTTCACCTTGTCGTCGATGTCGACCATCAGGCGCAGCGGTTCGCCGTGGCCGCGGGCGCTGGGAAGCTTGCTGCAGTCGACAGTAAAGAAGCGACCATCGGACGCGAAGATAAGCAGCTTGTCCGTTGTTTCTGCTGGAACAATGAAGCCCAGCTTGTCGCCCTCCTTGAACTTCAGCTCGGAGGGATCATCGACCTTGCCCTTGGCGGCGCGGATCCAGCCCTTCTCCGACAGGATGACGGTGATCGGCTCGCGCACCACGAAGGCCTCGACGGAGACCTCGGCCGAGACCGCCGGAGCGTCGGCGAAGTCGCTGCGGCGCTTGCCGACCGTCGTGTGACCGCCCAGCACCTTCTGGACGTCCTTGAGGCCCTGGCCGACCAGCTTCCACTGCATGGCGTCCGACGCCAGCATGGCCTGGATGCCGTCGCGCTCCTCGGCCAGCTCGGCGTGTTCGCGCCGGATCTCCATCTCCTCAAGCTTCGCCAGCTGGCGCAGTCGGGTGTTGAGGATGGCGTCAGCCTGCAGATCGCTCAGCCCGAAGGCGGCGATCAGCTTCTGCTTCGGCTCGTCCTCGTAGCGGACGATGCGGATCACCTCGTCGAGGTTCAGGTAGGCGATCAGCAGGCCGTCGAGGATGTGCAGCCGCGCCTCGATCTTGCCGAGCCGGAAGCGGGCGCGGCGGACCAGAACCTCGCGCCGGTGGTCGAGGAAGGCCTGCAGGCAGCTCTTCAGCCCCATGACGCCGGGCGTGCCGCGCGCGTCCAGGACGTTGATGTTGACCGAGAAGCGGGTCTCCAGGTCCGAGAGCCTGAACAGACTCTCCATCAGGACCTCGGGCTCGACGTTGCGGCTCTTGGGCTCCAGCACCAGCCGCACGTCCTCGGCGCTCTCGTCGCGCACGTCGCCGAGCAGCGGCGCCTTCTTGTTCTCGATCAGCTCGGCCAGCTGCTCGACCAGGTCGGACTTCTTCACCTGGTAGGGAATCTCGGTGACGACGATCTGCCAGCCGCCGCGGGCCTGCTCCTCCTTGAACCAGCGCGCCCGGGTGCGGATGCCGCCGCGGCCGGTCTCGTAGGTCTCCAGCATCGAGGCCTGGCTCTCGACGATCACGCCGCCGGTCGGGAAGTCCGGGCCCTTCACATGCTCCATCAGGTCGGCCGTGGTGGCGTTCGGCGACTTGAGCAGCAGCAGGCAGGCGTCAATCAGCTCGCCGGCGTTGTGCGGCGGGATAGAGGTGGCCATGCCGACGGCGATGCCGGAACTGCCGTTGGCCAGCAGGTTGGGGAAGCCCGAGGGCAGGACGACCGGCTCTTCGTCCTGACCGTCATAGGTCGGGCGGAAATCGACCGCGTCCTCGTCGATGCCGTCCAGCAGCAGCATGGCCGCCGGCGTCATTTTGCATTCGGTGTAGCGCATGGCGGCGGGGTTATCGCCGTCGATGTTGCCGAAGTTCCCCTGCCCTTCGACCAGCATGTAGCGCTGCGAGAAATCCTGGGCGAGGCGGACCAGGGCGTCGTAGATCGACTGGTCGCCGTGCGGGTGGAAGTTGCCCATCACCTCGCCGACCACCTTGGCGCACTTGCGCGCGGCGGCCTCGGGATTCAGCCGCATGTTGCTCATGGCGTACATCAGACGCCGGTGCACGGGCTTGAGGCCGTCACGCACGTCGGGCAGCGCCCGCGAGCTGATCGTCGACAGGGCGTAGGCCAGGTAGCGCCGTGACAAGGCCTCGGTGAGCGGCTCGTCGAGGATGCGGTCGCCGTCTCCCGGCGGAGGGGTGTGCAGGGTCATACTTCGTCGAATCGTGAGGGTGGTTCGGGTCTTGTTCTAGCAAGGCGGAGGCGCCGTTGTCGTCGTGCGTCCTTCGGGCGCTGCTCAGGATGACGCGCGGACAACCTTCCCAACGTCATCCTGACCCGGCGCGCCCATGGCTCCACCCTGGAGGGGCCTAAAGCCGGCCGGCGTCGGCCAGCCTCTCCAGCAGCCAGACCCGCGCCGGCGGCAGCGGGCGGTTGAGGGGACCGAACACGAACTGCTCCAGAAAGTGGCCGGTCAGGTCGAAACCGGCCCGCACGTCGCCGTCGCGGAGGCCGCCCTGAGACGACAGCAGGAACGGCGGCAGGGGCAGCAGGCGATCGGCGTAGGGCTCGCCCGCCGTCCGGCTGACCGCCCGGCCAGTACGCGGGCTGACCCAGACCAGATCGTCGACCGCGCCCGTCGAGGCGCACTTGCTGAGGTCGAGACCGAAGCCCAGTTCCTGCAGCAGTCCGGCCTCGAAGCGAACGAAGACGGCGGGCCAGATGTCGGTCAGGGCGAAGGCGCGGGTCAATGCGTCGAAGGCCAGGAAGGCGCCCGGATGCGGCTCCCGCTCCGGCAGCGCCCCGGCGGCCACGGCCGCGGCGGCGGCGATGCCGGCCAGCGCCAGGGGATCGTCGAACAGGGCCGAGGGCCCCTCCCCGATCGGCTCCAGCATCGCCGCGCCGAGCTGGCCCTCGACCCGGGCCCGGTACTGCACCAGCACCTTGGCCCCGGCCTGCAGGAACGGCTTCATCCGCCGCGACGCGCCGCCCGCCACATGGGCCGCGAACCGCCCGCGCCGTTCGGTCAGCAGCTCGACGATGGCCCCGGTCTCGCCGTGCGGCCGCGCCGACAACACGAAGGCGTCGTCTTCCCACTCCATTCGAATGAGATAGCCTGTCGCGAAGCCACCGGCGAGAGGACCATGTTCGCACCCCTGCTCAGCGCCTTCGTGGTGATGCTGCTGCTGAACGCGGGCGACGATCAGGCAACGGTAAGCAGGCTGGTCGCCGAAGGCGGTGTGACGCTGGTCCAGACGTCACGTGTGCATCCTTACCGCAGCGGGGTTCTCAGCGGAGCCGTCGCCTCCTGGAGCGTATCCGCTCCCTGCCGCAGCAGCGGGATGGTCCTCGCTGGTCACGCGCGGCGATTCGACGTCGACTGGGCCAGCGACGAGATCTCGATTGCACAGGACAGCACGGCCGTGACCGTGGTGCAGCGCAAGCCAACGACGCTGGACCAGACCCTCGTGTTCACCTTCGCGGACGAGGCAAAGGCCGGCGAGGCAGTGCTAGCTTTTCGCCGCCTGCGCGGCGCCTGCACTGCGCAACGCTAGCCCCAAAATCACTCCGCTCATCCTCGCGGAAGCGAGGACCCA